>OJSF01000417.1_pt1 | contig 45960 bp, 35 predicted proteins | sample 1599411 | NCBI WGS metagenome assembly OJSF01 (sample SAMN04168658, study PRJEB22393) | human gut metagenome | biome: human gut microbiome; feature: stool | host: Homo sapiens | collected 2014-03-24 | reverse complement strand
GGCTTCGAATTGGTGAGATCTGCGGCCTGCAATGGGGCGATTTTGACCTGAAACTCGGCACGCTGAACATCAATCGGACGGTCTGCCGAATTTCCTGTGGAAACGGTCATACAAAGGTAGTCATTCAAACGCCTAAAACCCGCACCTCCCGCCGGGAAATTCCCATCCCAAAGCAGCTATCGCTGATGCTGAAAAAGCTGCGCGGAAGCGCCAGCAATGCTGCATGGTTCCTGTCCGGCAGCGAGTCCAAGCCCACCGAACCCCGCTGCTATCGAAAAAGCATCAAAGCGTATCTGAAGCAGGCGACTGTCCGTCAAGTGCGCCCGCACGCACTGCGCCACACCTTTGCTACTACCTGTTTGCAGGCGGGGTGCGATGTAAAGACCCTTAGCGAGCTGTTGGGACATGCCAACGCCAACATCACTTTGCAGCGCTATGTACACTCTGACCTGACCCGAAAGCGCCGGGAGATGAACCGGATATTTTCACGTCAGGTGTCTATGAGGGGCAGAAAAGCGCTGAATCTGTTGGAATAACGCCAGATTTTGTCCATGGCCCTCCATTTTCCATGTGAAGGATACCCCTGAATTGCGGAAAGGGGTGAACAGGGTGGCACTGCGTCTGTTTGAGCACAACGAGAGAGCATATCATGCGGCAGTCTGGATGATGGAGCAGTATGGCAAGGCCGCCATTGTCCACCCGACCGGCACTGGAAAGAGCTACATTGCGTTCAAGCTGATCGAAGACAACCCGGAGAAGGTTGTGATCTGGCTTTCGCCCAGTGAATATATCTTCAAGACCCAGCTGGAAAGCCTGAAAAGGAACGACCCGGATTTTCCGCTGGCGAACGTCCATTTTTACACCTATGCGAAGCTGATGTGCTGTACCGAAGGCCAGCTTGCAGAAATCGCAGGACTTCAGCCATCTTATATCATATTGGACGAATTCCACCGTGCCGGTGCGGAATGCTGGGGCGAAAGCACGGTGGCTTTATTAAGGTTATGCCCGGACGCAAGACTGCTGGGCTTGACAGCGACAAACATCCGATATCTGGATAATAACCGTGACATGGCCGAAGAGCTTTTTGACAGCCGTGTTGCGAGCGACATGACCCTTGGCGAAGCAATCGTCAGGGGTATTTTGCCTACTCCGAACTATGTGACCACCGTCTATCAGTACCAGAAAGACTTGGCACGCTATCAGACAAGAGTGGATAATCTGCGTTCTGCTGAGATTCAGGACGTAAATCAAAAATATCTGGATGCCCTGCGCCGCGCCTTGGAACAGGCAGATGGATTAGACAAGGTTTTTGAACATCATATCACGAACAAGTCCGGGAAGTACATCGTGTTCTGCGCCAATAAGGAGCATATGGATGAAATGATCTCCCATGTTCCGGAGTGGTTTGCAAAGGTGAATCCAGACGTGGCGGTGTACGAAGCTTATTCCGATGACCCTGGTACAGACAAGGCTTTTGCCGACTTCAAGACGGATGAGAGCGACAAGCTGAAGCTGCTGTTCTGCATCGACATGCTCAACGAGGGCGTTCATGTAGAAGGCATTTCAGGTGTCATCCTGTTCCGGCCCACCATTTCACCCATCATCTACAAGCAGCAGATTGGCCGCGCTTTGACCGCTGGGGAAAATTCTACGCCGCTTATCCTCGATGTAGTCAACAACTTCGAGGGTCTATGCAGCATTGCGGGGTTACAGGGCGAGATGCAGGAGGCGGTCTACCGTCTGAATGCCAACGGCGAGGGCGATAAGATCGTCACCGAGCGGTTCGAGGTTGTTGAGCAGGTGCATGACTGCCGGGTGCTGTTTGAGCGGCTGCAAGCAAGCTTGTCCTCTAGTTGGGACCATTATTTTTCGGAAGCAAGCATTTACTATGCGGAGCATGGCGACCTGAATATTCCAAAGCGTTATACCACACCGGCGGGATTGAGCCTTGGCGAATGGCTGACGACCCAGCGCCGTGTTCGTGCGGGACAGATTCCGGGGAACTTGACCGAACAGCAAATTGCACGGCTGGACAGCATCGGGATGGAGTGGGGCAACCGCAACGATGCCGCCTGGGAGCGTGGTCTGGAAGAAGCGAGAAAATTTCGGGAACAGTTTGGGAATTTGCAGGTTCCGGCGAAATACAAAACGAAAGATGGCTATCCTCTGGGAAAGTGGATCAACAATGCGCGGAAACGTCGAAACGATGGAAAGCTGACGGAAGAGCGCATTCGACAACTGGATCAGATGGGAATGATATGGAGCGTATTTGATGCCAAATGGGAACAGGGATATGCACTTGCGGCAGTCTATGCGCAGGAGTATGGAAATCTGGATGTTCCACGAGATTATAAAACAGCAGATGGAAAAACGCTTGGTCGCTGGATTCAAAATCAAGAACTAGCCTATGAGCAGAAAAAGTTGTCTGCGGATCAGATCAAACGACTGGAAACCATAGGAATGCAGTGGGGCAGTCGCTATGACCGACAGTGGAATGAGGTTTATCAGGCAGCTAAGCGCTATTTTGAGGCAAATGGAAACCTTGATGTCCCGGTGGCCTATGTTTCACCGGAGGGCTATGCTCTTGGAAAATGGGTGCGGCGACAGCAGTATGCGTATCGGAATCCGGAGAAAAGCAATGCAATCTTATCACAAGAGCGTATTGAGTTACTGGATGCCATCGGAATGCAGTGGGAGAAACCTGACCCGTGGCAGCACCGGTACGAGCTGGCGCAGGAATATAAAAGATGCCATGGAAATCTGGATATTCCGGCAAAATACAAGACTGCGGATGGCATTTGGCTGAGCCGATGGGTGTACAACCAGAAACGGCTGCTGCAAAGCGGGTCGGAAAAGTTGAGCGAAGAGCAAAAGAAAAAGCTAAAGGAGTTATTGGGGTATTATGTCAAAATTTCAGCATGATGTGATGTTGAAGATCGTAAAAATCATCGATCTGGTGATGATCACGATTCCGTTTGCACTTTGTTGGGAGCTGTATTATTCGTATCAGGTCTATGCAAAGTTTGGCTGGAGAGGCAACTGGACCATGCTCGGTCTGTTTGCGGTGTTGTTCTTCCTGCTGGGAAAAGTCTACGATGCATTCTGGATGTCTTTGCAGCGCATTTCAGAGTTGATTTATGGGCAAGTGCTGGCGGCAATGGCGACAGACGGCATTCTGTATATCGTGATCTGCCTGATGTCTCGGCGGCTCTGCAATATTCTGCCGGGCATTGCGGCGATTGCAGGACAGGTCGTGATGGCAACCCTGTGGGCAAAATGCGCCCATAGTTGGTATTTCCGGACCTTTCCGCCTCAGCCTACTGCGGTGGTCTACGATGTTCGTCATGGACTGGAAAAGCTTATCAATGAGTATGGCCTCTCGAAAAAATACGATGTCAAGATGACATTGAACGTGGAAGAGTGCTTGAACGACCTGAGCCTGCTGGATGACATGCAGAGCGTGTTCATCAGCGGTGTCCACAGCCATGAGCGCAATATCATCCTGAAATACTGCGTAGGGCAGGGCATCAATGTGTTCGTGATCCCTCGCGTGGGAGATGTGATCATGAGCGGTTCACAGCCGATGCACATGTTCCATCTGCCGGTTCTGCGGGTGGGTCGCTATATGGCAAGCCCGGAGTATCTGTTTGTGAAGCGCTTGATGGATATTGTGGTTTCGTTGGTTGGACTGGTGATTCTTAGCCCGTTGTTCCTCATCACGGCCATTGCCGTCAAGTCTGATGGTGGCCCTGCCTTTTACAAGCAGGTTCGCCTTACCAAAGACGGAAAACAGTTTGAAATCCTGAAATTCCGCTCGATGCGTGTGGATGCCGAAAAGGATGGTGTGGCACGCCTTTCCACCGGTGATAAGGATGACCGTATTACGAAGGTCGGCCATATCATCCGCGCCTGCCGTCTGGACGAGCTGCCCCAGCTTCTCAATATCTTGAAGGGAGACTTGTCCATTGTAGGCCCACGCCCGGAACGCCCGGAGATCGCCGCCCAGTACTGCGAGGAGATGCCGGAGTTCGCGCTGCGGCTTCAGGCAAAGGCTGGCTTGACCGGTTATGCGCAGGTGTACGGCAAGTACAATACCACTCCCTACGATAAGCTACAGATGGACCTGATGTACATTGCACATCCCAGCCTGATTGAAGATTTGAAGATTATGCTGGCAACCGTCAAAATTTTGTTCATGCCGGAGAGTACTGAAGGTGTGGCGGAAGGTGCGACTACGGCAATGGGGCAGGAGACGGAAGAATGATGCAGAATTACAGTGTCCTGATGTCTGTTTATTATAAGGAAAAGCCAGAATACCTCGAGCAAGCAATTGAAAGTGTTCAATCACAGACGTTCCCAACTGATGATTTCATACTGGTATGTGACGGACCACTGAATGATGCGCTGGACAAGGTGATTGCCAAAAAGCAGCAAGAGATGGGGATAACTTTAAATGTCGTTCGCCTTGCTAAGAACGGTGGACTTGGCAATGCACTGAATGAGGGCATCAAGCACTGTAAAAATGAGCTGGTTGCTCGGATGGATAGCGATGATATTGCGTATCCGGATCGCTGTGAGAAACAGCTTGCTGTGTTTAACGAGCATCCAGAAGTGAGTATCTGCTCTGGCATCGTGGAAGAGTTTACTACTGATCCGAATACCGTCGATGCGAAGCGTGTGCCACCGGAGACAAATGCGGAAATTGTGGAGTTTGCAAAGAAGCGTAATCCGTTTAATCACCCCTGCGTGATGTATAAAAAATCAACAGTTGAGGCAGTTGGTTCCTATCAGGACTTCTATTTGCTGGAGGACTATTACCTTTGGCTCCGGATGCTAATGGCCGGATATCAGGGGTACAACATTCAGGAGCCGCTGCTCCATATGAGAGCTGGCTCGGATATGTACTTGCGGCGTGCTGGTTGGAAATATGCCAAGACGCAGGCAAAGCTGTTCAAGTTTATGAAGCAGAAAGGCTTCATTGGAAAGGGTCAGTACATAAAGAGCTGCGTGATTCGTAGTGGGTCGGCGTTAGCTCCGAATTGGCTGCGGAAGTTTATGTTTGAGAAAGTGCTGAGAAAGTAGATCTCGTTGGACTGGGAAAATGTGTATGAAAATTAGGATAAACAAAAATACATTGGCATGTGCATTCTGGACTGTCTCTATGATGGCGTACATGTTTCAGTGTTACCAGAGAGAGCTTGCAACATTAATTGTCCCATGTCTGGCGACATTTCTTTTGCTCGAGAGTAATCATATGAAATTCCAATCGTACAGAAGTTGGATGCCATTATACTGCTTTTTCTTTTTTTATCTGACAATTTCAGGGATAATTTCGTATATAAATGGCTCGTCTATTGGAAGTATGCTACGGTTTTATTTGATTCTTTTGGCAATTCCATTGGCACAATGTGTAAGAGAACCTAATTTTCATGCAGAATGGATAGTTCTTAAAATACTTGCGGTGGTTAAGGCGAGTACAGTTTTGCTTACATGGATAGATGTTTTCATCAAACAGGATTATCAATCCTACCGTATGTGGGCAAAAAGTACGGGGGCGGGAGATATCTATATTTTAAACGGCATACCGCGAGTACAAATTTTAGGAACAAGTATATTTGTGACACTGTTTATCTGTGAATTCATGAAAGAACGCAGATTGACATTTTACGGAGCACTAATGGCAGTAACTGCCCTTGCGGCAGGAAATTCGGCATACGTTTTGGGAATATTTGCTTTTGTAGTGTTTTATTATGGTCCGGTACTTCTGAAATGGATTAAAAAGAAACACTGGAAATTGATCTTCGTTATTCCAATTTCAATAGTGATGGTTACAGTATTTGGATTCTATTCGTTGAGATCGATGAAGGTAAAGGCAGAATTTTCAAATGCGGTTCGAGTAGAACAAATTCAGGTGCTAACGGAAACAAATCCCATTATCGGGAGTGGTTTAGGACATAACGTCAGTGGCGGAGGAGTGTGGAGGCAGTATGATGGCGATACGTATTTCGAATTACAAACGCTATATATCTACAATCAAATTGGAATAATTGGACTAGGAACTTTTTATTTACTGACACTTATTCCATATGCTAGACAAAAAAAGCGAAAAAAACTTATGTGCTATATAACATACCTGATTTACACCTTTTTTAATCCGTACTGTTTTGATAGCACACATATATTTGCAGTTCTTCTAATTACTAATTGTGTTGAATAAAATTGCCAACTTATTGATTCTGGCAGTGAAAGGCTAAAAATGAGTGAAACGCATGCCTTGGTGACTTTATATAATCCAAGCGAAAAAGAATTTAATAATTGTAGGATTTTGTCTCAACAGGTGGACACGGTGATTCTATGTGACAATAGTCAGGAATCCCATGAGACCGTATTTCAAAATGAAAAAAACATAATCTACATAACAAAAAATGAGAACCTTGGTCTTGGTGCAGCATTTAATGTGGCACTAAAAAATGATACCTATGGCTGGAAAGATGATGATTTGATCATATTCTTTGACCAGGATTCACAGATTGGCGAAGGTTATATTCAAGCGCTGCAGGATGAATACCGGAAGATTGAGACACTTATTCCGAATCTGGGGTGTCTGGGGCCTGTATTTTACAATACGAGCAATGGTCGGACGGAGAGACCACGGCAGAAGAAAAATATTACAGATGAGACATATGAGGTAAGCAATACCATTACATCTTCGTTGATGATGCGGTATGGAAACCTGAAAAGGATCGATTTCTGGAATGAGAAAGTTTTTCTGGACCTGGCAGATTGGGATCTGTGTTGGCGGATGCAGAAAGCCGGTATGGTGTGCTGCATGACAGAAAAAGTTGTGCTGCACCATTCTGTAGGAAACGGCGAAAAGAAAGTTGGTCCTATTAAACTGAGAGTCGGCCAGCCTTTCAGAGAATACTATCAGACGAGAGATGCACTGTATCTTCTTCAGGAAAATTATGTCCCTTTGAAGATGCGGCTGCGGCTGATTGCAAATGTGACGATACGTCCGGTTGTACATTATTTGATGCTGGATGATAAAAAGAGCAGGATGAAATTTATAAGACGGGGAATCAATGACTACAAGAAGGGAGTCCATGGAGAATATGGGCACCAACGATAAGACACGAGAGAAAAAAGCGGGCAACCGTGTTCTCAAGGCGGGCATTGGATACACAATTGGAAATTACCTTTTGAAGGGACTTTCTTTCTTTACAATCCCAATTTTCACAAGGCTTCTGACAACGCAGGATTATGGAAAGTACAACGTTTTTCTTTCCTATGAAAATATAATTTTTGTGTTGATCGGATTTGCAATTCACAGTAGCTATAAGAATGCACGTTATCGGTATGGTCTTGCCTCGGAAGGAGCGGAGAAAGGAAAGGACTACCATTCTTATGTTTCGACAACAATTTGCCTTGTGCTTTGCAGTACAGCGGGCTGGCTGTTGGCTGTAAATATATTTGGAGATGCGATTGAAAATTTTCTGCAGCTGGATAAAGTCTGCTTGAACCTTTTAGTTTTGTATGCATTTGGAAATGCCGTAATGACTTGCTATAACACAGATGCAGGAATCGATTACAGGTACCAAAAATTCATAAAAGTATCTGGCATAAATGCTATACTTAACATTCTGCTTTCGCTGTTTCTTATCGTATTTGTTTTTCAGAAGGATAAGTATATTGGGCGAATTCTGGGTTCGACAATAGCGATTGTGGTAGTTGCAGTCAATATAATCATCGAATTTTGGAAAAGAGAAAAACCGTGTAAAGATCTATCTCTCCTGAAATGGGGGGTTAAGTATAGCATTCCCATTATCCCGCACGGACTCAGTCAAATTGTGCTTAATCAGTTTGATCGAATTATGATTATGAAAATGGGAACGGATGAGAATGCTGGAATTTACAGTTTTGCTTATAATATCTACGCAATTGTACAGGTTACGGCAAATTCGCTGGATAGTGTTTGGGGACCATGGTTTTACCAAAAAAGAAAGGACAATGATTTATTCTCAATAAGAAAGTATAGTGGCTACTATGCATCGTACATGGCACTGTTTTCGAGTGCGATTATTTTTATGGCACCAGAAATCGTTAAGATTCTGGCAAGTGAAAATTACTGGGATGCAATATATTCTGTGATTCCTATCGTTGCAGGGGGGTATTTTTCTTTTTTATATACGATTCCGTCCTGTGTTGAATATTATTATGGAAAAACTCAGTACATAGCCAGCGGAACGATTATGGCCGCAATCGTAAATATTATTCTGAATTTTGTTTTTATAAAGAAATATGGCTACATTGCCGCTGCATACACAACATTGGCAACATATTTCCTTTATTTTCTTCTGCATTATCTGATTGCGATAAAGGTTGAAGGAAAGATTTTGTTCTCAAATAAGGTAATGCTAGGATGCTCCGCAGGAATATTTTCAGCAGTAATACTGGGAAATGTTCTGATTGACCATATTATTCTGAGAATCTTAGTCGTTTTGTTATTGTGTGGAGCCGGCTTGATTCATGAAGAGAAGACATTAGGCATTCTAAAGCGATTTTGGAGGTCAAATAGATGAATAAAACAGAATTAACTATACAGGAAATTCATACAGTTACGCTGAATGTGCTACAGACATTTCATGATTTATGTGAAAGAGAAGGTTTTCGGTATTACCTTGCCTATGGAACATTGCTGGGGGCTGTTCGCCATCATGGATTTATTCCGTGGGATGATGATGCAGACGTTTGGATGCCAAGAGAAGACTATGACAGATTTCTGGATTATTGCCAAAAGAACAAGGACTCGATAGCACCGTATAAACTTTCAAATCGTCAAACTGAAGAAAACTATTATTTTGGTATTTCGAGATTCTCGGACCGGCGATATAAATACATACATACCAATAATGAAAAACCGATTGATATCGGTGTGTTTGTTGACGTTTATCCCTTGGACTTCTATGGGGAAAATGTTGCTCAGGCAAAAAAAATTTTGAAACATATTCAAAAAGAAAATAGGAAAATAAGAATATATGTAAATGGAAAAGGAAACTCGACCATCAAGTCCTGTCTGAAAATTCCATATCACCTTTTGTTGCAGGTTGTTTATGGCAGAGATTATTTGAAAAAATTTGATTTGGAAATAGTTGAATATATACACGAGAACACAAAAAACACAAACCGATACGTTGGCATTCCAGTGTGGTCGGATGAAAAGAATCCGGAGCAATTCGAAAAAGCATGGTTTGAGAAAAGAGTGCTATTGGAATTTGAAAATCACAAATTCTATGCGCCTGAAAAGTGGGATGAACTTTTAGCTTATATTTATGGGAACTATATGGAACTTCCTCCTGTAGAAAAACGCGTAGCTTATCACGAGTATAAGATTGTGACCAGAAAAGAACCAGAACTCTAAAATCTATATAAAAACGATCGAGTCCATGAAGCTTTAAATGAGAAGAAAAGATTGATGCAGATAGTGCGTAAAAATCTAGCTTTTTATGGTGCAAAATTATTCGATGCTCATGATGTTCTTATGAAAATGCATAAACGTTACATAAAATTCGATGAAAAGCCTACAGAATATATGGGACTCCCATGGGATGGTATCCCTTATGAAAGCGACTGGCTAAAAAATAGAATTGAAAGCGAATTTGAGGGAAGGTATTTTTATGCCCCCTCATAAATCGACAAGGTATTGACCAGATCTTTTGGAGATTATATGCAACTGCCGCCAGAGAATAAGCGAGTTTACAAATACCACCTGAAATGCTATTTGGCAGAGCAGTAGCGTTGGAGAACATTAAGAATAACTTGATGACATAAAAACGCAATCTTGGATTGCGGTTTCATGCTGGCATACTGTTCACCAAAAACTGTGGAGAGGTGTATATGAACAAACAAGAAAGCGATATCTTGAATGCACTTTTGCTAGAACCGTTTATTAATCAAAGAATTCTAGCAGAGGTTTCGGGTCATTCCTTAGGGGTTGTAAACCGTTCCCTCAAGGAGCTTATTAAGGCAGGGTATCTGAACGAAGCAATCAGCCCCACAGCCAAGGCTGTGTCGGAGTACAAGAATAAGACTCCCAAACGAGCAATTATTCTGGCAGCCGGTTTTGGTATGCGGATGGTCCCCATCAACACAGAGATGCCCAAAGGCCTGTTGGAAGTCAATGGGGAGCCTTTGATTGAACGAATCATTAAGCAGCTTCACGAAGTGGGAATTCAGGAAATTTACGTTGTTGTGGGTTTCATGAAGGAAAAATATGAATACCTGATGGATGAATACGGCGTGGAACTGGTGGTCAACCCGGACTATGCCTCCAAGAATAATCTGCATTCGCTAAAACTGGTAAAAGAGCATTTGGAGAATGCATACATTGTTCCTTGCGACATCTGGTGTGACCGCAATCCGTTCCACCGCCATGAACTGTACTCTTGGTATATGGTCAGCGATCTTGTGGAGAATGAAAGCAATGTTCGTGTAAACCGCAAGATGGAACTGGTAACTGTACCAGAAAACGCTGGCGGCAATGCGATGGTCGGAATCAGCTACCTTATAAAAGAGGACGCTGATACAGTTTCCAATCGTATAGAGGAACTTTGCAAGAAGCCGCAGTATGATGGTTCGTTTTGGGAAGAAGCACTCTATAAGAAGGATCGCATGATCGTCACAGCTCGAGTTGTGCATTCGGCAGATGTTGTGGAGATCAACACCTATGAGCAGCTTCGTGAGATCGACAGCGATTCCAACCAACTGAAAACGGATGCGATTCGTTTAATCTGCAAGGCATTGTGCGCAAAACCGGAGGATGTCACGGATATTACAGTCCTGAAAAAGGGAATGACCAACCGTTCGTTTCTGTTTACCTGTAAGGACAAAAAGTACATTATGCGTATTCCGGGAGAGGGTACGGATCAACTCATCAATCGCCGTCAGGAAGCAGCAGTGTATCATGCCATCGCTGATAAAAACATCTGTGATGATATCGCCTATATTAATCCGGAGAATGGCTATAAGATTACAGAGTTTCTGGAGGGCGCCCGGGTATGCGACCCCACCGATTATGAAGATGTCAAGAAGTGCATGAGCCGTCTGCGTGATTTCCATGCGATGAAGCTGAAAGTTGCGCATGAGTTTGATATTTTCGGGCAGATGGAGTTCTACGAAACGCTGTGGGATGGCACTCCTTCTGTTTACAAGGACTATGAGAAAACTAAGGCGAATGTCTGGTCTTTGAAGCCTTATATTGATGCACACGCAGGCGAAAAGATTTTGACGCATATTGACGCAGTACCGGATAACTTTCTGTTTGTCCAGAAAAATGGAAAAGAGGAGATTCGTCTGATTGACTGGGAGTATGCAGGTATGCAGGACCCTCATGTGGATATAGCAATGTTCTGCATTTATTCGCTTTACAATAAGCGGCAGGTGGATCGCTTGATTGCGGCATATTTTACAGACGGTTGCGATGATGCGACACGGATTAAGATTTACTGCTACATCGCTGCCTGTGGACTGTTGTGGAGCAACTGGTGTGAGTATAAGCGGAATCTGGGCGTGGAATTTGGCGAGTATTCCCTGCGGCAGTATCGCTACGCAAAAGACTACTACAGAATCGTTCAGGATGAACTGAAGAAATCAGGGGAAAGTGGGGCACAGAAAAATGCCTAAAGTAGAAAGAGCCATTATTATGGCGGCAGGGCTGGGAAACCGGATGCACCCCGTCACGCTGACAACGCCGAAGCCGCTGGTCAAAGTAAACGGCAAGCGGATGATCGATACGGTAATTGAGGGGCTGCACAACAACGGCATTTCGGAGATATACATCGTGGTGGGCTACCTGAAAGAACAGTTCGCCCCGCTGGTGACAGAGTATCCCGGTGTTCGACTGATTGAAAACCCCTACTATGATACCTGCAATAATATCGCATCCCTGTATGTAGCAAGAGATCACATCGAGAATGCAATCATTCTGGACGGAGATCAAATTATCTATAACCCAGATATTCTGGCTCCGGAGTTTGAACGCTCCGGTTATAACAGCGTATGGACGGATGAGAAAACGGATGAGTGGCTGCAAACCGTAGAAGATGGCATCGTCACCTCCTGCAGTCGTACAGGCGGCAAAGGTGGCTGGCAGTTGTATAGTATTTCTCGCTGGACGGCTGAGGATGGAAAAAGACTAAAGCATCATCTGGAAGTTGAGTTTGAGCAGAAGCAGAATCGTCAGATTTACTGGGATGATGTGGCACTGTTCTGCTATCCGGAAGAATATCGGCTGGGAGTTCGTCCGATGAATAAGGACGATATTATCGAGGTGGACAACTTTAGTGAGTTGCTTGCCTTGGATTCCAGCTACAAAAAATACGAGGGGGAAGCATGAATGAACAAAAATAGAGAGCGTGGGAAAATTGATTGGATGATAACGCTGCTCCCACTGACCATTATCATTGCCCTGTGTATTCTGTTCTTCTTTGCACCGGAACAGTCCAATGCCGTGCTGAGCCAGATCCGGTTCTTTTTCGGAGATACCTTTGGTACCTATTATCTGGTGATTGGACTGGGTATTTTCATCCTGTCACTGTACATTGCGTGTTCGAAGTACGGGGATATTGTTCTGGGTGAACCCAACGAAAAGCCTCAGTATTCCTTCTTTGCATGGGGCTCCATGATGTTTACTTGCGGTCTTGCTGCGGATATCCTGTTTTACTCTTTTTCGGAATGGGTGCTGTATGCAACCGACCCCCATCTGGCAGAGATGGGCAGCATTCAGGACTGGGCAGGGGTATATCCCTTGTTCCATTGGAGCTTTATCCCGTGGGGCTTCTATCTGGTGCTGGCGGTAGCATTCGGCTTTATGCTGCACGTAAGAAAAAGAACCCGCCAGAAATACTCGGAAGCCTGCCGCCCGATTCTGGGCAAGCACACCGATGGCTGGGCAGGTCGCATCATTGACCTGCTGGCGGTGTTCGCTTTGCTGGCGGGTACAGCCACTACTTTCAGCGTAGCAACACCGCTGATGGCAACCATCATCGGAGAGCTATTCCATGTTGCTGTGAGTCGCACGGTCATCAATATTATCATCCTGTTGATCACTTGCACCGTGTATACTTACTCTTTGCTGCATGGCTTCAAGGGTATCAGCAAATTGGCCAATGTCTGCATCTATCTTTTCTTTGGGTTGCTTGCCTTTGTCCTCCTGTTTGGCGGCGAGACCCGGTATATTATCGAAACAGGTTTTTCCTCGCTGGGACGGATGATGCAGAATTTCATCGACCTTTCCACCTTTACCGACCCGCTGCGTACCTCCAACTTCCCCCAAAACTGGACCATTTATTACTGGGCCTACTGGATGGTTTGGTGTGTGGCAGCACCGTTCTTTATTGGCAGCATTTCCCGTGGCAGAACGGTACGCCAGACAATTCTGGGCGGCTATGTGTTTGGCGTGGGCTCTACACTGACCAGCTTCATTGTGCTGGGTAACTACTCCATGGGACTGCAAATGACTGACAAGGCGGATTTTATCGCGAAGTATCTGGAAAACGGCGATATGTACGGCATGATCGTGGATATGATCAAAACTATGCCGGGTGCACCGGTCGTTATGGTGGCTGTTCTGATTACGATGATCGCCTTCTATGCAACATCCTTCGACTCTATCGCACTGACGGCATCCTGCTACAGCTACCACACCCTCAAGGATGATGAACAGCCCAATAAGGGCATCCAGTTGATGTGGTGCTTCCTGCTGATTCTGTTGCCCATTGCATTGCTGTTTGCCGAAAGTTCCATGAACAACCTGCAATCGGTCAGTATCGTAGCAGCGTTTCCCATTGGTGCAGTTATCGTGATGATTGCGGCAAGTTTCTTAAAAGATGCTAAGAAATACCAATCAGAGCTTGGGACGGATGAAAAGCGATGAACTAATAGATGGCTTGACAGAAATGTGCTGCGAAGTTGCTTTGGCCTGTACAAGGCCTTTGACGAGCAGGGCATCGGCTACGCCAAGACTGCCGTGGGCGACAAGTATGTCTACGAGTATATGGCCAAGAACGGCTGCCGCATTGGCGGTGAGCAGAGCGGCCACATCATCTTCTCTAAGTACGCCAGCACCGGTGACGGCATCCTGACCAGCCTGAAGATGATGGAGGTCATGCTGGCCAAGAAGAAGCCTCTGAGTGTGCTGGCCGCCCCGCTGAAGATCTACCCGCAAGTTCTGGAAAATGTTCGAGTGACCGATAAGAAAGCCGCACAGGATGATGAGGCAGTGCAGGCAGCAGTCAAGGCTGTGCTGAAGCACTTGGTAACACTGGTCGTATTCTGGTGCGCGAGTCTGGTACGGAGCCTCTGGTGCGCGTGATGGTGGAAGCCCCTGACCATGTTACCTGTCAGAAGTATGTCTCTCAGGTCGTGGAGGCCATCAAGGGCAAGGGTTACGCCGTCTAACGCAAGTTATGCCGATATATATTTCTTGCCATCCAATATTTGTAATGCTATACTTATGTTATAAATACTGAATGGAGGTGTCCCCTATGCCCCGTCCCAAAGGTAGCAAGAACAAGCCCAAGACCGTAAAAGCAACCGTTGACTTTGCCGCACAGATCACTGAAAAGCAGTCTGCAAAGGAGGCCGCTGCCGCCGAAATTGCATCGATCGCTGCGAATATTGACACTCTGAAAGCAGACCTGAAAACCAAGAAAGCCGAGATGAAAACTATCGACAAAGAAATCGCCAGAATTGAAGCTAAAAAGGTCAAAGCTGAAACCAAAGCAGCGGAATCCGCAAAGAAAGCCGAAGCCGAAGCTGTGCTGAAAAAGCTGCTGGCAAGCGGCATGAGCGCAGATGAAATCCTCGCAAAGCTGAAATAAATATTTTAGAGCCGTGTGGATCAGTCGGAGCGTAGAGTTATAGCTCTGGCAGTTCACGCGGTTTTCTTATACTTATATAAATAGTAATTGGTGTGACTCGGAATGAATAGAATTATTCTATATCGAACATAAATGACTATATTTCCCGCACCATGGCTCAAAATCACGTCCGGAGAAATTTCAGTTAATCAGCAGGAACATGTTTGCAATCTAGCTGTCATAGAGCTTCTGAGGAGAGTGCTTGGGAGAGCTGCTGCCCCGGCGGAAGCCCTAGACCCAAGGCGTTTGAACCGTGGAATGTCGTAAAAATATACGCTGAAATCTGAAAAATGCAGGTCAGAAGCGAAACGAATCAAATCCTTGCAAATGACGCTGAAACGTGATATAATTTTGGTACGAACAAACCGGTTTTGGTACGACAACGGTATGTTCTGGTACTGTAACTGTTGTTACGAAACTGTGAAGAACTACTTGGAAAAGCGCAAAAATTAGCGCAGCTACGATGACACCTATCAGGTTCAGGTCGTGTCCTGGTACGACAACGAGAACTCCTACACTTCTCAGATGGTCCGCACCATTAAGTACTTCGCTGAGAACTGCTGATTGGAGTTTCTCCTGAGCTGAATAAAGCTTGACTGCGCCCTTTCTCTTGTGTGATGCGAGAGAAAGGGCGCTTTTTGCTGACCATTTTGGGCGCGATAAGGCGCTTTTGTAAAATGGCACAACACATTTGTGGTGATCCGACAAAAGCAGCACGCATTCGATCTCCATCTATTGCAACCCTTCTCCCGATATGATAAAATGGTAAAAATAAATGGAGACAACGAAACAGTATGATTACGAAACGTGAAAAACTGCAGTATGGATACCTGTTTCTGATTGATCTGCTCTCTCTGGTTCTCAGCATTGGGCTGGCGTGGGGGCTGACCGCAGGTGTTCTGCACAAAATGGGGGACTTCCAGCTGGACGATCTGGTAGAAGCCTGTTTCTTATTGCTGCTGGCCTATATCCTGACCTTTTTTACATTTGATCAGAGTGAAAATATCGTGAACCGCACTCCGATTCGTGAAGTTGAAATTGCGGTGCGGTTCAATTTTTTGCTGACTCTCATTGATGCGGCCTGTCTGGCGCTGACCAAGGCTCCCATGCTGCACTCCCGCTATTTTCTGGTGTTTGTGCCCGTCATCGATGTCTTTGTGATGACGGGCGCTCATGCTGTCCTCAAAAAGATGCTGGTACGCTCCCGCTATACCAAGGGGATTCAGAGCCTTGTGGGAGTGGTGACCACGCAGGAGAACGCAAGCCCTGTTCTGGAAGAGCTGAAAAAGGACTGGTCCAAGCGTGTGACCGGTCTTGCCATTCTGGAAGCTGCCCCGGAGCAGCTTCACACTGAGATCGATGGGGTGAAGATCGAGGCAAACTTCGATAATTTCATGGACTGGCTGCGGCAGGCAGCGCTGGATGAAGTGTATCTGGATGTGGCGCAGGAGAGTGAGGAGAACATGCTGCCCTATCTCGAGGAGATGGAGAGCATGGGGCTGACGGTCCATTTCCGCCTGCCGGTGCTGGACCGGATTGAAAAAGCCTGCTGCGATGAGACCAGTGCGGTGCGTATCAGCCGGGAACTGAGCCGCTGTGCGGGCGGCAATGTTGTGACGATGGGCACGGTGGAACTCAAGCTGCGGGATCAGGTGCTGAAACGGACCATGGATATCGTAGGCGGCATCGTGGGGTGCATCATCAGCATCCCCATCATTGCGTTGGTGGCCATCCCGCTCAAGCTGGAAAGCCCCGGCCCGCTGATCTTCAAGCAGCGCCGGGTGGGCCGGAATGGACGTGTGTTCTACATCCACAAGCTGCGCAGCATGTATGTGGATGCGGAAGCACGCAAAAAGGAACTGATGGCCCAGAACGAAATGAACGGCCTGATGTTCAAGATGGAAGATGACCCCCGGATCACCCGGGTGGGCCGCTTCATCCGTCGCACCAGCATCGATGAGCTGCCGCAGTTTTTTGACGTTGTGCGGGGCTCCATGAGCCTGGTGGGTACCCGCCCGCCCACGCTGGATGAGTATCGGCAGTACGAGAGCCATCACAAGCGCCGCCTTTCCATGAAGCCGGGGATTACCGGCCTGTGGCAGGTAAGCGGCCGCAGCGATATTGATGATTTTGAAGAAGTGGTCAAGCTGGATGTCCAGTACATCGACAACTGGTCCATCTGGATGGATATCTACCTGCTGTTCAGGACGGTGGGTGTTGTGTTTGACCGGAAAGGGGCAAAATGAATTATATTCTTTTTGGTGGATCTGGTTTTATCGGAACCCATCTCATTCATTTGCTGCTGAAGGAGTGCGTCAGACCCGGCGACGTGATCTACGACCTGGATCTTGTGATGCCCGGGGAAGAGGGCGTGGTGCCGGGCGTTGTGGAAAAGAACGATGGGGTGCAGTATATCCGGCTGGATGTGCGCAAGCCCATCGATTTTGAGTTTGTTCCGACCCCGGAGGACGTGATTTTTGATCTGGCAGCGGTCCACCGCACCCCCGGCCACCCGGAAGAAGCCTATTTTGAAACAAATATCCGGGGCGCGGAAAATGTGACCGCATTTGCGGAAAAATACGGCATCCGGAAGATCCTATTCACCAGCTCCATTGCACCCTATGGCGCGTCTGAGGACCTTAAGACGGAGGAAACTCTGCCAACTCCCAACACGCCGTATGGAATCAGCAAGCTGGTGGCAGAAAAGATCCACCAGATCTGGCAGGCCCGTGATCCGGCCCGGGAGCTGACTATCGTGCGGCCAGGCATCGTTTATGGCAAAGGGGAGCACGGCAACATGACCCGCCTGTACAGGGGGCAGAAGAAGGGCTACTTTTTTTATGCCGGCCGGAAGGACACCATCAAGGCGTGCATCTATGTCAAGGAACTGGTGCGCTTCTTCAAGTACCGGATGCTGGATCATTCCTTCCCCGGAGCAGAGATCTATAACTGTACCTACGAGCCGGCCTATACCATTGAAGAAATCTGCGATGCAATGCAGAAGGCGACCGGCCTGCACCGCCATGTGCCGTTGGTGCCCGCCGGACTGCTACTGTTTGCGGCGGGCATTCTGGGACCCATCGGGGGCAAAAAGGTGGGCATCCATCCCGCCCGTGTCCGGAAACTGATGGTATCCACCAATGTCTGCGGCAGGAAGCTGGCCGCCACTGATTACAAGTTCCACTATACGCTGGAGGAGAGCTTCCGGGACTGGTTCGAGGATTGTGACCGCAAGGAGCTGGTATGACCATGGAGCAGAATGCACAGCCCATCCGTGTGGCCCAGATGATGACGGATATGAACTACGGCGGTGTGGAGATGGTGGTGATGAACTACTACCGCCACATGGACCGTTCCAGAGTTCAGTTTGATTTTTTCGCGCTGGAAGGCTCGACTCTGCCCCAGCGGGAAGAGATCGAACGGCTGGGCGGCCGGGTGTATGTGGTGCCAAAATATACCCACCTGCCGCAGTATGAACGGGAGATCGGGCGGCTGTTCCGTCAGAACGGATACCAGATCGTTCACTCCCACATGAACACCCTGAGCGTGCTTTCCCTCTGGGGGGCAAAGCGTGCAGGGGTGCCCAACCGGATCGCGCATAACCATTCTACGGTGGGCAGGGGAGAAGGGGCAAAAAATGTGATGAAGTACCTGCTCCGTCCCTTTGCCGCAGTGTATCCCACCCGGCTCTGTGCCTGCTCCAGAACGGCAGGCAGCTGGCTTTATGGTGAAAAGCCTTTCCGGGTGTTCAACAATGCCATTGAGCTCGACCGCTTTACTTATGATGCCGCCAAACGGAAAGCCGTCCGGCAGGAGCTTGGCCTGGGGGATGAACTGGTGCTGGGCCATGTCGGACGGTTCTGCTATGCCAAAAATCACGAATTTTTGCTGGATGTAATGGCGGAGGTCTGCAAGCAACGGCCGGATGCCGTTTTACTGCTGATTGGAGAAGGGGAAAACGAGGCCGCTGCCCGCCGGAAAGCGGAGGCACTGGGGCTGCAGGAGAATGTCCGCTTTCTGGGCCGACAAAGCGATCCCGCAAAGTTTTATCAGGCCATGGATGCCTTTGTTCTGCCCTCGCGGTATGAGGGGCTTGGGATCGTGCTGATCGAAGCACAAGCGGCGGCATTGCCGGTCATCTGTTCCACAGAGGTGCCGCAGGAGGCTCAGGTCCTGCCCGAGATGCAGTACCTGAGCTTGCAGGAAAGCCCGGCAGTCTGGGCGGATGCGGCGATCCGGGCTGCAGAAAATGCCCGGCGGCGGGATACCTCTGTCGAGATGCGGGCAGGCGGCTTTGATATCGTCACCGAGGCGAAGAAGCTGGAAGAGTTTTACTTCGACCTGCTGAAATGAGGAGATAAGATGGACCCTTTGGTAAGCATCATCGTTCCTGTTTATAATGTAAAGCCATATCTGAACCGCTGTGTGGACAGTCTATTGGGGCAGAGCTATCAGAACATGGAGCTGCTGCTGGTGAACGACGGCTCCACCGATGGCAGCGAGGTCCTCTGTGATGAATATGCTGCACAGGATGCCCGGGTGCGGGTGCTCCACAAGAAAAATGGTGGTCTGTCCGATGCCCGCAACGCTGGTGTGGACGCGGCAGCGGGGGAATACCTCTCTTTTGTGGATGGCGATGACTGGGTGTCACCTTATTACATCGAGAACCTGTACCGGGCACTGGAGCAGGCGGGAGCGGATTTTTCAGCCAGCTGTTTTGAAGAGGTGTTCGAGGGCCAGCCGGTGCAGTCCGTGCCCACAGAGCGTCTGGAAGCATTCGAGATCCTGAGCCGGGAGGAATGCCTGCGCCGCATCCTGTATCAGGAGGGCATGGAGGTGACCACCCCCACCAAGCTCTATAAGCGTGCACTGTTTGAGGGCGTGCGCTACCCGGTGGGCAAGCTCTATGAGGATATCCCGGTCGCCTACGAGGTGACAAAGCGTGCCCATAAGGTGGCACATATCGCAAACCGGGATTACTACTATTTCCAGCGGGGCAGCAGTATCCAAAATATGGCCTTCAACCCCAGAAAGCTGGACAGTGTGCGGCACTGCCACGCGCTGATGGAAAATGTGAAGCGTGATTTCCCCCAGCTGAGCCGTGCGGCAGAATGCCGCTATCTGAGCAATGTCTGCAATATTCTGTTCCAGATCCGGGACAGGCAGCATGAAAAAATAGAGAAGGCTCTCTGGCAGGAAGTGAAAAAATACCGCCGGAACGTTCTGCTGGATCCGCAGGCCCGCAAAAAGGCCCGGCTGGCGGCGGCGCTTTCCTACAGCGGCTATGCCATGACCCGACGGGTCTATGAAAAAACGCAGTGGCGTGGAAAAAAGTAAAGTGGAGGGATCCGGTTGGAGGAAAGAGAACCGCTTGTATCGGTCATTGTGCCGGTCTATAATGTTTATCCGTATCTGCGGGACTGTGTGCAGAGCGTGCAGGCGCAGAGTTACCAGAACTGGGAGCTGCTTTTGGTAGACGATGGCTCCACCGATGGCAGCGGGGAACTTTGTGATGAACTGGCTGTGGAGGATGGCCGCATCCGGGTGTTCCATAAGCCCAATGGGGGGCAGTCTGATGCCCGGAACGTTGGGTTGCAACAGACGCAGGGAAAATATTTTTACCTGCTGGACAGCGATGACCTGATCCGCTCCACAGCGTTTGACCAATTTGTGGAGCGCTGTGAGGCAGATGGTGCTGATGCAGCCCTGACCCCGCTGGAGATGTTCTCGACAGAGCAGCCGGAGGGACGGACGGAAAATCCGCACCAGATCCCAGAGCTGCTGAACCGGGAAGAGACCATGCGCCGGATGCTGCTGCATCAGGGCATCGGGCATGGAGCAGGCGGCGTTTTCTTCCGGAGGGAGGTTTGGGGCGATCTGCAGTTCCCTGTGGGCATCCTGTACGAGGACTATGCGGTGATGTATCGGGCCATTGCCCGCTGTGCAAAAGTGGAAGTGTTTCCGGAACCGATGTACGATTACCGCATCCATACCGGTTCGACCATGAAGAGCGGCATTGCCGAGAAGAATCTGGTCATTCTGGATGTGGGCGAAGACGTGACCCGCTTTATTGCGGAAACGGTCCCTGTGCTGAAAGCAGAAGCGGAATACCTGCAGCTGGTTACATACCTGAAGACACTGAAAGGCATTCTGGATGGCGATTTTGCCAGCTATCCGGAGGCTCAGGCACGGATCTGCCGCTTTGTGCAGGAACACCGGGCGCTTGCCCGGCGGCCCTGGGCCAAAAGAGCAGACCGGATCAAGGTGGAAACACTTCTGATCAGCAAGCGGCTGTTTTATGCCGTCTATGGGCTGGGAGAATGGAAAAATAAACACACAGTCGAAAAATAAAATGGAGAAGTTATGCTGATTTATCTGGGGGCTTTTGCGGTTTCTGTGGGCATTGCCGCCTATGGCGAGCACCTGCGGACGAAGAAAAACAACGAGAAGGGCTTTTATCTCTGCCTGGCGCTGGCGGTGCTGGTGATGGCGGTATTGGCAGGCTTGCGGGACCCGTCCATTGGCACGGACAGCGTGGTGTATGAGGAATGGGTGGCGGATGCAAAGCTGCAGGATGGCCTGCTGGCCTGCATCCGGCAGCGGCACAAAACAGAGCCGCTGTTTATGACGCTGGTCTATCTGGCGGCCCATGTTTTTGGTGATGTCCATTGGCTCTACTTTATGGTGGACCTGCTGGCCTGCGGCCTGTTTATGATCGGGCTGGTGCAGTATAAGGAGTATGTCTCCGTGCCCTATGGCTGGCTGGCTTACCTCTGCCTGTATTATGGCGATACCTACAATGCCGAGCGGCAGTCTGTGGCGCTGGGTGTGGCATTTTTGGCGTTCAGCTTTGCGTGGAAGAAAAAGTATCACTGGGCGGTTCTACTGCTGGCGGTCTCCTGCCTGTTCCACAATGCCACCTTTATCTCGTTTGGTGCGCTGTTGATCTATATCCTGCTTCAGCATTTCGACAACTGGTGGGTCAAGGGTGGCCTGGCGGCATTTTCGGTCTACCTTGCCTTCTTCAGCAAGGCTGTGGTCAGGCTGGCCCTGAATGTGGACTTCATTGATCGGCTTTACGGATATTATTATGATGCCAATGCGGGCGGCTTCACGCTGAATCCCATCATTGTGCGTCTGCCGTTCCTGATCCTGCCCATTGTGCTGTACCGCTGGTATGCCAGAGAGGAAGGGGCGGGCCATCGCCGCTTTACTCGCTCGGATGCCGATTTCTGGATCGTGATGATCCTGATCGAGATGGCAACGGCCCAGCTGCGCAACATCAATGTGCCGCTCTACCGCATCTGCCTGTATTTTGCGTTCTTCCGTTATCTCGCCATTGGACGTGTGGTCAAGTGCGTGGAGGATGAGCGTCTGCGCAAGCTGCTGAAGGCTGCCATGTGGGGAATGCTGGTCATCATCTGGATCTATCAGGCGTATATTCAGGGCAACAATGCCATTTGCCCGTACACCTCGGAGATCCTCCACATTGGCAGAGAAACATTCTTCTGAGGAAACTGAACATGGAGACAGAGTTGATCAGTGTCATTGTCCCGGTCTACAATGTGGAGCGATATCTCCGCCGCTGCGTGGACAGCATCCTGCACCAGACCTATCAGGATCTTGAGGTCCTGCTGGTGGACGATGGCTCCACCGATGCCAGCGGAGCCATCTGCGACGAATATGCCGCACAGGAAGAACGTGTAACAGCAGTCCACCAGAAAAACGGGGGACTCTCTGCAGCGCGCAACGCGGGGCTCGAACGGGCACAGGGAACGTATCTCTGCTTTGTGGACAGTGATGATTTTCTGGACAGCCGGATGCTTGAAACGCTTTGCCGTGACCTGCAGGAACAGGATGCGGATGTTGCTGTGGTGGGCTTCCGGATGTTTGAACGGGAGGAAGAGCTTGCCCCGGCAGAACTCACCGTACCGGTACAGTGTATGACAGGCCGGGAAGCCATCCGCAGCACCCTTGTCTCGGACGAGCTGGGGGATTTTGCCTGGAACAAGCTCTACAAGCGGGAGCTATTCCGGGATGTCCGCTATCCGCTGGGGCGGATGATGGAGGATCAGGGTACGACATACCGCATTTTTCAGCAGTGCAGCAAGGTCGCATACCGCCCGGTGCCGCTGTATTATTACTATCAGCGCCCGGACAGCATCCTTCACCGCAGGAACATGAAGTTTTACGAGGATAAGCTGGATATGGGCTATCAGAAATATCGGGCCATCCGGGAAGCGTACCCGGGAATGCCGGAAAATGATGCCGCGATGCTGAGCGTGGTGGAGCACTGCTATCCGTATCTGATGCAGGACACGGAGCGCCGCGCAAAAATGGAGGCCTTTTTGCAGGAGTGCGACCCGGCGGCGGCAAAGCTGCTCTGCACCAGCAGCCAGCGGAAGTACCAGCTGCTCAGATGCAGCCGGAGGCTGTATGCAAAACTGTTCCTGCTGAAAAACGGCCCGGCGGCAAAATAAGGGAGGAAAATTTGTGCTGAACGATACCGTCAGTATCATTGTGCCGATCTATAATAAAGAAAAGTATCTGGAAAAATGTCTGGACAGCATCCTCGGCCAGACCTATCGGGATCTGGAGATCATTCTGGTGGATGATGGTTCCCAAGATGGCTCTCTGGAAATCTGCCGGAAGTATGCCGAAAAAAATGAACGCATTCACGTTTATGCAAAGAAAAACGGCGGTGTGGCGTCGGCCCGGAATCTGGGGTTGGAAAAAAGCCAAGGGAGTTTTCTGGCCTTTGTGGACCCGGACGACTATCTGCACCCGGAGTGCATCTCTTTGCTGAAAAAGGCTGTAGATGAAACGGGAGCGGAAATTGCCTACTGCCATGCTATGGATGTGGACAGCAAAACCGGAGAAACCAAGACAATCAGTGGTGAAACCGGTGCTTATCGGGTGATTTCGGCAGATTCATATGACTGGTTTGACCGGATGGCGCACAGCGTTTCGTGGGGAACGATTTACAGGAGAAGCGTCGCAGAACAGGTAAGGTTTGACGAGGATCTGAAAATTGGGGAAGATACGCTTTTTCTGGCAAAATGCATTCACGCGGCACATAACATTGTCCGTGTGGACAGAGCATTGTATTACTACTACATCAATGATGACTCTGTGACCAGCGGACGCTACACAGAGAGGAAACTGGACGAATTGGAAGCGTGGCGGCGGGTCTGCCAAGTATTTGAAGATAAGCCTGTGGTTTTGGAAACAGCCCAGGCAGGATATGCGATTCGGTGCCGCATGATAGCAATTAAGTATTGCAAAGACGCAAAGTTTATGGAACGTGCTTGTACAGAAGTTGGTACGGAATTCCATGCAGTCGGAAAGATACTTCTGAAAAAATGGCGTGCAACAGGAAAATGGAATTATTATTTAAAAACGCTGTTTTCTTATTACTGCTGGAATGCATGGATCAAGTTAAAGCAGACCCGTAAAACCTATGAAGTGGAACTTTAAAAGCTGCATATGAAAAAATCAATGAGTTTTAATGCCGTGATGAGCGCCCTCAAAACGCTCATGTCCATCATTTTCCCGCTCATCACATTCCCTTACGCTTCCAATGTTCTTCAGGTGGAAAACCTGGGCAAAGTGAACTTTGCAAGCTCCGTCTGTGGGTATTTTCTGCTGTTTGCAGGCCTTGGCATCTCATCCTATGCGGTGCGTGAGGGCTCCCGCTATGTAAACGACCGGGAAAAGCTGTCGGCTTTTGCATCGGAGATGTTCTCCATCAATATGATCTCCACGGCCCTGACCTATGCGGCATTGGCGGTGACGATGCTTTTCTGGACAAAGCTCCATGCCTATACCGACCTGATGCTGGTGCTGAGTTTACAGATCTTCTTCACGACCATCGGCACCGAATGGGTGTTCACGATCTTTGAGGAGTATACCTATATCACCATCCGGGGTCTGCTGTTTCAGGTGCTGTCCATTTTCATGCTGTTTGCCTTCGTCAAGACCCGGGATGACTACTGCATCTATGCAGGCATCACGGTGTTTGCGGCGGTAGGTGCCAATGTGCTCAACTTTTTCCGGGCCCGGCGGTACTGCACCATCCGGCTGACAAGGAAGATCGACTGGAAAAAGCACCTCAAGCCCATCCTCATCATCTTTGCATCCACGCTGGCAACGACCCTTTACGTCAGCTCGGATACCACGATTCTGGGCATTCTGGGAACAGATTACAATGTGGGTATTTACTCGGTGGCGGGTAAGATCTATGGCATTGTAAAGAATCTGCTTTCGGCGGTGCTGGTGGTGTCTATCCCGCGGCTGTCCCATTATGTGGGCGTGGGGGACAAGGCAAACTTCAACAAGCTGTTCAACAGTATCTTCAACGCGCTCATCGTGGTGGTGGCTCCGGCTGTGGTGGGACTGTTTGCCCTCAGCCGGGAGGTCGTCCTCTTTATTTCCGGGAAAAGCTATCTGGATGCGGTGATGCCCCTGCAGATCCTGAGCCTTGCCCTGATCGTCTGTCTGTTTGGCTGGCTGTACAATTCCTGCGCGCTCCTGCCCTGCGGAAGAGAAAAGGAACTGTTCTGGATCACGCTGGTCAGCGGTCTGCTGAACGTGGGGCTGAACATCCTGCTCATCCCGCGGTTCCGGGAGAATGCGGCAGCCTTTACCACCCTGCTGGCAGAGCTGTGCTCCATGATGCTCTGTATCCGCTGCTCCAGGGGTTTGGTCACGGTCTCAGCTGACCGGCGCACCGTTGGCTCGGTGCTCTGCGGCTGTGCGGGCATCGTTCTTGTCTGTACCGGGGTCAAGGCACTGGCTCTGCCCAATCTCATCTGCATTCTGGCGGCGGTGCTGGGCTCAGTGGCTGCATACGCGGTCATCCTGCTGGGCATGAAAAATCCGCTGGTGCTGGAATATCTGGAAAAAGCGAAGCAGAAGTTCCGGAAAATATCCTGAATGAACAGGATCCGCTGCGGGGGCGAACACTCCCTGCAGCGGGTCCTTTTTGAAAAAAAAAACGGCGCTTTTTGGTGCGTTCCGGCAAAATCACCACATTTCTTTGCTTCTGCAACAAATGTTTGTTAATAAATTATCCATCTCCCATCCTTGCAATACACACGCTTTTTGTTTATAATAAGGATGTACGGGGAAGTTCGCAGTGCGCGGCCCCCGATGAAGAGCAAAATTCGATTCCGAACGAAAAGAATTTGAGAGGAGTTTGTTACCATGGGTTTAGGTAAGAAAACGATCGACGATCAGAATTACTGCGGCAAGAAGGTCCTTGTCCGCTGCGATTTCAATGTCCCGATGAAGGACGGCGTGATCACCAACGAGAACCGCATCAATGCGGCTCTGCCCACCATCCAGAAGCTGGTCAACGATGGTGCTAAGGTCATCCTGTGCAGCCACCTGGGCAAACCCAAGAACGGCCCCGAGGCAAAGTTCAGCCTGGCACCCGTTGCTGTGGCTCTGAGCGCAAAGCTGGGCAAGACCGTTGTGTTCGCTGATGACGATAACGTTGTGGGCGAGAACGCAAAGGCTGCTGTTGCCGCAATGAACAACGGCGATGTCGTTCTGCTGCAGAACACCCGTTTCCGCAAGGAAGAGACCAAGAACATGCCTGAGTTCAGCCAGGAGCTGGCTTCTCTGGCAGATGCATACGTTGACGATGCATTCGGCAGCTGCCACCGTGCACACTGCTCCACCGCAGGTGTCACCGACTACATCAAGGATACCGCTGTCGGTTACCTGATGGAGAAGGAGATCAAGTACCTGGGCAACGCAGTCAACGATCCCGTTCGTCCCTTCACCGCCATCCTGGGCGGCGCTAAGGTCGCCGATAAGCTGAACGTCATCTCCAATCTGCTGGAGAAGGTCGATACCCTGATCATCGGCGGCGGCATGGCTTACACCTTCGTCAAGGCACAGGGCTACGAGGTCGGCAAGAGCCTGTGCGACGATACCAAGCTGGATTACTGCAAGGAAATGATGGCCAAGGCCAAGGAGAAGGGCGTGAAGCTGCTGCTGCCCGTGGATGCAGCCTGCATCAAGGACTTCCCCGATCCCATCGACGCTCCTGTGGATGTCACTGTGGTGCCTGTCACTGCCATCCCTGCTGACATGGAGGGCTGCGACATCGGCCCCGAGACCATGAAGCTGTTTGCCGATGCTGTCAAGGCATCCAAGACCGTGGTGTGGAACGGCCCCATGGGCGTGTTCGAGAACCCCACCCTGGCAGCCGGTACTCTGGCTGTTGCCAAGGCTATGGCTGAGAGCGATGCTACCACCGTGATCGGCGGCGGCGACAGCGCAGCAGCTGTGCAGCAGATGGGCCTGGGCGACAAGATGACCCACATCTCTACCGGCGGCGGCGCTTCTCTGGAGTATCTGGAGGGCAAGGAGCTGCCTGGTATCGCTGTGATCCAGAACGCATAAGCATCTGAACCAGCATCACTGAGGTGCGGCGGCATATACGCCGCCGCACTTTTTATTTTGGGTAATAAGATCTCTCAGGCTTGCCAACGTTCGCCAGCTCCCCATCCGGGAGGCAGGAGATGTCGTTTATCCTGCCTCTCCTGCCGGGAGAGGCGGCACCGAAGGCGGCGGGGAGGTATTTTGTGATAAGGAGATCGTTAGAATGGATAAGGCAAAGCGTAAGGCAATCATTGCAGGCAACTGGAAGATGAACAAGACCGCCACTGAGGCAGCCAAGCTGGTGGATGAGCTGATCCCCGCCGTCAAGGATGCTTCCTGTGAGGTCGTTATCTGCACCCCCTACACCGATCTGGTCACCGCTGTGGAAAAGACCAAGGGCACCAACATCCATGTGGGTGCTGAGAATGTCCACTTTGAGAAGTCCGGTGCGTTCACCGGCGAAATCAGCGCTGATATGCTGGTGGATCTGGGCGTGGAGTACGTCATCGTTGGCCACTCCGAGCGCCGCCAGTACTTTGCAGAGACCGACCAGACCGTGAACAAGCGCGCTCTGGCTGCCCTGAATGCGGGCCTGAAGGTCATCATCTGCGTGGGCGAGAGCTTGCAGCAGCGCGAGGAGGGCGTGACCGAGGAGCTGGTGCGGATGCAGACCAAGATCGCCCTGCGCGACGTGACCGCCGAGCAGATGGCAAACGTGGTTATTGCCTACGAGCCCATCTGGGCCATCGGCACCGGCAAGACCGCGACTGCTGACCAGGCCGAGGAGGTCTGCGCTCAGATCCGCAAGGTCATTGGCGAAGTGTACGGCGAGGCTGTGGCCGAGGCTGTCACGGTCCAGTACGGCGGCAGCATGAACGCCAAGAACTGCGAGGAGCTGCTGAGCAAGAAGGATGTGGACGGCGGCCTGATCGGCGGCGCATCTCTGAAGGCTCCTGATTTTGCTGTTATCGTCAATGCCGCTTCCAACGGCTGAGAAAGTCCTCTGACCTGTTTTCCCAGCGCCCGGCTGCGCCGTTTTTCCAGCGCTGTGCCGGGCGCTATTTGTTCTAAATCAAAGGAGATTCAACGTTATGTCCAAGAAACCTGTACTTCTGTGCATCATGGATGGCTTTGGCTGGGTGCCCAACGAGACCTACGGTAATGCCGTGGTCGCCGCCAAGACCCCCCATCTGGATGCCCTGATGGCAAAATATCCCATGACCACCATCGAGGCCTCCGGCATGGCTGTCGGCCTGCCCGATGGCCAGATGGGCAACTCTGAGGTGGGCCACACCAACATGGGCGCTGGCCGCATCGTTTACCAGCAGTTGACCCTCATCACCAAGTCCATCCGGGACGGTGAGATGTTCAAGAACCCCGTGCTGGTCAAGAACATGAAGGCTGCCATTGAGGCAGGCAAGGCCATCCACCTGATGGGCCTGGTGGGCACCGGCGGTGTCCACAGCCACGCTGACCACTGGTTCGGCGTGCTGGAAATGGCAAAGCACATGGGCGCAAAGGAAGTCTACCTGCACTGCATCACCGATGGCCGTGATACCGATCCCCACGCCGGCAAGGGCTTCCTGGCTGACCTGCAGGCCAAGCTGGATGAGCTGGGCGTTGGCAAGATCGCCAGCGTTTCCGGCCGTTACTACGCCATGGACCGCGACAACAACTGGGACCGCGAGGAGAAGGCTTACGCCGCATTCGTCTACGGTGAGGGCAACCACGCTGCCAACGCTGCCGAGGCCATTGAGGCATCCTATGCTGCCGATAAGACCGACGAGTTCGTTCTGCCCTGCGTCACCTGTGAGGGCGGCCGCGTGCAGGATGGCGATACCGTCATCTTTATGAACTTCCGTCCCGACCGTGCCCGCCAGATGACCCGCATCTTCTGCGATGACGACTTCAAGGGCTTTGAGCGCCGCGGCGGCCGCAAGCAGGTCAACTATGTCTGCATGGCCGAGTACGATGCCACCATGCCCAACTGCGAGGTCGCCTATCCTCCCGTGGAGCTGAAGAATGTTCTGGGCCAGTACCTGTCCGAGAACGGCAAGACCCAGCTGCGCATTGCCGAGACCGAGAAGTATGCACACGTCACCTTCTTCTTCAATGGCGGTGTGGAGGCTCCCTACGAGGGTGAGGACCGCTGCGTCATCCCCAGCCCGAAGGTTGCCACCTACGACCTGCAGCCCCAGATGAGCGCCCCTGAGGTGGCTGCTGAGTGCGTCAAGCGCATCGAGAGCGGCAAGTATGATGTGGTCATCCTGAACTTTGCCAACTGCGACATGGTCGGCCACACCGGCGTGTTCGATGCCGCTGTCAAGGCCGTTGAGGCTGTGGATACCGCTGTGGATCAGGTGGTCACCGCTGTGCTGAATGCAGGCGGCTGCGCCTTTATCACGGCTGACCACGGCAACGCCGAGAAGATGATGAACCCGGACGGCACTCCCTTCACCGCCCACACCACCAACGTGGTGCCTTTTGTGGCCGTTGGCTGCGGCGATGTGAAGCTGCGCGAGGGTGGCTGCCTGGCAGATATCGCCCCCACCATGCTGCCCTATATCGGCCTGCCTGTCCCCGCTGAGATGACCGGCAAGAGCATCATCGTGGAGTAAGCACTCCGCAAAAGAGCTTTTCTGAAACGCAAAAAGACCTCCCCGTGCAGGTGCTGCCTGCATGGGGAGGTCTTTTGCTGTATCGCTTAGTAGTGCAGCTGGTCAGCGGTCAGTGCTTCCAGCACCGGCAGCATGGCGGCTGCCTCGGCCTTGGCGGCGGGCAGATCCATATCGCGGTAGTTGCCGCATTCCACCTCGCTGGCACCGGGGATATCCCCCTCAAAGGCGGCCATGAAGCGGAAGGAATCCACGGTCAACTCCAGTGCCTGTGCCGGGGTCAGCCCGCGGGTAAGCAGGTAGAAGCCGGTGCGGCAGCCCATGGGGCCAACGTAGATCACGCCGTCTTTCACCGCGCTGTTGCGGGCGTAGGTGGCAAACAGGTGCTCCAGCGTGTGGGCAGCACCGGTGGTCAGATAATCGCCCTGATTGGGCTTCTTCATCCGGATGTCCCAGGTCAGCACATCACCATCCTGGCGGCTCAGGTACATGCCCCGGTCCAGTTTGGTGTGATCGACACAGAAGCTTGCAATGCGTTCCATGATGTTCTCCTTCAGGATCAGGCCTGCAGGCGCTGGACACTGCCGTGGGCACAATCCACAGCGATATCCAGGCCGTCGCGGATGTGGCTGCAGGCACCTGCAGCACCCACGATGGTGGGTTTGAGCAGGGAGTTGCCCACGATGGCAGCGTGGCTGTTCAGGCCGGGCTCCTCGACCACCAGAGCGGCGGCATCGCGGACATAGCCCAGCATCTCGTTGGTGGTGGAGGGAACGACCAGCACCATGCCGGGGCGGAACTTTGCCTTGACCTCCTCCAGAGTGCGGCAGACGCAGGCCTTGCCGCTGGCGGAGACCAGATCGGTCTTGCCGCGGCCCACGCCCACACCGGTGGCCAGGCAGTTGCCCACCATGTGGATCTTGATCATGTTGGTGGTGCCGGAAACGCCCACAGGCACGCCTGCGGTCACAACGGCCAGCTCGCCGTTGTGCAGGTAGCCGTTCTTCTGGGCCAGAGCGGTGGACATCTCAATCAGCTCATCGGTGCTGTGGGCGGGGCCCATCAGCAGGGAAGTGATGCCCCAGCTCAGGGAGAGCTGACGCTGCACCTGTTCGTCCATAACGCAGGCAATAATGGGCTGCTTGGGGCGGTACTTGCTCAGCAGGCGGGCAGTGTTGCCGGATTCAGACACGGTGACGATGGCGGCAGCGTTCACGTCCTTGGCGGTCAGGCAGGCAGCGTGAGCGGTTGCATCGCTGACGCTGATCTGGATCTCGGCGTGGCGCTGGGCGCGGTAGTGCTCCTCGTTCTCGGTGCGCTCTGCAATGGCGGACATGGTCTTGAGGGCCTCCACGGGGTAGTCACCGGCAGCGGTCTCACCAGACAGCATGATGGCGGAGGTGCCATCGTAGATGGCATTTGCCACGTCGGAGATCTCGGCACGGGTGGGGCGGGGGTTGACCATCATGCTGTCCAGCATCTGGGTGGCAGTGACGATGGGCTTGCCGAAGGAGAAGGAGCGGTCGATGATGTCCTTCTGGATGCCGGGCAGCTCGGTGAAGTCGATCTCAACGCCCAGGTCACCACGGGCCACCATGACGGCATCGGCTGCGGAGAGGATGCTGTCGATGTTGTTCACACCCTCGCGGTTCTCGATTTTGGCAATGATGCGGATGTTGGAATCGTACTCATTCAGCAGGTTGCGGATGTCGTACACATCCTGTGCGGTGCGCACAAAGGAAGCAGCGATGAAGTCAAAGCCGTTCTGCACGCCAAAGATGATGTCCTCGCGGTCTTTCTGGCTCAGGTAGGGCATGGACAGATGCACGCCGGGCACATTGACACCCTTTTTGGTCTTGATCTTGCCGCTGTTCAGCACGGTGCAGATGATGTCGGTGTCGGTGACCTGCTCAATGTGCAGCATGATCAGGCCGTCGTCCAGCATGATGGTGCCGCCGGGCTGCACGTCCTGGGGCAGATCCTTGTAAGTGACGGAGCAGATCTCCTTGGTGCCTTCCACCTCGCGGGTGGTCAGGGTAAAGGTCTGGCCGGCTTCCAGCATCTCCACACCGTTCTTGAACTCCTTCAGACGGATCTCGGGGCCCTTGGTGTCCAGCAGGGCGGCAACGGGCTTGCCCAGCTCCTCACGCAGCGCCTTCAGCTTTGCCAGACGGCCGCCATGCTCCTCGTAGGAACCGTGGGAGAAGTTGAAACGGGCCACGTTCATGCCGTTTGCAATCAGGTCGCGCAGGACATCGCCCTTATCGGTAGAAGGGCCCAGGGTGCAGATGATCTTCGTTTTTCTCATAAAATACCTCCAACGTTCACGCTATAATGCTCTCTATCTTGACGCAGCAGCCCAAGCTGGCTGCTCTCTGGCGGGCAGTGATTGCTTTGCGCCCGCGGCGGCAGTATACGCCAATATGGCTGTTTCAAAAAACCATACCACTATACATTATAAGCTCTTGGATACAATAGCGCAAGAAAAATCTTTGCAAAGAAACTGCTAAGATTTCATCAGGTTTGAACAAAAAACTTTCCACCACAAAGCGCTTGCATAACCGGCGGGATTTGCTTATAATGAAGGTAAGCAAAAGTGCGACTGTTCCGGGGCGGCCCCGGAGGAAAATGGAGTGAAAACATATGGAAAAGCGTGTATTTTTGATCGTACTGGACAGCTTTGGCATCGGCGCGGAGCCGGATGCAGCCGCCTTTGGCGACGAGGGCACCAACACGCTGGGGGCCATTGCAGGGCATCCCAATTTCAACTGCCCCAACCTGAAAAAGCTGGGCCTGTTCAACATTGACGGTGTGACCGCGGGCGAAAAGACCGACGCGCCCGCCGGTGCCTTTGCCCGCCTGCAGGAGCAGAGCATGGGCAAGGATACCACCATCGGCCACTGGGAGATCGCCGGTGTGGTCAGCCCGAACCCGCTGCCCACCTTCCCCAACGGCTTCCCGGAGGAGCTCATTCAGGAGTTTGAGGCAAAAACCGGCCACAAAGTCCTCTGCAACCTGCCCTATTCCGGCACCGAGGTGCTGAAGGACTACGGCGAGCAGGCCATGAAGGAAAATGCCCTCATCGTCTACACCAGCGCCGACAGCGTGTTCCAGGTGGCTGCCCACGAGGAGCTGGTGCCCGTGCACGAGCTTTACCGCTACTGCGAGATCGCCCGTGAGATGCTGAAGGGTGCGTACGGCGTGGGCCGTGTCATCGCCCGACCCTTCCTGGGCAGCAGCGCCGAGACCTTCTACCGCACCACCAACCGCCACGACCTGAGCCTGAAGCCGCCCCGTGCCACCATGCTCGACCTGCTGAAGGAGGCCGGCAGGGATGTCATCGCCGTGGGCAAGATCTTTGATATCTTTGACGGACAGGGCGTGACCGAAAAGATCAAGACCACCGGCAACACCAATGGCATCGCCTTTACCAAGGCATTGCAGACCCGGGATTTCGAGGGCCTGGCCTTTGTGAATCTGGTGGATTTTGATATGCTCTACGGCCACCGCCGCGACGTGCCCGGCTATGCCGCCGCCGCAACCGAATTTGACCGCTTCCTGGCCGACTTCATCCCCGGGATGCGGGAGGGTGACCTGCTGATGATCACCGCCGACCACGGCTGCGACCCCTCCTACACCAAGACCACCGACCATACCCGCGAGTATGTGCCGTATCTGGTCTGCGGCAAGAGCGTGAAGCCCGGTGTGGACCTGGGCACCCGGCTCTGCTTTGGCACCATTGCACAGACCGTGTGTGAATATCTGGGTGTGGATGCTTCCAGCCTGGACGGCCACAGCGTGCTGCAGGAGATCCTGAAGTAATATGAGCCCTCTCAGTCATGCGACAGCGTGACCGAGAGGGCTATTTTTTGTGCAAAGTCTTGAACAATATAGTCAGTTGTGGTAGACTAGCACATGCACGCCCGGTGCGTACAAGGTTTACGCCGGGCGCAGGAATTGATATGGTTTCAGAATAGAAGGAGACTATCACATGAGAATCAATCGTACTCTGGGTCTGGCACTGACCGCTGCTGTGCTGGCTGTTGCCATGACTGGCTGCTCCAATAGTGCATCTTCCACCGCATCCTCCGCTGCTTCCAGCGAGGCTGCTTCCTCTGTGGCCGCTTCCAGCGAAGCTGCCGAGAGCGAGGCCGCTGCCGCCAGCGTTGTCAGCACCGAGGATCTGGATGTGAACGGCACCACCTACTCCGCTGACTGCTACGGCGAGTTCACCCTGTCCAACGGCGACACCATGAAGCTGTGGAAGGTGAAGGACGCTTACGCAGACCTGAGCGCTCTGCCCATGAAGGGCATGGCCGAGGAGTTCCCCATCGAGGCCGAGGCCGAGCAGATCTATGTTGCTGACGTGACCAGCAACGGCGAGACCACCCGCCAGTATCTGCGCACCGACAAGGCTGGCCGCAACGGCACTGTCTCTGTCAAGACCTTTGAGCTGGGCGACGCTGAGTAATCGCGCTTCCCTGTAAGATCAGAAGACAACAAGCCCCGGACCTTTTGCAAGGCCCGGGGCTTGTGCTGTTTTATCCTGTTTTATTCTCCGCTGCTGCTGGAACCGAACAGGGCATCCAGCACGGTGGAAGCGGCCTGATGCAGGGAGTTGGCAGCAGATTCCACCTGCTCCTGCGTGGGCAGAGAGATAGAAGGTGTTTCTGCTCCACCGGTGGATTCACTGCTGGCTTCACTCTCGGCAGGTGCTTCGGTGGAAGCCTCGCTCTCGGCAGGCGCTTCGGGGGTGGGTTCTGCGGGCTGCTCATCGGCAGGCTGTTCCGCAGGCACGCTCTCGGCAGGTTCCTCCACAATGATGCTGTCGGGCGATTCCTCCACAGAGGTGCCCGCGTTGGGGTCAGCCGTGGGGGTGAATACCTCGGTCTTTTCGGGGGTCTGCTGGGTATCGCTCACGGTGCCCTCACCGCCCAGAACGGATGCGATCAGCTCCTTGGCCTGGTTGACCGAGTTCTCATCCGGCTTCATCACATAGAGGCTCTGACCCTTTGCGGAGTAGCACTGGGAGCTCTTGCCGCTGGTGCCGGTCACGGCATAGCTCTGGATGTCCCAGTCAGACAGGCTTGCCAGCTGCATCCGCACCAGTGCGGAGATCTGCTCCTGAGAAAGGCTGGTCACAAAGCAGTCGGACACAGCATCCATCAGCTTGGAGAAGCTCATCAGCACGGTGGGGGATTTGATCTTGTTCATCATGGCATCGATGACTTTCATCTGGTTGATGCCACGCTGGATATCGCCGGAGGCAAAGGCGTGACGCTCCCGGGCAAAGGCCAGAGCGCTCTTGCCGTCCAGATGGTTCCAGCCCTCGGCAAAGGTGGTGGGATCATAATAGCCGGGGCTGCCCACCGAGGTGAATGCCTGATCGGAGTAGACATCCACGCCGCCCACGGCATCGATGATGCTGATGAAGCCCGCAAAGTTGATGCGGAGGTATTGGTCCACATTGACCCCGTACAGGTTGCCCAGGGTTGCCATGCTGGTCTCCACGCCGTACAGACCGGCGTGGGTCAGCTTGTCCTTGCTGTTGGTGCCCGCCAGATCAACATAGTAATCGCGGGGGGTGTTGATGAGCGCCACCCGTTTGGTGGAGGGGTTGACCACGGCAAGGATGTTCACATCGCTGCGTGCCTTTTCGGTCAGTTCGCCGCGGTTGTCCACGCCGCTCAGGTAGACCACAAAAGGCTCCTTGGTGATCTTGTTGGCCTCGGTGCCGGTGACAAGGCCGGAGGTCACGTTGTCCAGTGCACTCAGGCCCTGCTGCGCCCAGACACAGCCCAGCGCCAGAAAGGCGCACAGGAACACCGAGAACACCCGGGATACCTTGCGGGGAGCGCTGTACTCCTGGCAGCGCTTGACCAGCAGCCAGAACAGCACCAGCAGCGCCGCAATGATGACCAGATACAGCGCGGGCAGCATCTGGGTGCGCCAGAGCTGGAAGAAGGCCGCAATGCTCAGAATGGCTTGTAGGATCAGCAAAACAGTACCTCGTTTCGGGTTGGCCGCGCCGGTGTCCGCATCCGGCTTGCGGCGGGGGGGCTTTGACTCCGGGGCAGGCCCGCCGGTATGCTTCGGCGGCTTGGGTGGTGCAGGCGGCGGGGTGGGAGCGGCAGTTTCCGGCGCAAAAAAGGCCGCGCTGTCCACCTCCACAGTCTTTTCTTCCGGCGGGCGGTGGCCCCGGTGGATGTGCCGGGTGCTGTCATCGTCCGCGTGGGAACGGGAAGTTTCATCAAACATAGGAATTCTCCTTTTTGACATGTCCTCAGGCAAGGGGCACGATGGTCAGAACGGCCCGTGCCGGCAGGCAGGTGGCCGTCTGATCCTCCTGCGAGATCCAGCCAAAGCTTTCGCAGATGTGGTCAGGGCAGGGGGAATCAATGAACCGTGCCGCGCCGTCCTTGACCTCGATGTGCACCGTCAGATAGCCGGTGTCGATGTCATAGACGGCATCCTTGTCCAGAGAGAGCTTCTGCACCGTGTTCGCATCGCCGTAGATCAGCTCCGCGCCCAGGGTGCTGCCGCTCTGCCCGGCACTGCGGAGGTAAAAAAGCACCCCCGCGATCACCAGAACAACAGCGGCGAACAGTAAATTGACCCAGAGATTTTTTTTCTGCTTCATGGCTCAGGCATCCTTCTGGGGGAACAGCTGTTCCAGCTCGGCCAGCCACAGGGCGGCGCAGGCATCGCTGGGCATCCGCCAGTCCCCGCGCGGCGAGAGGGTCACGCTGCCGATCTTGGGGCCGTCGGGCAGGCAGCTGCGCTTGAACTGCTGGGCAAAGAACCGCCAGTAGAAGTTGCGCAGCCACTTGTAAAGCACCGCGTCCGGGTATTCCTCCCGGCCCGCAAAGGCTGCCCTGGCCAGCCGGAAGATCTTTGCCGGGCCAAAGCCGAAGCGGAGCACATAATAAAGGTAGAAGTCATGCAGTTCATAGGGGCCCACCAGATCCTCGGTGCGCTGTGCGATCTCGCCGTTGTCCTTGGCGGGCAGCAGCTCGGGGGACACAGGGGTGTCGAGGATGTCCAGCAGCACCTCTTTCAGGGCCGGGGTGGCGGCAATGTCGGCTTCGTACCGGACAAGGTGGCGCACCAGCGTTTTGGGTACGCCTGCGTTCACGCCGTACATGCTCATGTGGTCGCCGTTGTAGGTGGCCCAGCCCAGGGCCAGCTCGGAAAGGTCGCCGGTGCCCACCACCAGGCCGTCGGTGCGGTTGGCGGTGTCCATCAGCTCCAGGGTGCGCACGCGGGCCTGACCGTTCTCGTAGGTCACGTCCAGCACGCTCTCGTCCTGGCCGATGTCCCGGAAGTGGCTGTGCACCGTGGAGGCAATGTCAATCTCGGTAAAGCTGACGTGCAGCTCGTCACAGAGGATCTCCGCATTGCTGCGGGTGCGCTTGGTGGTGCCAAAGCAGGGCATGGTCACGGCCAGCACATCGGTGGTGGGGCGGCCCAGCTGCTTCATGGCGCGGACAGCCACCAGCAGGGCAAGGCAGCTGTCCAGACCGCCCGAAATGCCGATGACGGCTGTTTTGGCGCGGGCGTGCTCAAGACGCTTGGCCAGGCCATCGGCCTGCATCTTCAAAATCAGCTCACAGCGCTCGGCACGCAGCTGTTCATTGTGGGGGATAAAGGGGGTGGGGTCTACCCAGCGGGTCAGCACGGTGGCGGTCAGGGCCAGGTCGAACTCCACGGTCTGGTAGCCCTCGGTGCTGGGTTCAAAGCTGGTGTTGCGCGCCCGCTCCGACTCCATCCGCTGGCAGTCCAGCTCCGTCTCGGCAGGGCCGCCTGCAAAGGGCTTCACCTCGGCCAGCAGGGTGCCGTTCTCGGCGATCAGGTCGTGGCCTGCGAACACCATGTCCTGGGTGCTCTCGCCGTGGCCTGCCGAGGCGTACAGGTAGCCGCAGAGCAGGCGGGCAGACTGGTTTTCCACCAGTGCCCGGCGGTACTCAGCCTTGCCTACCGTTTCATCGCTGGCCGAAAGGTTGGCGATGACGGTAGCGCCTGCCAGTGCGTGGAAGGTGGAGGGCGGCAGCGCGCTCCACAGGTCCTCGCAGAGCTCCACGCCCAGCACAAAGCTGGGCATCTGGCGGCAGCGGAAGAGCAGGGAGGTGCCAAAGGGAACATCCTGCCCGCAGACATTCACCCACTCCACCTCGGTGGAACCGGGGGTGAACTGCCGCTTTTCATAGAACTCGCCGTAGTTGGGCAGGTACGTTTTGGGAACCAGACCCAGCAGCTGCCCGCGGCAGAACACGGCAGCGCAGTTGTACAGCTTGCCCCGCACCATCAGGGGCAGGCCCACAAGGGCCACGGTGTCCAGCTCCCGGCTGGCATCCAGCAGCTCCTGCAGGCCGGTCAGGGCTCCCTGCTGCAGGGTGCGCTGCAAAAACAGGTCGCCGCAGGTATAGCCGGTCAGGCAGAACTCAGGGAACACGGCCAGCTTCACGCCGCGGGCGGCGGCGGCACGCAGCTCTGTGAGGATCTGCCGGGTGTTGTAGGCGCAGTCCGCCACCCGAAGCGCGGGCGAGAGGGCTGCTGCTTTCAAAAAACCATCTTTCATCGGAGGATTTCACATCCTGTCTCTCTTGTTTGCCCACGGCGAACAACTGTGCTCCCGTGGTGAGGATAGTATACCACACTCTGGCCAAAACGAAAAGAGGGCTGTTATCAACCCTCTCTGCCTCTGCGCCTAACGGCGGGGCAAAGAAGGGTTCTAACAACCCCCTGTGGATACACCAAATGGAAAACGAGATGGACCGTAAGCCGGGTTCTGTATTAAACGACGATCTGTCTAGGCCTGCCATTGCTGACAGGCTCGTGCCGCCTTCGGGACACGCGAGCAGCGCTGTACGTCCCATATAGGCGTTGCTTCCGGTAGGGTTTACAAAGCCGCATAGTCACCCATGCGCTGGTGAGCTCTTACCTCGCCCTTTCATCCTTACCGCATTGCTGCGGCGGTTTCCTTTCTGTTGCACTTTCCCTGAGGTCACCCTCGGCTGCCGTTAGCAGTTACCGTGCTCTGTGAGGCCCGGACTTTCCTCAGAGCGGTCAAAGCCGCCCCGCCGCCGTATGTTCCACTCGTTTTCCGTTCCCCATGATACCATAAAAAAACAAGATTTGCAAGTGACGATAAAATTTGGTATAATAAATTTAAATATGGCGTGAAATTTTTGGGGAGGGACAACGGATGCAGCTGCTTTTCAATGTCCCACCCGAAGCCGATGGCGTGCTGCTGCGCGGCTTTCTGCACCGATGTGCCGTCTCCACAGAGCTGGCCCGGGCGGTCAAATTCCATGGCAGCGGCTTTTTTGCAGACGATGTGCCCATTCTGGCCAACCGCCGCGTGCAGGCGGGGCAGACCATCCGCTTTGCGCTGCCCGCCGACGGCCCCGGCGTGGAGCCGCAGCCTGAGATCCCAGTCAGGGTCGTATACGAGGATGCTTTTGCCGTGGTGCTGGAAAAACCGCCCCATCTGGCGGTCCACCCCACACTGAACTACCCCCGGGACACCCTGGCCAACGGCTATGCCGCCTGGGCGGCTGCCCACGGCGAAAGCCCGGTGTTCCGCCCGGTGAACCGGATCGATAAAGACACCAGCGGGCTGGTGCTGGCCGCAAAGAACGGCTATGCCGCGCCCCTGCTGGCCGAGGGCGTAGAGAAACTCTATTACGCCATCGTGGAGGGCGAACTGCCCCTTGGCCCCGGAGTCATCGATGCCCCCATTGGCCGGAGAGGGGACAGCATCATCGGGCGGTGCGTGACCCCCGAGGGCAAGCCCAGCCGCACCGAGTATACCATATTAAGGGCAGCGCAGGGCCTGAGCCTTGCCGCCTGTGTTCCAGTGACGGGCCGCACCCATCAGATCCGGGTGCACTTTGCATCCATCGGCCACCCACTGGCCGGGGACGACCTTTACGGCGGGCACCGTGACCGCATTGCCCGGCAGGCGCTCCATTGCGCCCGGCAGAGTTTCCGGGTGCCGGCTTACACCGAGGTGCCCGGCGGCATCCGGTTGGAAACGCCGGTGGAGGAACACGCCCGCACCGTTGCAGTGGAGAGCCCCCTGCCCGAGGATATGAGGGCATTGCTGGATGCTGAAATATGAAAATACGGTGAAACCTCTGTGAAAGCTCTGCCCAAATTTTGTGACAAGCCTTGTATCGGCCCGGGCAGAGTGTATAATTGATATGAATTTGTAACTTTCGACCCAAAACGTCAGGAAGGAGCAACCCCTTTTGATCGAAGAAAAAACAAAGGAGCCGCAGAGCCAGGCTCCTGCAGCGCCGGTGAAGGGCAGAGAAAAACTGCGAAGCTTCTGGGCAAAGGTCCAGATCACCGGCCTGCTGCGGCGGCACCGTTTCCGCCGCAAAACGCAGCGGCACATGAATGATGTGGCCAAAAAGCTGCGGGCCAGTGCCGTGGTGCTGGCAGTTGGCGAGGCACTTTATGCACTGGGCTTTGCGGCAGAGTACATGGTGGTGCGCACAGGGCGCGGTATTGCTGCCGTGGCCCGCAGACTGGCCCGCTGGTGCAGGAATGCCCTGCATACCATCATTGCAACAGCCTTTCCCGGTGCGGCGCAGATGTTCAAGGATCTGCTGGCACCGCTTTACCTGTTCTTCAAGGGCCTCGGCGCTGTGGCGGCCCACGCCAATGATGTGCGCCGGGAGCGGGGCTTTGGTGCTTCCGTAAAAGCGGCCGGGCGCTATTTTGTAGGCGGGCTCAAGCGCAACCTGAGCCTGCTGCCCCGGACAGCAATGTACATCCTGCCCCTGTGTATGCTGGCCGTGTTCGTCACGGTCTGGAACAGGACGATGGCCCAGCCTTATGCGCTGGCTGTGCAGGTGAACGGCCAGACCGTTGGCTATGTGGCCAATGAGGAAGTGTTCAACCTCGCAAAAGAGGATGTGATGCAGCGCATCAACTACGCCGGTTCGGACAAGACCGAGCTGACCATCGAGCCGACCTATACCATCTCTGTGACCCACAAGACCATGGACGAGAGCGAGACGGCAAACGCCATTCTGCAGAGCGCCAGTGACCAGATCAGTGAGGGCACTGCCCTGTATCTGGACGGGGAACTGACGGCAGTCTGCTCCGATGGTGACACCCTGCGCAGCTATCTGGAGAGCCTGCTGGCCCCCTACGAGGATCAGGCAGACGAGAATATCAGCGTGGGCTTTAACAAAAATGTGACGCTGGAAGATGGAGTCTATTTCAACGACAGCTTTGAGGATGACAATTCCATCGAGAATATGCTGACCGGCGTGCAGCAGCAGGAGAAAATCTATACGGTCAAGGCGGGCGATACCCTGTGGGACATTGCCCAGAAGAACGACCTGACCTTCCGGGAGCTGTGTGCCCTGAATACGAATTTCAAGGGTGCTCCCCTGACCGAGACCTCCAATATCCAGGAGGGCGACCAGCTGATCGTGACCAAGCAGGAGGCTCTGCTGGAAGTCCGCATCACCAAGGTGGAGACGCGGGAGGAGGAGATCCCCTTCGGCACCGAAACCACCCAGTCCAACGAGTACACCAAGGGTACCACCAAGACCCTGCAGGAGGGCCAGAACGGCCTGCGCCGCATCACCATGCAGAACGTCTACGATACCAATGGCGTGCTGCTGGAGCAGACCATCCTTTCCACCGAGACCATCCGGGAGCCGGTGAACAAAAAGGTGGTCGTTGGCACCAAGAAGGTCACGAAGTACGGTGCGGCGGCATACATCGGCGGCAGCGGTCAGTTCATCTGGCCTGTGCCGGGCTACCGCTACTGCTCACGCTGGTATGGCAGCGGCCATAAGGGCGTGGATATCTGTGCCTCTGCCGGTACGCCCATCTATGCATCGGCGGGCGGCACCGTGACCAAGGCGGGTTATAACAAGGCCGGTGCCGGTACGGGCTATGGTTATTCTGTGATCATCAGCCACTCCGGCGGCTATACCACGGTCTATGCCCACTGCCTGTCTCTGGCGGTCAGTGCGGGCCAGACCGTGCGGCAGGGCCAGCTCATCGGCTATGTGGGCAGCACGGGCCGCTCTTCCGGCAACCACTGCCACTTCGAGATCCGCCGCAACGGCTCGTACATCGCACCGCAGAGCGTGTTCTCCGGAAAGCGATAAATCAGAACAGAACCTCTCCGGCAATGCGAAGCATAAACTTAGCTCCCCTATCAGGCAACAACGACGACCGCCGCCAGTGGCGGATGAAGGGAGGCGTTGTTGGGGCAGCGGCCAGCAGGACACGAGTGCAATACTTTGCAAGAAGTGGACGCTGGGAGCCGCAACTCGTATGCTGGCGTGAAGCGCCTGAGAGGTTTATTTTACAAACAAAAAGGAGAATGATTATGGCAACACCCCACATCAGCGCTGAAAAAGGCGATTTCGCAAAGACCGTCCTGATGCCCGGCGATCCGCTGCGGGCAAAGTTCATCGCGGATACCTTCCTCAAGGATGTCCGCCAGGTCACCGGTGTCCGTGGAATGCTGGGCTTTACCGGCACCTATGAGGGCCGCCCCATCAGTGTGATGGGCAGCGGCATGGGAATGCCTTCCATCGGCATCTACTCCTACGAGCTGTACAAGTTCTACGATGTGGACAACATCATCCGCATCGGCTCTGCCGGCAGCTACACCGACAAAGCCAAGCTGTTCGATGTGGTGCTGGCCGCCGGTGCTGTGAGCGAGAGCAATTATGCCCGGGTCCAGAGCGGCTTTGAGGGGGACCTCACCCTGCCCAGCCAGACCCTGAACGACAAGCTGCGCGCTTCCGCCGCAAAGCAGGGCATCCCCCTGATCGAGGGCAACATCCATTCCTCCGATGTGTTCTATCGCCAGCCCTCCGATGAAAAGCCCACCTACTGGGAAAAGCTGCGGGATGAGCGCGGCTGCCTGTGTGTGGAGATGGAGAGCTTTGCCCTCTTCGCCAACGCTCAGGTCCTGGGCAAGAACGCCGCCTGCCTGCTGACCATCTCCGACAGCTTCGTCTCCCCGGAGATCACCACCGCCGAGCAGCGTCAGACCAGCTTCACCAACATGATGAAGGTCGCACTGGGCGCGGAGTACTGATTTGCATTCACAAAAAGGGTTGTTGTCACACGACAACAACCCTTTTATGTTTTAAGTGTCACTATAATGACCGAAACAGGATGCGATAATGATATTGCCGTCCTGCTCTTTATAAACAATGCGGTGCGTATCGTCGATGCGGCGGCTCCACCATCCACTCAAGTCACCTTTTAAGGGCTCGGGTTTTCCAATGCCCTCGTAGGTGTTCCGCTGGATGTCTTTCAGAAGTGTGTTGATACGCTTCAGCAGCTTTTTGTCTCGCGTCTGCCAAAGGCAGTAGTCCTCCCATGCTTCCTCTTCCCAAAGCAATCTCATTTAATCTACCTCGATCAAATCGTGCTCAGTGAGCTTGGCTTTTCCGGTATCGATGTCGTGGACGATCTGGCGGAGATGATTGATGTTGCTTTCCGAGTAGAACGGGTCGGCGGAAACCTCAAAGGGAATACGGTGCTCCCGGGAAACTTTTTTGGCGAAAATCGTGAATGCCGTTGTCATAGAAAGTCCCATCTCGGCGCAAACCTCTTCCATGCTGCGTTTCAGGTCTGGGTCCATCCGGAAGTTCACATTGACTGCATTTGCCATTCTAATACACCTCTTTCTTGATTCTATTATATGCGTCTGTAATGAAAAATGCAAGAACTTTCGTTACATAATAAATGAATAACGAGAAATCTCTTGAAGAATTTGAGAACACGCCGTATAATTGAAGTGCAAAAGAGGGGATGAAAGATGAATGACTTTCAACCAAATCAGGATATCTGCCTTGTACCTTATTACCCAGCCTATGAAATTGCCCTTCCGTGGTATCAGGACGCAGAAACGTTTGTTTATACTTTAGAATGAAAAGGAGGTCCCTATGACCAATCTGACTTTAGACGAAAAGAAAGCCCTGATCCGGATGGCACTGGAAGCCCGTGAGCAGGCCTATGTGCCTTACTCCGACTTTATGGTGGGTGCTGCCCTGCGGGCCGAAGATGGCCGTATCTTCACCGGCTGCAATGTGGAAAACGCCGCTTTCACCCCCACCAGCTGTGCCGAGCGCACGGCCCTGTTCAAGGCGGTGAGCGAGGGCGTGACCCGCTTCACCGACATTGCCGTGGTGGGTTCCCGCCGCGGCGAGGTGAACAAGCAGATCACCTCACCCTGCGGGGTCTGCCGTCAGGCGCTGTTTGAATTCGGCGGGCCGGAGCTGAATGTCATCATGGCAAAGACCCCCGATAATTTCATCGAGCGCAGCATGGACGAGCTGCTGCCCTTTGGCTTTGGCCCCTCCAACGTGGCGGGCAACAAAGCCGTGGAAGAGTGAGGCGGGAAGCGGAGATTTTGCTAAAATTGACGAAATAGTACGACTTTTACGCGAATTTTACAAAAAATCTGTAAAGATTTTGTAATCGGAAATGCCTTGCTTTCCTCACATGACCCGGCTATACTTGGGTCAGTAAATGTGCAAGTGTGCGCATTCCCTTTTTAAAGCGCAATTTTTAATGTATAAAAAGGAGAGTTTTCTTATGATGATTTCTCGTCGTAACTTCCTGGCTGTGGCTGGCGCTGCAGCTGCTGCCGCTGCTCTGACCGCCTGCGGTGGTTCTTCCTCTTCCACCAGCACCGCTTCTTCCACTGCTTCTTCTGCAGCTTCTGAGGCTGGCTCCGAGGCTGCCAGCAAGATCACAAAGGTCGCTCTGACCTGCGATACCGGCACGATCGATGACGAGAGCTTCAACCAGGCTTGCTGGAGCGCTGTTTCCAGCTACATGGGCGATGACTGCCAGTACTACATCCCCGAGGCTGACGCTTCCGATGAGGACCGTGAGACCATGATCCGTCAGGCTGTCAACGATGGCGCTGAGGTCATTGTCTGCGTTGGCTACCTGTATGGTGCTTCTCTGGCATGGGCTGCTGAGCAGTACCCCGATGTCAAGTTCGTCGCTATCGATGTCACCCAGGGCGATATCGGCACCGATGAGATCCCCTCCAACTGCTACTGCATCACCTTCAAGGAGGAGCAGGCAGGCTATCTGGCAGGTTACGCCATTGCCAAGGACGGCAAGACCAAGCTGGGCTTCCTGGGCGGCATGGCTGTTCCCGCTGTCATCCGTTACGGCTACGGCTTTGTGCAGGGCGCTGATGCTGCTGCTCAGGAGCTGGGCCAGAACATCGACATCAACTACTTCTACGGCGGCCAGTTCTACGGCGATGCCAACATCACCTCCCGTATGGAGGGCTGGTACTCCAATGGCACTCAGGTCGTCTTTGCCTGCGGCGGCGGCATCTACACCTCTGCTGTTGAGGCTGCCCTGAAGAACAACGGCTACGTCATCGGCGTTGACGTTGACCAGAACTACATCGGCGCAAACGGCGTTGCTGATGGCACCTATGCTTACAACCCGTTCATCACCTCCGCTATGAAGGGCCTGTCTGAGGCTGTTTCTACTTCTCTGTCCGACATCGAGGCAGGCGAGTGGAGCACCATCGCAGCAACCAACGGCAACTTTGGTCTGGAGGACGGCGATTACATCGGCCTGCCCACCGCTGAGGACAGCTGGAACTTCGAGACCTTCACGGTTGAGGAGTACGAGGAGCTGAAGCAGAAGATCGCTTCCGGCGAGATCGTTGTTGACAACAGCTCTGACGACGCTACCAAGCCCACCGTCAGCGAGTTCACCAACGTCACCTACATCCAGTAAAATTTGAACAGTCCGCAAGGGCTGCAGGGAACGACCCTCTCCGTCATTGCCGCCAGGCTTTGACGGAGAGGGTTGTTTTTGTCTCGCGAAAAATCGTGCAGCTTGCACAAAAGTAATACTTATAAGAGTACATCCCGCCAAAAAATCAAAAAGAAGTGTGCAAAACCGCAAAAATACGGTATAATGGTACACAGAATAGTATAGGTGTCGATTTGACACGAAAGGAGAGTGAGCAGATTGGCAGAGGATTTTGTGATCGAGATGCTCCA
>OJSF01000396.1_pt1 | contig 47296 bp, 31 predicted proteins | sample 1599411 | NCBI WGS metagenome assembly OJSF01 (sample SAMN04168658, study PRJEB22393) | human gut metagenome | biome: human gut microbiome; feature: stool | host: Homo sapiens | collected 2014-03-24 | reverse complement strand
CAAGTTGCAGGAGAAAGCGCTCCTTGCCCTTGCGCATTTCACGCACGATCCGACAGTACTTCACTTTTCTGGGCTTTGTGGGATCCGTCGGATCCTGCAAAGCCCGGGTGAGCCAGTCGTCGCGCTTGTCAACGCGAACACGGTACACGTGCTTGCAGACGGTTACGCACTGCTGATCTGCTTTCCAGATGATGCCGGTGCGATTGGTCTTCCCTTCGATCGAATGCAGTCCGCGTCGAGAACTGATGAACCTCGGAGAGCCGCCGTTGTAGAGGTGGCGTTCCACCGAGATCCACGCTCTCGAAGCGAGCTTTTGACATTCGTTGATGCCGAGCAGGTGGCCGCGTCCCGAAGCCTTGCGGTGCTTGGCGACGTCGGCATGAAAGTCATACTCGTTCAAGCGGAACCGCACGCGAAGATCACGGAAGGCTTTTGTCCTTTCACTGCTCTTCGGCATGGCTCTTGCGGTCTGCCACTCGGCCGTGGCGCGCATTTTCAGAACACGATCCCATCCACCGCCCATGACGGCGTTCTGAAGGTTGCAGCCGAAACTGAAACTCTTCCGCAGTCGACGGCGGTCTTGATCTCCGGTGATGATCGGAAGACTGATGATGAAGGATTTCGTGCTCATGGGAGTACCTTAGCACAGGGGTTGGAAAGACACACACCTTTCATCGGGGACAACAAATAGATTGGAAGAGAGAGGTTGGCCGCATTCCTCCATCCGAATGAATTCGGAGGCTTCCTGCGGCTGTTTCTGTGAAAACCCTTGAGTTGCCTCTTTTCCCGTCGAAGCTTCCTGCGACCTGGTCGTCCTGCGCCGTCTTTACAACAGGCGTCGTCGATAACAAATAACAAAAGACTCGCCGGATGAAAACGGATCCGGCGAGTCTTGAGAATGACGGTAGCGCGGCATGAGTTGATGTTCGTCACTTCATGCCGCTGCTTTCGGCAAATTACAGCTTGTCCTTGGCGGCGGACAGGCCTGCCTAGCGGCCGTTCACGAGGCAGTCCATGACGGCGCCGTGAATGCCGCCGACGCATTCGCCGGCCGCGAAGAGGCCGGGAATCGGCTGATCGGTTTCAACGTCAAGCACGGCGGTCGCGACGTTCGTGGCCATGCCGCCCATGCAGTGATGGACCTTCGGGCCCATTTCGGAGACGTAGAAGGGCGCTTTGCCGATCGGCTTTGCTTTCTTGTCGAAGCGGCGGCCGAAGTCGGCGTCCTTGCCGGCTGCGTGAGTTCGTTGTAGCGGGCGAACGTGGCTTCGAGCGTCTTCTGATCAAGCTTGTTGGCGTCGAAGAGCTCCTCGATGGCGAGGCAGTCGATGTCGAAGCGAAGCGTGGTGACGGGACCGGGACGGCCCGTGTCGAGCACGCCGACGCAGCCCGTGTAGCCGCCCATGCGCTCGAGGAGGGCTTCGGAGACGCCTGCGGCGCGGGCGAGCTCAATGGCGGCCTCGACCTCTTCGGGCTTGCGGGCCATGACGGCGTCGGGATTGATCACCTGAAGGCCGTCGTTTCGAATTCGAGCCAGCCTTGTTCCGGATTCATGTGGAAGCTGCGGCGGTCCTCGACCATGCGGTCAACGTATTGTTCGGTATGTGCGGTCATGTTGATGTCTTTGAGACCCCGGTTCACGCGGATAATAAAACTCAATCGGTTTTGACACCTGTCGATTTTAGGCGGCACATGCTGAAGAACTGAATCGGATTAACCCTTTGGGCGGGCCTTTGTGAAAGGTTCGGACAAATGGATGCAGGGTCTTTACGTACCCTATCCCGACGAAGCCGCCTGAAATCGATCGATTGCAGCACACAATGCCTGATTCGGGACGCAACCTTGGTTCAAGGTCTTGCGGCGCAAGGGTTCGGGGAGCGGGGAGGGTGTTTTCGGCAGTCAGCCTGCGGGAGCGGCGAATGCACGATTTTCGGGAAACGGAACTCAGGGAAAATGGGGAGATTACGTTTTGCGCGAGCGTGAAAACCCGAGTAGTCATATTTGAGCGACATGGGTATGCTCACTTCTGCCGGCACGACCAGCCGGTTTGAAAGGAGCTAAAAAAATGAATTTCATGAAGACTCTGGTGGCCGCCTCCGTGGCCGGTGCGATGATGGTAGGTGCGGTGTGCGCCCAGGAAGACTCGCTGCGTCCGCGCGAATACGGCATCCAGTTCGGCGTCCTGCAGCCGGGCCAGAACAACGCCATCACTGACGTTGAAGGCGTGCTCGTCGGCCAGGTGAACGTGCATGACGACAAGAAGGGCGCTCATACGGGCGTGACCGCGATTCTTCCGCACGGTGGCAACCTCTTCAAGGAAAAGGTTCCTGCGGGCATCTTCCTCGCGAACGGCTTCGGCAAGATGACGGGCTATCCGCAGGTGAAGGAACTCGGCAACATCGAGACGCCGATTGTCCTCGTCAATACCCTCAACGTGGCCGCAGGCCTTGACGGCATCATCGACTATACGTTCTCCTTCAAGGAAAACGGCGACTGCCGCAGCGTCAACGGCGTGGTAGGCGAAACGAACGACGGCGGCATCAACGACATCCGCGCGCGCTTCCTCACCTCCAAGGACGTCCTCAAGGCCATCCAGACCGCCAAGTCCGGTCCCGTTGAAGAAGGCGTCGTGGGCGCAGGCTCCGGCACGAAGGCCTTCGGCTTCAAGGGCGGCATCGGCACGTCGTCCCGCAAGCTGCCCGCGAGCATGGGCGGCTACACGGTCGGCGTCCTCGTTCAGACCAACTTTGGCGGCTTCCTCAATGTTGACGGCGTCGCCGTAGGCGAAAAGCTCGGCGGCTATCCGTGGCAGAAGGAAATCGAATGCGCCGACGGCTCGATCATGATGGTCGTCGCCACCGACGCTCCGATTGATGCCCGCAACCTCGAGCGCGTCGCCAAGCGCGCCTTCATGGGCCTCGCCAAGGCCGGCGGCATCGCCTCCAACGGCTCCGGCGACTTCGCGATCGCATTCTCGACCGCCAGGGAAAACCGCGTTCCGCACAACACTAAGAAGCTCGAGAAGCTCCAGAACGTCAACGTCGCCAATGACGACATGACGCCGATCTTCATGGCCACGATCGAGGCCACCGAAGAAGCCGTCGTAAATTCGCTCTTCAAGGCGAAGGACGTCAAGGGCTACAACGGCAAGGTCACCAAGGCGCTTCCTGTCGACCAGGTCCTCGAAATGCTCAAGGCTGAAGGTAAGATCGTCAAGCAACCGCGTTAATACGTAATCAAGCCCTCGTCAGGGAATTGAACGCCAGTGAAGGCTCCGACAAGCGTCGGGGCCTTTTTCGTCATGTGGAACAATGCAGGTGAATCTCTGCCGAAATCGGCGACAACGTTGAAGTGTCTCTGAGCTACGAGTACGCTTTTAATGCCGGTTTCGTCGCGCAAATATTCCGATGTAGAAATCATCTGTAGCCCTAATTTGTAATTGGCCAGATCGCGCTCTTTTCTGGTGCGTGCCATAAAATCAGATTTTGTAGGTAGCTCAATACTTTTTTCTTCATGACGACGACGAACCGAATCATCACTAGTTGCCTGTACGGCAGGGGCTGAAGCTTGATAATCCTTTTCAATCTCATCACGTGTCGTTCCGACAAAGTTCTTGCCCTTGTTGGCGACAGATTTCCCCGAAGGCGGCAATACTTTCTCCAGAGTAGGTTGTTGCTGATCAATTAGATTCTTCAAAGCTGCGCGTCTCTCGGAGTTGCTACTGAACATCCTTAACGCTTCGAAAGCATCTCCGCCAGCCATTTCAAGACCAAGGTCTCGAACCATGTTGTCTCGCTCCAACATGACCTGATTAGAGGTACCCATGGACGTCGTATGAGTGGTCGAATCTTGATCACTAGAGCTTTGGGATGCTGTACGACCTTCATTAAACCCTTTCTGGTCAATTCGCTGTGCGTTAGAAGAGTCGACTAGAGAATTTCTAGTTCCATTTGTCACCGCAGTTACTTCAGAAGTTTGTCCTGCAACTGAAATGCCAAAGTTTTCTTGTTGAACGGTTTGTTTGCTTCCTGATGAGGTTAATGCGCTAGAGTCAGTTATGCTGGATGACGTGGAACCAGTAGGTCCTGCATTGACCCTAAACAAATCAGACTGAAGCATGTTTGAAGTGTCAGGATGACCGTTATTATTGGTTTTGTTGATTGGTGATGATTTATTTCCATTGCCCATGGCGAAATTCAACGGGAGTCCGATATTGTTATTCATCCCAAAAGGAATGCTATTCGGCGTGATCGTTAGTTGACTAGCACCCTCTCCAGAAGTGGTCGGATTTTTTTGAGCATCGGAAGGCAGGTGATGTTCAAGGTTGTTGGATCTTGTTGCCCCAACTCCGAAGCCTGAAGCATATGTAAAGTTTTCTTGAGAATTCCCTGATCTACCGAAGTTTGTCCCGATTCCACTCGAATTAGTTGTTCCGGAACTGGCCGTCTCGTTAGTCCCATATGTTGTGCCAGTGTTCCTGTTCACACTCCAGCCGTCATCACGATTGACGCTGTTGGTCACGCCGCTGCCCGAAACAGACTGAACCCCAGAATTCGTCGCAAGCGAACTTGCATTGGTCGCAACCGACGAGGTGCCAAAGTTGTTTGCATCCTGAGTGGTGTGCGTGTCCTGCATGCCGGAGGAGACGCCAAGGTCGGACTTCCGGACGTTCATGGCAGTCATCTGTCCTGCGGAACGGTCGAAGGCCGCCGTACCTTGAGCGAGTTCGACCTTGTGCGTGTTGGGATCCGCCCAGCTGCTCGACGTGTCGATCTTGTTGCCGGACACGTTGTTGAGAGAGGCGTTGTTCAGGGAGGCGTTGCCGGCGGACACGTTGCCCATGGCAAGCTGGGAGCCCTGAGCCTGAGCTGCCGAGGATGCGGGGGCGAGAACGGAGGAGGTCATGGCGGTGAGGGCCATGTCGCTGCCCTTCGCGACGGCGTAGGCGAGCACAGGGACGAGCCACAGGACCGAGCCCGCCATTGCCTGAGATGTGGCGCCTGCGTCTCGAATCATGGTGGCGGCCGCAAGGGTCACGCCGCCTGCGGAGTTGACGAGTTGATTCATCGGCTCCATGTCGAGGTGAAGCGTGAGGTAGTTGATGATGGCCGTGATCGGCGCCCAGAGGCTCACGGAGATGAGGAGCGTGAAGTAGGCGCGGCAGACTATTGCGCCGCCTGCACCCGTGCCGAGCATCATCAGGAAGACCATGGGCCAGAGGCCGATGACGGTGAACTCAAGGATGTTGCGCAGCTTCGGGAGGGCTGAACGGGCCATTTCGCTCAAGGTTCTGTAGTTGATCTCGGAGGCGAGGTTGCCCTGGGAGCGCGCAATGGCGACGCCTGCCGAAAGTGGCGCCTGACCGGCCTTGGCGGCAAACGTCATGGTGGTGTCCGGAATGGCGGACATCATGAGGGACTGTCGGAGAGATTCCGCCATGGTGCGCGAGACGCCGAGCATGAGAGATTCGGCCTGAGGAATGGCCGTGGCGAGGGCCGCGTTGATGCCGTCCTTGAAGTCGACGTTGAGCTTGAGGTGCAGGCGGGACTCGAGGGCGGGAATCTCGGTCTTCTCGAGGGTTTTCCTGAGTTCTTCAGCCGCCTCCGTGCAGGTCAGGACCTTGTTGTTCATGAACACGCGACGTGCCGGATTGACCCAGCCGTTGGCGGAAATGAGTGCATTGATGTCGGGGGCGTTGAGGAGCTCCTGACGCTTGGCGGAGCTCTCGAGAATTTCGGGAACGATGCAGCGCTCCGTGAAGTTGGTGAGCGACATCTTGCCGTCGGCGGTGATGGGCTTGACGGAGAGCATGGTCGTGACGACGCGCTGCGGGAAGGCCACGCCGAAGCGTGTGTAGCGTGCCGCGTCCACGTCTCCGAAGGCCGTTTCGAACGATTCGGTGAGCCAGTAGGAGGCGCGGGATATGACGGATGCGGGCCAGCCGATGCCGAGCGGGATGTTTTGAACGACCTGGACATTGGCGGAGCGCACGTCTCTCACGGCGATGTTGACGCGGGGGACGAATGCGGCCGAGAAGATGAAGACCATGGCCGCGATCCAGACGATGAGGTCGCCGCCCCTGTAGCGGACAGCCGCGCCTGCGGCTGCGCAGATGAGGCCGAACAGGGCGACGCAGAGGAGGAGTGAGCGGTAGTCGTCGGTGCCCGTGATGAGTGCGAGGGTTGTCCAGAGGTCGGCCACCTGAGCTCCGTTCCAGTATGCGTAGAAGTCAAGTGCTGGGGTTGTCATGAGGATTCCTTACTGGGTGATGCCGCTGCCCGGCATCGTGGAAAGCGCCTCGATGGCAGAATCGCCGTAGATGGTGCGCTGAAGGTGAGAGATGTAGGAAAGGAGACTCGAGACCTGGGAGACCTTGCCCGACATGACCTTTTCACGGCTCAAAAGCTCGGCTCGAAGGACGTCGCAACGGGCGACAAGCGTTTGGGCGTACTCGGTCGCCTGACTGTTGGCCGATTTGGCGGACGAGGAGGAAACGACGCTCTTGGCGTCCTCGGTGAGCTGTCCGACTGCGGTGAGGATCGCCTCATAGGCAGCGACCTGAGCGAAGGTCTGGAGCATGCCGTCGGAGAAGTTGATCATTCGCGGAGAGGCGGCGAGTTCGGCGAGCTTGAGAAGCGGCAGGGAGGAGATCGTGGCGAGCATGGTCATCTCCTCTGCAGTGACTCTGGAGACGTCCCTGTAGACAAGGGAACTCCTGTAGTTCGTCATGGCCTTGTAGATCTGGTTGGTGAGATTGACGTCCCTGTAGGTGGTTCTGCTGGGATTCAGGCACTTGTCCTTTTCATCGCACTTGTAGACGACGGCTTCGGTCGGAATCTGGTTCGAGCCGGGTTCGCCGAGGACGGCGTTGAGCAGGTCGAGCGCAGGGTAGTTGCGCTCCTCGATGGTGGTGCTCGTGCCGGAGCCCGTCTTCCCGAAGACGCGGGTGCCGATGAGCGACATCATGACTTCGCGTTTTTCCTGGGTGAGGCGCTGCGAGCCCTTGCCCGAGATGAGGAGGGCCCAGGTGAGGTTGAGTTCGGAAGCCTCGACGATGTTGCCGCCCGTGTCGGTGCGCGTGGGCGCGCTTTCAACAACCTTGCCGCCGTCGGCGCGGGTGAGGGAGTCGGCGTCGTGGGCGTCTTCGGCCTGACCGAGACTGCGCAGGGAATTCCTTGCCTTGTGGCCGAGGGTCGAAATCCATTCGTTGGGACCCGCGTTCATGATGTTCTCGGCGACCTGACAGGAGTCTCCGAGCATGTTGGCATAGCGCATGAGCATGTCTCGGAACTGAGAGATCTGCTCATTGAGGTCGGGTGCGAGCGACTGGAGGGCTGCATGGAAGGCAAGGCCGGGCAGGGCCGTGCCGATCGAGCGCACGAAGCTCACGAACTCGTCTTTTGAAGGAATGGAGAAGGCACCGAGGAATACGTCGATGCCGCCGCAGCCGGCCTTGAGTTCGGGACCCTGAAAATCGTAGGGCTGGAAGTCCTCGCGATTGGCCTTGAGGATGAAGCGGCCACCCGTGACGGTGTCCATCGAGGCGGACGCGTAGAGGCCCGGAGCCGTGTAGCTGCTCTGGAGGCTGGCGTCGTCATAGAACTCCTGAAGGAACCCGGCCTGAGAGGTACTGGGCGGGAGCGCAAGGAGGACGAGGAGAGGCAGAAGCGCCGGCTTTGGCAGATGAGGTGCAAATGAGTTTCTTCTTTTCATGGGCTGAGTCTCTTGGCTAGAGATTGTTCGTGAATCAATGTGTTGGTCGGCGTACGGCGTCAGCGAACGGGTTGCGGGTTGAGGGTGGCGTCCGCGTGAGGGATCACGACGGGCGGAGTATCGGCAGTTTGGGCGGACGGCATCCTGAGCGCAGGATCGGGTGGCAGGAGCGGAGAGCCAGTGGGCGCGGCGCGGCCCCTGATGTGTGGCGTGTCTTCAAAGCCCGAAGGGTTCGAGAGGATGAAGACGAGGCGGCGCGAGAGTTCCTCGCCTGAAACCGCGCCTGCGGCGATGAGCATGCCGTCGCGACCGGCAAGTCCTCCGCGCAGGAGTGCGAAGTCGGGTCGTGACATGGCCTTGGGGTTGGGCACGAGAATGACGGCGGGCAGGGTGTTGACGCCGAGCTTCTTCGCGCGGCCTGCGTCGGGTTGCACGAGGTCGAACCCTTCGAAACCGGGAACGGCAGATCCGGCGGCGGGTGCATCGATGCCGTCGGCAACGGCGAGGAGCTCGAGTCCCCAGGTGTTGGCGAATGCACGAACGGGTCCGGCGGCGACCTGCGTAAGGGGATCGCCCTTTTTGCCGATGAAGAGAAGGCCGGCGTCGCCCTGAAGGGACTTGACGAGCGCATGCGACTTGTCGCGCTTCATGGCACCGAGCTCGACGGTGGCGAAGTTTGCGGACGGTGCGGTCGTGGTCCAGTCGTAGCCGGGGTTCTGCATGCGGCCGAGCTGCCAGGCCTGCGCAAAGCGGGCGGAAAGCGCGAGAAGGTGCGCGTTGATCGCCTGATAGGACTGCATGTTGGCGGGCGACGGATTCATGATGGCCGTGTTGAGGCGGCGTTCGCGTTCGGCTCGAAGATCCTCGACGGTCTTGAAGGCGGTGAAGTCCTCGGGGTCGAAGGGCTTTTCATCGGGGTTGACGACAGACTGGGGTTCGGGCGGCTCGACGGTAGAGCCGGGACGCATGTCGGGCACCTCGTTGTCGCCGTAATAGAGGAAGGGACGATCGGGATCCGCCCAGACGTCCTCGTCCCACCAGGTGGACGGATGACGAACGTCGGGTGCATCGTGAGGACGAGCGGGGGCGTAAGACGCGAATTCGCCCTGCGGATTCGAAAGGGATGAATCGAGCGGATGGCCGCCTGTGGACGGAAGAGGTCCTGCTAATGCGTCAGCAACGGTGCCTGCAAAAAGGAGGAGGCAGAGCGCGGCGAGGATCATTCCGGTGATGATGTTGATCTTCATGGTCGGTGTTTGAATGGACGAGAGGTTCACTTCGAGCTCGGGGTGGAGGGGCCGCCCGTGCCGTCGGGTTTCGTGGGCTGGTCTTTGGAGGCGACGGTGTCGGAAGCGCCGGGGAGCCTGGCCGTAGTGGCGAGTTCCCCCTTGACCATGGCCTCGATGCGTTCCTTGGCGCGTGCGGCTGCGGCCTCGGCGGAAATGTTTCCGCGGGCCGTGACTTCCTTGACGATGTCGGCGATGAATTCGGAGAGGTCCATCTTCGAGAAGTCGAGCTTTGCGAATTCGTCGATCGTGAAGCCGCGGGCGTCGGGCTTGATGGGGTTGCCGAAGTCGCGTCCGAGCTGCGGGCGGCCCTGCTCGTTGAGAATGCGGGCAAGGCGGGAGTTGAAGCAGACGTGCTTTTCGGCGGTTTCGACGCAGCCGAGCCCCGTCACCTTCTTCTCGCAGGTGGTGCCCACGTAGTGGCAGAGTCGCTGGGTCTTCGCGAGCGCGGTGCGCTGGTCCGTTGCGCGGCAGCTCTGGTACTTGTTCCAGAACTGGCTGGCCATGGCGGAGACGAAGCCCGCGGACGAGAAGTTGAAGGTCCAGCCTGCGGACTCGGAGTACTGGGCGGTTGCACCCCAGAAGGAGAACGTGGGGGAGTAGGCACCCGTGCCCGACGAGCCGTAGATCTTGTTGAGGAGCCACGAGGTCTTGTCCGACCAGGAGAGGAGGTCGTAAACGTAGGGCGAGCCGATCCACTTGACGAATTCGACGCCTGCGGCAACGCCGAAGAGGAGGTACTGGCCGAATGCGGCGTTCGAGGTGTTGGGGGCAGCGTCGGCGCGGCAGCAGGTCTCGGCCGCCATGCGGTCGCGGCAGGTGGAGACCGTGCCGCCGAAGAATTCGTTGACGTTGGTGTCGCCGTAGACGGAGAGCTGCCGTCCGATCTCAAGCTGAAGGATTGCGTCGATGAAGTCGCCGTCGGCCGTGTCGCCCACGTCCTGGCACTGGTCGCCCACGCAGATCTGGCCGTCGCAGACCTGGCCCACGGAGGCGGAGAGGCCGGGACGCGTGCACGAGTAGACGCGTGAGGGTCGGGGACAGTCGGTGCTGCCGTCGGAGCAGGTTTCGGAGACGAGCTTGCAGGACGGGTCCTTCTCGTACTCGAGACATTCGTTGCCTTCGGCCCTGCAGGTCCACTTCTCCTCCCATGCCCAGCAGGCGCGGTAGGCGGGACGACCTTCAACAAAGCGCAGGCCCTCGCCCTCGATGCAGGTGCGCGATGCCAGTATGCAACCCGACGAATTGTCGGTGGTACTCGCGCGCGAGAGGAGCGAAAGGGAAGCAGTCATGACGGAGCCGTCGTCAAGGAGACAGTCGTCGCTCTCGCGCCAGTTCGTGACCGTCATGGCCTTGAGGAAGGTGGCGGGTGAGACGGATTCGGAAGTGACGGACTCCGTGCAGACATAAGTCGACTCGGTTCGGCGACAGTTGCCGTCGGCGTCCGTGAGGGTACATTCGGGCTCGGCCGCAAGCATGCAGTCGCCCGAAGCCGAAAGGTTTTTCAGGGAGCCGCAGGTGTCGGTCGACGACGATGTGCAGGTCATGGTCGTGCGGTATTCGAGACAAGGGAGGACGCCCGCGGGGTCGGTCTTCACGCAGACCCTGGAATTGACTGTGCAGTTTTCGCCCCGGGCGGCCGCATCCTCGAGCTCCTTCCTGCAGGCCGAGTCGTCCTCGGTCACGTCGCCGGGCGTCGTCACGACGTCGTCGGTGATGATGTCGTCGCCGATGACTTCGTCACGCGTGCAGCGATAGGTCGAGGACCAGCGCACGCACACGCCGTGTTCCTCGGTTTCGCAGACGGGGTCGGTGAGCTTTTGGCAGCCCGCGAGCTCGAGCTTCTGGCAGGAGGCCGCGCCGTCGACGGAGGGACAGAGGATCGTGCGTTCGGTCACCCAGCAGATGGGATTGGCGGAGACGAAGTGTCCCTCCCAGTTTTCGACCTCGATGTCGCGCGCGTCGTCGTCGAGGCAGACTTCGGCCCCGATGATGCAGCCGGCAGGGATTTCGCCCTAGGTTTCCTTCGAGTAGGAGACTGTGACGGAGGTGTCGTCGATGCGGATGCCTTCGCCCGAGGGTTCGGACTTGCAGACAAAGTCGGTCGTGGTCTCGAGGCAAATGCCGCCGGACTCGGCTGAACAGACGGGCGCGGAGAGCGTGCAGTCAGTGAGCGTCGGATTGGCGTCGACCGTGCAGCGAGAGCCCGCGGGATTGAGCGTCACGCAGGTGAAGGTGTTCTCGTAGCGAATGCACTTCCCGGAATTGTTGTTCTCGGCGCAGACCCGGTTCTCGAGCGTGCAGACGGGTTCAGCCGCCAGAACGAGGTTCGGCAGCGGGAGAAGAAGAGGGAGGAGCGCAAAGAAGCGGCGCATGTCAGGAGCCCTCCGCAGTCGCAGCCGTCCTGGGGCGAATCGAGGCGCAGTGGTCGACCCATTCTTCCTTGATGTAGTAGGACTCGTTCACGTAGGTGAGGGTGAGCCTCATGGAGCCCGTCATGTAACCGTTGTAATAGACGCGGGCTCCGAGCTTGGCCGTGCAGGTGGGGCCGGAGCATTCACGCTTCGTCCATTCGTAGTCGGCCTTGCAGCTGCTGTTCGTACGGTGGGCGATGTTTCGGAGGGTGTAGCCGAGCGAGATTCGCGTGGACTTGAACCCCTTCACCTGGATAGCCAGATAGGAGGAGTTGCCGCAGGTGTGCTGGCCGATGAGGACGTCGCCGTCGGAACAGGGGTCGTGGCTGAGACTGTATTCGCCGTTGACGCGTGCGGTGGTCTTGTCGCCCAGGACGCAGCCGTGGTCGTTGTTCGACTCGAGGACTTCACTGCACTTGACCGTTTCGGTCGTGGCGTCGGTGGAGGTGCACACGCCCGAGAAGATCGCGCGTGCGACGGCCGAGGTCTCTTCGGTGACGGTACCGGAGGCGGCGGAGGATTCCTTGCCGAAGAAGCATCGCTCGGTCCAGACGGAGGATGCGGGCTTTCCTGAGACGGTCGTGAGGCAGGAGCGCTCGGAGGACGTGCCTTCGCCTTCGGCGCATGCAAAGTACTTTGCCGTGACCTTGCCGATCTCGACGGGGCCGATGCGGCAGGCCTTCTCGTTCCACCAGCCGCCCGCTCGACAGGTCTTCGTCACCTCGACGGGGTCGGCTTCGATGGTCACGTCCTTGCAGGTGTCGTTGTCGTCCGGCGTTACGGTCGGATTGTTGACGATCTCGTCGCGGCCCGCGAGCACGTCCTCGCCGATGACGGGACGCTCCGGAAAGCCCTTGTCGAGCACCTGAATGGCGCGGCAGGTCGTGTCGGTCTTGCCGCGACACTCGATCACGGTGGCTTCGGCCGAACCCGTGAGCGTGCCCTTGCCGTCGGCCCAGAGGTTCTTGACGTCGTCGAGACCTTCGGTCGACCCGCCGCCCACGGCATCAAGCACACCGTCGTGGTTCGCCATGATCCCGTCGATGTCGGGAAGCTGAGTGTTGCGCGCAGCGGCAACGGCCTCGGAAACCGTCACGGCATGTGAGGGCAGGGCAATGGAGAGACCGAGCGCGAACGTCATGAGTGAAATGAGACATCGAACGGGAACTGTACGGGTCATGGCTCTCAAAGAGGTGTAGAGATTGGGTTTCAGGGTGCGGTTTTGGGTGTTCAGGGCGCGATTCGGCCGAGCGGCGTTTCGTCGAGTACGGTTTGAAGGGCGGCGATGCGGGTGCGGTCCGATTCGTCCATGACGGCCTCGGCGAGCGTGCGACGCCACTGAGAAAGGGCCGAGACGATGGAGGCCGTGCCCGAGACCGCATAGACGCTGCGGCCGATCGTGAGGAGAACGGCGGGTGCGGTGGGCGCGGCGGTCATCACTTCGTAAACCTCTTCGGTTTTCGCATCGAGCCTGCCGCCCGCCTCTAGACCCTCTTCGGCAAGGGCCAGAAGGAAGGCGAAGCGTTCAGGATGGATCGCGGCTCCGAAGCCTGCGTCAACGAGCGGCGCAAGACGTTCGGACGTTGCTTCGAAGTCGGTCCGGTAACCCGTCGGGGTGCGCGTCACGGGGAGACCTCGAACGAGGACCTCGACGTCCGCAGCGTCACCCACGAGCTTGAGTTCCTCGGCCGCCGTCTCGACGAGCGAGGACGTCATCCCCGTGTCGAGCAGCATCGTGATGCGGGGTCGCCAAGCGTTCGAGGTGTCGGACTGCGAGTCCGAAGAGGCTTCCTGAGAAGAAGCGGCAGGCGCGGCGGCGAGCTCAGAAGACGGAGCCTTCTCCACTTCACGGACCTCGGGCGCAATCGCGGCGGACGAGGATTCGAGAGCAGTGCCTGCGGGTTCTGAGGCGAAGGCGGCGGGGAGGAGAAGGCAGGAAAGGGCGGCAGCGCCGAGCGTGGACACAAAATTCATGACGGCTTTCCTATTAATGGAGGGTTTTCGATGCAGCGGGGCGCACGGCGGGTGCGGAGAGGTCGATCGGCTCCTTCGAAGCAAGGCCGGCGGGGACGGGCGAATCCGGAATCCCGTCGGCATTGAGCGCAGGGGTCCAGACGGAGATTTCCGACGGCGTGAGTTTCACGAGGGCGGGCCAGTTATTGAGACCGAGACGGCGCGTGAGGACCGAGCCCTGGTCTGCCCAGACGCGCATGCCGAGCTTTTCCTGAGCGAACGCAACGCTGCCCGCCGCCACGACGGGACGAATGGCGAAGGAGGCGGTGGAGAGCATCCTCATCGCGAAGTTGACCTGGCCGCCCGCACGGGAGTCGAAGAAGAGAAGGAGGCGGCTCACGTCGTTGAAGAGCTCGGCGCGCCTGATGTCCTCAACCGAAAGACCCGTGGGTCTGCGAATGAGCGTGGTCTTGACGGCCATCGGACGGAATTCAGGAAAGACCGGGGACCGCATCCATTGAATGAGCGTCTCTTCCTTTCGCTTCACACGGCGGGACCATTCACCCGACTCCACGGCAATGCGGGCGTTGGCCTTGAGGATCTCCACGAAGTCGGGGTCCGACGAGGTCTGCACGGGATGGTCGGCAATGAGCGTCGTCACCTCGTAGTGCTGAGAAGGTTCGGACGTGCAGGCGGCTTCGGCCGAGTCGGCATGGCTGATCAGGAAGACCGATGCGGCGGCCGGAATGCAGACGAGCAGGCAGAGGCGAAGCGCCGAGGCGCAGAGGCGCTCGATGAGGTTGGGCCTCACGAAAAGGCTCCGGCTGATGGGGTCGTCGGGCGCAAAGGGCGGCGTGTCGTTGGATTCGTGCTTCATGAGAATCTCCATTGTCTTTCTGTGGGTTTTGGGTTTATGAATTACCGCAAAGGACTTGAATGCAGGGTGTTGTCGGGCTCATCCGCCCCATTTGGCGGACATCGAGCAGCAGTCGCGGCGTCGCCAGACGAGAACCACGCCGTCCTCGCCGCCGGGACTCCAGCTCTTTCCCGAGCCCGAGACGACGGTGGTGCGCCCGAGCGGGCTGCAGCAGGAGCCGTCGGTGTTCTTCCCCGAGTGCGCGGGCCAGACGAGCTGGGTGCGCCAGACGTCCTTTCGCATCAGGGGCTCGTAGAAGGACTCGCAGAGCCCCTTGGAGCCGTGGGCGGCAAGAAGCAGCCCCTCGCGCGAGAGCTTCATCGCAAAGCGGTGGGTCATCAGCTGCCAGACGGCCGTGTGGGAGGTGAGCGAAGCGCTCCAGCCCGTGAGCGGAAAGACGTTCCCCTGACAGCCCGAACACCAGTAGAGGGAGTTCTGGGGAAGGCCCGAAGAGGCGGACGTGCAGTCGGCGGCGCACGCGCCCTGGGCGATCGGATTCGCAAAGAGCGCGGCGTCCGGGTTCAGGATGAAGCTCGAGAGCGTGTCGTCCCATAGGGGATCAAGTTCGGACATGTAGGCGAGGTCGAACGTCTGCTGGTCCAGACACCCGTCGTCAAGGAGCGCCTCGAGAATGAAGAGCCAGGGCGTCGCATACCAGTGCACCTGACGAAAGTCCGTGTGCCGCTTCATCGATCCGTCGGGCTCGTGCGAATGCACCTTCACGTGGTCTGATATGCGAAGCCCCATGTCGCCCATGTTCACGCCGCCCATCGAGGGAAGACAACCCGCATGACGAACGATCTCCGCCGTACGAAGGGGCTCCCAGAAGCTGAACGTGACGCCGGCCCTCAGGTTGAGGCCTTTGCCACAGGTGCAGAACGGCCCGCCCGCACCCGTGTCGGGGTCGGGCAGAACCGAGGTGGTGAGCGAGGCCTTGCCGCCGATCTTCACGGGAAAGACGCAGCTCCAGCAGACGTCGGTCACGGGATTGAGAATCTCGCCCTGACAGACCGTGGCGGCATTCACCGTGAGGGCTGCGACGAACATCGCCGCGCCCGGAAGAAGAGAGGAAAGCGTGCGCATCAGGCGTTCTCCTCACGTCGGGCGAGACGGGCGGCCCTTTGGGTCTTGCGTTCTTCGCGCTGCTTTGCCCGGCGTTCGGCCCTTTGGGCAAGCTCGGCCTCACGGAGTTCGTGTGCGCCGTCGGCGAGCTTTTCGAGAATCGAGGTCATTTCGTTTCTCACGGCCACGTAATTCTCGCGCTGGCGTGCGGCGGCTTCGAGTGCCTTTTCGTCGACTTCAAGCCCCCGGCGGGCGGAGTTGTCGAGCGCAAGCGTCACGGAGAGGAGCGACTTGAAGCGCTCGGCCCAGACGCAGGCTTCGGCTCCCGTGAAGGCGGGAACATTGCCCGCCCTTGCGGCCTCGTCATAGGCGTTGATGAGACCGATTTCGGCAAGGGTCTTCATCCAGGGGGCGAGCTTCTCGCCGTCGCGAAAGCCCTTCGGGTCGACGCGGCCCGTGGCGCAGGTCACCGTAAAGCCGCCGAGGCGGGGTTCGATCAGGCAGGGCGTCTTGTCGACGGCAAGGAGCGCACGCAGAAAGCCGCGCGTATCGACGACGAGCGGAATCTCCCACGCGTCGAACGGATTCGTCGCGGGGACGCTGTTGCCCGCATAGACGACGGCAGTCTGCGGATCGGCGGTCCAGCAGTCGGTGACGAGCTTCACTGTGTAGGCGTTGATGCGGTCGATGAAGACGAGCGGACGACGGTGCTTCCAGACGTCGGCAGCACCTCGTCCGAAGAGAAGCGAACGGCCGACTGCCAGATGCACGCGCGAAGAACGCTCGGACGTGAGCGCATGGGCCCAGCGCACGAGTCCTGCGGCACGCGAGACTTCACGCGAGGCCAGATGGCCGTCGTGACGGGCATCCCAGGGAATGGCGTGGTACGTGCCCGTGAGCCTTGCGGTGACGGCGGGGCAGAGCGCGCGCTCGCGGGCTTCACGCTCGGAAATCCCCTCGGGATCCTTCTCGCAGGCCCTCGTCATGGCGCGGGCATGGCGTTCTGCCGCAAGGCCGCACGCTTCGAGCACGTCACGGGCTTCGGAAACGGTGAGCGTGTCAAGCCTCGAGGCCAGACGCCTGCCGTTGGCCACGAGGCCGTCGTGCCCGAGACGCAGGAGCGCTGCCATCACGGCCTCGGCCGTCGCACCGCCAGTGCCCTTGAGGTACTGCGAAAGCTCGACCGTCAGAAAGCCCGCGGCCGACACGTCGGGCCAGGAGCGGATGCGCCTCCGGAGCGCACGCTCGTAGAACTGCTCTCCGGGCTCCACGGCGACGTTGCTCTTCGGAGCGGGCGAGACGGGCGCGGAGCCCTTCACGCCTGAAGGCGGGGTCACTTGATTCATGTCTGTGCTCTTTATCGAATGGCTGTTGTCAGCTTTGTTTGTCAGCGGTTTTTGACGGGAGCAGCTTCGGCGGAGGGCGAAGGTGCGGACGTCGTGGCGTTGGGGACGGCCGTCATGGCGGCGGAAAGTCCCGAGGGACTCATGAGGCCCGAGACCACTTCGCGTGCGGCAGCGGCCGACACGTTCTTGAGGCCGAGGCGCTCGATGACGAGGTGAGTCACGTCAAGCGTGCGCCCCGTCGTGGAATGAGCGGTGTCGGGCATGGCCAGCACCGCAGATCGCGAGAGGACCGGCGCGCCCGCCATGTCGGCTGCCTCCATCACGGCGGCCCTGAAGAGACGGTCGTCAAGCGGCAGCGACATGCGCGAGGCTTCGTTGTCCGTGACGATGATCTTTCTGAGTTCGCCCGTCAGATACACGCTGTCGACTTGAGGAGCCGTTCGGCCCGTCGGAATTCCCTTGGCGTCAAGGAGCGCCGTCATCAGCATCAGGTTCCTGATCTCCTCGTCGGCCACGACGGCCGTGACCGACACGGGCGTGTGCATGACCGTGAGGTCGGGCACGACCGACTTCGCCGTCGTCCAGGCGGCAAAGGCGGCCACGGAAGAGACGCAGGCAACGGCAAGCGCCGCCCTCAGACACCCCTCGAGCCCCGACCAGCGTTCATGAAGGCGGTTGAGCCTTTCACGAACGATGTCAAGACGCGATTCGCGCTCCTCTTCTTCACCGCCTTCGGCCTTCCAGGCGCGAGTCTGGTGCGGGGTCGGAAAGCCGCCGAGCGTCTCGTGCGTGCCCGTGCGGACGGGAACGCGGGGACCGGGCTTCGGGCCGCGGCACGACACGCGCTGGTCGCGGGATTCACTCTCCGCCATCACGTCCTTTTCCCAGGCATCCATGCGGCGGGCATAGGCTTCGTCACGCTCGACCTGAGGACGTTCGTCCTCGTCAAACGCATAGCGCGGCGGACGACGCACGTCGACCAACGCGTTCTGCTCGGCCTCGGCATCGCGAACGCCGTTTCCCCAGAGCGAGTTCCAACCCTTGCTGCGGGCGTCCTCGTTCCGGTCGGGAACGGAATCCGAATCGCCTTCCTGAGAGGGATCCTTCTCGAACGCAGGATTGCCGCGCTCCATCTGCTCAATCTTCCTGGAGACCAGCATCGAAGCCAGTTCGGCACGCGTGGGCTGGGTTCGGGCGTGAAGCCTGAGAAGGGCCTGCCTCGCCGTATGCTCGGCATCAATGCGCTCGGCCTCGAGGTCCACGGTCCTTGACGGATCGGCGGGTTCCTCAACGGGCGGCTTGACGCGCACGGGCGTGCGGCGGCCGGAGAGAACCTCGGTCGCGTGATAGGGACGCCCCTGACTGTCGAGCTCAACGTGTTCTGGGTCCTCGGCCGCGGGACGGATAATGGAAACGGGCTTCTTCACGGGCCGGTCGGCAGAAGACTGATCGTCATCGTCGTCAGGCTCGTCATCATCGATCTCATCGTCGTCGGCCGATTCGCAAACCGAGACCGCCGGGTCGGGAATGTCGTCGTAGTCCTCCTCTTCGTCTTCTTCGCCGTCGATGTCGATGATTCGGTAACCGTTCGGGGACTGACTGACGGAAGGCTTGAGGACAGGCGAAGATGCCGCTTCGTTCGTTTCGTCCGCGGGTTTCCCGCGGACTTCTCCGGGCGCAGGACGGTCGTTCGCCTTCATGTCCGTCATGACCCCGGACGGGGCCTCATCCATCAGCAGGGAGAGGACGGGCTTGACGTGGGTGACGGGCGTTGCGGGTGCGGCGGACGTGACCGGGCCTTCGGGCTTCTTCGCGGCTTTCGCTTCCTGAGTTTTCTGAGCGGGCTTCGCTTCGGGCATTTCCGAGGGCTTCTTCACGTCTTCGGTCCTGGCCTGCTGAGCCTTGGCCTTCGCCCGGGGCTTCTTCGCCTTCTCCTCGGACGGGAGAAAACGGCCCGTGGCGTCACGCTCGGGCATCTTGATGGGGGCGGACGGCTTCTTTGCAGCGGCCTTCTGCGACTTATCCGTCTTCTTTGCGGGAGCAGCGGCCTTCTCGTCGGACATCGTCTCGTCCTTCTTCCTGTTGATCTGCGGCATGGCGCGCACGGTCTGCACGGGTGGAAGGCCGGCGGATTCTCCTGCGGCCGCGGGTTCCCTGCGCTCGGGCATTGCGCCTGCACGGGCCTTCTCGATCTTGTCCTGAAGGGCAGCGTCGGCTTCCTCCGCGGTCTTCCTTCTTGCCGTCGTGCTTGCACCTCGGGCCGACTTCGGCTCGATCGAGGGCTTCTTCGGAGCAGAGGCCGGCTTTTCGTTCCTGTCGGTCTTTTCCGTCTTTTCGCTGCTGTTCTTTTGTTCGGTCATCGGTCGGATTCCTGATTTCGGTTGAGGGCTGCAAGGGCTTCGGGCGTGGGTTCGAATGCGCCGTTGGCGACGGCGCTCACGGAAGCGGCCATCGTTGCACCCGCCTCGCGCCATGCATTGACGGCGGAGACTTCGGCGGGCAGCGACGAGTAGAGAACCTGCATGAAGCGGTCAAGCACGAGGCGTCCGATCGCGGGCGGCGCATCGCCCACCTTCACGATCATTTCGGACCACGCCCCGCGAACGGTCGTGAGTGACGGCAACGCCGCCCTGAACCACGGGTCGGTCGCGAGCTGCCCCTTCGCCTCAAGGCTCGAAAGACATTCGGCGTCCTGCCTCAGATAGATGCGCGTGTCGGCGCAGCTCCAGGCGGCCTCGGCCGTCTCGCTCTTGAAGAAGTCTGCAAGCGACTGCGTGGCAACCACGAACCCGCCCTTGTGCTTTCGCGCACGACGAAAGCCCGAGGCGATGAACTTCCCGCTGTGGCCCGAACCCATCAGGTCCCAGGCTTCGTCGATGAGGACGAGCTTCACGGTGCGACGGTCGAGAGACATCGTCTTTTCGATCCAGAGCATCAGCGTCATAAGAACCGCCTGACGAAGCGCGGGGTGAGCGGAGAGGCCCTCGAGCTCGAGCACCGTAAGGCGACTGCTGAAGTCGATCGGACGGCCCGAGCCGTCGAACCAGCGCGCGAGCGGACCATTGAGGTAGGGCTCGAGCTGCATGCGCAGGTCGTCAAGTCGCCTGTCGTGAACGGCGCGTTCGGCAAGAAGCGCATCGAGGTCGGCAAGGGTCGCAAGCCTTCCCTGCATCGCCGCCATCTGAGCGGCCGAGGCCGTGAGCTGAATGAGCACGCTGCGCTCGAGGTCGGGAAGAGGACGGCCGGGCGAGACGAGTTCGCCCAGAATCGACACCACCGATTCGATCCCTTCGGAGCGGTCGTCGCCCGCAAGGGCCTCGAGGATCGCAAAGGGATTGAGATCCCAGACGTGCTCCTTGTCGAAGACGAGAAAGGCCCCGTCGAGCACCGCGCAGGTCTTTTCATAGGAGCGCCCCACGTCGATGATCCAGACGAGCCCGCCCTGCGCGAGGCAGCTGAAGGCCAGCTGGTTCATCACGACGGACTTGCCCGAACCGGGCTTGCCCACGATCGTCACCGAATAGTTCCCGCTCGCGTTCGCAAAGGGATCCACGTGCATGATCTGGCCGCGTCGGCCCACGAGCGTGAGAAGCGGAGTCCTGCGGTCACGGTCGTCGCGAATCGGCGTTCCCTGCCACTCGGTCATCACGGGCGAGCCGCAGATGCCGGTCGCAAGAGTCCTGCGCTGTATGCGGAAGCTCCTCTTCATGTCCTCGACGAGAAGCGGACCCGCACACATCGGAAGGGCTCCCATCAGGGCCTGCGCATGAAGGCAGGTCGTGCGCCTCACGTCCATGCCCGCCTTGCGTGCAATGGACTGGGCGGCGTGAACGGCTTCGGCCTCAAGTCCCGCAGGTGCAAGGAGCAGGTACTGATGCGCCACGCGCGCGATGCCCCCTTCGGTCTGGAAGCTGTTGACGGCAATCGTCCACTGGCGCGCCTTTTCGGGATACCAGGGACTGATCTGCGAGACGGGCGTGTGCGACATCTGCAGCGCACGCATGCGGTGGCCCTCGGCCTTGACGCGCTCGGAGGCGGAGTCAAGAACAGCGATGATGCTCGTGAAGAGGAAGGGGCACGGAATCTGATGGCCGCCTCGACCGAGCTCGCCGAGCATCTGGCTTGTGAGGGCGAGCGAGATGTGCCCGCCGTAGTGTTCGACCCCAAGCCCCACGGCATGAACCGCGGACTTCCTGTCAAGCGTCTCGAATCGGATGCGGTGCTTCTCTACCGTCACCTCCGTGTCGGCCTTCATCACCTGAACGGACGGAGGCTCGAACGGGTTCGCGGACGGACGCACGAAGTCGCCCGAGCGGATGAGCTGCGGGTTGAGGATCTCGGAAGCCGTGCCGACGAGCACGTCCGCATCCCACACGCCCATGAAGAGCCCCGCCTGCTCGAGCACGGCGGAAATGGCCCTGCGCGCGGTGAGGACCTTTTCACGGACCTCCTCGTCGTCGGGCTTCGTCGTCGGAACGACAACCGTGAGCCAGACTCGCCAGTGCCTCGGATACACGGGAGCCTGGGGCGTGAGCTGCTCGACCGCACCCTTCACGAGGTTTTCGGCGGCCCAGTTCGTGGCCGTGTCGATGATCCCTTCGGCTTCCGGGCTCAGCGGCGGAAACCCGTCGGGCACACGTGCCTCGGGAACCATCAGCTCTGCAATGCCCCTTACGGCCGACGACGCGAAGGCCGTGATCGAGAGGACGGATCCGGCTTCAAGCGGAGCCGCGAGGCCGATGAGTGTCTTCTCCATCTCGGACGTGACGCCCGTCTGCGGAAAGATCTCGATCGCAAAGCCGAGTCCCTCGGGGTTTTCGGGCTTGTCGCCCTTCAGCGTGAAGAGGCCGTCTGGCGTGGCGGACTCCCAGGGGAGCGCCGTTGAGAATGCGTCGACGCGCTCGCCCGTACCCGGAATGAAGCCGGGAATCCCGGAGGAGACCTTCAGGTTCTCGTGTCCTGTCCTGATCCGCAGAAGGATTTCGATGAATTCCCTGACGGGATTCTTTGAGGAGGTCATCACGGGTTCTCCTCAGGAGCCTTCATCTTTTCCGCGAGGACGTCGGGGTCATAGGGCGTGCCCTTGAGGGCCGCCTTCTGGGCTTCGATGAAGCGGCGGCTGCCGTCACCGAGCGAAGAGGCGACGTCTGACTCTGATGCACGAACTCTCGGGACCGAAGTCTGAGCGTGCTTCAACGCCGAACGACGGCGCTCGAAGGGAAGGCGCACGACGGCGGAGCCCCTGTCGGCGCTTTCGGCTCGCCGCCGGGCAGCGGCCCAGCGGGCGTCAAAGGCGCGGGCGTGAATCATCTCACCCTCATGAAAGTCGCCTTCGTCGTCCGTCCAGGGCGCGATCCAGATGGTCACGATCACCTCGGGGAGGCGCTTGGGCGAAGAGCGGCGCTCAGGCGCTCGTACGGCGGGTGCGGCTACGGAAGCCTGAGCCGCATCGGCCTTCACCGTATGAACGGCGGGACCCGCAGGCGTTTCGTCGGCGGCCTTTCCGTTCGTGCCTTCAATTTCTGGAAGGCCCTTCGAGGCGGCCTCGATTGCCTTGTCGCGTTCGATCCTGTCGGGCGTCCGGCCGCGGACGCTGTCCTCGTAGGTGTCGGAGAGCGAACGACAGGAGACCCCCGGCGTCATCGGGCAGCTGAAGTCGTTCTCGGCGTTGAGGCCCGTGAGGGTCCCGCAGCCCGAGAGGGCGAGGGCAAGGGGAAGTGTGGCAAGTGCAGGGGCCGTTCGGCGCAGAAGGCGTGCGGTCTCGTTTCGAATCATGGCTGGATTCCTGTGTTGTGTTTGTCGTTATCGCTTCGAGGGATCGGCGAGCAGCACGCCCTGCGAGAAGACGAGGTCGACGGGGCGGCCGGCATCCACCTCAAGCACGGGGAAGATGCGGTCGGCGAGTCTCAGGTAGTAGTCGGTGATGCGGTCCATGGAGTCGGAGAGGCCTTCGCCCATGCCGGACATCCAGGCGTTCTTGTATCGCTTGCTCTGCGTGCCGGTGATCGACGTCGTCACCTCCTCGGAAGAGCGGGTGATCGATTCGCCCAGACCCGAGAGCAGGCCGACGGAGAGCGCAGAGGCAATGGCCTGACCCGATCGGGTCACGAGCTTTCCTCTCACGCCCACCTTGCCGTCCTCGCCCACGGCGTAGCCGGAGACGCGCACGTCGAGTGCTTCTCCCTTCTTGCCGACGCAGGAAAGCCTGTCGAGCCTCACGAAGGCGCGCTCGGAAGAGAGGTCGCCCGTGGCCGAGGCGGTCACGTGGCAGGCCGTCACCTGACTGCGCCAGGCATTGGGCAGCACGGCCGTGTCCTCAAGACGGATCACCATCGGAAGCGGCTGGCTCGCAGCACCTGCGCCCGTGGAGGCATAGACCCCCGTCAGCAGCCTGCCCCGCACGAAGGAGCCTGCAGGCAGGTAGTCCTCGACGGTCGTGCCCGCGGCCCTGTTCACCTGCAGAGGCGTGTCGGGGTTGAGCGTGGGCGAGGGCCCCACACGGGGTGCGGGCGACGTCGGTGGGGCGGGAGGCGGCAGCGTCACCATCGCGAGCCTCGGGCCCGAGACCGCCTGTCGCGCCGCCGCATGCGCTTCATCCGGAACCTTCACGCCGCCCGAGATGTCGGGAAGCGCGGGGACGATTGAAGAGGCGGGCTCGTTCGTGTTTCTGGCGGGATCGGTGTGAAAGACCTTTCCGGGAGTCTTCGAGCCGAACTGGGAGGAGAGCTTCGAGATGTAGGCCGCATCGTCGTTTGCCTTGAGCAGGCTCTTGATGCGGGCCTCGGTCTCCTCGGGCGTTTCGCCCGGACGGGGCGTAAGGCCCGCGCGTCCTGCGATCGCCTTGAGGTCCTTGACTTCGCTTGTCTGCGTCTCGAGCCGGGACTTCTGGTCGGCGATGATCGCGCGCAGTCGCGTCTCGGTTGCGACGGCCTCGCGCTGCACTTCCTCGATCCTGCGGCTGAGCGCAAGGAAGTTTGCGTCATAGCGGGCGATGAGCACGTCCTTGTCCGTGCCGTCGGGGCGCAGCGTGATCATGGCCGCTTCGGTCGGAGCCTTGCGGGCGGGCTTGGTGTCGGATGCCTCGACAGCAATGAAGGCGATGATCGCCAGAGTGGCGAGGATCGTGGCGGCGAGCGCCTTCTGCTTGAACCTGAGAGTGCTGTTCGAGGGCTGGGAGACGCCGTCAGAAGACGCGGAGAAAATGTCCTTCAGCTGCATGACGACACTCCGGGAAGATGGCCGGCGTCAGCGTTGCGCACGGTGCATGCGCAATCGTTCGTTCTGATCTCATTCACGGGCGTTCTCCACGAGGACGAGCCTGCAGCTGTCGCCCGGCTCAAGAGAGGTTTCGGTTGCGGCAGCAGCCCAGACCGAGCCCGAGAGAAGCTCGGGATTGATCTCAACGGGAAAGACCGTTCCGTTTTTGACGGTGAGTTCAACCGCCTCGGCATGGCGGGAGCGCCAGATGCCTTCGATGCGCACGCGAAGTGGTGCGAGCCTCTTCATGGCGGCGGCCGCACCCTGAGCGGGCTCGGTCATGGCGGTGCGGGAGACTTCATCGGTCTCTTCGCCCCTGAGGACGAGCGTCACGAGGCGTTTCATCTCGGCGGGGAAGCCTTCGGCGCGAAGGGGCGCAGCGGGCACGCGAACGGGCGCATTCGCCTGTTCGGCCCTGCGCACGCTCTTTTCGAGGATGATGGTGCGGGGCTCCGCATCCGCGGTGAAGGTGAGATGCAGGGGCGCAGTCTCGCCCGACCTGCAGGTGACGTAGACCATGGCCGAGCCCTCCATCTTCGGGAGTACGTAGAGCATGCCGCTCGCGGCATCCGTCTGAACGTCGATCAGGTGACGGTCGTAGACGGCCGAGGCAATGGGGTCGGCCGGAATGGCGACCATGGTGGTCTCGTGCGCGGGCAGCGTGAATTCAAGGGGTGCGTCGCCTTCACGGGCCGTGAAGACGGCGGCGTCGGACGACGGGGCGAAGGCCGAGAGGATCAGGACGGCTGCGCCTGCGAGCGCGAGCTTCGGGACGAATCGCTTGAAGGACTCAATGTCAGAGCGAGTGACGATCATGAGGGCTCCGTGAGGGAAGGTTTTGTCAGGACCCAGACGACGGCTGGTCGGTGAGGGACGTGAGGAAGAGGCGTCCTGCGTCGTAGCGGAACGTCAGTCGCCAGGTCTTCTTTCTCGAGCTCGTGACGGTGCTGCCGACGAGCGTCTTCTGGACGCCTTCGACCTCGACGGAGAGGTCGGACGTGTTCACGCGGGCGCGGTCGGGATAGAAGATCGTGGAGGAGTGGTCCTTCTTGATGCGGTCGGCCTCAACGATGAGGGCCTCCTCGAGCTTTCCGTAGAAGCCCGGGTCAACGTGCTGAAGGACGACGCGGCGGGAGGAGTCGACGGTTTCGGGCGTGACGCTTGCCGCATGGGAGAGGACGGAGAGGGCCCAGCGCTCGAGGTACGGCGCTCCGGGACCCGCCTCGTCGAAGGTCCAGACCTCGCGCTCGGCGGCGAGCGTGGGCGGAACGACGATGGTGCGCGTCTCGGGCTGCTGCAGGAGAAGCGCGAGGGCGAGGATGAAGTTGAGCGCAAAGCTCATCGCCATGATGACGGCAAAGCTTCGTCTCAAGCCGATGCGTTCGGCGACGATGGATGTGTAGAGCATGAGAAGGATCCCCGAGGCGGCTGCGCATGCGCGGACGTACGGCTGCGGCCCTGGGGAATGGGGGGAAGTGATTGACGTTCGGACCTGACCGTCGGCGGACGGGCTTCAGCGCACGAAGTGTCTGGCCGAGCTCGGGGGCGTCCGCCCGAAGGAAGACGCGCCGAGGTGCCAGTAGGCGAGCGCTGCGCCGTAGCCGCGGCCGTGAAGGCCCGAGACCTTGTGCCAACCGTAGGCCGACAGCGCGCCCAGAAAGACGCCGGCCCCAATGTGGTCCAGCACCGCACCGAGATAGGTCACGGTGAGGACCACGGCGACGAGGTCCGCATCGAAAAAGAGAAATCGAGGCGGATCGTCAAGGCCGGTCGGGACGCGAACGCCCTCGGGTGCCGCCATCAGACAGTAAAGATGCTGTCAATGACGGAGGGGGCGATCATCAAGGTCAAGCCGCAGGCGATGGATACAACTGCAGCATAGAGACTCCCCTTGGCGAGCCCGACAGCGAGGCCGACAAGCAGGAAGATGATGGCGATGGACTTCCCCAGGGAGCCCTGGGCCCAGCCCGTGAGCTGGGTGTACAGTTTGTCGAAGGCCTGCACGTCCCCCGCGGAAGCTGCTTGGGCGTACAGAACAAGAAGGCCTGCGGCGATCTTGTCTTTCTTTGATCCCACGGCGGATACTAGTTGATGGAAATTGATTTTCATATGATTTTCATCTGATTTTTTGAGAAAACCGCCGACGTTCGGTTGGTTCGAGACGGTTGGCGGGGTTTTTCGTTTGCCGGCGAGAGCAAATGTACGCTTCGGCAAAAACCTTTCGCCATACGGGACATTCATTAAGCTTCAGCCCCGTTGGGGAAAACCCTCGATTTTGGGTTTTCAGAGGAAGCGGTTTTTACTCCTGCAGTCGTTTCGAGCCGATCGACTGCCGTGCAAAGGTGTCAAAACAGAGCGGGTGAGCCGCTCGGGCCCCTTTGGTGAGGGGGAGCGGAGCGGCTGAGCCGTAACCGATTCATGGGATGGCGATCGGTAGAAAAACGTAAAATTTCGGAAGAGGGCGGGCCAGGGCAGCCGCTTTGCAGGGAAAAGGTCAGGGGAATTGAGAACCGGTCCCCTTCAGGGTTAACGCGAATGGGCTACAATCGTGAAGCAAATGAAAACCCTAGGACGATGGTCGTTCCGGGATTGGAGGAAATTCTCGATGTCGCATCTTTTGCAGGCCGTTGTCGGCGCAGCAGTCGGCGACGCTCTTGGCGTGCCCTATGAAGGGAAGGAAAGGGACACCTACGTCTGCGAGAACATGCACCCCCTTGGCTGGCATGAAAAGCCCGTCGGTTTCTGGTCGGACGATACGGCCATGATTCTGGCCGAGCTCGACAGCCTTCGTGAAAGGCAGGGCTACGATGCCGAGGACGTGATGATGAAGTTCGACCGCTGGCTGCACGAGGGGGCCTACACCCCCGACGGCAAGGCCTACGGCTGGGGCCGCACGACGGCCAGGGCCGTCTCGCGCCATCGCAGCGGCACGCCCGCCGACATCTGCGGCGGTGTCGACATTCTCGACAACGGCGCAGGCGCACTCATGCGCATGCTTCCCTATGCGCTTCTCAACAGCCCCGACCGCCTCGAGATCGTCGATGCGGCTGGTTCGCTCACGCACAGCCACCAGATCAGCATCGTCATCTGCCGTCTCTACTCGTGCTACGTCGACGAGCTCCTTCAGGGGCACAAGCCCGCCGAGGCGCTTGAAGCGCTCATTGAGAATCACTTCGTCGAGATTCCGGACTACTACCTCCCGAAGCTGCAGCTCATGCCGCACCTCTCGCGCGTCTCCGTGCCGAACTCCGGCTTCGTCTCCGACGTCTTCATGGCGTCCCTCTGGTGCCTCATCAACTCCGACAACTACGTCGATGCCGTCCTCAAGGCCGTCAATCTGGGCGGTGACGCCGACACGATCGGTGCGGTTACCGGCGGCCTTGCCGGCATCATCTACGGCCAAGACGGCGACAACGGCATTCCCGCCTGCTGGTCTCATGCGCTTTCCCGCATCGACTACATTGAAGAGCTCTGCACGGCCTGCGATGGCATGATGCGCTGACGACCGTGCATTTTGCGCTCCATTCGACACTCAAGAGGACTGCCTGCAGGCGGTCCATTTTTTTTTAGCTTGATCCTTGATCTCGAGGGTGATTTCGGGAAGGCTTGATTTGAATCAAGAAATCGAAGTCTCGTCGATGCTCCTGATGAAATCCGGAAGTGAACATCGCCTTAAGGCCTCTGTCTTTCAGGCGTTGACGGCGATCACGTTCTATTGAAGCGGCAGAGATCTTCATCCTGATAAATTGATTTCAAAAGGCGAAAACCGCCTTGGATGCGCCTTGAGACGACATTTCCGTCATTTGCTCGGGTTGAAAACTTTTGATCTGCATGGCACGATGTTCGCGTCGCAACCGCTCAGGCGTTTCGACATTTCTTCGCAATAACACAAGCTACAGAAATGACACCATACATAAAAAACATGACCCTCAGGAAACCTGTCGTCGACGAGCAATGGCTTTCACTCAACCGAACCATCCATCAGGTTGCGCCACTCTGCAGGAATCCCGAACACCTTGAAAACGCCGCCCGCGTCCTTCAGGCCGAGGGTGGCCTCGAGGCGCTGGCGCGCCTGATCACCACCGAACAGACGGCGTTCCTCGTTCTGGCCATGCTGGAGAAGTGTGGAGCCTTTCAGCGTACGGCCGTCATTAACGGCGGTCCGTGCGTCAGGATCTCGGCCGGGGTGTCGGCCGACGCACCCAGGAAGGCGGGTGTCAAGCTCACGCGTCAACAGATGATGAAAATTCGCTTCTCGATTTCGATTTCACCTGAAATGCGCAGCATGTGCTATGACGGCAAAATACCGTATCCGGACGGTACGATCTTTGAAAAGGATTCCACCGGATATTTCCACACCAAGGGCTGCCGCCGGACCTAGTCCTGAGGGATTCGTCTTCCGCGACCCGGTCGTCACCGCTGAAGGATGACGTCGAGGAGACGTCAAATGGCGGGCTTGAGTCCCGAAATATGATCGATGATCGTCTCGATGGGGATCTCCAGGGCCGCCGAGGTCTTTTCCAGCGTTCTGTAGAGGAGCGAGGTCGTCTCGCCGGCTAGCATGGTGTCGGCCGTGAAGGAGTGCACGCCGCTCTTGTGAATGAACTCGGACTTCGTGAGCTTCTTGTGCTCCATCATGGCAATGACAAGCTCGCAGAAGCGCTTCGCACGCTTGGCTTCGGAGGCAGTGGTGCTCTTCGAGGTGTCGTATCTGAAGATGAATTCTTCGGGATCGATGCGCAGGGCCAGAGCAGCCGTGATCTTGAGGTCGGGATCGAGCGGAAATCTGCCGACAAGGAGCCTGTAGGCGTTCTCAACGGAGCAGTTGGTCATGGCGATCCAGTCTCTGAAGCAAAGTCCCCGCTTCTGGAGCTCGGAGAGCACGATGGGCGTCCTGTCCTTCGTGCCCACGAGACTGGTGGCATGTTCACGGATGGCGTCTTCGCCGACGTCAAAACCCTGTGCAAGGGCTGCGACAAAGGCGTCGGAGGGCTTTCTCGGGGGATACATGAGCTGATCAAGAGGAATGCCCGTCATCTCCGAGAAATCGGTCATCGGAATGGACCTGTAGGTCAGGGTGTTTTTGATCATCATGGCGAGCAGGGCGGTCTCGCCCTTGGGCATCATGCCGATGACGTACTTCGTGCGAACCTTGCCCTGGCAGCGCACGCGCGTGTAGAGGTCGCGAAGCACCGCATAAGGAACGTTGAGCTCGGCTGCGAACTTCTGGATGCTCTGGGGCTTGATGGGCTTGCCGGGGAGGTTCAGATGGGTAAGAACCGTGGGGAGCGCAATGCCCGTGTTTTCCGCGATGGTCTTCGGATCGAGACCGAGCGCGGCCATGCGTTCCTGAAGATAAAGGTTGAATTCGTCAGGCTTCTCACCGGTGGGCTTGTAGGTGGTCATGTGAATCTCCATGAGGGTCGGTGTGCGCCGGCACGCGCTGCGCGGATTCATGTCGCGCATGAACCTGCCGACGACGTCGCGTCGCCGGAAGGTCGCTGGTCTATTTCTTTGTAATGGACCGGCTCAATCAGGGTCGAGCCGGTCGGGTCACGTGTTCTGACGCGCTCATTTCCTCTGCGCGGCCTCGGCTTCGGCCTTCTGCTTGTCGGCGAGGCGGGGCTTCTGCTTGCGGTTGGCGACGATCTTGTCCCAGAGGCAGTTGGGCGCAATGCGCATGGCCTTCGCGAGAAGGCCCATCTGCCAGGGAATCGTGCGGTAGGAGGCGTCGCTGTCGATGGTCTTGACGGCGCGCTCGGCGAATTCGTCGGGCGTGAGCACGAAGGGCATCTTGTAGGGATTGGCGCTCGTGAGCGGCGTCCTCACAAAGCCCGGACTGATCGTCTGGACCTTGATGCCCGTCTTCCTGAGGCCTACGCGAAGGCTTTCGTTGTAGGTGATGACGGCGGACTTGGATGCGCCGTAGGCTTCGCTGCCGGGAAGGCCTCGAATGCCGGAGACCGAGGCGATTCCCACGAGCTTGCCGCGGCCGCGCTTCGTCATCGGCTCGATGAAGCCGTGGAAGGTGTAGGCCATCGCGAAGACGTTCGTCCTGTAGATGGCTTCCATCACCTCAAGGTCCTCGTAGAACTCGGTCTTGCAGCCGATGGAAATGCCCGCGTTGGCGATCACGATGTCAGCGCCGCCGGAAAGGGCCTCGAACTTCTGTGCGGCCGCAATGATCTCATCCTTTTTCGTCACGTCGGCGGGAATCGCGTGGTAGCGAGACTTGTCGCCGGGAAGCGTGTCGATGAGGGCCTGCAGCTTTTCTCGATTGCGGGCGACGAGCCCGAGGACGTCGCCTCGCTGCGCATACTGGCGGGCAAGTGCCGCGCCGATGCCGCTTGAAGCGCCAGTGATGAAGACGTTGGACATGTTCCTGATCTTGCTTAAATAACGAATGAGCTCAAGTGTACACGAGGGAAAGGCAAAAAATACGAAGAAAACGCCCAAATCCCGGGAAAAGCATGACGGCAGGTAAAAAATGCGGCCGGGCTAGATGAAATCCGGACGCTCAGTCGTCCTCGACCGTCTTCATGCGCCCGCATCATTTGGCACGAACTCAAATCGGGTGACGTCGAAGAGCCCCTTCGTCGTGAGCTTGAGGTGCGGAATCACGGGGAGCGCAAGGAACGAGAGGGTCATGAAGGCGTTGCTGTCCTGCGAAATGCCGTAGTGCCCGTGGGCGAGCTTCGTGAGCCGCCTGATGGCCGCCGCCGTCTCTTCGGGCGTTCTGTCGCTCATGAGGCCCGCGACGGGAAGCGGCAGCGCATCGAGCACCTTGCCCTTCGAGACCATGACGATGCCGCCCTGCATTTCCTCAATCTTTTGCACGGCAAGCGCCATGTCCTCTTCGTCGTCACCAGCTACAACGATGTTGTGGGAGTCGTGGGAAACAGACGTGGCGATTGCGCCGCCTCTGAGTCCGTGGGCGGGATCAAGAAGACACGTGCCGATGTGGCCTGTGCGCCTGTGGCGTTCGACGACCGCAAGCTTCACGCATCCCGGATTGTCGGAGAGCCTCACCGTACCGTCGCGAAGTGTCTTCACCGCAGCAATCTTCTCCTCCGTGATGAGGCTGTGAGGCAGAAGGCCGATCATCCTGGCTTTCTCGGACGGGGCTTTGAAGTCGAAGGATTCGGCCGTCACGGGCGCAATCCTCACCGTGTCCGCGAGAAATCCGGGCTTCTGCTTTGGCGCACCTATGACAAGGCTCCCGTTGCGGGCGACAAGCCTGCCCTTCGTCCAGACGGCGAGCGGACTGAAGTCATCAAGGTTGTCGAGAAGCATCAGGTCGGCTCTGCGTCCGGGCGCAATCACGCCGCGGTCCTGAAGGCCATAACATTCGGCGGTATTGAGAGTCGCCATCCTCACGGCGTCAACAGGATGGATGCCCGCCTCAACGGCCATCGCCAGCATGCCGTTGATGTGCCCGCGCTCAAGCGTGTCGGCGAGGTGCCTGTCGTCGGTGCAGAAGCTGCAGCGCCGCGAAAGGTCGGCAATGAGGTTCTCGATCAAGGGAAGACGGTTTCTCGCGAGCGAGCCTTCACTGATCGAGACGTACATGCCAAGTGAAATGCGTTCCCTAAGCTTTGAGCTCGTCGTGCATTCATGGTCCGTGCGGATGCCGGCACGGGCATAGGCTTCGAGATCCGCGCCCGTGCAAAGCGGCGCGTGGCCGTCGACGGGCTTGTCGAGATTTAGGGCAGCCGCGACCTTGCTGCAGGCCTCGGGGTTGCCATTGAGGATGCCGGGCACGTTCATCATTTCGCCAAGACCGAAAAAACTCGGGGTGTTCGAGCAGCGCCTGTGTCTGACCGGCATCAATGAAAGCGCCTTCATCCTCGAAGGGCAGGGCCGGAACACAGGACGGCACCATGAGCTTCACGACAAGCGGGAGGTCCCGGCAGGCCTCGGCGAGCCCGTGCATGGCGTACGTTGGTCATTTCATGAGGGTCGGCGGTGACAGTCGTCGTACCGAACGGAAGAACCAGTGAGGCGAAGCTGGCGGGGGAGAGCATCGGGCTCTCGATGTGCACGTTCGAGTCGATGAGGCTCGGCAGAAGCACAGCGCCCTTTGCTTCGAAAGTTTCTTTTGCGGGTTCCGAACCGAACCCGTGGATGAGGCCGTCTTCAACAAGTACTGTCTTCGTATCGAGCGCTCCCGTGAAGACGTCGAGTACGCGGGCGTTGAGAATGGCAAGGTCATGGATCTTAGGCTTCGGGCTCTGCTTGGCGTCCTCTACGAGAATTTTTGGATGCAGTCATTCTAAGGCGAATGTCCTCTGCAAAAGAGGAAAACGTGCATCGGCGAGCCTTCGTCACGGACGAGGCGGCGGGCGAGGGCGGCGCGGCAATCGGATCGGCTTCAACGGCGCTCGTTCCGTAGGACTACAATACTGAATCCTTTTCCAACCACAAGAACCCGACTGAAATCCAATTATGAAAGACAGAATCGGCACTGCTCTCTGGGTGGCCGGCGCGATCATCTGCGCCTGGGCCCTCTCGGTCTCCCTCTCGATGATGTTCGACTTCACGATCGAGGAGGCCCGCCAGAACTTCCGCCAGGGCTCCTTCATTTTCGGCGCAGCCGTGGTCTTCGCCTTCGTCTTCCGCTCGAAGGTCCAGACCTGGGGCGCGTTCGAGAAGTTCCTCATCTACGCGCTCGTGCCCGTCGCGGGCATCCTGCTCACTGCCTACGGTTGGTGCCAGCAGTTCGCGCCCGAACTCGTCGCGAGCCTCGGAGCCTGATCCCGAGTTCCGCCCGTTCACGACTCCCCAAAAGGCCGTTTCGCCGTCATCGCGAAGCGGCCTTTTTGCCGGCCGAAAAGCCGTGTTTTGATATAGAAATTTTTATCCTTATAGGACTGTTTAGTCTGGTAAGAACCCACAAGTCCTTCGGAGAACTGGAGAGGGCGGGCAAATGCAACCAAATCCTTCAGATTGTTCGCTTTTTCACGACAATCGGGTCGAAACACCGCTCCTGCAGAAGTCTTCAGGACTCGAGAATCAGTCTCATGACGCTTGGGAGAAACCTAAAGACGACAACCAAACGCCGTGCTCAATCATCGGCGAAAAGGTTAATTTTGGGAAAAACCCTTGATCAGGCGCAAGAAATTTTTTCTTTATGGGCCCGACTCAGGTGTTTGTCGTAGACAGCAGGGGGCGGCGCGACTGTATCATATACGCGAATTTAAACACGGCCTGACGGTCCCTCGGATTCGAGACTGTCGCGCCTGTCGGGGATACGCACAATACCCCCTCAAAGGCAGGAACGACAGGGCCTTGCGTCAAGGAGCCGCCGCTGAAGGCCGAATCTCAACTCGAAAATATACAGAGAGAAACTGATGATCAGAATGAATTCGCACAAGACGGTCCTCATGCCCAAGTCCCTCGAGGATAATCAGGTTCAGATGGACAACATCTGCAAGGCCTTCAACAATGGATCCGCCTCCGATGCCGCTGCGAGCATCGGCCAGCTCTTCCGCTGCCGCGGCATGAGCCAGGTTTCCATGGCGAGCGGCATCGGCCGCGCGGTCCTCTACAGGTCCTTCGGCAAGTCCGGCAATCCGACGCTTCAGGTGCTGCTCGACTCGTTGCGTGCAGTCGGTCTCACGCTCGTTGTGGCGGAAGCCAAAGACAGGTAAAAAAGACCCGGTCCAAACAATCAGGAGCCGTCGGACCGAAAGCTTCCGGCGGCTCTTTTCCTATGCGTGTCTCGTTTCCTGCATGACCTTTGGAGGGATTTTGCCGTGTAAAGACGGCCCGTGAAGGAGGGCGGGGTCAAGGGGCGCTCACTCGTGACGCAAAAGTGCTATCAAATAGGGGGTATATGTCGATTTTTCCTCCCGAAGGTCCGATTCTTTCTATAAGATAAGGGGCACAAGGGTGTTATTCGACGCCTCCCTTTCGTTCCGACCGTTCCGACGGACCCTGCGTCGAGGAGCACCTCTGAGGAGGACCAAAAAATGAAGATTCTTATTCCCATCGACGCGTCCGAATGCAGCAAGAACGCCGCCTTCTGGGCGACGGGCAAGCCCGCTCTCTTCGGCAAGGATCCCGAGATCCACATTTTCTACGCGCAGGAGCCCGCTTCGGACCGCATCCGCTTTGCGACGGACCCTGACACCCTTGACGAGTTCTACCGCGAGGAGGCGAAGACCGTCTTCGACTCCATCATTGACCGCTGCGGCACGCTTCCCGCCAGCGTGACGCTCGACTACGGCGTCGGCTCTCCCGTCCAGACCATTGTTTCCGCCGGCGACAAGCTTTCGGCCGACATGGTCGTGATGGGCACGCACGGCAAGGGCCCGCTTGACAGCCTGCTCTTCGGCTCCGTCTCGAACGACGTCGTGGCGCACTCTCATCGTCCCATTCTGCTCATCCGCGAACGCATGCCGACTTCCGAGTCCCTGAAGCGCATCGCGATCTGCCTTGATGAGTCCGACCAGTCGCTTCGCGTCCAGGGCTTCTTCACGGAGCATGTCGACCTCTTCGAGCAGGGCACGTCCTTCACGCTGATCCACGTTCAGAAGAGCGCTGAGGACCAACAGGCCAACGGCTTTGCCGAAACGGGCACGATCGCCAACGAGGTCGAGTCCATTCTTACGCGCGCCGGCATGAACGTCTCGACCAAGACGCTCTACGGCGACGTGGGCGACGTCATCGCCGAACACGCCGAGGAAGAGAACTACGACATGATCGTCATGGGCTCCCACGGCTACAGTTCCGTCTCCGCCACGCTGCTCGGCTCCGTCACGATGACGGTTGCGAGCGAGTGCGACGTGCCGCTCCTGATCGTCCGCTGACAAGTGGATTCCCTCTCTTGAGGGCACCAGACGACAAGACCGTCCTGCATCACGCAGGGCGGTCTTTCTTTTGGGCGGGTTCTTTGTCGTAGTGTTGCGAGGTCCGGAAATCGCGAGGCTTGTCGATGATGAGAGGGAAGGGTAAGGTGAACGAAAACGGCGGGCGTGAAAAAGGCCGGCGGCTCCTTTCGGAGGCCGCCGGCCCTTGCTTCATGAGGACTCAGTGCTGAGGATCATTTCCGAGCACTGAAGGATCCGGTTAGAAGCGGTGCGTCAGACCGAGGTAGGCCTGGGTCGTCTTGTCAGAGCCTTCATCGTCATACTTGACCTGGGCGAAGCCGGCACCCGTGTAGACGGACGTGCGCTTGGAGAGGTAGTACTCGTACTTGGCACCGAAGGCGTAGCTCTTGGCATCCTTGTCGCCGGTAGCATATTCGACGGAGAAGTCCGTGAAGTAGGCTGCAACCGTCAGGTCGCCGCCGGCAACCGGGACGATCGTGCCGAGGTGAAGGCCGTAGCCCTTGACGCCGTCGGCAGAGTAGCCGTTAGAGTTAGCGGTGTCGAAGAGATCGGCATCGTCTTCAGTAATGGCGGTGAGCTGACCGGCCTTGATGCCCTTGAAGTACTGGCCCATGACGAAGGTCTTGGCGAAGCCGCAGTCGTAGTTGCCGCCGAGGTAGACGATCTGGCCGTCGTCATGTTCGCCAGCAGCACCGAAGGACTTGTAGTTCTGGAATTCGTAGGCGAGGACCGTCTGGAGAGCGCCGAAGTCGCCGGTAAGAGCGGCGGAGCTGTAGCGGTTCACGGCGGAGGAGCCTTCACGAGCCGTTTCCTCGACGGAGTCTTCGTTGAAGGAGTACTGGACCGTAGCCTGGAGACCGGCGAACTTCGGGGTCTGATACGTGACCATGTTGTCGTAGCGGTCGGAGGTGGCGAAGCCGAAGACGTTGTTGTCGCCGCCGTCGAAGGCATCAGCCGTGGCGAGGACGAGGTCATACGTGCCGGCACCGGAGCCAACGCCGCCCATGCGGCCCATGGAGAGCGTACCGAAGTCGGAGTAGACGGAGACGGAAGCTTCGCGGTCGAAGATGCGCTTTTCGGACTTGAGTGCGCCGGAATCGGACTGGAAGCCGTTTTCGAGCTTGAAGCCGACCTTGAGGCCGTTGCCGAGTTCTTCCGTGCCCTTCAGGCCGAAGCGGGAGGCGGAGGAGACGCCGGATTCCATGGCGAACTTGTTGACGTGAGCCGGTTCGGCATCGCCGAAGGTCTGGTGCGTGTAGATGAGGCCAGTGTCGACGACGCCGAAGAGGGTCACGTCAGCAGCGGAGGCATAGCCGGCGGCAGCGCCGAGAACGGCGAGCGCGGCGAGAGACTTCTTGAACATTTGTGTATTTCTCCAATTTCCTCCGTTTCCGGAGGATCGAGGGGTTTGAATTGATCGCAACGCAAATCTAGTGCCGATGCGGGCGGTACGCAAACCCATCTCAACGACGTCCGGGCAAATGAAGGCGAACGTCCACGAGCGACGCAGGGCATTTCGGAAATACCTCGACGGATCCGGACGAAATGAGCGCTCCCCTTGATGCGCAAGGGTTTGCCGCCTTCTTTTCGCGAAGGAAGGGTATTCCCGAGGGGCGGCAAAAGGGGCCTTTAAAGAGGGACGATCCTGACGTCAGGCGCGGTTGTAAAAATATGTATTTCGTGTGCGGAGTGTTGCTAATTTGCAACAACCTGCCCGGGAGGCTGACGTTCAAGGGTGGGGGAAGGTGTCTTGTAAAGCGCTCTCCTGCAGTTGTTTGTAAATGACACCCTTCCGTACATCCGCATAGGGGACGAGACTCGATGGGTGTGGATCGGCGCAAAGGAAACGGGCGACTCCTCACCGGGAGCCGCCCGTCCTGTTTTTCAACCCTTAATCCCGGTCCGCGGAACCAATCTTTCCCATGCTGACCGAAGGATCAATGCATGAGCCTCATCAGAAGCAGTGCGTGAGGCCGAGGTAGGCCTGGTAGGCCTCTTCCTTGTAGACGTCGTCGGCGGAGTAGTCGACCTTGGCCTTGTACCAGCCCGTGCCGCCATAGACGGAGGTGCGCTTGGAAAGCGGGTATTCGTACTTGAGGGCGACGCCGTAGTACTTGCCGTCGGCGTCTTCCTCGGCGTACTTGACCGTGGAGTCGACGTAGTAGAGGCCGCCCGTGAAGTCGCCGCCCGCGACCGGGACGATCGTGCCGACGTGAGCGCCGAAGCCCTTGACGCCTTCACCGTCAACAGGATGTCCTTCGAAGGCGTCGGCTGCGAACGGATTTTCAGCGAGGCCCTTGAAGTACTGCCCCATCACGAAGACCTTGGCGACTTCGAAGTCGTAGTTGCCGCCGAGGTAGACGACCTGACCGTCTTCGGTGTTGGCCTGAGCCTTGTCACCGAAGGAGGCGTAGTTCTGGGTTTCATAGGCCAGCACGCCCTGCAAAGCGCCGAGTTCAGCAGTAAGGGCAAGGCCGAGGTAGCGGTCGACCTGAGAGGAGTTTTCGCGTTTCGTGTTGTCGACGCTGCTTTCGTTGAGCGAGTACTGGACCGTGGCCTGGAAGCCGGAGAAGCTCGGCGTCTGGTAGGTGACCATGTTGTCGTAGCGGTCGGACGTGGCGAAGCCGAAGACGTCGCCGTCACCGCCGTCGAAGGCGTCGCCGATGGCGAAGGCGGCGTCAAAGTCGCCGGCGGCGGAACCGATCGCACCCATGCGGCCGAAGGAGAGCTTGCCGAAGTCGCCGGAGAGCGTCAGGGAGGACTCGCGGTTGAAGAGGCGGTCGTCGCCGAAGCTGCCGTCGTCGGCGTTGAAGCCGTTTTCAAGCTTGAAGCTCACGGTCATGCCGTTGCCAAGATCTTCGGAACCCTTGATGCCGAAGCGGGACGGGGAGGAGATGCCGCTCTCAAGAGCGAAGGAGTCGGTCTTCGTCGAAACGCCGTTGGTTTCGACCTTGGAATGCTTGTAGAGGAGGCCGTTGTCGACGATGCCGTAAAGCGTGACTTCAGAGGCGGAGGCAAGGCCCGCGGAAAGGCTGAGAACCGCAAGCGCGGCCATGGACTTCTTGAACATTTGAATGCTCCTGATGGTTTGCGAGCTCCCGAAGGCGGGAGCAGCTTGGAAATGTCGGATGAAACTCTAATGCGATCCATTCTCATTTCGCAAGCGTCATCACGAACTCTGGAGAAGGGTCATCAATGACTTTCCGCTCGATTCGAACTCTCGTCCATAAATAGCAATGCGACCCATTCTCATTGCGAGAGAGGGTTTGCCGACAATCGTTCTCATTGAAAATGGCAATGATGAGGACGCGTGGAAGGGGGATCGGGACGCGTTCCGAATACCGCAAACATGGTATTTGTTAGAGCCTTTTTCGTTGCAAACGCGCCACACGCTGGCGATTCAGGAGGGCTGCCAATGGCGGCGCTTGAGCTCAAGGCGCCTCTCGGGACGGGGTTATGCGCCCTGCGCCCCGAGGAAAATTTCTTCTGACGGGAAATGGCGAATTTTCAGGTTCCCTTTGACAAGACGGGGTGGGGCGGTGCATCATGAAGGTGCTTAACAGTTGCAACGTGCATGCTGCAGACTCCGGTCAAGCAAGCACAATCTTCGCCGCCTCTTCATCTGAAGAAGGCGCGCGTCACATCTTCAACCCCACGAGGGCGTTTGCCCTCGGGGCCCTGCACATGCCGGGTACATGGGGTCGGGCGTCCTCGTTTTCTTTTTTCAAAGGAAACAAAATGACTCCCGACATCAATCTCTCCCATCTCACTCCCGCAACCCGCACGGTCCCGGCCTCCGTCTTCGGCGAACATCTCGCCGGCGAACGCGACTGCCTGGGCTACCAAGTCGAAACGCTTCCTGCTTTCGCCCGCACCCGCATCCCCGTCCTGAACCCGTGCCACTTCTTCAACGAGGCGCACTACCGCACGCTCGCCGCGTGGTGGAACCTCGCTCGTCGTGAACCCATCTACGTGTCGGGTCCGTCGGGCTCCGGCAAGACCAGCACGGCCATGCAGTTCTGCGCCCGCCTCGGCATTCCCGTGGTGAGCGTCACTGCACGCGCCCGCATGGACCGCCGCGAGCTTCTCGGTCACTGGGCTCTTCAGGGCGGTGAGACCCGCTGGATCGACGGTCCTGCGATTCTCGCCTGGAAGCACGGCTGGACGCTTCTCATCAATGAATTCAGCGCAGCACCCGCAGACATGTGGGTGAGCTGCAACGACATTCTTGAGGGGCTTCCGCTCGACAACGGCGCAACCGGCGAACTCGTCGTTCCGCATCCCATGACCCGCGTGATCGTCACCGACAACACGCGCGGCCATTCGAGCGAGATTGACGAAGGGTTCTTCGGTCGTCAGATCCAGGATAGGTCGGTCATCGACCGCTTCTGGCACATGCGCATGGAAGGTCTCGGCGAAGCCGAGGAAGCCTCCCTGCTTGCAGCGACGGCCGATCAGGACTGGCTCGCCGAGTTCGAGCCCGAGGTCCTCGACAGGCTCTTCAAGGCGCTCGCGCGTCTTGGAGCCGACAGCAGGGCCGCGGCTCAGGCTCAGGCCATCGGCTTCGAGTCCAGAGCCGTCCCGCTCAGCTTCCGCGTCCTCTCGAGAATGCGGAACATGATGCTCGATGCCGCAAGGATGCCCGCAGCTTCCGACGATGATCCTCTTCGCAGGATCATCAGGACCAGTCTGACCGAAGCCCTCGACTCCACCGCTCGCGAAGCGGCGGAGACGCTGGCGGTCACGGCGATCGGCAACCTCATTCACGAGATGAGGGTGTCACGCGCCAGAATGGTCCTCAAGAACGCCACGGGCTCTGCGCTCAAGGCAGCGTCCGTCTGACAATCGTCGGAAGGACCTTTTCATCAACCCCGAGGGGATGCTTCATCCCTCTCGGGGACGGACGTCTCCTCATTCATTTGAGAGACGACCGTCATGAAACGCAGTCTTGACATGGGCGGGAATCAGGCCCCCGCTGCGGTTGCAGTGCAACATCCGTTCAACATCCTTTCCGAGGGAGGCGAACGATGCGCACCGTAATCGTGGAAGACGTCGAAACCGCCGAAGCGAAAAAGCAGAGGCTCGCCACCACCGCCGTGGATGCAGCGCTCGAGATTCTCCGCACGGAGGCCTCGGGCCTCGTCATCGAGGCTGCAGCGCCCCTGGTCTTCCAGGGACTCTGCCGCCGCGACAACATCCGCGTCGAGTTTACGCAGACCCCGATGACGAACGGGCGCGTGATCTGGCTCGGTCCCATCGACCTCGGCCACAAGCTCGCGTCCATCTACGTCTACGGACACGGATGCCACGAACGTCATCACGTGATGTACACCAACTTCGCGGTGATGAGGGGGATCGGTGATCCCGGCGTTCGCGACCTCGCGAACGTCTTCGAGGACATCCGCGTGGACAAGCTCGGTGCAGCGGACTACGAAGGCTACCTTCTCTGGCGACTCGTGCTCTTCAAGGCGCACGAGGCGACGGGGACGGCCGGCTGGAGCAATCCGAACGACCTTGAGCCCGCACACGTCTTCGCAATGATGTTGCTCACGACCCTCGAATTCGAGGTGCTCGGGATCGACATGTTCGAGGAGATCTCCGCGAACCTTCGCGGGGAGTGCGACCGGCTCTTCGGACCAAGGCCCATGGCCCGCGTCCTGAAGATCGTGCGCGCAGCCTTTCCGCTCGACTCCACGGAGGCGGCGGTGGAGCTCGCGCACAAGGTCATGCGGTGCATCCGCGCCGAGAAGAACAAGGCGCTCAAGGCTGTCGAGGAAGCGGCAGGCGAAGGCTCTACGGACAACTTCGAGTTCCGTCAGGGCGAAGGCCAGTCGCTTCTCTTCGACGACGACGGCGCGGTGACCCCCGAGGGTGATCCGCGTCTGATGCACCCCGAGCTTGAGGCGATCAACCGAAACGCCCGATGCCTCTCGGTCATTTCAGACCAACGGCAGTGGCCCGATCGCGAGCCCGAGGAGGAAAGCTTCCGCAAGCTCATCGGCAACGGTGAATCCGGCAACGGCGATCCGAACTTCGCTTCGCCCGAGCGCCACTTCACCAATGACCGCGAGTATCCGACGCTGCAGCCTGAGAAGGCGGCGATGAACCGCCGTCTCTTCTACAGGGCGCTCGCCAACAGCGCATCCCTCAGAAGGCTCCTTCAGAGCGCGCTCATCCACCCGCAGTCGAACCCCGACAGGCTCGACGAACGTGGAGAGGAGCTCGACGGAGATGCGCTTGCGCTCGCCTCCACGGGTGAAACGGCGGTCTTCCGCCGCGAGCTCGTGCGTCCGGGTCGCGAAGCGGTCGTCGAGATCATTCTCGACGCTTCGGGTTCCATGGAAGGCGAGGCGATCACGCTTGCCAAGGTCGCCTGCATCCGCCTCCTTGAGGCGCTCCGTGCGGTGACCGGCGTGAAGGCATCCCTGACGATCTTTCCCGGCCCGAACCGTCGCAGCGTCACCTGCGCGGCGGACTTCAACACGCCGGTGAGCCGTGCGCTCAAGCACGTCGACTTCCTTCCGGGGTTCGGTGCGACGCCGATCCTTCAGGCGCTCTTTCACTCTGCGATCGTTCTCGATCAAAGACCGGAGCCCGCGAAGATCGTCTTCGTCATCACCGACGGCTGGTTCCCCAAGGGGCCGGTCGACAACCTCGTCAAGGCACTGGAAGACCGCGGCATCGCCGTCGCAATGGTCGGCATCGGCAGGCACAGCACCCCAAAGGGGAGCATCATCGCCAAGGCCGAAAAGATCGCCGACCTTCCGCGGGCCGTTGCAAAGGTCCTTTCGGGCCTTGCGGGCAAGCTCCGCGGGATCGCCGCATAGGCGAAACCCAAGGGGCATCTGAAGGCACGCGTCTTCGACTTTTCGACACGACCGGGATCGACGGAGGACTTCTCCTCCGTCGTCCGGCCGCCGTCGATTCTTCAATCATCTCCCTTCGCTTCAGGCTCCCTGCCTGAGGCCGCAGTGCGGCGTCCTCTTCGCGCCCGTTCCGTCTCCCGCCCATCATTCTCCGCATCATCCTCACACGAAGAGGCCGGCGCACTGCGAACCTGTTTCACCCATTTCACCCCGCATCCAGCCTTGCGTCCTTCCTCTCTCCAATCTCCCATGCAGCCCACAGAAACACGATTCCTCACGCGCGCCTCCGCAGGCCCCGAGCAGTGGCAGAGCGCCGTCTCGAGCTACGCGTCTGACCCGATGCGCAGGCCCGTGCCTCTCTCCGACACGGATCCCGATGACTGTCTTGTCGCGCATCCCGCCGACGGGCGTCTGCGCACGATCCTCGCGCCTGAGGATCCCGTCCGCATGCTCCTTCGTCACAGGGCCGCTGTCGAGCAGCTGAGGATGGCCGTGGGATCGCGCAAGCTTTTCGAAGCGCACCTCATGCCCGCCATGGCGGGCTGGGCCGCGATGGTCCAGGGACTTCCTCGAGACGAAAGGGGCTCTGGTCGGGGCCGGACGGCCTCTTCGAAGCCGGCCTCATGTTTGCAAGAGGCGCGATCAATGCGGTCGACGCACGCGTGATCGGTCCCGAACTCGCGCCGGGCATTCGTGACGACTGGACGCTTCGCCTTCGAATCGCCTCCGCACTCGCCGGTCTCATGAGCGACAGCCGCAAGCTCGCCGCACTGAAGCTCGAGGCGGGAAGCGAGGATCCTGCCACGGGCACCTTCACCGTCACGAGCCGCTTCAATCCTTCGGAAGAAACGGCACTGTCGTTTTGCGTGCACGAGATCGGGCGCGTAATGAGGCTCGAGCGCCACACGGCGCGTGAATCTGCGGGAAGACTCCCAACGCTCAACGCCGACGTCCTTCGTCTCGTCGTCCCTCGTGAAACCCTGATGTGGCTCGGCGTCATCGAGCGCCCCGACGGCGAGACTGTTCTCACGGCCCTCAAGGCCGCCGTCACCTATGCGGCCGGCCAGACGGAGGCCGAACGCCTGATTGCTGAAGCCGCAGCCCGCGGTCGCGAATGGGCGATCAACCGTCGCGCGGCCGAGGCCGCAAGACGAGAGGGCAAAAGTCCGCTTCTTCGCGGCTTTGCATCCGTCTATCGTGCCGAATTCAGCCAGAGGCTCTACGACGGACACTGGCGTCTCAACCGCGGAGACTCGCCCGTCGTGTGGGCCGACGACGGCCTCGCACTTCGCTGGCCCGAGGGCTTCACCGCCATTGCAGCCACCGCCGACGACAAGTGGCTCTTTCGAGACGTCCCCGACGAACCCGACGTTGCGGCCGAAATCCTCGTTGCCGACGGATTCGCGATGGCCGATGAAGCGGGCAATCCGCTCTGGCTCACGGACTCGGACTGCATGGCGGGCGAGGGCGCGTGGCTGCGCCTCACCGACTGCGACATGCTGGTTGCGAACGCCCGCCGAGCGGCGGACGCCGCAGGCGAATCCCTTCCCATGCGCTTTCCCGCACTCTTTGAAAAGCGTCCGTCGTCAAGCGCCAGGTCGGGCGGCACGGTGGCAAGACAGTGCTGGGCTTTGTCCGTCCCCTCTGAGCTCGAAGCTTCAGACGAGGCAGCGGCGCTCGCAAGGGCGCTCGAAGCCGTGAACACCCGGGACGACGCCGTCATGCTCGTGCATCCCGAGGGCGTCTTCGTCCCCGAGAGCCTGCTCCCCGTCGGATGGATCGAGGATCCGGCCGAAGCAGGGATCCTCCTGAGAGTCAAGGCCATGCCCTTTGCCGAAGGCGTACGTCACATGCGGGCCTCGCCCATTCGCCGCGTGCGAATGACGGGATCCTCCGCCTCGCGGGCCGCCCGATACGACCCCGGTCTCAGGGGCGCAAAGGACGGTTCGATCGAACTCACGGGCGTCGTCATCAACCGGCATTCCGTGCGCCCCGTCGTCCGATTCGTCAATGGCGAAGGCCGCACCGTAGAAGAAACCGAAGGCCACTGGCCGCGCGTCCTCGACATGGAGGCAATCGACCGCGATCCCCCGAAAGGAACCGAAGCCTTCAGGGCCCTCAAGCGCGCCGTCGGCTGGAAGCCGAGGGAACGAGCCTCAGACAAGGCATGATTGAAGGGAGAACAATAAAATGAAGACAACAGAAGCCGTCACGAGCGGCGTATCCTCCTCGCGACTCACGGGCTGGCGGCCCGCATGGGAGGGCTGGAGCGCGGCCGCGGGATTTGCAGCCGCAGGGACAACCGCCGCCATGGTTCCGGGCTGGTGGGGCGCGGGTCTTGCCTCCGTCCTCGCCCTCATGGGTGTCGTGCGCACCGCCGAAGCACTCCGGACCGCTTCCCGCCGCATTCCGCTCGCAGGCTTTGCGCCCGCCTTCATTCACGCGGGCGACCTCATCCGCATTCTTCGTGAAAAGGGGATGGACGAGAAGAAGGCTGTCGACCCCGCAAGGAAAACCGCCCGCGAGCGTCTTGTCGCCCGCTACGAAGCGGGCCGGATTGCGCTTCTCGACTCGATGCGCTTCAATGCAGGCCGCGAAGGCAGGTTCGTCAAGAACCTCTGGATCGGCCGCGGATTCGAGTGGACTCCCGCACACGCCCAGGCGCTCTATGAACTTGCCGCCACACCCGTCAAGCCCGTGATCGTCCCGAAGCGCATCCGCAAGGCGCTCTCACTACCGGACCCGCTCGGGGCCGGGGACATCGGAAGTCCCATCATTCATGGGATCGGTGCGACCGAAGAGGACGACATCGTGCGTCCGCTCTCGAGTCTCGGCGGCGGCACGCTCATCGTCGGCACGACTCAGGCAGGGAAGGGCGTGATGCTCACGAGCCTCGTCACCCAGGCGATCCTTCGGGGTGAACCCGTCATCGTCATCGACCCCAAGAGCAGCAAGCGTCTTCGCAACGCCGTCTGGAAGGCGGCCGAGATCGCGGGTCGTCCCGCTCCTCTCGAATTCCATCCCGCCTTTCCCGAAACGGGCGTCAGACTTGATCCGCTCGGCGCATGGACGCGTCCCACGGAACTTGCCACCCGCATTGCGGCCGTCATGCCGCCCGACAGCGGGGCCTTCGGCAACTTCGCCTGGATGGCCGTCAACGTTGCCGTCGAAGGACTCTTCTACGTGACCGAAAGGCCGAGTCTTCTGGGGCTGCGCCGTCTTCTCGAAGGCGGCATCGATCCGCTTCTCAAGAAGGCTCTGGCCCGATCCTTCCGGGACGCAGGCATCGACGACTGGGAGGAACAGGTCGAGCGCATGGACAAGCGCAACATCTGTCCGCCCGCCGCCAATGCGAGCATCGAGCTCACCGCTGCCGTCGCCCTCTGGGAGGAGACCGTCGGCAAGAAGGACGAAGGTGACGCAAACGCTGTCGTGGGCGGTCTTATCGCCGTCTTTCGTCACAACCGTGAACACTACGCGAAGATCACGGCCTCGCTACAGCCCGTTCTCTCGATGCTCACGGGCGGCACACTTGCCAAGAGCTTCTCGCCCGATCCGTTCGATCCCGACGACGAGCGTCCGATCGTGACGGTGGAGAGGGTTGTTGAAGGCGGCGACATTCTCTATCTCGGCCTTGACGCGCTCCCCGACTCGACCGTCGCCGGCGCGCTCGGTTCCATCATCCTCGCCGACCTCACGGCCTATGCCGGCAAGCGATACAACCGAGGCGAATCGGGTACCGACGTGAAGTCCGTCTCGCTCTTCGTGGACGAGACCGCCAACGTCATCAACGGTCCCATGATCGAGCTCCTCAACAAGGGGCTCGAAGCCGGCATTCGCGTCACCGCAGCCATGCAGACGGTGAGCGATCTTGCAGCAAGACTCGGGAGCGACAGCCGCGCCCGCATGGCGCTCGGCAACTTCAACAACCTGATTGCGCTGAGAAGCAAGGACCGCCTCACGCAGGAATTCATCTGCGAAACGTTCGGGAAGACCACCGTCTGGTCGACCTCCGCTTCGCTCTCCTCATCGGCCGACGGCTCTCCCGTTCCGGACTTTCGCGCCTCCGTCACGCGCAGCATCCAGGGGCGGCGTGACGAAGTCGTCCCGCCCGACGTTCTCGGCCGACTGCCCAACACCGAGTTCTTCGCAAGCGTCTCGGGCGGCAGGCTCTACAAGGGTAGGATTCCGATCCTTCTCTCCGACGACTGACCGCATCCATTCAAATCCCTTTGGAACAAAATGATGAAGTACATGCTGACCGCGACCGCGCTTGTTCTCATCCTCATGGTGATGTGGCTGCCAGCCAGAACCCCGCCCGAGATCTTCGAGGAGACGGCCTTGAGAGAGGCGCTGATGCTGAGAACGGGCGAGGGGATTCCCATGCCCGAGACGGCCGCGAATCTGGCGGTTGAATATCTCGACGGGCTCGTCTGGGTCTCGGGCGTCCCCGACCGCTACACGCTTCGACCCTACGGCGGCTCACCGATGACGAAGGACGAGTTTGCCGAGATCGGCAGGGCCGCCGAGCGTACGACCCAGACCGAGTGGCTGCGTGCCATGAAGAGCCTCTTCGTGATGGCGACCCAGCGCCTTGCCGTCATGACCGCGGGCACCATCGCACTCATGCCCTTCATTCTCGCGCTGATTGTCGACGGATTCGTGAGACGCCGCATCCGTGAAGCCGAGTACCACGCGCCGAGTCCCACCTGGTGGACCGCCTCCCTCTCCCTGCAGCTCCTTGCGGTCTGCCTCGGGATCGTGGCCATCATGCATCCCAACTATCCGCCTCAGTGGCTTTCCGTCTTTCCCGTTGCGTTCGCCCTGGCCGCTCGCATGACGGCAGCGACCTGGCACAGGTTCATTTGAGTTTCCCAAATGCGGCGGATAGATGACGAGAAAGATCGTGCCCTTACCCTGGGAGGCCTTACGGACGGAGTGCGAACTCCGGAGCAAAACTTGTCGTAAGGAGTCAGCAGAGGTCATAGTACTCGTAACTCGAGGAAGGACCGAAGCGAGTCAGTTTCCTCCTGCTGCGCGCACCTCTTTCTGAGCTGCCTGAATGCTCCACACGGGAGCGCCTCGGAATGAGAACTCTGCGGAACCGAGTTGTCTACTGAGGTAGGTAAAGGGAACAGGGGATGCAAGCAGAAGAACAGAGAGGACGGAGATAACTCCGATGACTGCTCACAACCGCGTGGTACGAGAACCGTACGCCACGTGGTGTGGGAGGACGCCCGTGGAAATAATCCACGGGCTCCTACCCGATTATGGAAAATTCTCGAAACAAAATACCCGGGAGGCCACGACATCAATAGTGGAAAGCACTGTGGCGCTGGCTGACTGGTCGGGCAGAGTAAACAACTCTCGACTAAAGTCGAAAGCTTTATTGTCACCTGCTAAAGCAGGCTCAACATAGGGCTTGTTTACACCAGCCCCTGGGTTATCAGCAGACAACCCAGACGTTGCAGATTCCGACCTCCATTGAGGTCGCTGTGCGCTCTGTAACCACAGTTCTTGCAAACAAATCGGTGCTTCTGCCGTGTTCCGATGGCATTGCAATGCGGACAGGTTTGCGACGTATAGCGAGGGTCAACGAAGATCACTTCGATACCCGCTCTACAAGCTTTGTCCACTATCTTCTGCTGAAG
>OJSF01000050.1_pt1 | contig 122956 bp, 116 predicted proteins | sample 1599411 | NCBI WGS metagenome assembly OJSF01 (sample SAMN04168658, study PRJEB22393) | human gut metagenome | biome: human gut microbiome; feature: stool | host: Homo sapiens | collected 2014-03-24 | reverse complement strand
AAGTGAAATTTGCCGCTAAAGCGACCGCACTCGGCGCGAGAGTTCCACAAGCGGAACTCTTTGTTATTTTTCTTCCCGGCGATGATCCTCCCATACTTTTTCCAGTGCACCGGGTGTTTCTATGAGAAGCTTTGTACCTTCTGCCATGCATCTGGCAGCGTACAGCATCCCTTTGTGACCGATGCTCATGCCGGCCTGGCGGGCAGCAGCCCAGTGATGAAGAGGGGTTCCCTTGCACATGGTGGCAGCGCTGATGGTGATCATAGGGACAACGTGGCTGACTTCGGAGGCATCCGTTCCGATGGCGATGGGAACGGGTTCATCTTCCAGCGGTTCCAGTCCTGTGAAATAAATGCCGTGATTGTTAAGCCCGGCTTCTTTGCTGATTTCGGCGGCAAAGTCCAGTTCTTCCTGTGTGTAAGTGGGAGTGTCGATTTTTGTCATAGCTTCGTAGTAAAGCTCGGTCAGTGTGCGGTTTATTTTCATTTCCCGACAGCTTTTCACCAGTTCGATGTCCACAGAAGTTCCGGTCATGAGTGCTGCGCCCCGGGCACAGTCATCCACCCTCCGGCTTGCGTCCTCCGTGCGGGATCTTAGGGAAGAGCGGATGAAGTAGTTTGTTTTTGCGGTATCGGGAACTACATTGGCAGGGATGTGATTATCGATATAGGCATAGTGCATCCTTACGTCGCCCGGTACATGTTCGCGAAGATAATTGACACCGATATTCATGAGCTCTGCAGCGTCCAGCGCGCTTCGCCCTTCTTCGGGAGATCTGGAAGCATGGGCGCTGATTCCGTGAAATGTGTAGTTTTTTACGTCTTGTGCCTGCCAGATATCGTTGCTGATCCGGTTCCGGTCAAATGGATGCCACATGACGGCAACGTCCAGGTCGTCAAATACGCCTGCTTTTGTCATGACGATCTTTCCGGACATGATTTCTTCAGCAGGACAGCCGTAGACAAGGATAGTACCGGGAGTTTTGGAAGTTTCCATATCATTTTTTAAAGCACAGGCAGCAGCGCATACACCTGTGCCGAGAAGGTTATGCCCGCAGGCATGGCCAATTTCCGGAAGGGCGTCGTATTCTGCCAGAAAGCCGAGACGAGGCGAACCATTTCCCCAGGTGGCGGTAAAAGCGGTGTCAATGCCGGCTGTTTTCCATGTTATTTGAAAGCCCTGATTTTCCAGGAAGGATGCAAGGCGCTTGGAAGAATAGATTTCTTCATAAGCAAGCTCCGGGTGACAGAAAATATCATGGGCTATATCCGTTAATTCTGCTTCATGGGAAGCAATCCAGTCTGCAATTCTATTCATATTCCTTTTTCCTCATTGTTTTAATTGGAAGAAGAGCTAAAAAACTCTTTGATTTAGTATAATAAAGTGACGAGTAAAGTATACAACAGATAATGGGAAAAAGAAAGTCAGGGGAGGTTTTGGGATAAACAAAATAGGAAAATCTTAAGGAAATCTTCTGTAAATTTTGATTGCTTTTCCTGTTACATGGGGATATTATAAATACTACAATTGCGAAAGCAGAGGTGAAAGAAGAATGTTGCAGGAATTTATCGCGAAAGCGATTTGGTTTTTAAAGATATATTATGTGGAGAATCAGCTTCTGGTGCAGTTCCTTTTGCTTTTTGTGATTACGTATATGCTTCTTATGTACTGGCTGAACCCGAGGCTGTCTCCTGTTTTGAGAAAAGTACTGGCAATTTTCTGTCTGCTTGTAGAGCTGGCAGGCATCGCCTATTTCACATTGGGATTCCGGGAGATTGGCACATCTCATCGATATGAGCTGGAAATGTTCTGGTCCTATAAAGAGTGGATTTTCGGCGGAAATGTGGAACTTGGAATGGAAGTGATCAATAATATCGCTCTGTTTTTCCCGTTGGGCTTCCTTTTGAACGATGCGCTGAAAAAGGCGTCTTTCTGGAAAGTGCTGATGCTGTCGATGTTTTTGAGTATTGCGGTGGAGAGTACCCAGCTTGTTTATAAGATCGGCCTTTTCGAATTGGATGATATCTTTAATAATACGGTGGGAGCAATGGCGGGATGGTGTCTCTTCCATATCCTGCGCTCTCCGGTGAGAAACCAGTGCCGGATGCCGAAGAAAAGAAGGCGGTATGCACAGGCGCGCCTGTAAATTGTCGGCTTATCCCTTTTCTCCTGGATCACGAGCGTGCTCTGAAAAAGAAGGAATAATAAAAGAAAAGGCACGTTAACTGACTGTCTTCTGCGTGAAGCCGTACGCAGTTTCGCGGTGATTTCCTTATATAATCTATAGAAACTATAGAAAAAGGAGGTCACACGTGATGGTGAACGAAAACATGGAATTTGAGGCGATTGTCCGGCAGTGGCTGGATAATGTAAGGCTTCGCGTTAAAGAATCTTCCTATGTAAAGTATAATAATCTGGTGCGCAACCACATTTTGCCTCAGCTTGGCAGTGTGAAAGCGGGACAGATGACAACCGCTGTCGTGGAAGCGTTTGTACAGGATAAGCTGTCCGGAGGAAATTTGCGGGGAGAGGCCTTGTCGGGGAAAACAGTCAAGGATATTTTGACGCTGCTCAAGGAAATCTGCCATTATGCATCTTATTGGGATGTGGAATTTCCCTGTCATTTCGAACTGATACGGCTGAAAAACTGTGACAGTCAGATCCATATCCTGGAGAGGCAGGAGCAGAGGAAGCTGGAGCGATTCCTGATGAGTGATGAAAGCCTGACTAAGACGGGAGTTCTTTTGAGTCTGTATATGGGACTTAGACTGGGCGAAGTCTGTGCGCTGAAAAAGGAAAACATTATTAATAAGGAAGAACTTCTGCGGGTGCGTTTTACTATGCAGAGAATACAGGATGTAAAAATGAGCGGGGGAAGGAAGACCAAGATCATTGTGACAGAGCCGAAGAGCAGCTGTTCGAGAAGGGATATTCCGATCCCCTTCTTTTTGCAGGAAAGATTGAAAACTCTGGAGAAATCTCCGGAAAATGCATATGTCCTTACGGGCACGGCAGATAAATTTATTGAGCCGAGAACCATGGAAAATATTTTTAAGCGGTATCTTAGGGAATGCCGGATGAATGAGATCAATTACCATGCGCTCCGCCACACGTTTGCCACAAGATGCATTGAAGAGGGGTTCGATATTAAATCTTTAAGTGAAATTCTGGGACATGCCAATGTAAATATTACGCTGAACCGGTATGTGCACTCTTCTATGGAACAAAAAAGAAAGCACATGGACCGGTTGTGCGTCAGTCCTTGACATGGGAAAGAGAACCGCTATAATAATCAGAAGAAAAGCAGCGGAAGGAATGGAAATGAATTGAAACGAAAAGTATTGACAGCGGCGGTCCTTTTCTGGATGTGTCTGATCTTCTGGTTTTCAGCGCAGCCGGCAGATGAATCCAGCGATATGAGTCTTTCGGTTGGGAAAATAGTAGGAGAGATTTTCGTGCCTGATTATGATAAATGGACAGAAAAGGAACAGGAAGCATTTGCCGAGCGAATAGATTATCCGGTGAGAAAGGCGGCCCATGCCACAGAATACGCCTGTTTTGCAGTCCTTCTTATGGGGATGTACCAAAGTTACGGCGTGACAGGCAGAAGACAGATTATTGCCAGTTTTTTATCGGCAGCGGCTTATGCGGCAACCGATGAATTTCATCAGCTCTTTGTGCCTGGCAGAGGATGCAGAGTGACAGATGTGCTGATCGACAGTCTGGGGGCGGCAGCCGGTATTTTGATTTTCCTTACAGTGAGTTTTCTGCTTGCCCGGCCGGCGCATCGCAGGAAAGAAACGGAAAATGTAGTATTGGAGACAAAAAAAACCACATAATATAGTAAATTTCCAGCTTATTACACTTTTAACAGACAGGCTTTTGTGGTATAATAACCGCAGCGTGGTTATTATACCTGCGCATAGGGCGGTTTTTGTGGAACCGCAGAAATCCACTGCGCATCCGTCGGGCATATTATGGCGGTAGCCAAGTGTTCCGGGACGGGAAAAGCCAAGGGAGTATTAAGCATAGAAAACGCCGTGAGGCGAAAGAAAAATGCAGGGCAGGAAGCCCTGTATTTTTTTTATGGTGGCTGACGTCGCACGTTTCTTAAGGGGTTTGAAAAAAGAGATTGGTTTATGATAAAATAGAGAAGCATAAGTTTTCTTTTGGTAGAAATACTAATCGGAGGAGCATCCATGACAAGTAGAGAGGTTAGCTTTGTGGTAACAGAGGAGTATAGAGCTTGGATAGAGAACATAAAACAAAAAATCAGGCAGAGCCAAATCAAGGCATCTGTGAAAGTGAATTATGCTATGCTGGATTTGTATTGGGATATAGGCAGAGACATTGTGATAAAACAGAAAACTGCTAAATGGGGAGATGCTTTTCTACCATGTCCGTCTGCATTGTTATGTGGTGGTAGAATTGAAAACTGAAAAGTTTAAGCCGGAGTTCGCGGGAAAATTAAATTTTTATGTAACTGCTGTTAATAAACAGATGAAGGCATTCCAGGATAATCCGACTATTGGAATACTCATTTGTAAAGATAAAGACGATGTTGTCGCAGAATATGCTCTTGACGATATATCACAGCCTATCGGGATTGCAGAATATGAATTGACAAAGGTACTGCGTGAGGAGTTTAAAAGTAGTCTGCCGACAGTAGAAGAAATTGAAAATGAGCTGTCTGAGTAAATTGGCTTACAACTTGTAAGCCAATTTGTCAAAATTAAAATTGCATATTTTTTTTAACATAGCTGAGAGGTGTTCATTGTGAAAATCCTTCAGCTTTTCTATTTAAAGGGAAATCCTGTTTTTTCAGGAATTTTGGGCTATACCCTTGACTTTTCGGCTTAGACATAATAGAATAATCTAGCGCGTATAAAAATGTGCAGTATTTTTTTGCGCGTTTTAAACGGAATGACGTTTAAAAACCCGTAACTTATTTTTATCGTAGGAGGTGAAAAGAAATGCCAACATTTAACCAGTTAGTAAGAAAAGGACGTCAGACATCTGTAAAGAAGTCAACAGCACCGGCACTTCAGAAAGGATACAACTCCCTGAAGAAGAGAGCGACAGACGCATCTGCACCGCAGAAGAGAGGCGTTTGTACAGCTGTTAAGACAGCGACACCTAAGAAACCTAACTCAGCTCTTAGAAAGATCGCCAGAGTTCGTCTGTCTAACGGAATCGAAGTAACAAGCTATATTCCGGGAGAAGGACATAACCTTCAGGAGCATAGTGTTGTTCTGATCCGTGGAGGGCGTGTTAAGGACCTTCCAGGTACAAGATACCACATCGTAAGAGGAACACTTGATACAGCAGGTGTTGCCAAGAGAAGACAGGCTCGTTCCAAATACGGAGCAAAGAGACCGAAAGACGCAAAGAAATAAGCTCTTAGTAAATGTAAGAGAAAATTGTAGTCACAAACAGAACTATGATGAAGTAAGTTACAGGTATTACGGATAGAAGAAAGCGTTTCTTCCTGCCGTATGGCCTGTGCACTACACTGTATCATTAGAAAGACACATGTGAGTACCGATGAATTAATCAATTGTTTAAGGAGGGAAGGACCGTGCCACGTAAAGGACATACTCAGAAAAGAGACGTATTAGCAGATCCATTGTACAACAACAAAGTGGTTACGAAACTTATCAATAACATTATGTTAGATGGTAAGAAGGGAATCGCACAGAAGATTGTATATGGAGCGTTTGACAGAGTTGCAGAAAAGACCGATAAGCCGGCTATCGAAGTGTTTGAAGAGGCAATGAACAATATCATGCCAGTACTTGAGGTAAAGGCAAGACGTATCGGTGGTGCAACATACCAGGTGCCAATCGAAGTAAGAGCTGACAGAAGACAGGCTCTGGCGCTTCGCTGGCTGACCAACTTCTCCCGCGCAAGAGGCGAGAAGACAATGGAAGAAAGACTGGCAAATGAGATCATGGATGCTGCAAACAACACAGGTGCAGCAGTTAAGAGAAAAGAAGACATGCACAAGATGGCAGAAGCAAACAAAGCATTTGCTCACTATCGATTCTAATAGGAGGAAGAGACCTTGGCTGGAAGAGAATATCCATTGGAGAGAACCAGAAATATTGGTATTATGGCTCATATCGATGCTGGTAAGACAACATTGACAGAGCGTATTCTGTATTACACTGGTGTTAACTACAAAATTGGTGATACTCATGAAGGTACTGCTACCATGGACTGGATGGAGCAGGAGCAGGAAAGAGGTATTACAATTACTTCAGCCGCTACTACATGTCACTGGACTCTGGAAGAAAAGACAAAGCCGAAAAAAGGCGCTTTGGAACATCGTATCAATATCATTGATACCCCGGGCCACGTTGACTTTACAGTAGAGGTTGAGCGTTCACTTCGCGTACTTGACGGTGCGGTGGGCGTATTCTGTGCTAAAGGCGGTGTAGAACCTCAGTCAGAAAATGTATGGCGTCAGGCTGACACATACAATGTACCACGTATGGCCTTCATCAATAAAATGGACATCCTGGGTGCTGACTTTTACAACGCAGTAGAGCAGATTAAGACAAGATTAGGAAAAAATGCAATTTGTCTTCAGCTGCCGATCGGCAAAGAAGATGATTTCAAAGGAATTATCGACCTGATGGAAATGCAGGCTTACATCTATAATGATGAAAAGGGCGATGACATTTCTGTTACGGATATTCCGGATGATATGAAAGATGATGCGGAACTGTATCATACAGAACTTGTAGAGAAGATCTGCGAGCTGGATGATGACCTGATGATGGAGTATCTGGAAGGTGAGGAGCCGTCCGTTGATGCACTGAAAGCAGTTCTCCGCAAGGCTACATGCGAATGTACAGCTGTTCCTGTATGCTGTGGATCTGCATACAGAAACAAAGGTGTTCAGAAACTTCTGGATGCTATCCTTGAATACATGCCGGCTCCGACTGATATCCCTGCTATCAAGGGTGAGGACGAAGACGGAAATGAAGTTGAGAGACATTCTTCTGATGAAGAGCCGTTCTCTGCTCTCGTATTCAAAATCATGACAGACCCGTTCGTAGGTAAGCTGGCATACTTCAGAGTTTATTCAGGAACTGTAAATTCCGGTTCCTATGTATTAAACGCAACAAAAGGCAAGAAAGAGCGTGTAGGACGTATCCTTCAGATGCACGCAAATAAGAGACAGGAACTGGATAAGGTTTACTCCGGAGATATCGCTGCAGCGATCGGATTTAAGTTCTCTACAACAGGTGATACAATCTGTGATGAGCAGCATCCGGTAATCCTGGAGTCCATGGAGTTCCCGGAACCTGTTATCGAGCTTGCTATCGAGCCTAAGACAAAGGCTTCCCAGGGTAAACTTGGTGAGTCTCTTGCAAAACTTGCAGAAGAAGACCCGACATTCCGTGCTCATACAGATCAGGAAACAGGTCAGACGATCATCGCCGGTATGGGTGAGCTCCACCTGGAGATCATCGTAGACCGTCTGCTTCGTGAATTTAAGGTAGAAGCTAATGTAGGTGCACCACAGGTTGCTTACAAAGAGGCGTTTACTAAAGCAGTTGATGTAGACAGCAAGTATGCAAAACAGTCTGGTGGACGTGGACAGTACGGACATTGTAAAGTAAAATTCGAGCCAATGGATGTCAACGGTGAGGAGACATACAAGTTCGAGTCTACTGTAGTCGGAGGAGCTATTCCGAAGGAATACATCCCGGCAGTAGGCGAAGGTATCGAAGAAGCAATGAAATCCGGTATCCTCGGCGGATTCCCGGTAGTCGGACTGCACGCTACTGTTTATGATGGTTCTTACCATGAAGTTGACTCCAGTGAAATGGCATTCCATATTGCCGGATCCCTGGCATTCAAGGATGCGATGAAGAAAGCTGCTCCTGTACTTCTTGAGCCTATCATGAAGGTAGAAGTAACCATGCCGGAAGAGTACATGGGAGATATCATCGGTGATATCAACTCACGCCGTGGACAGATCGAAGGTATGGATGATCTGGGCGGAGGAAAGATCGTACGTGCACACGTACCGCTTTCCGAAATGTTTGGCTATTCCACAGACTTACGTTCCAGAACACAGGGACGCGGCAACTACTCTATGTTCTTTGAGAGTTACAAACCGGTTCCAAAATCTGTTCAGGAAAAAGTTCTGTCAGGAAAAAATGAATAATTCCCGCGTATTTTCTTTGAAAAAGTGCGAAAAAGGCTTGAAAATCAAGGGGATATGAAATATAATCAGAAATAGCCGAGTAAACTGAAAAATCATGAAAAATGCCCGAAAGGGCGGTTGAATAAGGAGGACATTCAAAATGGCAAAAGCTAAATTTGAAAGAACAAAACCACATTGTAATATTGGTACCATCGGCCACGTTGACCATGGTAAAACAACTCTTACAGCAGCTATCACAAAAGTTCTTTCCCACAGAGTATCTGGTAACGCAGAGGTTGCATTCGACAACATCGATAAAGCTCCGGAAGAAAGAGAACGTGGTATCACAATTTCTACAGCTCACGTTGAGTATGAGACAGAGAAACGTCACTACGCTCACGTAGACTGCCCGGGACATGCTGACTACGTTAAGAACATGATCACAGGTGCTGCTCAGATGGATGGAGCTATCCTGGTTGTTGCTGCTACAGACGGTGTTATGGCTCAGACAAGAGAGCACATCCTTCTGTCTCGTCAGGTAGGTGTACCTTACATCGTTGTATTCATGAACAAATGTGATATGGTAGATGACGAAGAACTTCTTGAATTAGTAGAGATGGAAATTCGTGAACTGCTTGATGAATATGAATTCCCGGGAGATGACACACCGATCATCCAGGGATCCGCTCTGAAAGCTCTGGAAGATCCAGACGGAGAGTGGGGAGATAAGATCATGGAGCTGATGGATGCAGTTGATTCTTATATTCCAGATCCACAGCGTGCTACAGATCAGCCGTTCCTGATGCCTGTAGAGGACGTATTCTCTATTACAGGACGTGGAACAGTTGCTACTGGTAGAGTAGAGCGTGGTGTTCTGCATGTATCTGACGAAGTTGAAATCGTTGGTATCCATGAAGAGAAGCAGAAAACAGTTGTAACAGGTGTTGAGATGTTCCGTAAGCTGCTTGACGAGGCTCAGGCTGGTGATAATATCGGTGCTCTGCTTCGTGGTATCCAGAGAACAGACATCGAAAGAGGTCAGGTTCTTGTTAAACCAGGTTCTGTAACATGCCATACAAAGTTTACAGCACAGGTTTACGTTCTGACAAAAGATGAAGGTGGACGTCATACTCCATTCTTCAACAACTATCGTCCACAGTTCTACTTCAGAACAACAGACGTAACAGGTGTTTGCAACCTGCCGGACGGCGTTGAGATGTGCATGCCTGGTGACAACGTAGAAATGTCAATCGAACTGATCCACCCAGTTGCTATGGAGCAGGGACTTCGTTTCGCTATCCGTGAAGGCGGACGTACAGTAGGATCAGGACGTGTTGCTACAATCATTGAGTAATCATTGATAGGAGTAATATAAAAATTCACCCTCAGAAAGTTATGCTTTCTGAGGGTTTTTGAATTTGCAGCGCTGGTTAAAAGGAGGGATTTCCATGAAAATCGCACAGATACAGTCCCGTGTTTATAATGATAAGAAGAAAAATGCAGAACAGCTGAAGCTGTATCTCGAAAAAATAAAATCGGAGAGACCGGATCTTGTAATGCTGGGGGAAATGTTTAACTGTCCCTATGAGACAAAGCAGTTTCCGCTTTATGCAGAGGAAGAAGGCGGGGAAACATGGAAGATGTTAAGTCATCTTGCAAAGGAATACAGGATTTACCTTGCAGCAGGCTCTGTCCCGGAAATTGCAGAGGGGAAGATATACAATACGGCCTATGTCTTTGACAGAAATGGGAAGCAGATCGCGAAGCACAGGAAAGCGCATCTCTTTGACATTCAGGTCGAGGGCGGTCAGCATTTTAAGGAATCAGAAATATTGACGGCGGGGGATAAGTGCACGGTATTTTCTACAGAATTTGGAAAAATCGGACTCTGTATCTGTTTTGATTTCCGTTTCCCGGAACTGGCAAGGATGATGGTACTTAGGGGAGCGAAAATGATTCTGGTTCCGGCGGCATTTAACATGACCACAGGACCGGCGCATTGGGATGTAATGTTCCGCGGCCGGGCTGTGGACAACCAGTGTTTTGTGGCCGGTACTTCCAGTGCAAGAGATACAGGAGCCTCTTATGTTGCCTGGGGGCATACCCTTCTGGTGTCTCCCTGGGGTGAGATCATTGAAGAGATGGAGGGAGAAGAAGGATACATTATCCATGACGTTGATCTGAAAGAAGCAGATAGTATCCGCAGACAGCTGCCGCTTCTTTCGGCGCGACGGACGGATATATACCAGAGCGAAAATGGAGCAGAATTTTAATGATAAAAAATTAACGAAAAAATCGAAAATATAAACTGCATATTTGGACAGTTTTCATCTTGCTTTTTGAATTAAAAGTTCTATAATAAAATTAAATTGATAAATAATTAACAATAAAAATTGTAGGAGGGTGTTGCTATGGCAAGATTAAGACTGATGCGTGCTCCGCAGAAATATGTGCAGGGAAAAGATTCTCTTTTGAGTTTCTATGAAGAGATGAAAGAGCTGGGAAACAAATGGCTGTTTATTTGTTCAAAAAGCGGACATAAAATGTGCCATGACAAGATTGAAAAAAGTTTCGGCACTGCAGATGACAGCAGGTGCTATGAAATCTTTGGCGGTGTTTCCAGTGTCGGTGAAATTGAAAAAATGAGAGCGATTGTCCGTGAGAAGGGGATCAATGTTGTAGTTGGCGTGGGCGGAGGTTCGGCTATAGATACGGCCAAGGCAACTGCTTACTATGAAAAGCTTCCGGTTGTCATTGTTCCTACTGTTGTGGCAACAGATGCCCCCTGTACCGGCCTTTCTGTTATTTATAATGACGATGAGACTTTTAACAGTTATCTGTTTTATCCGAAAAATCCGGAGGCAGTTATTGTGGATAGTGATATCATTGCCAAGGCGCCCGTGAGATTCCTGGTTGCCGGAATGGGAGATGCTCTGGGCACTTATTTTGAGGCCAGGGCCTGCCAGAGGACAGATGCCCCCAGTCTGGAATTTGGAGGAATTACAAGATCGGCTATGGCTCTTTGCGGTCTGTGTTATGAAACATTGAAAGAATACGGGGCAGCGGCAAAACATGCCTGCGAAAATCAGGTTGTTACTCCTGCTCTGGATGCGATTATCGAAGCGAATGTATATCTGTCCGGTGTCGGTGCAGATAACGGCGGTCTGGCTGTAGCTCATTCCTTCTACAATGGACTGACAGCTCTTGGCGGACACAGCGCTCCTCATGGAAATTGTGTGGCATATGGCACTTTGGTACAGCTTGTTCTGGAAGGGGCATCCAAAGAAGAATTTAAAGAAGTGCAGGATTTCTGCATGGAAGTAGGGCTTCCGATTACTCTGGAAGAGCTTGGAGTTACAAAGAAAGAAGAAATTGAGGTAATTGCGAAGAATGCATGTGCAGAGGGAGAATCCATTCATAACATGGTAGCGGATGTAACGCCGGAGCAGTTATATGATGCGATTGTTGCGGCAGATTCTCTTGGAAGAGCCAGAAAATAAAGGAAATAAAATTCCGGCTGTCAGGAAGACGGCCGGAACTGTATACGGGGAATGTACTGTGGAAGGAGTTTCCGGCGCAGTGCATTCCTTTTTATATTTGTGCCAATAAACACACCTTGAGATTTGCCGGATGATTCGAAACCAGTGAGGCTATAGCGCATATCCACGGTATCAAAACGAAGATGGCACTGTCCTGTATTAAGGATCCCTTTTGACCGGCAGATGTCTCCAAATTCTCCACGGACAAGCTGCTCTAAAAAGAGAAGAAGAGCAGAGCTGTTTTCCAGAGAAATGCCGGATAGAGTGAAGCTGTCAAGATCAGACTTTGCCTCTCCTTTATTTTCTATTATATTTCCGCTGAAGTCCGTTTCCAGAAGACTTTCCCACCAGGAAGAGTCAAGATAAGAATAATGCTGGACCTGTATCCTGGCATCCGGTGCTGTCTTTTGAACCTTTCGGACAAATTCGGCGGTCTCTTCAGGTGTATGGAAGTCTCGTTTGGATATTACAATGGTTCCGGCAGATTTCAATTGATCTTGAAAAATTTCCTCATAGTCATGCATATAGCGGTCAAAGCAGTTGGCATCCAGAATAGTCACGGGGCGAAGCAGAGTGATACGCTCATATTCGATCTGCCGGATATTCTGGATGACATTGCTTAACATACCGACGCCCGTAGGTTCCACAATGAGATACTCCGGATCCAGAGTGTTGGCAATGGTCAGGATGGAAGATGCGAAATCTGCTTTCATTGTGCAGCAGATACATCCTTCTGTCATTTCCCAGATATTTAGTTTTTCGTTATCCTGGAGAAAGGTTTCATCCATATTTGTCTCGCCGTATTCGTTTTCCATGACAACAAAATCACGGTCCAGTTTGCGGGACATCTCTTTTATAAAGGTGGTCTTTCCGGCGCCAAGAAATCCGGATACGATCAGTATCTTCATGTGTTATAATCCTCCATGGGGCAGTTAATCTTCGATTTTTACAACTGGTTTGATCAGATCCTTCGGCTTATCGCGCATCATGAACAGAGCTTCTTCCAGATGTTCCCAGCCTTCAAATACGTGGGATACAAGAGGATGTACGTCAAGTTTTCCGGCAGAGACAAGTGCGCCCAGTTTTTCCATACGGAGACGTCCGCCTGGCATCAGTCCTCCGTTGATCTGTTTGTGTCCCATGCCGACGCCCCATTCAGCGCGGGGGATGTTTACATAGGTTCCGCTTCCGAGATAATTTACATTTCCGATTTTTCCGCCTGGTTTCAGGGCTTTAACAGCGGATTCAAACGTTTCGCATCCGCCTCCGGCAACGATCACCTTATCTACGCCTTTTCCTCCTGTCATGGCAAGAACCTGATCTTCGATGCTTCCATCTTTATAACTGATAAAATCAACAGCGCCGTATCCTTTGGCTGCTTCTACACATGCCGGGCGTGTGCCGACTGCAATGATCCTGGATGCGCCTCTTAAATTTGCTCCGGCAACTGCCATAAGGCCGACCGGGCCGATTCCGATTACAAGAACGGTATCTCCAAACTGTACGTCTGCCAGTTCTACGCCGTGGAATCCGGTAGGAACCATATCAGACAACATACATGCGTCTACCGGAGTAATGTTGTCAGGCAAAAGTGCGAGATTGCCGTCGGCATCGTTTACATGGAAATATTCGGAAAATACGCCGTCTTTAAAGTTGGAGAATTTCCATCCTGCAAGCATTCCGCCGGAGTGCATGGAGTATCCTGCCTGGGCTTCCAGAGAGTTCCAGTCAGGTGTAATGGCCGGAACAAGAACACGGTCTCCGGGTTTGAAATCCTTTACGAGAGAGCCTACTTCTACAACTTCAGCACAGCATTCATGTCCAAGTATCATATTGTGACGTTCTCCGATGGCGCCTTCCCAGAGAGTGTGAACATCGGATGTACAGATGGCAACTGCCAGTGGTTTACAAATGGCATCCAGTGGTCCAAAGTCAGGTTTTTCCTTTTCGATCCAACCGGATTCCCCGATTTTAAGCATTGCATAGCCTTTCATATCGTTCCCTCCTTTTACTTTTTGAAATTGATAATTTATCTCATTATAACAGGACGCCTATGAAAAGTAAATAAAAAACAGAAAATTAACAATAATTTATTAAGTTTGTAGAAAATATATCAAATAGAATCTAATATTTTGAATATATGAAGAAAAATGTGACAGATAATCCAGCATATAAGGGAGAATCCGACAGTCTCTTTTTTCCCTGCGGAGTCCTCCTATATGGTATAATAACCACATCGTGGTTATTATACCTGCGCATAAAGCGGTTTCTGCGGAACCGCAGAAATCCGCTGCGCATCCGCCCGGGGCAGCCGTAACTGCGGCAGCAGTTATGGTATAATAACCACATCGTGGTTATTATATCTGCGTGATTCACGGTCTGAAAAGTAAAAATTGATTACGAGGAGGATGAGAGAAATGGAGAGTGGAAAAATTATACAAGTGGAGGAAAAAGTGCCATTTCGGCTTTTGGTTCCGCTTAGTATTCAGCACATGTTTGCTATGTTTGGGGCGTCGGTCCTTGTACCCTTTATGTTTGGAATCAGCCCGGCAGTTGTATTGTTTATGAATGGTGTGGGCACACTTTTATTTATCGCTATCACAAAGGGAAAGGCGCCTGCTTATCTGGGATCGAGTTTTGCCTTCCTTGCTCCGGCTGGGCTGGTGATCGATAAAATGGGATATGAGTATGCGCTGGGCGGATTTGTGGCAGTCGGATTCTGCGGCTGCGTTCTGGCGCTGATCATTTATAAATTTGGATGTGATTGGATTGACGTTGTACTGCCTCCGGCTGCTATGGGTCCGGTGGTGGCTTTGATCGGTCTGGAGCTTTCCGGTTCTGCAGCAAGCAATGCGGGACTTTTGGATGAAAAGATCAGCACCAGCAATATCATTGTATTCGGAGTAACATTGGGAGTTGCTGTATTTGGCTCCATCCTATTTAGGAAATTCCTTTCTGTTATTCCGATTCTGATTGCTGTCATTGCCGGATATATCGCCGCTATTTTATGCGGGATTGTAGACTTTGCCGCCGTTTCAGAGGCATCTTTATTTGCACTGCCTAATTTTATGCTTCCGAAATTCAGTGCAGAAGCTATTATTACAATCTTGCCGGTTATTCTTGTGATCACATCTGAGCATATCGGGCATCAGGTTGTTACCAGCAAGATCGTGGGAAGAGATCTTCTGCGGGATCCGGGGCTTCACCGCTCTTTGCTGGGGGATAATTTATCTACAATGCTTTCCGGTCTGATTGGCGCGGTCCCGACTACAACATATGGAGAAAATATCGGAGTCATGGCAGTAACCAAGGTGTACAGTGTAAGAGTCATTGCCGGCGCCGCGGTTCTGTCTATTATCTGCTCCTTTGTCGGCAAACTTTCCATGCTGATCCAGACAATTCCGGGACCGGTTATCGGAGGGATATCCTTCCTTCTTTACGGAATGATCGGAGCATCCGGTATCAGAATCCTTGTAGATTCCAGGGTGGATTACGGGCGGTCCAGGAATCTGACACTGACCAGTATTGTATTTGTGACAGGCTTGTCCGGAATTGCGGTAAATATCGGAAATATCCAGCTTACCGGCATGGTTCTGGCATGTATTGTAGGTATGATATTAAGCCTTATTTTCCACCTGCTGGATAAACTGAATCTGACAAATGACAGAGAATAGTGACGATCGATAAATCCGGCTGTTTATGCCGGAAAAAGAATAAGACAAGAATAAAAATTTCTCCATCTGCAGAACCTGTAAAGAGAAACAGTACAGACAGGAGGCTTTTTATATGCTGGAGGAATTGAAAAAAGAAGTCTATGAGGCAAATATGCTCCTTTTGCAGTACGATCTTGTGACATTTACCTGGGGAAATGTAAGCGGGATCGATCGGGAAAAGGGGCTTTTTGTTATTAAACCAAGCGGAGTAGAGTATGGACAACTTGCTCCGTCAGATATGACAGTTGTGGACCTGGAGGGAAACAGAATAGAAGGAAGATACCGGCCTTCTTCCGATACGGCAACCCATGCGGTGCTGTATCGGCGATTTCCGGAAATAGGAGGCGTAGTTCATACCCATTCTGTCTGGGCGACCAGCTGGGCACAGGCAGGCCGGGACATTCCGTGCTATGGGACGACTCACGCAGATTATATTTACGGGGAAGTACCTTGCGTGAGAGAATTGACCCCAAAAGAAATTGACGAAGATTACGAAAAAAATACCGGACGTCTGATTGCGGATGAATTTTCTTTGCGCAATATAGGCTACCTGGCGACCCCGGCAGTCCTGTGCAGAAATCATGGTCCCTTTGCCTGGGGGAAAAATGCCGGAGAGGCCGTATATCATGCAGCAGTTCTGGAGAAAGTTGCCCGGATGGCAGCGCTTTGTGAATGGATCAATCCCGGAAATGAACCGGCTTCCCAAAACCTGCAGGACAAACATTATTACAGAAAACATGGCGAAGATGCCTATTACGGACAAAGAAAATGAAGGATGGAAAAGAGAAAGGAGCGGCAGGGGGACTAAAGCTCCACGCCTGCCGCAATATCTTCCAATACTTCCTCTACAGAATCTGTTACATAGGTGGAATAGTATGCAATACCGGGAGCAGCGCTCGACATAGCATAACTTGTACCTGCAAGCTGCAGCATCTCCACATCGTTATATTGGTCTCCGAAGGCGACGCATTCCTCCGGCTTTATGTGCAGATGATCCATAAGAACCTGAAGGGCGATGCCTTTGTTTGTGCCTGGCGCGATAAAGTCCACCCATCTGTTTCCGGAAGTGACAATCTTTATTTCGGAAGAAAACAGTTGTTTCATATAAGCTTCGCAGTCAATACTTTTCTCAAAATGAAGAACGGCTATTTTCAGAAAAGGCTCAGGCACATCTGTTTTAAGGTTTTCTACCTGCATAACATCGAATTTCATCTCATCCAGAAGATAATGTATGAATCTGGGATCGGAAGAATCTGTATAGAGAGTTTCCACTCCTGATACAATACAGTTGCAGCCCGGATAATTGTGGACAGCATCGATGATGCGCATGGAAAGGTCGTGATCTATGGATGACCGGGAAAGCATCTGGCCGTTGTGGATACACAGAGAGCCGTTTTCTGCAATATAGGAAATGCGATCGGCAAAAGGTGCAAAAAGCCTCCTTAAGTTGTTGTACTGTCTTCCGCTGGCAGCAGTAAAATGGATGCCATTGTCGAGAAGTTTTTCGATCAGCTCTATCGCCTGCCGGCTTACTGTCTGTGCACCTTTTTGAAGCAGAGTTCCGTCAAGATCGCTGGCTATTAATTTTATCATAGTTCTGTTACACTCCTTTAAGATAGACATTGCTATTCATACAGCAAGACATTATAATGAAGTTGGGATCAAAAGCCCCAACCACTTTTGAGCAAGCTCATGTGGGCCGGGACCTTTTGAGCCTGGGATCATTATAATATAAGAGCAGAAATTTTTAAAGCAAAGATTGGAGACGAGGACATGAAAATAGGAATAGGAAACGATCATTCAGCAGTAGACATGAAAAATGAAATCGTGAAGTTTTTACAGGATCTTGGCTATGAAGTAGTAAATTATGGGACAGACTCCACCGAGAGCTGTCATTACCCGGTATATGGAGAAAAAGTTGCAAGGGCTGTGGTATCCAAAGAAGTGGATCTTGGAATTTTGATATGTGGTACAGGTGTCGGAATATCTCTTGCAGCCAATAAGGTGAAAGGTGTAAGAGCAGTTGTGTGCAGTGAGCCGTACACAGCAAGATTATCAAAACAGCACAATAATACCAACATTCTTGCTTTTGGCGCAAGAGTCATCGGCATTGAGCTTGCGAAGATGATCATAGAGGAGTGGCTGAATGCAGAGTTTGAGGGCGGCCGGCATCAGGAACGTATCGATATGATCACGGCGATTGAAGAGAGGGAAAGATAAAAAATAGAAGCAGAAACAGTAAAAGTAAAAGTAAAAGGAAGCAGACCACATGGTGATTTGCTTCCTTATTTTACTCTTGGGAAAAACCCCGCTTAACACAGTGCTCCATCACCGATTCCATCTGGGGGGATACCCATTTGTTCCGATGGTACAGGAGCTGTTTCCACACTTCGATTTCCAGGTCTTCCACGGGAAGAAGAACCAGCTTTCCCTCGGCAACTTTTTTTGCGGTTACATAATCCGGAAGAAGAGAAATTCCAAGGTTTTGTTCCAGTAAAGCACAGATAAGATCTGTGCTTCCGATTTCCAGAATAGGATGAATTTCCAGAGACATCTCTGCCAGCCGCTCATCCAGAAGGCGGCGGTAGCTCATTCCCTTTTCTGTCAGGATAAAAGGATGGCTGCAAAGATCCCGGACAGAAAGCTTTGCTCCGAGGGGAAGGGGATACCCGGCGCCGGCTGCAAAGTGTACGCCTACTCGTTCTTCTTTTACGATCACATATTCTGTATTGTAGATATGGCTGTCCAGGGTGAGAACAAGATCTGCCTCGTTGTGGTCTACGAGCGTCAACATTTCACCGGTTCCGGCGGTGATAATTTTCAGTGCAATCTCAGGATAATTTTTTTTAAAAGAAGCATAATTTTTGCTGAAAATGGAACTGCACAGAGAATCTGCCATTGCCAATCTTACATGACCGCGGATGGTTCCTGTTTCCTGCATGTTTTCCTGAAGTTCCAAAGTCAGTTTGTTGACTTTGTGAGCGTAATCCAGGACTTCCCGGCCTTTTTCAGTTAAAGCTATGGTGTGATTGACACGTTCGAATAACTGGGAATTTAATTCACGCTCCAGCTGTCTGATCTGAAAGGAGACAGTGGACTGAGAAAATCCCAGCTTTTCGGCTGCTTTTGTAAAACTGTTCAGTTCGGCTACATAGATAAAAGTTGTCAGATTTTTGATATCCATTCTGTTACCGCCTTTACCATCTAATTTTTAGATTCATATCATTATAATTATTAATTTTACAGATGTTCCTTTCTATTATATACTATGGGGAAGAGAAAAACAAATACAGTGTCATTCAATAATGGTGCGAGAGAGAAAGGATACATATAATGGAGATTTTAAACGCGGCCGGTCAGGCGGTTGTGCGATTTTTTGAAACAATTTATGCGATGTTATGGGGAGATATTGTAACTATCCCTCTCCCGGGAGGAAGCAGTCTGGGATTATCGCTGCTGGTTATTATCCTCGTTCCGGCAGGCATATATTTTACAGTACGTACTAAGTTCCTGCCGTTTCGACTTTTTCCGGAAATGATCAGGGTTACGGTGGAAAACAGGACTTCTGCAGAACAACATGGAATTTCCGGTGTGCAGGCGCTGATCGTATCTACGGCTACCCGGGTGGGAATGGGGAATCTGGTAGGAGTTGTTGCGGCTATATCAGCAGGAGGCGCCGGAGCAGTATTTTGGATGTGGGTTATTGCCCTTCTTGGATCGTCTACAGCATTTGCAGAAGCGACTCTGGCCCAGATATATAAAGAAAAAGATCCTCTCTATGGAGGATATAGGGGAGGGCCGGCTTACTATATTCATGCTTTGTTTATTACAAATAGGGGGAGCAAAAGAAAGAAATCTGTGATAGCAGTTCTGTTTGCTCTTTCCGGTCTTCTTTGCTGGTGCGGAATCAGTCAGGTCATCGGAAATTCGGTTTCGTCTGCATTTGACAATGCATTCCATATCCCGCCTCTTTACTCTACCGTTGTACTGGTAGTTTTGGCGGCTGTGATCGTTCTTCGGAAAAATGCGACAGTAAAGGTACTGGATATCATGGTGCCTGTTATGGCAGCTTTGTATTTTATTATTACTATTTTTATCATTGTCATAAATATCCCACAGCTTCCGGCTGTGTTTGCCAGAATTTTTGAGGAAGCGTTCGGGATCCGTCAGGTGGCGGCAGGAGGGTTTGGCGCAGTTTTGATGAACGGAGTGAAAAGAGGGCTTTTCTCCAATGAAGCAGGATCCGGATCAGCTCCCTGTGCAGCGGCGGCAGCGGATATCAGCCATCCGGCGAAAGAGGGGCTTCTGCAGGCTCTTGGAGTATTCATTGATACTCTGGTGATCTGCACCTGTACTGCAATGATCATGCTTCTGACTCCGGAGGAATTGACAAATGGTCTGCAAGGAATGGATCTTCTGCAGACGGCCATGAGTTATCATCTTGGAGAATTTGGAGTCATATTTATTGCTGTGATTTTGTGGCTGTTCAGTTTTTCTACCTTTATTGGGATTCTGTTTTATGCCCGTTCCAATGTAGCCTACCTGTTCGGAGATGGTTGGAGGTCACAGACTCTGTACAAGATACTGGCGCTTGTTATGTTGTTTGTAGGAGGACTTGCAGCTTATACTTTTGTGTGGGATCTGGGAGATACAGGCATCGGACTGATGACAATATTCAATATGATCGCTCTTGTTCCGCTGGCGAAAGAAGCGGTAGGATCTTTGAAAGATTATGAGAGAAAGAAAAAAGAATTCCGGTAATAGCCAAAAAGCGGGCATATCTCGAAATATGATATGCCCGCTTTACTATGACAATTGTTTCAATCTGTACCCGCAGGAGTACATCTCATTACTGTGTTTTTTTGCGGCGGATCACGATGACAGAGGCAGAGCCTGCCGCCGCCAGCGCCAGCAGCAGATACAAACCGTAATCACTGCTGTCTCCGGTTCTTGCTGCTTTTTTTACAGAAGCAGCCTGTACATCCGTGCCGTTACCTGCACCGGGTTTTTGACCATCGCCTGCACCGGGATCCTGGCTGCCATCCGGATTTTTGTCACCATCGGGGTTCTGACTGCCATCCGGATTCTTATCGCTGTCCGGGTTCTGAGTATCCTCCGGTTTTTGTTCATCATCCGGATTAACGGATCCTGGATCATAGGCTTCGTTTGCTGCTGCATTGTAGACGGCAACTGTTCCGGATACCTCGCACGCAGCCAGGAGATATGCGTTTCCGTTCCAGCTCTTGTCTGCAGGGATGAAGCACAATCCCTCCGGCGAATTGTCGCCTGCGATATCTGCGCTGAAGTCTCTGGAATTGATATAGTTTGCAAAGACGCTGTTTGCCGGATCCGTAATATCGTAGGCCATTACGCCGCCGACTCTTTCAAGTCCTACGAATGCATAGGTCTTATCACCTACTGTTCCGACTGTGATGCTCTCGGACTCGGGGCCTTTCTTTCCGGAGCGGTCGTCGATGTCTGTGTTGTCGTTGGAGCAGTTGAAGAACTCCGGTACATAGACGGCTGTCTTTGCTTCAAAGTCGCTTCCGCTGCCGAACACTTCGGTCAGTCCGTTTCCATCTGCCTTATATATAGTGAAGGAGCGTCCGCCGAAGAGATAGTCAAGGTTTGTATCTAGCCCATCGTAATCGCTGCTGTCAAAGAATACTACTTTTCCTGACAGACCGCTGTTGTTCGCTGTGATCTTTCCTGTCAGGGAAGTTTCTCCGTCTTTAAAGTTTCTCTCCACCTCATTGAGATAGTCGCCCCATTCTCTGGAGTCGCCTTCGTTTGCGGTTACTACATAGTCTGTGCCGCCTACAGAGTAGAGCGCAATGCTGTCCGGCATGCGGATACCGCGAAGGGACTCGTAGGTCTTCGGATTATAGGCTTCGTCCTTTTTGTCGATATCAACTGCCACAGTGCTGTAGTCCTCATAGCCGGCGGAATAGATGCCTGTCACTTTAAGGCTGCTTAGATCAATGGCTGCGATAGCGTTTGCCTCCTGAAGGGTTACGTATGCCGCATCGTTTCCTGCCGCGATATATTCAGGTTCCAGATCTGCTGACGGATCTGCGCCTTTCTTCAGTACGATTCCAGCATTTACAAGAGCCTGTCTTGCGCCTGCGCTATCATATGTCTCGAATCCGACATTTACCGCACTTCCGTCTGCAAGAGAGAGCACAGTTACGGTTCCTTTGGGATCGGCCGCCCCTTCAGCGTACCCTTCCCTTGGCTCCCCTTCGTTCGCTGTCAGGATCTTACTGTCATCCGGTGTGAATGTTACCATATCCGGCTGCACACCTGTTTCGTACGCCTTTTCAAACGTGAGCGTTCCGTCAGCATTACAGGTGAAGACCGCCACGCGGCCGCTGTCCGTATAGCCTGCTGCCTGGATTGCTGCTGCAAGTTTTGTACCGTCCGCAGAAACTGCGACAGACGTCATGTCACCATATGTAAATCCTTCACATGCCGCCTCGATCATGGATTTCATATCGATATCATTGCCGTCCAGCAGATCCACAGTCTCGCCGGATGTCAGTGTCTTTACAGGGATGGCGGTCAGATTGCCGGTCTGTCCGTTGATGGCGTAAGCCCATCCGGTTACGGTATTGTAGCCTACAATCTCCATCACGCCGCCGTCTGCGTTTGTCATACCTGCGTCATAACGGCCTTCCTGCGCCAGGTTCAGGGAAGCGGAAGATGTTCCGTTTTCTGCTCCTTTCGCCTTTGCTCCGCCGTCAGCGTTTTTCGTTACGCTGAAGGAGTCGATAAGCTCACTGTCCGGAGATGCACTGTCGCCTGCCAGGTTGTATACATTGACGGAAATCTTGTTTCCTGTCACATCGAATAATGCGTAGCTGGGACTGTATTCCTGGTTCCATTCCTGATTGCCGACCGGAAGATAATCAGACGGATTTTCTGCATTTTGACCCTTCAGGTATGCCTGTGACCCTTTTTCGCCGTTGGCAAGGACAGGATAATCCGCGTTGTTCTCTTTGTCTACGGAAGCAAAAGGTGTATAGTACTGCATGTCGGAGCAGCAGTTGCCGGTCAGGTAGATGGCGCCATCCGGGTCATGATAGTTGTCCAGACGTTCTGCATTTCTCTGGCCGTCTTTGAGTACGTAGCTTCTGGAGTAGACATGGTCGTGACCGCCCAGGACAAAGTCAACATCAAATTCGTCCATTACCTTTTCAAAGCCTGCATCCACATAGTTCTCGATATCAGAGTCCGCGGCGTGCTTTGCTACCGTCTGGGAGGATTTGTGGTGGGTTACGATCAGCCACTGATACTGGCCGGCATATTCCCCGGTTGCCGCATTCAGCGTGGTGCGGAAGTTGTCCACGATTCCTTTTGCCTCGTTCTCGACAGCGGCGCTGGGTACGCTGGCGTTTCCGGCGTTCTCTTCGTCATTTCCGCCCGGATAGGCGCCGGTGTTCAGTGTGACGAAAAGGACATTGTCATAAAGATAGTAGTAGTTGCCTTTTGTTTCCATTTCCCGGCGTTCCGCAAAGTCGTACTGCCCTTCCGCGTTCGGAGTCACGCCGTTGGATTCAGAGCTATTTGCGATCTCGTCAGATGTTGCCTGGATATAGTTTCCATGGCTCTGGCTTGTGCCGTTGTTCTGCCCGCGGAAAGTGGTTTTTACCTGGGCGAGCACGCCGTTCTCATCCATACCTGCCACAGACATTTCATTTGGCAGATTGAAGTGATCCTCGAACATATAGTGGCGGTCGTGGTTTCCTACTGCAGGTGCATAAGCGATGGACGCCATCTCCACAGGAGCAAAGAATGCTTCGTACTCGCTGGATTTGCCCCAGCTCTGGTCTTCCACCTGGTCGCCGGCGGATACTACAAGGCTGACGTCCTCGGATGCCATCTTCTTCATCATAGTTGCCCAGCCGGTCTGGTTCGTACCGTCTGACGGCTGCCAGCCCTGTCCGTCTGTGCTGCCGTTCTCTTTGATCTGCGGGTCGCTGGTGAAACCAAATTTGAAACTGCCTGCTGCCGGCGTTTTGTAGGTGTGCGCTTCGGACCATGTCTGTCCGCCGTCATAAGAAATCTGATACGTATATTCGGTATCTGCCGCCAACCCTGTGATCGAAGCCTCGCACACCATTTTCCCAGTGTCGGTGTATTTGCCTGCGTCTACCTTTGTGGGTGTTGTAAGCTCGCGCACAGTTGCATCGACAGTCTTGTCCCCGAATCTGACAATTGCCTTTTCCGTGCCTGCCGGTGCGTACCAGTTCAGGTTTACTGCGGAGCTCGTCTCTCCGGGCTGGAGAGTCAGATATTCCACGGTATTGCTGACTTCTGCGGCAGGTATCTGGAGCGTATTTACCTCCCTGGACTGGGAAACCGCTTCTTTTTGAGCCGCTTCACTTTCTGTATCAGAAGCGTCGCTGTCTGTTTCTGCCTTTACATTGGAAGGAGCGCCGTTTGTACCCTGATTTTCTACATCAGCAGCCGGTTCTGTGTCGCTGCCGCCGTTTTCCTGTGTATCCTGCAGCAAATTGTCGGCCTCCCTTGTGTCCGTTCCGGCATCTGCTGCAGCGGCCTCATCGGTCAGGCCGGCTTCTTCCGCCTGGACAGATGCAGGAAAGCCCGATGTGCAGAGCATAGCGGCAGCCAGGGTAAGGGCAGCGCCTTTATGCCATCTTTTTCTCATGATATTTCCCCCTCTCAATTCTCAATAGTTGAAATTTACACAGTTACTGTACAGTATAAATATTAAGTCGGAATGGAATTTTCTGAAAAAGTAGGTAAAATCTATGTAAATGGGCGCGGAAATGTAGAAATCCTACACAGGCCGCCGGAAACTTAACAAGGGTTTCACGTAGAATTTACATGGAGTTGATAGAGAAAATACAGAAAATAAAGGAAAATGAAAGTAAACAAGTAAACAGATGATTCGGCGGCTTGGACCGAACATATGTAAAGAAAGGAATCGATTTATGAAGAAAAGAAGATTTGGAACAGTCCTGCTCTGTCTTCTGTCCCTGGCTCTTCTTGCGACCGGATGCGCAGGTGCATCCGGTGGGCGGCAGACTAAGGAAGAGAAGGATACGTCCACAGAGGTCCTGAAAGCGGACGGGACGCTCCGCATCCTGTCCGGCTCGGAGAACAAGGAGCTGGAAACGGTGATAGACGAATGCAGCCGGGCGACCGGCGTGGAGATCGTGATGGAGTATAAAGGTTCTGTGGATATTATGCGGGAGCTGGAAAGCGGCGCAGCGGATTACGACGCTGTCTGGCCGGCCAGCAGCATCTGGATGTCCATGGGAGATGTGAACCATCTGGTGAAGCACAGTCAGTCCATCTCCATGACGCCGGTGGTCTTTGGAATCCGGGAAAGTCTGGCGGCGGAACTGGGATTTAAAGATAAGGATGTATCGGTTCAGGATATTTTGTCCGCCATCCGGGACGGAAAGATGAGTTTCTGTATGACAAGCGCCACCCAGTCCAACTCCGGAGCCAGCGCCTACATCGGCTTTTTGTATGCGCTGCTTGGCAAGCAGGAGGGAATGACGGGGGAAGACCTGCGAGGAGAGCGGCTGCAGACGGATATTACGGAACTTCTAAGCGGAGTGGAGCGCAGTTCAGGCAGTTCGGACTGGCTGAAGGATCTGTTCCTCAAGGAGGACTACGACGCTATGGTCAATTATGAGTGTCTGGTCATTGATGCCAACCGGCAGCGGGAGAGCGAAGGGAAAGAACCCCTCTATGTGGTGTACCCTTATGACGGTCTGTCTATTGCGGATTCCCCCCTCGGCTATGTGGATCACGGGGACAGTCAGAAGGAGGAGGCGTTTCAGGCTGTACAGCAGTATCTTCTCTTAGAAGAGACGCAAAGAGAGATTGAAGCGACCGGACGGCGCATCAGCGCGAATGGTGTTTCCGATGAGAACAGGGATGTTTTTAACGAAGAGTGGGGAATCAATACAGAGAAGATCCTCTCCCCTATCCAGATGCCGGATTCTGATGTATTGATGGCTGCGCTTAACCTCTATCAGACAAGCTTTAAGAAGCCTTCCCTTAATATCTACTGTCTGGATTTTTCCGGCAGCATGGAAGGAATTGGCGAAACTCAGCTTAAAGATGCCATGTCACAGATACTGCTCCAGGAGAATGCCAGCAAGAATTTTCTGCAGGCGAATGCAGGGGAGGTCAATGAGGTGATCTTCTTTGACCATACGATCCTGGATACTGAGCGGGCGGCAGATGACTCTGACGAGGCGCTGGCGCAGCTCTACCAGACAGTGGCGGACTTCCGGATTGCGGGCGGTACAGACATCTACAATGCAGTAGCCAGAGCTCTGGCAGATGCATCGTCCTATGATCTGGATAAATATACGCCCGCCATCATACTGATGACGGACGGCGTATCGGATTACAATTATCAGACATTTCAGGAGGCCTGGGAGGCCTGCGGGATCGACGTGCCTGTGTTCTCCATCACCTTTGGGGCGGCGGATCCCACACAGCTTGAGGAGCTGGCAGAAGCAACAGGAGGGCGCGTCTTTGATGGAACGCAGGATCTGACGGAGGCTTTCCGGAGCGTGAAAGGATACAATTAATCATATGAAAGATAAATGGAAAGAAATCATAAGCATCGTTATATCCGCAGTACTGGCGCTTGTATTTTTTATCGCGCTTCTTGTGGGGCTTGGTTGGAACATTTTGCTGTGCATGGGGCTTGCCCTTGTGTCCTATGCCGGTTTTCTTATGGTACTGCGCCCGGTGAGAAGGATCGGGCGGATTGACATTGAAACGCTGGGAAACGGGGAAGTTCTCCATGAAAGGCTGCAGGAAGCCGGATGCGACTTAAGGCGGATGGCAGATGCGGCCAGACGGATCCAGGCGCCGGGTCTTAAGCAGTCGGCGCATGAGTTGATCGCTGTCGCGGAAAACATCCTGAAATACCTGACCGACAATCCGGAGAAGATCCCTTCCGCCAGGCGGTATATTGACTACTACCAGGAAACGGCGGCAAGCGTGCTGGAAAACTATGTAGAGCTCCAGGACGCCAGGCTTCTTACGGATGAGTCGGAGAAGATCTTCCAGAATACGGCGGAGGCAGTTGTGACGCTCAAGGATGCATTCCAGATGCAGTTTCAGAAACTGATGCAGAATGAACTGATGGACATGGAAGCTGACCTGAACCTGCTTAAGCAGACGCTCCGATCGGAAGGATATGAAGTCAGGCGGAAGGAAAATCATGACGGAGAAAGTGACAGCCTAAAAAACGAAAAGGAAACAGGAGTGTAATACATGAGAAAGAAGATCATAGGACTGGTTTTGCTGATCTGTGTGATGGCAGCTGTGGGAGGCATCTACATTCTGACGGGAGGCACAGACAGCGAAGATAAGGGAACAGGGAAGATACAGCCGGAGACAACGGTATCCGGCTATGTGGGAGGCGAGAAGATCGGGTTCCTGGAAGACAAGGAGGTACTGTCTATCCTTGGAGAAAAATATGGACTGGGAGTGGACTACTCCAAGGCAGGCTCCCTCGATATGATGACAGCGGATCTGGAAGGGAGGGACTATCTTTTTCCCTCCAGCAGTATTGCTCTGGAATACTATGAGGAGCTGCACGGCAGCCCGGCCCAGAGCGAGATCCTTCTCAACACGCCCATTGTACTCTACACCCATAAGATAGTACTGGACGCCTTTGACGGCCAGGGGCTGGTCACAAAGGACGGGGATGTGAACTATATCGACATGGCTAAGCTGGTAGAGATGATCCGAAATGATACAGTCTGGGCGGACATCGGCGTGCCGGAACTGTACGGTACGGTTTCGGTGGATACCACAGATCCGGCACGTTCCAATTCGGGAAATATGTTTGCAGCTCTGCTGGCGGATGTACTGAATAAAGGGCAGATGCTGACGCCGGAGAAGGTGGATGAAATCCTGCCGCAGCTCCAGGCAATCTTCGGAAAACTGGGCTACATGGAGACTTCTTCGGCGGATCTGTTCAGCCAGTTCTTGCGGATGGGCGTGGGAGCTACCCCAATCGCGGCGGGCTACGAGAGTCAGATCATTGAGTATGCCATGCTGCACCCGGAGGAGTATGAGGAGATCAAAGAGGATCTTGTCATCCTGTATCCGGCGCCTACTGTGTGGTCCGCCCATGTGCTGATCGCGCTGGACGATGAGGGCAAGACCCTGATCCGGGGACTACAGGACGAAGAAGTGCAGAAGCTGGCATGGGAGAAGCATGGCTTTCGTACAGGAAACTACGAGATATCTGACAAAGAACTTGGCGTGGCAGGCATTGCGGATAATATTACACAGGTAGCACAGGTGCCTTCCTACGCTGTGATGCGTCGGATCATAGATGGGCTCCAGTAAAAGGTTCTGAAAAAAGCAGTAGAAAGGAATGAATGACTATGGCAGAGATAACCCTGGAAATATTGAGAAAACAAAGAGGGCAGACGGAAGATATGCCGGCGGCGGAAACAGCTGCCGCCCTGAAAGATCAGATTACCGCGCTTACTCCGGAGGAGAGACGTAAGGTGGAAGAGCTGAAGGAGCAGATCGATCTTACAGACTCCCAGATGCTGATGCAGTATGGCGCCGGAGCAAAGCAGAATATCGCAGATTTCTCTGAGAATATCCTCAATAATGTACGGGCGAAAGATACGGGATATGTCGGGGAATTGATGACCGGGCTCATCTCCAATGTGGAAGGACTGGATTTCAGCTCCCTGGAAAAAGAAGGAAGGATCATGGGCCTGTTTAAAAAGATGGAATCCAAAGTAAAGAAATTCCTCATGCAATACGAGAAGCTGGAAGTGCAGGTGGACCGGATCGAGGGTAAGCTGGAGGAAGCCCGGATGGAGATGCTTAAAGACATCGGGATGCTGGACGCCATGTACGAGAAGAATCTGTCCTATTTCCGGCAGCTGCAGCTTTATATTGCAGCCGGAGAGGAGAAACTGCAGGAATTACGGGAACAGACACTCCCGTCTCTGCGCGCGGAAGCGGAGAAGAGCGGTAATCCTATGAACGCTCAGATTGTCCGGGATTTTGAAGATACGGTGAATCAGTTTGAGAAAAAGATCCATGACCTGAAGACAAGCAGGACGATCGCCATCCAGACGGCGCCCCAGCTTCGGCTTGTGCAGAACAACGATAAACTTCTGGCGGACAAGATACAGACGGCTATCCAGGAGACCATCCCCCTGTGGAAAAGCCAGATGGTCATGGCGCTGGGACTGTACCGGCAGCAGGAAGCCCTGAAGCTGCAGCGCGATATCACGGATACAACGAATCAGCTCCTTTTGCAGAACTCGGAGAAGCTGAAGCAGAACACCCTGGATGTGGCGAAGGAGTCGGAGCGCAGCATCATTGATATTACAACGCTGAAGAAAGCAAATGAGAACCTGGTCCATACAATGAATGAGGCGGTCCGCATCCAGCAGGAAGGCCGCAGAAAACGGCAGGAAGCGGAAGCAGAGCTGGAAAAGCTGGAGCACGATATCCGCGCTTCCCTGCTGGGGACAGCCCAGAGCTGATATGGAGAAGAGTTTTTTTAAAGTTTTGTCAAATAAAGGAGAATGCCTGAGATGACGGCGGTTCCATAGAGGAGCGTAATGAACTTAAGGCATTCTTTTTTGCTTTCGTTTACTTTAAAAAGAACGATCAGTCCGATTCCGGCGTTGGTACAAAGGCCTGCTATCACAGAGGCAAAGGAGAGGGCGCCTCCCAGATAAAGCTCTGTTAAAAGGACAGAAGCGGCGCAGTTGGGGATAAATCCAAGGAGCGCTGCCAGGAACGGCTGAAAGATGCTGCCCTGTAAAAGGAAGGAAGAAACGGATTCCAGTCCGGCGGCCTCAATGATAAAGGTGAGGATTCCGGTAAAAACAAAAATATAGGCAAACAGCTTTACGGTATGATTCAGGGCCGGGCGGATAATGCCATGATGGTCATGGCAGCCGCAGTGGTGGCACAGATCACCGATTTCCTTTTTTGTACAGATGAAACGGGCAAAGAAAATATCGGCCAGATATCCTGCAATAACCGCGATAATTACCTTTACAATGAGAAGAAAGAAAATATCCCTTTCATAGCCGGGATGGGCCATGAGGATAAGAAGCGCTTCGTCTGATGTGGCAAGAAATACAGCCAGGAGTGTGCCAAGAGAAACGACTCCGCCTGCATAAAGGTTGGCTGCCATGACAGAGAAGCCGCATTGAGGTATACAGCCGAACAGAGCGCCTACAATGGGACCTGCCTTTTCCAGTTTGATAAGGGTCTGCCGGATCCATGAGCTGGAGTAGTGCTCCAGCGCTTCCAGGAGAAGGAAAGCGACAAACAGGAACGGCAGCATACGGATCGTATCATTTACAGTGTGTATAAAAACGTGTTCCAGTAATTCCATGTAAACTCCTTTTGAATCAAAACTCACGATATCTTGAAAATATTAGCAAGTTTCATGGGAAATGTCAAATAAAAGTTAGATGAAACGAACTATATTTTTCTGGTATATCCGGCCAGCCATTGTTTCTCTTCTGATGTCAGATAAGGAGAAAGTGTCTCATAAACTTTCTTATGGTAGGAGTTAAGGATTTGCCGTTCAAAATCGCTGATGAGCGAAGGATCCAGGGCGTCCAGATCTATGGGGGCCAGAGTGAGAGGCTCAAAGCACAGGAAAGTTCCATAGTCTGTCCTTTCTTTTTCCAGACACAGCAGTTCGTTTTCCAGACGGATCCCATGTTTGCCGGAGATGTAGACGCCGGGTTCATCGGTGGTGATCATGCCGGCACGTACCGGTACAGGATCTGTGCCGCTTCGCATTCTCCAATTGAAGCTGTTTGGTCCTTCGTGTACGTTTAATAAATGCCCCACTCCATGTCCGGTGCCGTGGAGATAGTCAAGACCCTGCTGCCACAGGGGAGTTCTTGCCAGAGCATCCAGGTTCTGGAAGCAGACTCCTTCCGGAAATACTGCAGACATAAGGCTTAGCATACAGCGAAGAACCAGGGCGAAATGCTCCTTTTCCTCAGCGGTAAGGGGACCGAGGGCAAAGGTGCGGGTAATGTCAGTGGTTCCTTCGATATACTGACCTCCGGAATCCACCAGGTAAAGGCCCCGGGCTTTCAGAGGAATATCTGTCTCTTTTGTGACCGCATAGTGGACAATAGCTCCATGAGGGCCATAACCGCTGATAGTCTCAAAACTAAGCCCCAGGCTCCCGGGAGCGGCTTTTCTTAGTCCATCCAGATAGGCTGCAGCGCTGGCCTCGGTGAGAGGACAGCCGTTTTGGATCTGTTCTTTCAGCCATTTCATAAAACGGACCATGATAATGCCATCTTTGATATGGGCCTTTTTGCTCCAGGAGATCTCGGTTTCGTTTTTCGCAGCCTTGAAACCGGTAACCGGATCCGGGCTGCACAAAATAGAAGCGCCTCCCTCTTTCAGAATATGAAAAAGAGTATAATTAAGCTGGGATTTTGAAAGCAGTACGCTGCTGTTGCCATAGCGCCGGATAAAATCATAGACGGAATCATAGGGAAGGATCTGAACGCCCTGATTTTCCATATATCGGCAAGTGTCCGCATCCAGTTTTTCCATGTCTGTAAAAAGAAACGCCTTCTCTTTTTCAATGACTGCATAAGATAAAAAGACAGGATTATAGTCCACATCGCTGCCTCTTAAGTTAAAGAGCCATGCAATCTCATCCAGTGCGCATATGATATGGGTGTCTGCGTCTCTTTTCACCATTTCCTGGCGAAGAGCCGACAACTTGGAGGAGACGGACTGCCCCGCATAAGTTTCTTCATAAATCCAGATTTTTTCTTTGGACATAGACGGCCGATTTTCCCAGATAATGGATGCCAGATCAAGAGAAGCATCCAGATGGATCTGCTTTTTTGCAAGTGTTTCAGACATTTTCTCTCCGGCAGAGGCGGAAAGGGTCCGTCCGTCGAAGCCGACACAGCTTCCGGCGCTTAAGCGGGAAGTCAGAAATTCTTCGACGGAAGGGACTTTTGGCATCTGCATTTTATAGAGTGTGATACCGGTACCTTTAAGCTGCTGCTCCGCCTGAAGAAAATACCGCCCGTCTGTCCAAAGACCTGCCTCATCGGGCAGGACCACAAGGGTTCCAGCCGATCCTGTAAATCCGGACAGCCATGCGCGGAATTTAAAATGCTCTCCCACATATTCAGAGAGATGATAGTCGGCGGTGGGAATGTAATATGCAGATAATTGCTTTTCTGCCATGACGCTGCGAAGCAGGGCCATGCGCTGATTGATGATCGTATTCATAAGAAGCCTCCATTTCTTTGCTGTCATTTTCACCTATAAATAGACCATAACACCGAGTAAGAGGAAAAGTCAAGGGAGCGGGCAGCCTGTGATCAAGCTGCCCGCTCCCTTGCAAATTGCATGGTGAGTTTTATGTAGTTTTATGCCTGGAGGCGTTTCAGCAGTTCTTTATGCTGGATCGCACCCTGATGGTCTGCCTGCATCTGAAGCACCATATCCAGCATGCCGGAAGCGGTGCTGTAATGTTTCAGACCGATCTCGCCAAGAGCTATAAGGTAGCGGCAGTATATGGTATTCCTCATCTGGATGTTATTGGGGAATACTTCCAGTTCCGGCAGGGAGACAGCAAAGTAATCATAGGATACTTTGTCAAAGATATGTTTTTCTCCGAAGGCTTTCAGCTGGTGGTAATCCCGCTTTGCTTTGTCGGTCTGCCCCAGAGCGTCTTTGGCAAGCCCCTGATAGAGAATGGTGTCCGAGGGCTGGTCATTGTAGTACAGTGCAACGGAAGGCTCGGAAAGACCCTCGGATGCACGGGTAAAGTATTCTTTGGCCTTTTCCTGTTCGTCCATCGCTTCGTAGCAGCGGCCGATGTAGTATTCTGCCATGTTATCCTGTACGTTCGGCAGTTTCCCTTCGCCCAGATTATCCGGATAAGTAAAGGTGTCAGTAAGAAGCCGGATTGCGTCCCGGTAGTTTCCGGCATCCATTTCCTGAAGGGCTTTTTCTGTGAGGGCATAGCGGTACTGACCGCTTACCTTACCTTCTCCGCCTTCCCATGGATGGAAGATATGTCCTTTCAGGCAGGTGAGCGCTTTGTCATACTGTCCGGTTTTGTTCAGCAGTGTAATGTATTCCAGATAGAGGACATCTCTTTCTTCCAGAAGATGCGGATACTGTTCAAGGACGGACAGCCGCTCTTTGACAGAGACATTATTTTTGGCAAGGAGCTGGTCGTACTCCTGAAGGAAACGGGGATAAGACGGATCCAGTTCCAGCGCTTTCTTCATGACATCCAACGCTTTAGCGGGATCTTTTTCTTTATTATAGTAAGCAATGGCAAGATTGCGGTAAGGCATTGCATAGGTTCCGTCTTCCTGAATGGAAGTTTCCCACTGGGCAGCGGCAGCTGCGTACTGCTTTTTGTCATAGAATAAAAGTCCAAGATAGTAGTGTGCATACGGAGCAGTGCCAAGAACTTTTACTGCACGCTGAAGAATGACGATTTCCTCTGCTTTATTTGGGAAACAGTAGTCAGGGTTCGCTTTTTCAGCCTTCATAAAAGCGGCAGCAGCCTTCTCATTATCCTGCATTTCTGTAAATACAAAGCCCTGGTAGTAGAAAGTCATAGGTGTTTTTTCCGGTGAGGCTTCCAGAATATCTGCAGCGTCCTGGTAGAATCCCGCCTTCATATAAAGAAGGGAGAGTTCCAGGTAATTGTGAGAAGGAGAGCGCATTACATTTACCCAGGCATCCATGTCATTTTCTGCTTTTGCATTTTCGTAGAGACAGCCCATGGAAAGCGGATCGATCTCAAGGCTTTCCGCCAGGAAGCTCTTTGTGTCTCTTTCAAGAGCACGAAGAATAGCAGCTTTCAATGTGCGGGCGTTCATGTTGTGCCAGTTGTAAATGAGAGATTTGTCAATAAACTCCAGTGCCTGGCTGTAGAGGCGCTTCTTACAGCTTAAGGCAGCCAGCTGATAAAATCCTCCGCTCTGTGTTTCCATGCTCCAGGTGGATTTATAGAAAGCATCAAAGGCTTTTTCATCTTCGCCTAAAAATCTGAGGGCAAGCCCGAGATTAAAGTAGCTCTCTCCGTAGTAAGGATTGGGATTTTTCCAGGTCTGTTTTTCGATGGCTTTTTCAAAATGTTCTTTGGCTTTTTCAAAATGGCCTCTCTTGAGAAGAAGCAGACCATAGCCGTTATTCAGGCGGATATCGGTAGGATCACGGCGGAGTCCTTCTTCATAATAGTCTGCCGGCTCATAGGTTGCATGGCGGTATTGCTCCAGATGCTGTGCCCCTAAGAAAAGCTCCTCTGTGGATTTCAATTCTTCGGGAGCCGCCAGCGGAACTGCCGGATCCGGGGTGGGTTCCAGTTCTTCTTTTATGGCCTGATAGCTTACCAGGATTTCGTTCTGCTCGGTTGTCACAGTTACTTCACAGCCGTCAGCGCTTGTAAGATCTGTGGCAAAGGAATCTTCAAAATATTCACAGGGGTTAGCGTTCAGTGTTGTTTCATAGAGCAGTGCTCCGTTTCTGGAAACAGTCAGACGAAGATTGTCAAAGCATCCGGATGTATAGAGGAGAAGATTGGCGGTTCCATCCTCTACGGTAAAGTTGATCATGGCATCCTTGGTTGCATTTTTCACTCTTCCCACACCTTTGTAGGGCATGAAATATTGTACAAATGTTTTTTCCTCATAAGGCTTCAGCCACGTAAAGTCCGGCTGGTTGTCGGCAAAAACGCCGGTCATCAGTTCGATATACGGCCCGTCAGCGTCAGTGAGGTTGCGGTCCCAGGCACGTCCGAAATCAGCATTTCCCCATGTCCACTGTTTTTTGCCCGGAGAGATGTGGTGGTCTGCCACATGGAGAAGACCTGCTTTTTTCTCTTCATCATAGTTTCCGATAAAGTCAAAGTCAGAATGAGCTGCCATATAAGAAGTAGGAACTTTGATATTTTTATACATGGAAATATCGATTCCTGCGGAGTAATCATATTTATAGTATTCTCCCGTTGCAAGAGTTGGAGCGGTATCGGGAAATCGGACAGGAATGTGCCCGGATCGTAGAGAGCGTAGCGAAAGATGCGCGTCCCGGACAGACGGAAAATGAAGTGGCAGCTATGCTGAAGTGCCGGTGTATTGAAAAGGGCGTCAGCCCGGACTGTGTCCTGGTGGGAAGCGACGACCGGATTTTGAAATACCGCCATCCCGTTCCTACAGATAAGAAAATAGAAAAATCTTTAATGGTAGTTCTGGGAGGAGAAAAATACGGACTGAACATCAGTATGACAAGGATTGTCAGTTATGGAAAGCCAGATAAAGAGATTGCAGCGAGAATGAAAAAGACCCAGTATATTTTTGCGTCTATGCAGAATATGATGGAAGATGGAATGGCATATAATGAATATTTTCGGAAGGTGCAGAAGCTTTATGATGAAGCCGGGTGGCCTGGCGAGTGGAAGATGCATCATCAGGGAGGACCTACCGGATATGGCTGTAGAGAATTTGTAGTCACACCGGATACAAAAGGCGCTCTCCGGGAGGGGCAGGCCTATGCATGGAACCCGACAATCCAGGGGACAAAATGTGAGGAGACAACCTATCTGAAAGATGGCAGGGTTGAGATCCTGACAAGGACTAAGGACTGGCCGTGCACTGTTGTGGAGACAGAGTACGGAAGCCTGGATGTGGCAGATATCCTGATAGTGTCTTAAAATCAATGTGTCTGAAATAGCATCTTGTTTGAGGGCTATAGAATCAGCCTATAAGTATATACGGAAAAACAATTGGCTTTTGTCCGATAAGCTTACTATACTTAGTGATAGAGAAAATGTTCTTTGCAAAAGAAGAATTAGGAGGTAAAGAATTATGTCTATTACAGCTGAAACAGCCAAACAACATGCAAATGATCCTGCAGTATTGTGCTGCAGAGCGGAGGCAGGGATTACAATTGAAGCAGCAAATCTGGAAGATCCGGCCATCTTTGACGAACTGGTGGATTCAGGGCTCCTGTCATTGGAAGGATGTCTGAAGATTGGACAGGTATTGGGAGCAAAGCTTACAAAAACGAGTGATTCTCTTTCACCTTTGACCCCTGATAATGTAGAAGGGTTCAAAGATACGGTAGAATCAGAAGAAGAGACTAAAGAAGAGCAGGCGGAAGCGCCGGCAGCTGTGGAAGCGGCAGCAAGCGTTCAGGGAGCGGTTGCAACAGTAAAGGGAGGAAAAGTTGTAATTTCCATCAAAGAAGGAAAGGATATTTACCTGGAACTTCCTGTTTAGAGAACATATGACGGCAAAATGGCAGAGGATGTCCTGAAAATATAATTCAGCGGCATCCTTTTTTGAGTGTTCTGATTTTGTTTTGCCGGTGGATGTAAGAATTTAGAGGAAGTTGAACAAATAGAAAAGAAAATGGAGGAGGAAATTATTGAATCTGTACAAATATAGTGCTATAATAAACATGCCATTAACAATGGAGAAACGGTGAAAAAAGAGAAATGAAAGGGAATGCAAGTAATATCCAAGTTAAACAGTTGAACAGAAACCGAGTGTTTCGCTATATTAACAGCAGAGAAAAGACGAGCATGCCGGAGATTGCAATGGCGCTGCATATCAGTACGCCCACCGTGCTTTCTATTGTAAATGAGCTGGAAAAAAGACAGATGGTAGAGGTAAACGGCGAGTTTGAATCTACCGGGGGAAGAAAAGCCAAGATCCTTACTGCTGTAAGGAACAGCCGATATGCGGTGGGGCTGGATATTACGGCAAACCATGTGAGCATTACATACACAGATCTTTCCGGTCGTGCATTGAATCACAGAAGGATTCGCAAACCCTTTGTCTATTCGGATGATTATTTTGTGGAGTTAGCCCGCCTGACAGAAGAGTTTGTGAAAGAATGGGATGTGCCTCCGGAGAAAATCGAGGGAATGGGAATTTCCATGCCGGCTATCATTAACAGCAGGGAGCAGATCATTACTAATTCTCATGCGCTGGGAGTCTATAATGTATCCTGCAGGAGCTGGACCGAGAAAATGCCCTATCGGTGTGATCTTGTCAATGATGCCAATGCAGCGGCGGTGACGGAGATCAGTGGCAGGAGAATACCGGGAAATATGGTATATTTCTCTTTGAGCAATACGGTCGGAGGAGCAGCTCTTTTTCGTGATGATCTGGGAAGGATCAAATTCTGGTCGCCATGGCAGGGAGATACTTACAGTCTTTATGAGGGAGACAATTGGAGGAGCTGTGAATTTGGTCATATGGTGATCCATCCGGGAGGAGAAAGGTGTTACTGCGGAAAAGAAGGATGTGTAGACGCCTACTGTTCCGCTTTGAAACTGGCAGACAGGACAGAGGGAAATCTGGAGAGATTTTTCCTGGAAATGGAAGCGGGCAATGAGGAGTTTCAGAAGGTATGGGAAGAATATCTTCAGAATCTGGCAATTGCTGTTGATAATCTCAGGATGTGTTTTGACTGCCGGGTCGTTCTGGGAGGATATGTGGGAAGCAACATTTCCCCTTATATAGACAGGATCCGCAGGCTGGCAGCGGAAAAAAATATTTTTGAAAAAGACGGAAGTTATATTGACGCATGCAGGTATCAGAAGGAGGCTTCGGCTCTCGGAGCAGCCATCCTGCAGATAGAGAGGTATATAGACACGATATAAAAGTGTCTTTTCCTTTCGACACTTTATTAAATACATTATTAAAGTATAAAATAAAAATCAGGAGGACATTGTGATGGAAGGAAATATGAAAGTTGCTGTGATGAACGGAATTGGAAAGATGGGATATACCGAAAGACCAATTCCTGTTCCGAAGGATGACGAGGTGTTGGTAAAACTGGAATATGTCGGAATCTGCGGCAGCGACATGCATTATTACGAGATGGGAAGGATAGGAGACTATGTGGTAGAGCCTCCGTTTGTTCTTGGACATGAGCCGGGAGGCACTGTTGTGGAAGTCGGAAAAAATGTGACTCATTTGAAAGTGGGCGACCGTGTTGCCCTGGAGCCGGGAAAAACATGCGGCAAGTGCAAATTTTGCAGAGAAGGCAAATATAATCTCTGTCCGGATGTTGTCTTTTTTGCTACTCCGCCGGTAGACGGAGTGTTCCAGGAGTATGTGGCTCATGAGGCTGCTCTTTGCTTTAAACTTCCCGATAATGTGAGCACACTGGAGGGAGCTCTGATCGAGCCTCTGGCAGTTGGTTTTCATGCGGCGAATCAGGGAGGCGCTCATATCGGACAGAAAGCAGTTGTATTTGGAGCGGGATGTATCGGCCTTGTATCTATGATGGCTTTAAAAGCAAGCGGAGTATCAGAAGTATATGTGGTTGATATTATGCAGAAGCGGCTGGACAAGGCTATGGAACTTGGCGCGGACGGCGTGATCAACAGCAAGGATGTGGATGTGCTGGAGAAAGCAAAAGAACTGACAGACGGAGAAGGTTTTGACCTTGCCATTGAGACTGCCGGAACTGAGATTACCACAAATCAGGCCATTCAGGTCGTAAGGAAAGGATCCAATATAGTTCTTGTCGGTTATGGAAAGACAGGCATGATGAATATGATGATGAGTCTGGCTCTGGATAAAGAGATTACTTTTAAGACGGTATTCCGCTACCGCCACATTTACCCGATGGCAATTGATGCGGTGGCACAGGGAAAAGTAAATTTGAAAGGAATTGCAACACATATTTTTGACTTTGATGACATCCAGAATGCCATGGATCGAAGCATAAATGAAAAAGCAGAGATTGTGAAGGCTGTTGTGAAAATTGCTAAATAATACCCAGATTGCTAAATAAATAACATTATGCAATTTGTATAAAATGTTAAAAAAATAATTGTGAAATATTGCATCTTGTACAAAGAAAAAGAGTTGTATATAATTAAATGCATAAAATAGATTTGTAAAACCATTTTATTAAAGAAATAAATAAAACTAATTTCTTTAATAGGAAAGGCTGAAAGGAGCAAAGAAAATGGGAATTATTGAAAGCATGAGACTTGATGGAAAAGCAATCTATGTAACAGGAGGCGCAAGCGGAATCGGAAGATGTGCGGCAATGGCTTTTGCAGAGGCAGGAGCTGATGTGGCGATCGTAGATATCAATCTGGAAGGAGCTGAAAAAGTAGCAAAAGAAATTGCAGATGCTACAGGCTCAAAGACAATTGCGATCCAGGCGGATGTAACCAACCAGGAACAGGTTGAAGCTATGGTTGCAAAGGTTGTTGAGACATACGGAAAGCTGGATGCTGCTTTTAATAACGCCGGAATTTGTATCAATGTTCCAGCAGAAGAAATGACATATGAGCAGTGGAGAAAAGTAACCGATATCAATTTGAACGGAGTATTCCTGTGTGCAACAGCAGCAGGAAGACAGATGCTGAAACAGGGATACGGTTCCATTATCAATACAGCTTCCATGTCAGGACATATCGTAAATGTACCGCAGCCACAGTGTGCATACAATGCATCTAAGGCAGGCGTGATCCTTCTGACAAAATCTCTTGCTGTTGAATGGGCGAAAAAAGGCGTCCGCGTAAACTGCATCAGCCCGGGATATATCGGAACAGAGCTGATCCTTGAGGCAGAACACCTGAAACCTCTGATGGCACAGTGGAATGAGATGGCTCCGATGGGAAGAGTTGGAAAACCGGAAGAACTTCAGTCAATTCTGGTATATCTGGCAGGAGATACAAGTACATTTACAACAGGATCGGACATTGTTGTGGACGGAGCATTTACCTGCTTCTAAAAACTTCTAAAGGCCAGAGGTTATTTATTGCGATAGCTATTAGCAGAGGCTATAAAAATATTTATTTTCAAGGAGGAAAATGTATGAAGAAGAAAGTTGTAAGTATTTTGCTGTGTGCGGCTATGGTTTCAGCAATGGCAATGGGCTGTTCATCAGAAGCGCCGGCAAGCGACAGCGGAAGCGAAGACAGCGGTTCTGATGAAGGCGGGGATGGTTCTCTGACGATAGGAATTACGATCCAGTCCCTTAAGAACGACTACTGGGCAGGCGTTATGTCCAAGCTGGAAGAACTCATGAAAGACAAAGGATATGAGTATACTCTGATCGACTGTGAAGACAACGCTGCAACACAGGTTGGACAGATTGAGAACTTTGTTACAACAGGTGTGGACGTAATCATGGTTCATCCATCCGATCCGGACGCTATTGAAACGGCTTGTAAGGAAGCCCTTGACGCCGGTGTAAAAGTAATGTGCTGGGATGATGAGATGGAAAACACCACAGCCAACTGGGTACTTGACAATACAGCCCTCGGTGAAGAGATCGGAAAGCTGGCTGCTGAATTTATCAACGAAAACTTTACGGCAGATGATAAAGCAGAAGTATGCGTTATCGGATATCCTTCTACAAAGGTTCTGTTAGAGAGACAGCAGGGTATTGAATCCGGACTGGAAAAATACTGTGAAGATAACTATGAGATCGTAGCAACAACAGAAGGTCTGGAAGCTCCGGAATCTCAGACAAACGTTGAGACAGTTCTTCAGGCGCATCCTGACTGCCAGGTATTCGTTGGAACAGGTGCAGGCCCGATGAACGGCGCAAACCAGGCACTTCTTCAGCACTACGGCGGAGCTGGAAACATTCCGGAAAATGTTGGAGTATTTACAACTGACGTTACAATGCAGCAGTTAGACTCCATCAAAGCTGGCGATGAAGCAGCAAAAGGTATCGTAGGATTTGAAGGTTCCAATACAGATACAGCATCTGCTTGTCTGGAAATGATTGAGAAAGTTGCAGCAGCAGGCGATGATGATTTCCAGGGAGAAGATCACAATACATTCAGACCGACATCTGTTATTAACATGGATAACATTGATGATATCCTCGCAGGAATGTAATAACAACCTTCGGTAACAGGAAGACAAGATAGAGGCGGTGTATTCCGCCTCTAAATAATATAAGCCACAGGGGGACGAACATGAGTGAAGAATATGTATTGCAGTTACAGCATATAAGAAAAGAATACCCGGGTGTTGTTGCGCTGAAGGATGTTACATTGGAGTTGAAACCGGGAGAGATACTGGCCCTTATCGGCGAAAACGGAGCCGGAAAATCTACCCTGATCAAATGTTGTTCCGGAGCAGTTATCCCCACCTCCGGGAAGATTATAGTCAATGGAAAAGAATTTACAAGCATGACACCGCAGCTGGCAGCAGAGAATGGAATTGCGATTATTTACCAGGAATTTAATAACGTAAAGGAACTGTCGGCAGCAGAAAACTTATTTTTGGGAAGGCCTATTAAAAAAGGAATTGTTATCGACAAGGCGGCTATGGAGAGAGAGGCTGCCAAAGCGTTTGAACAGTTGCATATTAAAATTGACCCGAAGGCTCTGATGAAGAATCTGACCGTCGGATATCAGCAGATGGTGGAAATTGCCAAGGCAATCCAGCAGAATGCGAAGATACTGATTATGGATGAACCTTCCGCACCTTTGACAAGCGCGGAAGTTGAAAGTATGTTTGAAGTGGTGGAAAGACTTCGGAAAGAGGGGGTTTCAATTATTTATATTTCTCATCGTCTGGAAGAAATCTACCGTCTGTCAGACAGAATTGTTGTTCTTCGTGACGGCGAATACATCAAGACTCTTATTACAAAAGAGAGTCATGTCCAGGAGCTGATCAAGCTTATGGTAGGACGTGAGCTGACACAGACCTATCCGCCGAGAGGAGACTGCATAGACGAAAATGAAGTAATACTGGAATTGAAAGATGTGACCGGAAACGGTGATAAAAATATCAGTCTGAAGGTACATAAAGGTGAGATTCTCGGTCTTGGAGGCCTGGTTGGAGCGGGACGTACAGAACTGGCGCAGATGATTTTCGGCGCAGTAAAAAAACAGTCCGGAGAGATATATTTTAAAGGCAAGGAAATTAATCCCAAGAGTCCGAGAGAAGCAATTGATATCGGAATTGCCCTTGTACCTGAGGACAGAAAGCGTCATGGCGCACTTTTGGGAGTGTCTATTAAAAACAATATCAATATGCCGATCTATCAGAGAAACTCGACTTTAAGCGTGATCAATTCCAAAGTTGAGAGAGAAACTGCAGAGAAATATGAAAAGAGTATGGCGATCAAGACTCCGTCGCTGCAGCAGCTTGTCAAGAATTTAAGTGGTGGTAATCAGCAGAAGGTTATTCTGGCGAAATGGCTGGCTGCTGATGCAGAACTGATTATTGTTGACGAGCCTACAAGAGGTATTGACGTAGGCGCGAAGTATGAAATCTATAAGCTGATGAACGAGCTGGTAGAAAAGGAAGGAAAGGCGATCATCATGATCTCTTCCGAAATGGAGGAGCTTATGGGTATGTCTGACCGTATTGTTGTTCTTTCAGAAGGAAATATGACCGGTTCTCTGGAGAAGAGTGAGTTCAGCCAGGAAACGATCATGGCATATGCATCCGCAGCGAGAATGGAGGAGGGTTAAACCATATGAAGAGTAATGTAGGATCTAAATTAAAAGAACATGCCATCTGGATTGTATTAGTAGTCCTTGTTATTGGATTTACGGTGGCAAACCCAAGATTTGTAAACCCAAGCAATATATTTACACTGCTTCGTCAGGTGGCTGTATTTGGTATTGCTTCCATCGGTATGACATTTGTTATTTTGCTGGCTGACATCGACCTTTCTATCGGTTCGATCATGTCTTTTGTAAATGTTGTCTGTGCTTACCTGATGGTAAATGCCGGAGTAAACTGGATTCTGGCAACACTGATTACTTTAGTACTCTCTACTTTGGTAGGTGTACTGAACGGTTTTATGGTATCCACTATCGGCATCCCGGCCCTGATTGCGACCTTTGCGACACAGACCGCCTTTTCGGGATTGACGTATATCATTTGTGATGGTATGCCGATTTATGGATTTACAGAATCTTTCAATGTATTTGGTCAGTGGTATGTAGGACCTGTTCCGGTTCCTGTTATTATCATGATCATCTGCTTCATAGTAGGAGCTTTTATCCTGAACAAGACCTATTTCGGCCGCTATTTCTATGCGGTTGGAGGTAACCCGGAGGCAGCGAAGCTTTCCGGTATCCGTGTAGGAAGAGTAAAATATCTTGTATTTGCACTTTCCGGATTTTTCTCAGGACTGGCAGGTATCGTGCTTCTGTCCCGTACAGCTTCCGGTGCCCCGAATGCAGGAACAGGCTATGAATTTAAAGTAATCACCTGTGTTGTACTTGGCGGTGTGTCCGTAGCCGGTGGTTCCGGTAGAATGTCAGGCGTTGTGGCCGGTACATTTATCATCGGAGCGCTCCAGAACGGTATGGTTCTTATGAACATCGACAGCTATACACAGAACATCGTTATGGGTATTGTGCTGGCACTTGCAGTTGGATTTGACTGTATCCAGAATAAAAAGCAAGCAAACTAAATTCCATATAGGCCAAGAAAATCCCGGCAATGTTATATTGCTGGGATTTTCTGACAATATGATGTTTTTGCCGGAGGAGTTGCTTTCTCCAGAGGAACAAAAGTTGACTTTTAGTGTGCAGAATAGTAGTATTAAATTGTATATTTTTGAACATTGAGAGGTTAAAATTTTGAAAAAGAGTCAGTTGATATATCATTATATAAGGGAGCAGCAAGCTGTCTCGAAACAGGACATTGTTGTGGGGCTGAAGCTCAGCCTTCCTACAATTACCCATAATCTTCAATATCTTGAAGAGTTGCATCTGATTGATACATCCGATAAAATCCGAAATACCGGCGGAAGGAATGCAACAGCTTACTCTTACGTGAAAAATGCAAGGGCAGCTATTGGTCTCTATTTGACAGCGCATCATATTAATTGTGTATCAGTGGATCTCTCGGGGGATGTGATCCAGATGATTCGGAGGAAGCGTGATTTTAATCTGGATGATGATGGATATTTGCAGGAAATCGGCGTGATCGTCGAGGAGGTAAAAAGAAAATCTAAAATAAAAGACAAAGATTTTCTGGGGGTTGGCATATCAGTTCCCGGCCTGGTCTCGCAGGATGGAGAAATTGTCACGTATGGAATGACCCTGAATTTCGGCGGAAGAACAAGGGAAGGAATTGCCAAATATATTCCCTACAGAAATAAGCTGTTTCACGATTCGATTGCAGCAGGGTATGCAGAGGTGTGGAAAGAGCAGGATATACAGAATGCCTTCTACTTAAGTCTCAGTAACAGTGTGGGAGGAGCAGCGCTGTTTGACAAAAAGATTTATGAAGGAAACAGCCAGAAGGGCGGAGAAGTGGGCCATATGACAGTTGTGCCGGAAGGCGGGGAACAGTGTTACTGTGGCCGTAAGGGGTGTTTCGATACCGTGTGTCGTTCTACGCTTCTGGATCAGTATACAGATGGAAACCTGGAACGGTTCTTTGGACTTCTGGATGCCGGAGATGCAGAGGCAGTTAGATTGTGGGATAAATATTTGGACAATTTGTCGTTGGGAATCCACAATCTTCGGATGTTGTTTGACTCTGATATTATTCTGGGCGGATATGTAGGAGCTTATATTGAGAAATATATGGAAGATCTCTGCGACAGGATAGATATGAGAAATCCGTTCGGGGATCCGGCCAGGGAATATCTTGTTCCTTGCAAATATAAAGTGGAAGCGGCAGCTGCCGGAGCAGCGATCTATTTTATTGATGAATTTTTTGAAAGTATTTGATAAAAAATTAACTGGGGACGTAACAAAGTTTAACTTTGTTACGTCCCCAGTTGCGTTTATCCCCGGGTAAAATTGCAGACACCCCCGGGCAAAACTGCGCTTTGCCAAAATTGCGTTGACAACAAATTGGTATTATAATATAATACCAATAGGAAGAGGAGGTCGGATTATGAGCTATTATATGGGAGTTGATATCGGAACATCCAGCGTGAAGTCCATGTTGATCAGTGGTGATGGGAATGTGGCCGGAACGGAGCAGGTTGGATACAATATCATAAAGGAGAGACTTTCCTGGGCGGAACAGGACATGGAAGAACTTTGGCAGGCTGCACGCCAGACGATTGCAGCTTTGGTGAAACGTTTTCCCAGGGAAGCGGCACAGATTAGCTGTATCAGCTATTCGGGACAGATGCATGGCCTGGTTATGGTAGATGACAGGGGAAAACTGATCCGCAATGCAATTATCTGGGCGGATCAAAGATCAGGAGATGAAATCTCTGAAATTTATAAAGTGATCGGAAAAGATAATTACAGAAATGTTATCTTAAATTCGTTAAGTACAGGGTTCCTTGCCTCCTCCCTTATGTGGGTGAAAGAGCATGAGCCGGAAAATTACGAAAAAACCAGATATGTAATGTTTCCCAAAGATTATATCCGTTATCGGATGTGCGGCGAGATCGGAACGGAAATGTCTGACGCTTCCAGCGGAGCAATTTTTGATACAAAAAAGCGTCAGTGGGCCTGGGACCTTATTGAGAAGCTGGGACTGAAAAAAGAGATTTTCCCGGAAAGTCATGAATCCTGTGATATTGCAGGACAGGTATCCGGGGAATGCGAGGAACAGACAGGATTGAAAGCAGGGACGCTGATCGCATATGGCGGCGGCGATACTTTGATGATGGGCGTTGGAAACGGAATCATTGTTCCGGGAATCCTGGCTTCCAATATCGGCACGGCCTGTCAGATATCCGGCGCTTTTGACCATCCGGTCTATGATTCTAAGTTTCGCACGAATACATTTTGTCATGTAAAAAAAGATCTGTGGCTTTTGATGGGGGCGCACCTAAGCGGCGGGGTTGCTTTGAAATGGCTGATGAATCAGATGCTGGAAATGAAATCTTACGATGATATGACCGCTTTAGCCGGAACGGTCCCAGCGGGAAGCGAAGGTCTTGTGTTTCTTCCGTATTTGAGTGGAGAAAGAACACCTTATAATGATCCGGAGGCAAAAGGAATTTATTTTGGTATGACTTTGAAGCATACAAAGGCTCATATGATAAGAAGTACAATGGAAGGGATTGTGTTCGGACTTCGCAGTTCATTGGAAATTTTCAAAGGCCTCGGTATTTCGTACCAAAAAATTATTGCGTCAGGAGGGGGAGCGAGAAGCCGTCTCTTTCTGCAGATGCAGGCAGATATTCTGAATGGGCCGATCTTTACCAATGAAAATAATGAACAGGCCTGTGTGGGAGCCGCCATTACAGCGGCTGTGGCAGCAGGAGAATATCGAAGCTGTGAAGAAGCCTGCAACCGTCTGGTGAAGTTGAGCGAAACGACGGTAGAGCCAGACCGGGAGAATCAGAAATATTATGAGGAGCAGTTTGCCATTTACCGGGAGTTATACGGACATAATCAGGATCTGTTCCACAAAAATGTGAGAGGATAAGCCATGAAAATTTTTCAGAAAGGGTTTAATTATTCCCAGGATGGCGACGGGAACAGGCTTGTTTACCATCTGCAGGGCTGCAATATGAAATGTCCCTGGTGTGCCAATCCGGAGGGGATGAAGATAGAAGGCGTGATCGTGTCAGATGAGGAATGGCTTCTTGAATCTATTTGCCCCCACCATGCCATTAGCGGAAAGACGGTAGACAGGACCATTTGCCAAAGCTGCAGCCGGAAGGAATGTGTGACAGAGCACAATACAAAAGGAATGTATCTTTCCTATGAAGAGGAAACAGTAGAGGAAATCCTGGAGGAAGCAAGAAATAACGCTATGATGTTCTATGATGGCGGCGGGGTGACATTTACAGGAGGAGAGGCCACTGTACAGTTTGAAGAGCTGAAAGAAGCGCTTACAGGATTGAAAGAGTCAGGAATACACACGGCATTGGAGACAAATGGAGCACATCCGAGGCTGGAAGAGCTGCTGGGATGTGTCGGTCAGCTTATTATGGACTGCAAGCTCTGTGATCCTAAGAAGCACAAAGAATATACCGGGCTTTCCAATGAGACTGTCCTTGCCAATATAAGGAAAGCAGCGAAGATCCATCCAAGCCTGCATGTGAGAGTACCGCTGATCGGAGGGGTCAATGACGGCCGGGAAGACCAGGAGGCATTTCTTTCATTTTTCCGTGAGATAGGTGGCAGCAATGTGACATTTGAAGTGCTGGCCTATCATGAATTTGGAAAAAAGAAATGGGAAGAATGCGGATGGAAATACCAGATGACAGAAAAAGCCAGAGTGAATGAAAATACCCTGAGGCAGTTCCGGGAACGGATCAAAGAAGCAGGATGCAATTATAAGCGTACATAAATTTTTTGAATTGAAAAAAATTGATGGTGGAAAAAGCGGCAGAAAGGAGTGGTTGAAATGAAAATTGAAACCATATTAAATGCAGAGGAACTTACAAAGCTGGCAAAAGAAAGATTTCAGGAAGAAAGAGCAACGGATCATCTGGAAGGATGGTTTCTTGCCAAAGAAATTATGCGGGAATGTGATGAGAGATTTTCAGGAGAAGAAGACTGCATCCGCATTGCGAAAACCCTGGTGGAAGTAGCGGAAAGGCTTCCGCTCTGGATCAGTGATTACCATGTGTTTGCGGGAACTCAGGATGATGCCTTTGCCAGGTCCTACGCCCTTATCAATCCGGCGTTTTCGGTGGATTCCTTCAGCGGCTACTGCGATCCGGTGGCGGTTTTCGGGGATATTGATCCCATCGGAGATATTACGCAGGAGAGGATCGACGATCTGAAGCAATATAATGAAAAGACGAAGTTTGCAAAAGCGCTGTGCAGCGCCTATGATATTGCAGGTGACAATACAAGCGAGGCGATTTATTTTATCGAACAGGTGACGGGACATCTCATTCCGGATATGAGAGACGTCCTGAAGGATGGTGTGAAAGGACTGAAAGAGAGGATCGGGGTTCAAAGGGAAGCGGAACAGAATCCAAAGAAACGCTCCTACTATGAGGCGATGGATATTTCTCTGGACGCCGTTCTTGTAATTGCCCGAAGATATGCAGATCTGGCAGAAGAGAAAGCGGCAGCGAGTGAAGGAAAGGATAAAGAACGGTTTCGGTTTATGGCGGATACGCTGCGCAAAGTGCCTGAAAACGGAGCAGAAAATCTCTATGAGGCTATTCAGTCATTTATTTTGATGTGGCAGGTAATGTGTCTGGAGCAAACCCCCAATCCTTACGCATTTTCTGTAGGAAATGCAGACCGGATTTTTGAACCGTACCGTAAGATGGAAGATACGGACCGGGATATGGCGGCGGCCCTTTTAAAACACCTTCTCGTATTCTATAATGTGGCAGACCGAAGCTGGGCGATTTCCCAGAATCTGATCATCGGAGGAAAATCAGGCGCTGGTGAAGATATGACAAATCCAACTTCCTATGCCCTTTTGGATGCCTACTATGACATGAATCTTCCGCAGCCTATCTTGTCTGTGAAGCTCCATAAAAATACACCGAAGGAGCTGTATGAAAGTCTGGGAAGATTCCTGTTTACGCCGGGCTGCCTGACCCCCTCCTTCTTTAATGATGATTCTGTATTTGAGATATTAAAAAATAAAAACCATGTGGACCCCGCAGATCTGGAAGACTATTCTGTAGCCGGATGCCAGGAACCTTTGATCATGGGGAAGGATAACGGAAACACAACAAACAGCTGGCTGAATATGGCTAAAGTGCTGGAGCTGTCTTTGAATGACGGCGTTTCCACGATATCCGGCAAAAAGTTCGGAAAAGGCCGGGAGGAATTCGGATATCATACCGACCAGGAAGTACTGGAAAATATTCGTGAAATCTTTTATAATAACCTTCAGGAATATACCGATGAGATGGTAAAATGCGCAAACGCAGCTTCGGAGGCAATTTCTATTTTGCAAGTTCCCTTTCTCTCCACTTTGATGGGCGGCATTGAAACGGGCGTGGATGTCCGTGATACAAAAGAGCAGGGAACAAAATATAATGGAAGCGGATGTCTGATCCACGGTCTTTCTGTTGTGGCGGATTCTTTTATCGCCGTTGATACTCTGCTGCGGGAAAGGCCGCAGGATGCAGGCAGAATGCTGGAGGCACTTCGGACGAATTTTGAAAATGACCCGGAGATGCATCAGTATCTGATGAAAGCAAAAAAATATGGAAACAATATCGGCATTGTAGATGATGAGGCGGCGGATATTGCTTCCAGAGTCAGCGATATGGTGACAGCCGAAAAAAATTATCTGGGAAATCCTTTCCGGGCAGACTGGGCTTCCCCGTCCACACATCTTCTGTATGGATACTGGGTGGGCGCAACGCCGGACGGCAGAAAGGCAAGAGAACAGCTGGGATACGGCATTGATCCGCTGTACGGAGAGGCTCATTCCGGCCTTGGATTCCGGGTAATGTCCAACATGAAGCTTCCGTTTGAGAAGATGAACGGAGGATGTGCTTCTCACCTGGGGATTAATCCAGGCTACTTCAAAGCGGAAACTTTTGAGGAAAAAGGTGTGGAATTTCAGAAGAAGATCATGAATCCATTGTTTTACAATCCACAGAAGGAAGGCGTTTCACCATTCTATCTCTATGTCAATGTGACAACGCCGGAAATGCTGCGAAAAGTATTAGCCGAGCCGAAAAAATATGCGCCAAGCGGCGTTTATATTATGAGGATCCATGGAACTTTTGTAAATTTCCTTGATCTGTCTCCGGATATTCAGGAAGATATCATCAAGAGGCTGGATATGGAGTCCACCCGTTTATAGAAAAGGATATGATATATTATGGACAGCGAAAATCTCTATCAGAAAGTGAAAAACAAAATATGTGATGAAATATTTGCCGGCCACTATAAAGATGGAGATATGCTTCCGTCAGAACGTGAATTGGAGAAGGTTCTGGATGTCAGCCGGGTCACAGTGCGAAGATCCCTGCAGATGCTGGAGGAAGATCGCCTTATTGTCCGGGAAGTGGGAAGGGGAACAAAAGTGACTTTCCATAACAGCGGCAACCCGGCGGATCTGGATATGATCGTCCTGGTGGCTCCGGCCAGAAATCCATTTTTCTCGGAATTTATCGGACGATTTCAAGCATATGCTGAGACAAAAGGCACTCTGGTGCTCTATGTAGAGAAGCCAAAAAGCGAAGGTCTGGAAAAAAGCCTTTACCGGCTTTATAAAAGAGGACTTCGTAATGCGGTAGTCTGGCTGGAAGATTTGCAAGTAGATCGCAAGAAGCTTCAAAGGCTCCGTGCCATTGGCATGAATCTTGTGTTTTTTGATTCTGACAGAGGCCTTCCTTATGCGGACTGTGTGGCTCTCAACAACGAACGTGCAGTAAGTACATTGTACCAGGCTCTTAAAGAAGCGGGATATAAGAGGATTATATATGTAGGATGGGATATGACAGAGATATACAGTATTCGGATGCGTGAGGAAGCCTATCGGACATATGCCGGAGAGCATGGAATCGTATTAAGGATCCCATGGAAGAAAGAAGAAGAAGGACGGAAGATCATTGAAAGCGCTCTGAAGGGCAGTATCGGAGAGAGGGAGGGAAAAGAAACGGCAGTGCTCTGCTGTGACCGGGAATGCGGTATCCTTGTTACAGAGATCGCTGCAGGAGAAAAGCCGGAGCTTGCAGTGGCTTCCGTGGATAAACTGCCGTCTCCGCCTTTGGGAACGATCATGTACCGCCAGGATATGAAAAAGACAGTAGAACAGATTTTTACATCTCTTGAGAGGCAGTGTGCCCCCGGAGGCACATGGGAGCCTGCCATGTATCTGGTAGAAGGGCAGATGATACAGGAAATATAGGAGATGCCGGATAGATCATATTGGCAGAAACAAAAAGAGGATTCCTCATATGTATGGAGAATCCTCTTTTTGAAGGTACGCCCGGCGGCGCACAGTTTTTATAAACCTTTTTTATAACGCTTTCCCAATTCATGGGCGGTCTTAACTACTGCCTTTACTTTTACGGCATCCATATAGAATGGTTCTCTGGTCCATTCGGTTTCCTGCGGGTTGGCGCTGATGATATCAAAATTTTCTTCTGTAGGTGCAATTCCCATATCATCCAGAGTGACAGGAAGCCCTACACTTAAATTGAACCGGATGACTTCTTCTATCAGTTTCATATCTTCATTTTCTGCAAGCAGCTGACAGATGACGCCGAAGGCAACTTTTTCTCCGTGGAGCGCCTTATCTCCGCCGGGAACAGCTGTGATTCCATTGCACACAACATGGGAAGCGGCACAGCCCACATTCTCAAACCCGAGTCCGCTCATCAGAGTGTTTGCCTCGATGACTGCATCCAGAGCATCCGTAACAACATGAAGTTCATTGGCAATCTTAGCCCTGACGCCAAATTCGCAGATGGTACGATAACACTCCTCGGCAATGGCGGCGGCAGTCCGGGTACGCATGTAAGAGCCGGATTCTCCACAGATATAGTTGGGCTGATTGGTGCGGATACTTGTGCGCCCTTCAAAGACGGTAGCCAGGGCATCACCCATACCGGATACAAGGAAACGCACCGGGGCGTCTGCAATGATCTGGCTGTCTACAAGTACAAGATCCGGATTTTTGATGTAATAGTAGACATCATCGTGTTCATGTGCGTCATTGTAGATGATGGACATGGCGCTTGTGGGTGCGTCTGTAGAAGCGCTTGTGGGGATGATCACAAGGGGAAGGGACAGCCTGGAAGCTACGGCTTTGGCGGTATCCAGTGCTTTTCCTCCGCCGATTCCGATGATGACATCCGGGGAAAAGCCACTGGCCTCGTCAGATGCTTTTTCAATAAGCTCTTTTGTAATCTCGGTCTTATACAAAAAGCTTAAGAAAGCTCCGCCGGCATCTTTGTAGAGAGTGTCCAGCCTTTTTGTAAATGACTCATAGAAAAATTCGTCAATGACAGCAAAAGCCCTTTTTCCGAATTTTTCTGTGTGGATTGCCAGGCGGTCAAGTTCTCCGGCTCCCTGGCAGCGGAAGCGGTACTGGATCTGGGCGACCTGATCATAGCGGCGCCTGCAAAGCAGCAGTCCGGTATGGGGAGAGCTTTTCCGAGACTGGAGGATACAGGGATCATAGAGACCTCCTGCATACGGATTGACGGGCAGGAGATTCCGGCTTATGGAGTCCACGGTTCACCGGCCTTTGCGGTGGCTCATGGAGTGCTTGAGATTGCGGACCGAAAGCCGGATCTATGTATCAGCGGAATCAATTATGGAGAAAATCTGGGACAGACGGTGACCTGCAGCGGAACGCTGGGAGCCGCTATTGAGGCGGCCAGTCAGGGAATACCGGCGATTGCTGTTTCTGTAGAGGCGGATCTTTCCATCCAGCGTCTGGAACAGCTTCCGGCTGCCCGGCTTGATACGTCCGGGGAGATTCTGCGTGCCGCGGCACAGCGTATTCTCGCAAAGGAGAATGTGATGCAGGCAGATATATGGAATATCAACGTTCCGGCAGAAGCAGAGGATCCGAAAGATTATCGGATCACGACACAGAGCAGACAGAATTATTTTTGTTTCCAGAAGCCGCAGAAAAGGGATTTTTCCCGTCCTTTCCGACTTACTTCAAAAATCAGCATTGATATGGATACCCTGGAGAGGGACAGTGATATCTATGCGGTATATGTTGACAGAAAAATTTCCGTGACCCCGCTTACGATAGACATGACAGCAGGACGCACAGGAATATAAGAAAAATCTCCGGAGGACTTCTTTTTGTTCACACATGTTGTGCAACAAAGGAAATCTTCCGGAGATTTTTGTATGTATTTAGGCAATTGATACGCGGATTCCCTGACTTAAGAGAAAATCCTGCTCCTCTTTAGGAAGCCCTTCGTCGGTGATGACTTCATAGACATCCTGAAGAGGAAGAAAAGAGACAGCCCCCGGATGGGAAAATTTTCCGGAATCAGTCAGGATATATACGTGATCTGCGCATTCGGTCATGGCGGATAAAGTATCACAGCGGGCCAGATCATCGCCGGTAAATCCGAAATCCCGGGAATACCCGTCCGTTCCGGCAAAAAGCTTATCTACATGAAAGGAGGCGGCTGAATTTTTTGTGAGAAGCCCTACAAGAGATTGGCTGTGGGGCTGCAGCGTTCCTCCAAGAAGGATAAGCTCAATGTTGGGATAGCCTTTGACATAGTCGGCAAGAAAAACAGAATTTGTAATAATGGTTACATTTTTCTTTGTTTTAGCCAGCTGTTCGGCGAACAGGGCACAGGTGGAGCCTGATTCGATCATCAGCATTTCGCCGTCCTGAATACAGTCTGCTGCGCGCCGTGCAATCTTCTGCTTTTGCGCAATGTGGAACGCTATCCGATAGTGAATGTCCCCGGCGTCGTTGGGCAGGGCATATCCCCGCTCCCTTTTCAACATTCCTTTTTCAGACAGGTATTCCAGATCTTTCCGGATTGTTACCTGGGAGGTTCCCAGTATATCGGCGAGCAAAGAAACCTCTGTTTTTCCATGTTCTGCAATATATTCAAGAAGTGCGGTATGACGTTCTTTCATAAGTACTGCCTCCTGTGACGGTGTGTTTCGGTTAATTATATGGTAACATTATAAATTGTGTATGTCAATAATATAAGTTTCGTACGAAAGAAAATATATTTCGTAAGTTTACAATTATAGGCTCTTGTGCTATACTGAAACAAGAAAACGGGAAAAAGAAGGAGGCGGATCATGGGAGATTACTATCTGGCTGTGGACATCGGTGCATCCAGCGGACGGCATATCCTGGGCAGCCTTCAGGGCGGAAAGCTGGTCTTGGAGGAGATCTACCGCTTTGAAAACGGTATGGTCAAAAGGAACGGTCATCTGTGCTGGGATTATGAAAAGCTGTTCGGACATATTAAAGCAGGGATCAGAAAATGTGCACAGATTGGGAAAATACCAAAAAGTATGGGAATTGATACATGGGGCGTAGACTATGTTCTTCTTGATGACAGGGATGAGATTATAGGGGAGACATATGGATACCGAGACAGGCGTACTGACGGTATAGATGAAGAGGTAGCCAGGATCATCGGGGAGAGAGAGCTGTATCAAAGAACCGGGATTGAGAAAATGACATTCAATACGCTTTACCAGCTGATGGCTTTAAAAAAAGAACATCCGGAAGAACTGGAACAGGCAAAAGCGCTTTTGTTTGTCCCGGATTATTTTCATTTTCTTTTAACGGGAAAGAAAGTAAATGAATATACGGAAGCAAGCACTTCGCAGTTGATGAACGCGGCGGGAAAATGCTGGGATGAGGATCTCCTTGCGCGTCTGGAATTACCTGGCGGGATATTTCAAAGGATTGCAATGCCCGGTGAAAGTCTGGGAAAGATCAGGAAGGAGCTGGCGGAAGAATTTGGATTCGATATGGAAGTAGTCCTTCCGTGTACCCATGACACAGCTTCTGCAATTCTGGCAATACCAGCCGATGGTGAGGATTATGTGTTTATCAGTTCCGGCACATGGTCTTTGCTGGGAATCGAAAGAGATGAGCCGGACTGCAGCGAGGTAAGCCGTCAGAATCATTTTACGAACGAAGGCGGATTTGATTCCCGTATCTGTTATCACAGAAATATCATGGGCCTTTGGATGATCCAGTCGGTGCGTCATGAACTGGGAGATAGCTGCAGTTTTGCGCAGATATGTGAGGAGGCGGAGAAGGAGAAAGAATTTTCTTCCCGTGTAGATGTTACAGATCAAAGTTTTATGGCACCGGACAATATGACAGAAGCCATCAAAGATTACTGCAAAAAGACAGGGCAGCAGGTTCCGGAAACTTTGGGAGAGATAGCTTCCTGTATTTATGCAAGTCTTGCAAAATGTTATGCCGATACTATACGTGGTATAGAAGTCTCCACAGGACGGACCTACACAAGGATACATATTGTGGGAGGAGGCGGAAAGGCCGGTTATCTGAACAAATTGACAGCTGAGGCAACCGGAAAAGAGGTTCATGCGGGACCGACGGAAGGGACAGCCCTTGGAAACATCACAGCACAGATGATAAGAAGCGGAGAATTTACTGATAAAACAGAGGCGAGAAATGTAATTTACCGTTCTTTTGATATAAAGGTTTATCGTTAAAAGGATGTAGTGTAAAAATAAAAACATAAAGGAGAGATGAAAATGAAATATGGAATTTATTATGCGTACTGGGAGCAGGAATGGGCAGCGGATTACAAAAAGTATGTAGAAAAAGTAAGCAAACTGGGATTTGATATCCTGGAAGTGGGAGCGGCTCCTCTGCCGGACTATACAGACCAGGAAATCAGTGAGCTGAGAAAATGCGCCCAGGACAATGGCGTGATCCTGACAGCCGGATATGGTCCTACTTATGAGCATAACATCGGCGCCGTGGAACCGGAGGTACGTGCAGGCGCTATGGAATGGTATAAGAGACTGTTTGAGGTGATGGGCAAGCTGGATATTCATAAGATAGGCGGTGCCATTTATTCCTACTGGCCGGTAGACTTTTCCAAGGCTGATAAAGAAGAAGACTGGAAACGCAGTGCAGAGGGGATCCGGATTCTTGCCGAAGAGGCGAAGCAGTACGATATCATGCTGGGAATGGAAGTTTTGAACCGTTTTGAAAGCCATATTCTGAATACGGCTGCAGAGGGCGTAACGTTTGTAAAAGAAGTGGGAATGGACAATGTAAAAGTAATGCTGGATACGTTCCATATGAATATTGAAGAAGTCAGCATGGGTGCAGCCATCCGTGAGGCGGGAAACCTTCTCGGACATTTCCATACAGGAGAATGCAATCGTATGGTTCCCGGAAAAGGCAGAATGCCCTGGAGAGAGATCGGAGAGGCGCTTCGTGACATTCACTATGACGGAACAGTTGTCATGGAACCGTTTGTACGCATGGGAGGGCAGGTAGGCTCTGATATCAAGGTATGGAGAGATATCAGCAGAGGCGCTTCGGAAGCGCAGCTTGATAAAGATGCGGCAGATGCTGTTACGTTTGAGAGATACATGTTTGAAGGATAAAAATTTATTGACAAAACTCCTGTTATATCTTATTCTGTAAATAAGTTTTATAAAATCACTTTGTATAATGAACAGGAGGAAAAGTGATGCAGTATTTATTGGGAACAGACATTGGTACGTCAGGGACAAAAACAATTTTGATGGATACCACCGGAAAGCTGATCTCACAGGATTTGGAGGAATATGATGTGTTGACTCCAAAGCCGCTGTGGGCAGAACAGTGGCCGGATGTGTGGTATGAGGCGACGAAAGAGTCCATCCGCCGTACAGTGGAGGAAGCTGTAAAACAGGGAATAAAGAAAGAGGATATTAAAGGCATCGCTATCAGCGGCCTTTACGGAGGTTCAGGTATTCCGCTGGATGAGAATATGAATCCTGTCCGCCCCTGCATGATCTGGATGGACAGACGTGCAAAAGACGAAACAGAGTGGGTGCTGGAACACATCGGAGAAGAGAAACTTCTTGAAATTACCCACAATGGAGCAGATCCATACTATGGATACACAAAGATTTTATGGATGAAAAATCACGAACCGGAAAATTGGGCGCGTACAAAACTTTTTCTTCCTCCAAATGATTACGTAATTTATAAAATGACAGGAGAGATTGCCATTGACTATTCTTCGGCAGGAAATATAGGCGGTATCTTTGATATGAATACCCGTACCTGGTCAGAGGAGCTGTTAAATGCAATGGGAATCCCGATGTCTATGATGCCTCAAAGAATTGTGGAATCCACAGATATTGTCGGCGGGCTGACGAAAGAAATTGCTGACGAGCTGGGATTGTGTGAGGGGATGCCGGTGATCGCAAGCGGTATTGACTGCGGTGCGGCAAACATAGGACTCGGTGTATTTGAATCCGGTGTCTATGCAGCTGCTATTGGAACATCCATGTGTGCAGCTTTGATTTCAGACAAACCGGTAAAAGGAAAAGGACTGATCATCTGGCCTTACCTCTATGATGCAAAAAAACTGTCTTACTACTTCGCCGGAGGTAATACAGCAGGCGCCATTGTAAAATGGTTCCGCAATACCCTGTGTCAGTGGGAGATTGAAAATCAGAAGAACGGTGGGCCAAGCGTATACGACGTCCTTAACGGCGAAGCAGAAAAAATTCCGGCTGGAAGTGAAGGGCTGGTCGTACTTCCCTATTTTATGGGCGAGAGAAGTCCGGTCTGGGATTCCGACGCAAAAGGAACGATCGTCGGATTGTCATTGACCCATACCAAAGGTCACCTTTACCGGGCATTCCTTGAGGCAGTAGCATATTGCCTGCGGGATGCGATGGAAGCAACCGGCGAAGACTTAGGAGAATATATCCTGATCGCCGGAGGCGTAACAAAATCCAAAGTATGGCGTCAGATTTTTGCAGATGTAACAGGATATCCGGTTGTATGCCCTATTTATGATGTAGAAGCAAACATGGGGGATGTTATGCTGGCCGGAATCGGAACAGGAGTTCTTACATACGAAGAAGTAAAGAAATGGCAGGTTTTGGATGAAAAGATCATGCCTGACGAAGAAAATCACAAGAAATATAATGAATATTTCCGTCTGTACAAGAGCATCTACAATCATCTGAAAGAAGATATGAAAGATCTCACAAAAGCAGCGGAATAGTCAATTTGGGACGTAACACTTTTTAAAAGTGTTACGTCCCAAATTGCATTATACCCCGGGTATTTTTGTAAAAAAGTCAAAAAAACAACACAAAACAACACATAAAACATTTGATTTACGAGGGATTATGTGATAATATCAAATCAGAACATACAAAAAACCAAAAAAGGAGGCGATAATAGTGCAGAGTGAAATGGATATAAAACAAGAGATGTGTGAGATTGGGAAAAGGGTGTACAACCGGGGAATGGTTGCGGCCAATGACGGCAACTTTTCTGTGAAATTGAGCGATAATGAGTTTTTATGTACGCCGACCGGAGTGAGCAAGGGATTTATGACGCCGGAGTATATCTGCAAGGTGGATGCAGAGGGAAATGTACTGGAAGCAAATGGAGATTTCCGTCCTTCTTCTGAGATAAAAATGCATATGAGAGTTTATGAGGAGAGGGAAGATGTAAAAGCGGTGGTACACGCCCACCCCATGTATGCTACTACATTTGCGGTATGCGGCATGCCGCTGAAAAAGCCGATCATGCCGGAGGCGGTGCTGGGACTTGGAGAGGTTCCGCTTGCAAAATACGGAACGCCGTCTACTATGGAAATTCCGGACGCTGTATCGGAGTATCTTCCTTATTATGACGCAGTGCTTTTGGAAAATCATGGAGCATTGACCTATGGCGACAGCCTTCTTGGCGCGTATCACAAAATGGAATCCCTGGAGTTTTATGCAAGGCTCCTTTATCAGTCTATGATGCTGGGAGGTCCCAAGGTGCTGGATAAGGAGCAGGTAAAGAGACTTTACGGAATGCGTAAAGACTATGGGCTGACAGGCAGACATCCGGCGGATTGGATGGAACTGGATTGACCTGCAGGCGGAAAAGCCAAAGCAAAACGAAAATAAAGATCAAAGTGAAGAGGAAAGAAATGCTTGCAATAGAGAGAAGAAATGACATACTGGAAAGGCTTCAGGAAGAAAAACGGGTTGTAGTAAGTGAACTAAGCGCTGCATATAACGTGTCGGAGGAAACGATACGCCGTGATCTGGAAAAGCTGGAAAACGACGGACTTGTTGTGAAAAGTTACGGAGGAGCCGTTCTTAAGGAACAAAGCTTTTTTGATCTTCCATTTAATATTAGAAAAAAGCAGAGAGTGGCAGAGAAGCAAAAAATCGCAAGACTGATCGCTGATATGGTAAGAGACGGGGAAGCCCTGATGCTGGACGCCAGCTCTACAGATGTGTACATTGCCCGTGCACTGAAGGAGAAGAAAAAACTGACAGTGATCACAAATTCTGTGGAGGTGATCGTAGAGCTTTTTGATGTTCCGGAGTGGACGGTGATCTCCACAGGGGGTGTTTCCAGAGAGAAATCCTTTGCCCTTGTAGGTCCGCGTACCGATGAGGTGCTCTCTTCCTACCATGTAGACAAAGCGATCATTTCATGTAAGGGAGTGGATCTGGAAAATGGTTTTACCGATTCGGATGAACAGGATGCCAGCAGTAAACGCATGATGCTTTACGCTGCAAAAGAGCGGATTTTAGCTGCCGATCACAGTAAGTTTGGCAATACCGCTTTTACGAAAGTGGCAGAGTGGGCTGATATCACCAGGTTTGTAACAGATCAGAAGCCGGAAGAGAAATGGCTTCAAAAATTAAAAGAGCACCGGATAGACTGTGTCTTTCCAAAATAAATAATAAAAGAGAAAAGGAGAAAAAAACAATGCCATTAGTAACATCTGAAAAAATGCTGGCGGAGGCCAGAGAGGGCGGATACGCCGTTGGAGCATTCAACGTAGAAAACATGGAGATGGTAAAAGCAGTGATCGCAGCAGCGGAAGAGGTAAAAGCTCCGGTTATGCTGCAGACCACTCCGTCAACTGTAAAGTACGGTACACTGGAAACCTATTTTGCAATGGTTTCGGCGGAAGCGAAAAAGGCATCTGTTCCGGTCTGCCTGCACTTGGATCACGGCAGCAGTTTTGAGCTGGCTGTACAGGCTATCAAGGCAGGATACACTTCCGTTATGATCGATGGATCCCATGAAGATTTTGAACACAATGTAGAGTTGACCAAAAAGGTCGTAGATGTAGCGAAGGCCTGCGGCATTCCGGTAGAGGCAGAGCTTGGAAAAGTAGGCGGAAAAGAAGACGACCTGGAGGCGGAAGAGGACGGAAACACAGATCCCCAGGAAGCAAAAGAATTTGTAGATCGCACCGGGGTTTCTTCTCTTGCAATTGCGATCGGAACAGCTCATGGATTCTATGCGGGAACCCCTGTACTGGATAAAGAGCGGGTATCGGAAGTAAAAGAACTGGTGTCTGTACCTCTGGTTCTTCACGGTGCTTCCGGCCTTAGTGATGAGGATGTAAAAGAATGTGTCAGAAGAGGAATGTGTAAAGTTAATTTTGCAACAGAACTGCGTGTGGCTTATACAGAGGCAGGAAAGAAACTTCTTCAGGAAAAACCGGAGACATTTGATCCGAAAAAGCTTGGTATAGCCGGCATGGAAGCAGTAAAGGAACTGGTAAAAGAACGCATGTGCGTATGCGGTTGCAACGGCAAAGCATAAAGAGAAAGAATGAGTGGTGCTATGGGACAGTATTTATTAGGAATTGATATCGGAACAAGCGCCTGCAAGATCGCCGTATTTGATGAGGAAGGACAGGTAAAAGCAAGTGCAAGCGGAGCATATCAGGTCTATTATCCTCATGCCGGATGGGCGGAACAAAATCCTGACGAGTGGTGGCAGGCGGTGTCTTCGGCTATTAAAGCGGCCCTGGAAAAAGGGAAGATCCGTCCGTCAGAAATCGCCGGAATCGGAATCGACGGACAGAGTTGGTCGGCTATTCCGATTGACAGAGAAGGAAACGTTCTGACCAATACTCCGATCTGGATGGATACAAGGGCAGCTGACATCTGTGAGAGAGTAGGAAGGCAGGTGGGAGAGGAACGTATTTTTGAAGTGTGCGGCAATCCATTTAAGCCCTCTTACACGACTCCCAAAATTCTCTGGTACAAAGAGAATCTTCCGGAAGTATATAAACATACCTACAAAGTGCTTCAGTCCAACAGCTATATAGGTTTTCGCCTGACAGGAAAAGTCAGCCAGGAGCTGACGCAAGGGTATGGACTTCACTGTTTCCGGATGAGAACCGGAGAGTGGGACATGGATATGTGCAAGGAGCTGGGAGTGGATCCTTCCTTCCTGCCGGATATCTATGCCAGCCATGATATTATTGGGACAGTGACGGAAAAGGCGGCAGCAGAATGCGGCCTGACAGCAGGAATCCCCGTTGTGGCGGGGGCGCTGGATGCCGCCTGCGGAACGCTGGGAGCAGGAGTGATCCACCCGGGAGAGACACAGGAGCAGGGTGGTCAGGCAGGAGGCATGAGCATCTGCATGGATACATACAAGGCGGATGAAAGGCTGATCTTAAGCTACCATGCAGCGCCGAATCAGTGGATCCTCCAGGGAGGAACCGTCGGCGGCGGAGGCGTTATGCGCTGGATGGAACAGGAGTTTGCAGATTATGAAAGGCTGATCGGAAAAGAGGTCGGAAAGAGTTCTCTTCAGATTTTTAATGAAATCGCAGAAAAGGTCCCGGCAGGAAGTGACGGAATGGTCTTTCTTCCGTACATGTCAGGTGAGAGATCGCCTATCTGGGATCCTTATGCAAAAGGTGTCTTTTACGGACTGGATTTCAGTAAAACAAAAGGACATTTCGTAAGAGCAGCCATGGAAGGTGTTGCTTTTTCATTAAGGCATAATCTGGAAGCAGCGGAAGAGGCAGGAGCCGTGGCAAGCGAGCTTCGGGCCATGGGAGGATCTGCAAATTCACTTCTGTGGACACAGATCAAGGCTGATGTAACGGGCAAGGAAATCATTGTGCCGTCCTCCGATACGGCGACGACACTGGGAGCCGTTATCCTGGCAGGTGTGGGAGTCGGCATGTATAAAGACTTTGAGGAGGCAGTGAAAAAGACAGTTGTTATTAAACGGCGTCATACGCCAAATCCGGAAGTGCGGGAAGCTTATGACAAGAACTATAAGCTTTACCTGGAATTATATGAAGATTTAAAAGAAACAATGAAAAGAAAGGGAGAGGAATAAGATGAAAGCAGCTGTTGTATGTGCAAATGAAGATGTACGTTATATGGATTACGAGGAACCGCAAGTTACGCCGGGGACAGTGAAGATCAAGGTAAAGGCTTCCGGCATATGCGGATCGGATATTCCCCGTGTACTCCATAATGGTGTGCATTTTTATCCCATTGTTCTGGGACATGAGTTTTCAGGAGATGTGGTGGAAGTAGGAGAAGGAGTGACAAAAGTAAAAGTAGGCGACAGAGTTTCCGGAGCGCCCCTTCTTCCCTGTATGAAATGTGATGACTGCCAGAATGGAAATTTTTCTCTCTGCAAGCATTACAGTTTCATCGGTTCCAGGCAGCAGGGTAGCAATGCAGACTATGTTGTGATTCCGGAACAGAATGCAGTTGTATTTGACAAATCCATTCCCTATGAGCAGGGAGCTATGTTTGAGCCGTCTACGGTTGCCCTTCACGGCGTTATCCAGAACGATTATAAAGGCGGAGAATATGTGGCAATCCTGGGAGGCGGAACCATCGGAATGTTTACGATGCAGTGGACGAAAATATTCGGTTCCAAAAAAGTAGTAGTTTTTGATATCAGCGATGAGAGGCTGGAGCTTGCAAAACGCCTTGGCGCTGACGACGTCATTAATACAACGGAAGAGAACTTCATGGAAAAAGCGATGGCAATTACAGGTGGAAAAGGATATGGATTTGTCTTCGAGACGGCAGGTCAGGAACCTACTTTGAAAATGGCTTTTGAGGTTGCGGCAAACAAAGCCAATGTCTGCTGTATCGGGACACCCCATAAGGAGATTACCTTTACGCCGGCGTTGTGGGAAAAAATGAACCGAAAAGAATTTCATCTGACAGGTTCATGGATGTCCTACAGCGCACCTTTCCCGGGAAGAGAATGGGAACTTACCGCACATTATTTTGCAACAGGACAGTTAAAATTTGACCCCGGATTTATCTACAAAAAAATGCCCATGAGTCAGGCCCAGGAGGCATTTCAGATGTACAAGACTCCGGGACTTGTGCAGGGAAAGATTCTGCTGATGAACGAAGAGTAGGAGGAAGCCATGATTCTGACAGTTACGCTGAATGCGGCGATTGATAAACGGTATGTAGTAGAAGAATTTCGTATCGGAGAGGTAAACCGGATGAAGGAATGCGCCTACACTCCGGGAGGAAAAGGGCTGAATGTGTCCAAACCGGCGGCTATTGCCGGGGCGGAAGTAGTGGCGACCGGATTTGTAGGCGGTCATGCGGGACAATACATTGAGGAGTCCCTGAAAGATTTCCGCATTAAGAGCGCTTTTTATCATCTGGCAGCAGAAAGCCGCTCCTGCATTAATATCTGGGATGAAAAAAATAAAGTGCAGACAGAATTTCTGGAGCCGGGCTTCACAGTGAAAGAGGAAGAGTTCCGGGGATTTGTGGAGAAATTCGCGCAGCTTGTAAAGGAAGCAGATGTGGTGGCAATGTCAGGCAGCGTGCCCCGCGGTCTGGATGAAAAGGCTTATCCGATTCTGGTGGAAACGGTGAAAAAGGCAGGAAAAAAAGTCATTCTTGACACCAGCGGAAAGCTGCTGGAAGAAGGAATAAAAGCCTGCCCGACTATGATCAAGCCCAATATTGATGAGATTCGTATGTTGACAAATAAACCGTGTCATGATATACAGGAGATAATCCAGGCCGCAAAAGAAATCCATGAAAGAGGCATTGAAGTTGTTGTGGTTTCACTGGGAAGTGATGGATCTTTGTGTGTATGCAACGACGGCGTGTACCGGGCTGTTGTGCCGAAGATCAACGCGGTGAACACGGTGGGCTGCGGCGACTCTATGATCGCAGGATTTGCCCTTGGTTTTGAGGCGGGGCAGACGCCTGTAGAGGCTCTTAGAAAGGCAAGCGCTATCTCGGCGGCAGCGGCTATGAGAGAAGAGACCGGATTTTTTGTAAAGGAAGATATGGAGACAATTTATCCGCAGATTACAATAAAAAAGATCGGATAACATCAGGAAGGATACAAAGAGGGAGCGGCATGATTAAAGGCGTAATATTCGATATGGACGGAACGATGTTTGATACGGAACGTCTTTCGGCGATCAGTTGGAAAAAGGCAGGAGAGAAGCTTCATCTTGATATACAGGATGAGCTGATCGATAAGATTCAGGGAAGAAATCCCGCAGCGATCCGAAAAGTTTTTATGGGGAGATTCGGAGAAGATCTGGATTATGACGGAGCCCGCAGAGTGAAGCACGAATTTTTTGAGGAAATGACAAAAGAGGGAATCCCTGTAAAAAAAGGATTGAAGGAATTGTTGGAATACCTGAAAGAAAGCGGGATTCCGGCAGTGGTGGCGACTTCCACGGAACGTATACGGGCAGAGGCGTTTATAAAGCGGGCAGGAGTCTATGAGTATTTTACAGACTGTGTCTATGGCGATCTGATCCAGGCAAGCAAACCGGCGCCGGATATTTTTCTGGAAGCTGCCGCAAAGATCGGACAGGATCCCGGAGACTGCGTGGTTCTTGAGGACAGTTCGGTGGGGCTGCAGGCCGCTGTGGCAGCAGGAAGCTACGCGATTTATATTCCGGATGTTGCGAAAGTGCCGGATGAAATTCAAAGAAAAGCAGACGCAAAGCTTGCTGATCTTTCACAGGTGATCGGCTGGATCAAAGAGAAGGAGAAAAGATAAGACATACATGCAGATTGAGAATTTGACTTTATTTCATGGTCTGTCTGAAGAGGAAACGAAACGGAGTATGATCTGCTCCCGTGCGAAGGTAGAGACGTATGAGCAGGATGCTTACATTTTCAGACAGGAGGACCATCCATCCAGGCTGTATTTTGTTCTGTCCGGGACCGTATTGTTAGGGCAGATCAATGCCCTGGGCAGGCAAAATTTCATAGAATATCTTGGCGAAGGGCAGGGATTTGGAGAGATAGACCTCTTTCTGGAACATGATATTTATGACTATTTTGCCTTTGCAAAGACAGAGGTAAAACTTTTAAGCGTATCCAGACATTTTTTTTATGGAACTTGTGTAAAGAACTGTGCGCATCACAGCAGAATTATTTTCAACATGCTTCGGATATTTGCAGGGGAAGCAGATAAGAATCTGAGAAAAATATATCTTCTGACAAGCGGAAATCTGCGTCAGAGGATTGCCGGCTATCTTCTGGAGGAAAGCCAGGGGAAAGCTGAAGTTGTGACTCCAATGAAAAGAGAGGAGCTTGCCGTTTATCTGAATACGACAAGACCCTCTCTTTCCAGGGAGTTATCCTGGATGCAGGAGAACGGCATTATTGAACGAAACGGCCGCCAGAGCATCCGCATCCTTTCTTTTGAAATGCTCCAGAATATACTGGAAGGGGAGGAGTAGAGATTACTCCTCCTCTGCAAATACTTCTTTTCCCATACCGCAGATCGGGCATACCCAGTCTTCCGGAAGATCTTCAAATGCGGTTCCAGGTGCAATTCCGTTATCCGGATCGCCTACTTCAGGGTCATATACATATCCACATGGTTCACAAACATATTTTTTCATTTTGTTTCCTCCTTTAGCAGCGTATCATACGCTGGTTATTTATCACATACTTTATTATAAATTATTCTGCAGATTTTTTCCACAGTCCGTGCAAATTGCAGTATTCATATGCTGCAATAAACTCATCTCCCTCGGCAAGAACAAAGGATGCAGACGGAGCTTCTCCGGGATGGAGTGTGCGGAACTGTCCGCCAAGCTTGGTTTCAATGTAAATTCCTGCAATGTAGTGCTCCTCCAGCATAGGATGAGGAACGGAACCAACGGTAACCTCTACTTTGTTTCCCTCGATTGTCACGCACGGTACATGCTTTTCCGTTGCGGCATCTGTGGAATTGGCGTTGAGTTTGCTAAGATCCGGTGCTCCTTCCTGACCGGCAAAAGCAATAAAGTTTTGAAAAATGTTATTTGTGTTTTTGTCTTTATAAAATTCAGCCATGATAAACCCTCCTTTTGTGTCACGTCTGATTTTTTGATTTCTTTTATTTGTCTACATTCTAATACAGTGAAATCTATATTTCCGTAACAAATGTTACCAAAAAGTATTTTTCCTGAAAAATTACCGTAATATACTTAAAAAAAGAAAAAAGAGAACAGCATTGCCTGTATTTCTATTTATAAATCAATGCTGCACTTGAAATATGTTCTCATTTGTGACAAAATATTTTCATGAGCGAAAAATCATAAAAAGAAAAGTATAAGAATAGGAGTGGTAAAAATGACAAAAATAGATATCATATCAGGCTTTTTGGGAGCAGGGAAGACAACGCTGATCCAGAAACTTCTCAAAGAGGCGTTTGCAGGAGAGCAGGTGGTGCTGATCGAAAATGAATTTGGAGAGATCGGTATTGACGGAGGCTTTCTGAAAGAGGCGGGAATCGAGATCCGGGAAATGAACTCCGGATGTATCTGCTGCTCTCTGGTGGGAGATTTCGGCGCTTCTTTAAGAGAAGTGATCGACACATATCATCCGGATCGCATTCTGATCGAGCCATCCGGCGTCGGGAAGCTTTCTGATGTGAAGCGGGCGGTAGAAGGAGTAAAGGAAGATGCAGACATTGTGCTCAACAGCGCCACCACAGTTGTCGATGTAAAGAAGTGTAAGATGTATCTGAAAAACTTTGGAGAATTTTACACTAATCAGGTAGAGTCTGCAGGAGCGATTATTTTGAGCCGTACGGATATTGCCGATGACGCAAAGGTGGAGCAGACGGTAGAGATGTTGAGAGAGCTGAACAGCGAAGCTCCGATCATCACGACGCCGGCGGAGAAGATAGATGGAAAGAAGCTGTTTGAAATTATGGAGAAACACGCGCCCTCCCTGGAAAAAGAAATGCTGGAGGAAAGCGTGTGCGAAGTGTGCGGCGGTCACCATGGCCCGGGACATCACCATGAGCACGACCATGACCACCATCACGATCACGAGCATCGTCACGACCATGAACACGAATGCGGCCACGAGCATCACCACGGCCATGAATGCAGCCATGATCACCATCATGACCATGGACATCATCACCACCACCATGCGGATGAGGTCTTCGGAAGCTGGGGCATGGAGACTGTGAAAAAGTTCAATGAAAATGAACTGAAGGTGAAATTGGAAGCCCTTGGAAGCAAAGAGACATATGGAATGGTTTTAAGAGCCAAAGGAATGGTCGAAGGCGACCGGGGAGAATGGATCTATTTTGACATGGTACCCGGTGAAATCGAGATCCGCCATGGACAGCCGGATTATACCGGAAGAATCTGTGTGATCGGCTCTGGTCTTAAGGAAGAAGCTCTTGGCGAGCTGTTCCGTATGTAAAAACGAAGAAAGAAAAGTGCAGGTGACAAAAAATGCAGATGGTAGATAATGCCAGAGTAGTTGTATATCTGATGACAGGTTTTCTGGAAAGCGGGAAAACACAGTTTTTAAGATACACTCTGGGACAGGAATATTTTGAGATTGACGGAAACACAGTTCTGATCCTGTGTGAAGAGGGAGAGGAAGAATACGGAGAGGATCTGCTGAAGCGGTCCCGTACCACTTTGCTGACTGTAGATGATCCGGAGGACATTACCCTGGAATGGCTGGAAGAAGTCGAGCGGAAGTATAAGCCGGAGAGAGTGATCTTTGAATGCAACGGTATGTATCCGGTGAGCAAAATGGAGGCGTTGGAAGTTCCCAAGGGATGGGGGCTTGTGCAGAAGCTGACGATGGTAGATGCCTCTACTTTCGGCACTTATATTGCCAATATGAAGCCTCTTTTTATGGATATGGTAAGAAATGCAGAGCTGGTTATGTTTAACCGCTGCACAAAAGATATGCCTCTTGCTTCCTATCGGAGAAGTGTAAAGGTAGTGAACCAGAGCGCCCAGATTATTTTTGAAGATGAGGAAGGCGAGATCGACAACATCTTTGAGGATTCCATGCCCTATGATCTGGATGCTCCGGTCGTGCAGATTGACGATATGGATTACGGAATCTGGTACGTGGATATGATGGATCACCCGGAACGCTATCTGAATAAAACCGTGGAATATAAGGCGAAAGTCCTGAAACCAAGAGGATTTGGGGCAAAAGAATTTGTAGCAGGGCGAATGGCAATGACCTGCTGCGCAGACGACACGACTTTTCTCGGTTATATCTGCAGGAGCGCCTACGCGCCGAAACTTTCGCCCGGACAGTGGGTGAAGGTAAAAGGGACAGTAGGTTATGAGTATACGAAAGCTTACCGCCGGAAGGGGCCTGTTATCAAAGCGGAATTTGTAGAGGCGTCCGAGGCTCCGGAAGATGAAATGGTATATTTTAACTAAACCGGAAAGGAAGGAAAAAGATTGCATACAATACCTGATATCAATACAGTAATTGGGATTCTGATCCCCTTTGCCGGGACAACGCTGGGAGCAGCCTGTGTGTTCTTAATGAGGGATACCATTCGGCCCCTTGTGCAGAAAGGTCTGCTGGGATTTGCATCCGGCGTTATGGTAGCGGCTTCGGTATGGTCCCTTCTGATCCCGGCGATGGAAATGACAGAACATATGGGAAAACTGGCCTTCCTCCCGGCGGCAGTGGGATTTATATGCGGGATGGGATTTCTGCTCCTTCTGGATAAAGTGGTCCCCCATCAGCATATGGATCACGATGAGCCGGAAGGCCCTAAAAAAGGATGGCGCCGCTCTACCATGCTTGTTATGGCTGTGACCCTTCATAATATCCCGGAAGGGATGGCTGTCGGCGTTGTCTTTGCCGGAATGCTGGCAGAAAATACTGAGATTACGCTGATGGGGGCCTTTGCTCTGTCTCTTGGAATTGCCATACAGAATTTCCCGGAAGGGGCGATCATTTCCATGCCGCTGAAAAGCCAGGACGGCCTTGGCAGAGGCAAAGCGTTTCTCTACGGAACACTGTCAGGAGTGGTAGAACCGGCGGCAGCGCTGATCACGATACTGCTGTCTAAATTTTTTGTTCCGGTGCTTCCCTATCTTCTTGCTTTTGCGGCAGGCGCTATGCTCTATGTGGTGGTGGAAGAACTGATCCCGGAAGCAAATGAGGGAGAACACAGCAATATTGGAACCATCGGCTTTGCAGCCGGATTTGTACTGATGATGATACTGGACGTGGCGCTTGGATAGTGCTTGAGGTAAAGAAGGGAAAAAGGAGAAAGACCGCAGAAATGCGGCTTTTTCTTTTTTCCATTTTCTTGAGTTGCAGGTGAAAATCAGTTAAAATAAAGTGTAGAAAGCAGAGAGATATGTTAGGAGAAGTCTGCAACCAAATGACTGGAGGATAAAGGGAATGAAGTTATGGAAAGATTTGTTTCGTACACAGATATTGGCACGAGGACTGAATTATTATGAAGAAGGTTATGTTATTTCTCTGGAACAGACTTCGACAGGATATAAAGCAGTAGTAGAAGGAACAGATGATTATGATGTAGAGATAGAGATTCGTGATGAGCAAGTTTATGATATGACATGTACATGTCCATATGCAGCAGAAGGGAATTATTGCCGGAATCCCAATAGATGAATTGCAGGAAATTGTATTTTCACAGGCATTTTCTGATGATTTTCTATATAACAAGATTATGACAAAATATGCGCCGATAACTCCGCAGCATATGATTAGACTGAAACAGCAGGTGCATGATATCGGCTATCGCTATTCGGACAGAGGAGGATTTGTAGACTACTATCGTGCGACAGATTATACAGATGCGCTGAATAGCCTCCTGGATGAAAATATTCCGCTACTACTGGAGAGAAATTGCAGAATGGAAGCATTTGAACTAGTGAATTGTGTTTTTTATGAGATCGGGAATCGAGATATAGATGATTCAGACGGAGGCACATCATTTGTAGCGGATAATTGTTACGAATATTGGCAAACAATACTGCAAGAATGCGATGATAAAGAAAAAGAAACTATGTTTCAGTGGTTTCAGCATCATCAGGAAAATTATGTCGTTGACTATTTGGAAGATTATGTTAGCAATTTTTTACTGAATGAGTTTCATGATGAAGAACTGCTTCGGAAGAAACTTCATATGTTAGATGAAAAAATCTCTAAGTTTCAAAAAGAAAATTACAGCGGCGATTCGTATTCAGCGCATTACGGTATGGTCAGTAACATAACTGCACGGATACATTTGATGGAAGAATTGAATTATTCTGAGCAGGAAATAAGAGAGTATCGGCAGAAATATAGGAATTTTTCTGAAATTCGAAAAATGGAGATAAGGGAATATTTATCGGAAAGAAAGTATGAAGAGGCTATCGCGGTATTGAAAGAAAGTAAAATTTTGGATGCTGATAAAGCCGGATTGACAGCAGAATATAGTCAGCAATTAATTCAAATTTACGAAAAAAGAAATATGCAGAAAGAATACGCACAAGAACTTCAATATCAGGTGTTTGAATGTATGCAGCATGATCTGGAGTACATTGTGAAATTAAAAAAGCTGTATAGTGAAACAGAATGGGAGAAACAAAGAGAAAGATTTTTACAAAGTAAAACTTCTTCATGGATACGATATAAGTTTTTGATGGAGGAAGAATTATTTGAAAGACTTCTCCGGGAAATTCAGAAGAATCAGTCAGTTTATGTATTGGATCAATATGAAACAGTATTGAAAAAGCATTTGCCAGATGAAGTGAGAGATACATATGTGCAATATGTAAAAAAGGAATCAACCCGAACAGCAGATAGGAAGTCATATAAATATTTAATGGCTTATCTGAAAAAGATTACCAGATATCCGAATGGTAAAAAGATAGCACAGGATATCGCGGAAGGCTGGAAACAGGATTATAAAAGAAGACCGGCTATGATGGATGAACTCCGGAAAGCTGGATTTTAATGTATGTGGAGGAAAAATAAAGGATGAATCGATTTTCTGAAAAGGATTGGAAATTGTTTCGAAGTAAGATTGCTGATTGGCAAGAAGCTTATATGGAAAAATTGAATAGGGAATATATAAAATTATTGAGCGGAGAAGGGAATGCTTCAGAAAAATTTTGGGCATTGGAAAAGAAAATCCGTCAAGATAAGAAGGATTGCGGAGTCCAGTGTGAAATGAGTCGTTCAAATCAATTCTATATTATGTTGTCATTATTAAATGAAGGCGCAATTACATTAGAAGATTTAAGTGATTTTAGTGAGGAGCTTCAAGAAATAATGAAACATTTCTATAAATTGGGAAATAGATAAAGTGAAGAAAACAAGAAACCATCAGATGAATTTATAAAAATGTTTGCAGATACTTACGATGTAAAGATCGTTTGCTAAGGAAAGGAGGTTTTGGATGAGCGAAAAGAAAAAGAAAATAGGTTTTACTGTTGCATGTGTAAACGAATTTGCACAACAATATAATCTTAGCATACAAGAAGCATTCCGTTACCTTTTTCAATTCAAAGGTATTGCGTTTATAAAAGAAAATTATGAAGTTGAGCATACTTTGGATTTTGGAACAATAATAGAGGATTTGGGAATATTGTGCCAGAAAAACGGAGGTGCGTTATGAGATTATACCATGGAAGCAATATTGTAATTGATAGTATAAATTTGGCAATGTGCAGACCATATAAAGATTTTGGAAGAGGATTCTATTTGACAGATATAAAAGAACAGGCAGAAAAAATGGCTGTAAGGGTGTCAAAAATCTATGGCGGCTCTCCGATTGTCAGTACTTTTGAAATACAAGATGATTTCAGGAAAATAGATGGTATCAAGGTTAAAGATTTTGGGTTAGAAACAACGGAAGAATGGGCAAAATTTGTCATGAATAATAGAAATCGTACATTTACAAATGTGAAAGATACTTTGTGCAATAAGGACAACAAATATGACATTGTTATAGGCCCTGTTGCGGATGATAATATGGCATTATTATTTCGTCAGTATGAAAATGAAATTATTGATTTTAAAACTTTATTGGCAGGAATGATATATAAGAAGACATCGTCGCAGTATTCTTTTCACACAGAAAAAAGTATAAAGTTTTTGCGAAAGGTGGAAAATTAATATGGGTAAGCAAGAACAGTTAATTGAATATATAATTCAGGATATTGTTGATATGTTCTCTTCGGATCAGAATATAGAATATGATGAGGCTATGAATAAATTTTATAATTCAAAAGTCTTTGAAAAGCTTCTGGATAAAGAAACTGGTTTATATCTGGAAAGTTCAGAATATGTGTATGATCTTTTTAAAGATGAGATGAATTTTGGGCGTATTGTTCAAGCAGAAATATAAGATTTATAGGATATAACTTCATATTATTGTAAATTTGAAGAAGTAAAATTTTCAGTTTTAACCAGGAATTTCAATTCATGGTCTGCGTCATACACATGTTTAATTGTTGTTGTTTGTTGCAGACCGGCATTGCAATGATTTAAGAAAATTTAAGAGAACCTTTATAGAAATCACAAAAATCCGGGTATATAATAAGATGGATATAAAGGAGAAATGAATTACATGAGACGAAGAAAGCGGCAGTATGCCCGGGAAACAGAAGAAATACAAAAGGAACGCATTCCCACGACCCGTTATGATCCGGATTATCGGGAGGGACTTACGGAAAATCAGGTGCAGGAGCACAGGCTCCACGGCTGGACGAATGTGGCGGTGGATCCTCCGGCTAAGACGACAAAAGAGATCATTCATGAAAATGTATTCACTTATTTCAACCTCATTTTTATAGTACTGGGCATACTTCTATGTCTGGTAGGTTCTTTCCGGAATCTGACCTTCCTTCCGGTTGTTATTTTAAATACATTAATTGGAATCGTACAGGAAGTACGGGCAAAAAATGTACTGGAAAAGATGAGTATGCTCAATGCGCCCCATGCCAGGGTGGTGAGAGATGGAAAGATATCCCAGGTTAATTCGGAAGATCTGGTGATCGACGATATTGTGATCTTCAGCGCCGGAAATCAGATCTGTGCCGACGCAGTGGTTGCGGCCGGGGAGGTCCAGGTAAATGAATCTCTTCTTACCGGGGAATCCGATGAGATCACAAAGCGGAAAGGAGACCACCTTATGTCCGGAAGTTTTGTGGTTTCCGGGCAGTGTCACGCAAGACTTGACAAGGTGGGAGCGGATTCCTATATTTCCAGGCTGACAATAGAAGCAAAAGCCATGGATGACCAGGAACAGTCAGAAATGATCCGTTCTTTGAATAAGCTGGTAAAATGGGTGGGAATCATCATCATTCCCATTGGTCTGGTCCTGTTTTCACAGAGCTTTTTCTTTAATGACGAAGGATTTCGTCAGAGTGTCACTTCCATGGTTGCGGCAGTCATTGGTATGATACCGGAAGGTTTATATCTTCTGGCAAGTGTCGCCCTTGCTGTCAGCGCTATGAGACTTGCAGGGCAAAAAGTTCTTCTCCATGATATGAAAAGTATTGAAACTCTGGCCCGGGTGAATGTGCTCTGTGTGGATAAGACCGGAACCATCACGGAAAATACCATGACAGTCAATAAGGCGGAGCCTACACTGGATTACCGGGAAAAAGAAGAGGAATATCCGCCTCTTGAGAAAATGATCGGAGATTTTGCGGCAGCCATGAGTGAAGATAATATCACTATGGCGGCTTTAAAGGAGTATTTTCGCGAGAATACAGGGAAAAAGCCGGTCAGTAAGACGTCCTTTTCCTCGGCGGTAAAATACAGCAGTGTGACCTACAAAGACGGCGCATATGTCCTGGGCGCTCCTGAGATGGTATTAAGGGATGATTACGTACTCTATGAGGCGGAAATTGAGCAGTATACAAAGAAGGGATACAGGGTTCTTGTATTCGGAAAATACGAGGGAGAAATTGACGGAAAGGCTCTGAAAGAAAAGGTAATCCCTCTGGGTTATATCATGCTCTCCAATCCGATCCGGGAAAATGCTCCGGAGACATTTCAATATTTTGCCCAGCAGGGTGTGGATATTAAAGTCATATCCGGAGACAATCCTATGACTGTGTCGGAGGTGGCACAGCAGGCAGGGATCAAAGGAGCAGAAAACTACGTGGATGCGGCTTCTCTTAAGACAGACCATGAAGTGGAAGAAGCAATGCAGAAATATACGGTGTTTGGAAGGGTAACGCCCAATCAGAAACGGCAGTTTGTCCAGGTTTTGAAAGAACAGGGCAACACAGTTGCCATGACAGGGGATGGTGTAAACGACATTCTGGCCTTGAAAGATGCGGACTGCAGCATTGCTATGGCCTCCGGAAGCGAAGCGGCTTCTCAGGCAGCCCAGGTGGTTCTTCTGGAGTCCGATTTTTCCAAAATGCCTTCCGTAGTGCTGGAAGGGCGAAGAGTCGTAAATAATATCCAGCGCTCTGCCAGTCTCTTTCTGGTAAAAAATATTTTTTCCCTGCTGCTGTCTCTCTTTTCTGCAGTGTTTATGATCACTTATCCATTGGAACCTTCACAGGTTTCTTTGATCAGTATGTTTACCATCGGTGTTCCGGCTTTCTTCCTGGCGCTGGAGCCCAACAAGAGCCGTATAGAAGGACATTTCCTGTCAAATGTATTTTTGAAAGCCCTGCCGGGCGGATTGACAGATGTATTGATCGTGGGAGCGCTGGTGATTTTCGGGCAGACTTTTGAAGTGGGAAGCAGAGATATCTCCACGGCGGCAACCATTCTTCTGGCTATCGTCGGTTTTATGGTGCTTTACAAGATCAGCCAGCCCATGAACCCTGTGCGGATGATTGTTTTAATAGGCTGCGGAATTGCCCTGATCTTTTCCAGTATTTATCTGGATGATCTGTTTGCAATGTCGGGTATGTCCACAAAATGTATTATGCTGTTTATTGTATTTTCTATAGCAGCGGAACCGGTATTCCGGTACTTGAGCTTCGTTGTGGAAGAACTTGGAAAGTTAGGGAAAAAGCTGATTGGAAAGAAAAGTTCCGAAAAAAACGGGTAAGAGAAAAACGGACAAACGGGGAAAGGAATCTTTGCATTCTTTCCCCGTTTGTCTGTCTATGCCGCCTGTAGTGTCTCTGCCGCTTCTTCAATAGCTTCTCTCATCTTGCCGACAAGACGGTCCACATCTTTTCTGGAAGCGATCAGCGGCGGGATCATACGGTTAATGCTGTCTCCGATGGCTGTGATCAATGCCCGGCGGCGGAAGGTTCCCCATTTTACTTCCATGGCAATAGGCAGATCATATTCCACTCCGACCAGAAGCCCACGGCCTCTCACCTCTTTTACATGAGGCAGGGTTCTGAGCTGGTCCATCAGATAATTGCCAACTTCTTCCGCATTTTCAGACAGGTGATGATCCAGGATTTCGGAGATGGATGCCAGAGCAGAAGCACATGCAATAGGACTTCCGCCATAGGTGGAGCCATGGGTTCCGCTTCCCAGAGCTTCTGCGACTTTCTTCCTGGCACAGCAGGCTCCGATAGGCATGCCGCCTCCCATTGCTTTTGCCATGGATACTGCATCCGGCATGACTCCGTATCCCATATAGGCCATAGGAGCTCCGGTTCTGCCCCATCCGGTCTGTACTTCATCAAGAAGGAGGAGAAGATGGTTGTCATCACACAGCTTTCTCAAGCCTTCCATAAATTCCTGAGTAGCCGGATGTACGCCGCCTTCCCCCTGAACAGGTTCGATCATAATAGCAATGGTATTTTTGGTAATTTTAGAAGCAAAATCTTCCAGATCATTGAATTTTGCATAAACAAATCCGGGGACCATAGAACCGAAGCCCTGCTGGATGGTTGTATCCGGCTGTCCGGTTGCTGCCATGGAACCAAAAGTCCGGCCATGGAATCCATGTTCTGCCGTGATGATCTGATACTTTTCAGGCCCAAAATGATCAGTTCCGTATTTCCGTGCCATCTTGATCATGCATTCATTGGCTTCTGTGCCTGAGTTCTGATAAAAAATTTTATCCATCCCGATGGTGTCACAGATTTTCTTTGCCAGCAGAGCCTGCGGGATTGTATAGGGATAATTAAAAGTGTGGAGAATATCATCTGCCTGATCTTTGATGGCAGCCACTACTTTTTCATTTCTGTTTCCGGGGCTGTTTACGGCCACACCTCCGTAGAAATCCAGGTAGGCATTTCCTTTTTCATCATACAGATACATCCCCTCAGCGCTTTCGGCAATGAAATCAAACCTTGGATATGTCTCCACCATATATTTTCTTACGATTGCCTTCAGTTCTTTTCCTGTCAGTCCAGTATCTTTCAGTTTCATATATAACGCCTTCCTTTCTATAATACAAATAAAAAGAGGCCGCACACAAAAGTGTACGACCTCTTTGCCTTGATGATATTAAAGTATATGCTTAAAAATTTTTTCTGTCAAGAATTGCCCTTGTCTTTTTTTCTGTACAATATGAGAAAGAGTTACTATTTACAGCTATTTCCAATCTACAGATTTTGCAGAGCAGATACAATCTCAGAAAAGTGCATACTGTTGGAGGCTTTGACAAGAATATTGTCACCGTCCTGAATAAGATCCTTAAGAAGGGGAATCAGTTCTTCGTTTGAAGCAAACCACCGGGCACAGCGCTTTGGAGCCAGTTCCTGGAAGCCGTCTGTGATGGAGCGGGCCAGATCCCCGACTGCAAATACAGCATCCACTCCGGTCTGTGCCAGATAGGCGCCTACTTCCCGGTGCAGATTGTCGGCGTTTTCCCCCAGCTCTCCCATACTTCCTACAATCGCTACCCGTCGGCCGATTCCGAGGTTGAGCACATCAATGGCAGCTTTCATAGACACAGGATTCGCATTGTAGCAGTCGTCCAGGATAATGCTTTTCTCTGTCTGGATAATATTGTTTCGTCCCGGCAGGAAGGGAAGGTGTTCAATTCCGGCCTTTATTTCTTCGCACGAAAGTCCCATGACATAGCCTACGGCAGCGCCTGCAAGGGCGTTGGATACCATGTGCATACCGGGAGTTGGAACGGTACAGTCAAATTCTCCTATAGGTGTGTGGATTATGCAGGACGTTCCCCGAAGCCCCATAGGCACAATGCCGGATGCAGAAACAGAACATCCGGAAGAAGTTCCGTAAAAGATAGGCTGAACTCCTTTTACAGGTCCCAGCTCGGCAAGGAGCGGATCATCGCCGTTGACAATGATGGAACCTCCGTTTTTCATATCCTGGAACATCTGTGTTTTCTCATGCAGGATTCCTTCCTGTGTTTTGAGAAATTCCAGATGAGCCACTCCAATATTGGTGATTACACAGATATCCGGACTTGCCACTGTGGAAAGCTTGCGCATTTCTCCAAAATGATTGATTCCCATTTCCAGAACAGAAACTTCGTGTTCTTCCCGAAGGTCAAAGACAGTAAGGGGAAGTCCCGATTCACTGTTTAAGTTTCCCTGTGTCTTATGCACATTGAATTTCTGTGAAAGCACAGAAGCAATCATTTCTTTTGTACTGGTCTTTCCGACACTGCCGCTGATGCCCACCACTTTAATGTCAAAAGAATCCCGATACAGCTTTGCAATATCAAGAAGAGCCTGGGCTGTAGAATCTACAAGAATATAAGGATCAGAAGTCTCTCCGAGATCTTCTTCAGAAACGGCGCACAGTGCACCCTGTCGGATAACATCAGGAATAAACTTGTGACCGTTGACCCTTTCGCCGTGTATTGCCACAAACAGGCAGTCATCTGCAAGGCGGCGGCTGTCTATGGTAACCATGCTTACCTCCTTTGCAAGGAGGGAAGGATCGCCGTGATAAGTACCGCCACAGGCGTTAGTTATATTTTCTATCGTCAGATTTTTCATGATAATCTCCCTTTTGTTTTTGACAATGAATCAGCTACTGATATCTCGCTTCCAGAGATTTTTGTATGATAAGCTCGCAAAATTCCCCATATTCATATCCTGCTGCTTTTGCTGCTTTGGGAAGAAGGCTTGCGGATGTCATACCCGGAAGAGAGTTTACTTCCAGACAGTAAAATTCCTCCGTTTCTTTATCTACAATAAAATCAGCTCTTGCATATACATCCAGACGCAGAGCCTTGTAGGCTTTTTCGCCGGCTTTCTGGATCATAGCTGTTGTTTTTGCGTCTACAGAAGTGGCAGGACAGATTTCTGACGCACCGCCCTGCTGATATTTGTGCGCATAATCAAAAAATCCGTCTGATGGAACAATTTCTACCAGAGGAAGCGCCTTTCCGTCAAAAATACCACATGCATATTCTCTTCCGTTGATAAAAGGCTCAATTACAACCTCATCCTCTTTCAGGAAAGACTGGCGCATCGCTTCACGGTATTCTTCATCCGTATGCACGATGTGTACGCCAAGGCTGGATCCTCCGGAGCAGGGCTTCACTACAACGGGAAGAGAGAAGCCAAGATCGGAAAGAGGAAGATCTTTTTGGGAGTGGGGTACATGAAGCCCTACCGGAGTAGGAACTCCCTGCATCTGGAAAATTTCTTTGGTAACTCCTTTGTTCATTGATAAAGCACAGCCCAGAGAATTAGGCCCTGTATAGCGGATTCCAAGTGTATCAAAGGTTGCCTGTATTTTCCCGTTTTCGCCAAAGCCGCCGTGAAGAGCCATAAATGTGATGTCCGCCATGCGGCACAGCTCCAGAACATTGGGCCCCAGATAGCTTGCTGAATCACCGGGGCGTGAAGCTTTTAATGCTTCCAGATCAGGTTCGGTTACCTGAATGCCGGAAGCGATCTCAAGTCCGCCGCCGGGAATAGTAAAGACTTCCTCCAGATTGTCAGGTGCTGTAGGAAGGCCGAGGAAAGCATCAAGAAGATAGGCGTTGTGGCCCCGTTCTCTCAAAGCTTTGCAAATGCTTCCTCCGGAACTTAAAGAAACATCTCTTTCGTTGCTGTAGCCTCCTGCAAGTACAATAATATTCATAAAATTAACACTCCTTAATATTCTAGTCCATACCCATCTGGTCAAGAAGGGATTTTTTTACCTGATATAAGCTTTCAGAAAGGTCAACATATACCTGATGTGGATAGAAAAGACGCTTTGTCTCATCCCACAGTGTCTTCTTTTCCTGTTTGCAGTATTCTGCGATTTCCATAACGGAAGGAGACTGATACACACATTCTCCTTTGCGGAAAACAGGTACTAAAATTTCGCGCATAGTATAAGATCCGCCGGGCAGCTTTGTCTTTTTCCAGGTTTCGATCGGATCAAAGAGAAGAAGATCTTCGCTTGGATCAAAAATTTCATCTGCAAAGCAGATCAGATCAGCGCGGACTTTGCCGGTGGTCTTATCATAAATCCGGAAAATGGTTTTGTTTCCGGGATTTGTGATTTTTTCCGTATTTTCGGAAATTTTTATTTTAGGAATAAAGGAACCTGATTCATCCTGAATAGCTGCCAGTTTGTAAACACCGCCAAAGGACGGGCAGTCTTTAGAGGTGATCAGATTTGTTCCTACGCCCCAGGAAGTGATGGCCGCCTGCTGCATTTTTAAATCATGAAGCAGGTATTCATCCAGATCGTTGGAAGCGGCAATGACTGCATCTTTAAATCCGGCTTCATCCAGCATTTTCCGCGCTTCCTTGGAGAGATAGGCGAGATCCCCGCTGTCCAGACGTATGCCATACCGCTTCAGAGGATTCCCGCTGTCTTTCATTTCCTGGAATACCCGGATTGCATTTGGAACACCCGATTTCAGGGTATCATAGGTGTCTACAAGAAGGGTGCAGTTGTCAGGATAAAGATCTGCATAAGCGCGAAAAGCAGTATATTCATCCGGAAAACTCATAATCCAGCTGTGCGCATGGGTACCAAGTACCGGTACATCAAAAAGCTGGCCTGCCAGAACATTGGAAGTTCCAACACAGCCGCCGATCATTGCGGCGCGGGCGCCGTAAAGGCCGGCATCGGGTCCCTGGGCACGGCGGAGTCCAAACTCCATTACACCGTCCCCGTTAGCGGCAAAGACGACACGGGAAGCCTTTGTGGCGATCAGGGACTGATGATTAATGATATTCAGGATCGCTGTCTCTACGAGCTGTGCTTCCATAATAGGGGCAATAATCTTAATGAGCGGTTCTTTTGGAAAGACTACCGTTCCTTCGGGAATAGCATAAATATCTCCCGTAAAGTGGAAGCCTCCGAGATAGTGCAGGAAATCTTCGCTGAAGATCCCCAGACTCCGGAGATAATCCACATCCTCATAAGTGAAATTCAAATTTTTTACATATTCAATTATCTGATCCAGTCCGGCGCAGATAGAATATCCGCCTCCGCTTGGATTTTGGCGGAAGAATACGTCAAAGATGACGGTTTCATTCTGCCCCTTTTCGTAGTATCCCTGCATCATAGTAAGTTCATAGAAGTCAGTAAGCAGGGTAAGGTCGTGTCTGTTCATTGTTCCTTTTAAACTCCTTTTAGTACCTTTTTATTCCATGTCTGCGTCAGCAGACATGGTGTCTCTGGCAGTTAACATTCGCCATGCAAGCTCGCCCCCTTCGGGACCTCGCTCGCGGGCCTCGTCCCCGCAAAGCGGGGCAAGCTGATTTATCAGCTTGAATTGCACATGGTGCAATTATTATACCACGTTTTTTTTACAGTTGTAAAAAGAATGTAAAAAAACTATACCAGGGACTGATTTTTTATGATTGTTTCCTGGATGATATTCTGGCAGTATGCGCCCAGATGCCTTTTGGTTTCTTTGTCCAGTTTGTCCGGATAAATGGGGGTTCCATATTCCAGTACCACGTGGGCTTTTCTGACAAAAGGCAGATGTTTTTCAAAGATTGCCTGTGTATTGTTCATGGACATGGGGATGATAGGACATCCTGTCTTTTCAGCAATCTTCAGCGCACCGTCCTTAAATGGCAGCATAGAAAGTTCTTCGCCTGTATTTCTTGTTCCCTCCGGGAAGATGCAGATAGAAATTCCACTTCTGATATATTCTATAGCAGTCAGAATGGTTTTGAGTCCCTCCTTCGGCGTGCTTCTGTCGAGGAAGAGACAGTAAAGGTTTTTCATCCAGTCACGGAGAAGAGGATAGCGGAGCATTTCTTTTTTGGCAACATAGCCTGTCAGGCGCCGGCACCTGGAATAGGTCAGCAGAATATCGAAATAGCTTCTGTGATTTCCTATATAAAGGACCGGTTCATCCGGGATATTTTCTTCTCCGATCACAGTTACGCTCACTCCGGCAATTTTCAGCATGAGCCGGAACGTCCACTGCACCATCCGGAGACAGGAATAGTCTTTTGCTCTTTTGCTGATAAGGCCAACTACGTTTTCTATGAGGAGAACGGGAATGCCGATGACCAGGTACAGAAACAGAACAATTACGATACAAATAAATCTTATCATATTACTGCAGCCTTTCTTTTTTATACTTTCAGATATTTCTCAGACATCTTACCACATCTTACCATAAAACTGTCATTTTTCAAAGGGGTGGCGTGTATGATGATAAAGAGAAATAACTGTATGGTACAAAGATATGAAAGAACAAAGGAGGCTGCTTTGCACGCTTTGCGTTGTTTTGCTGATTTTTGTTTCGTTATCTGCAGGCTGCAGTGTGGTAAAAGAGGACAAAGAAAAAACCGGCGATATCGAATATACAGTAGTAAAGGAAGAAGAGCTGCCAAAAGAGCTGCAAAAGCAGATTGAACAGAAAAAGGAGGACCCCATGAAGATTTCCTACGGGGATCAGGGGATGCTTTATATTGTGAGAGGATACGGAGAAAAGGACACGGAAGGATATCAGGCAGAAGTCAGGGAACTTTATGAGACAAAGAATGCCATTTACATACGGACTTATTTGAAAGGTCCAAAATCAGAGGAGGAAGCTAAAGAAAAAAAGACCTGCCCTTATGTGGCGGTAAAGATGCCGTATAATGCAAAAAAAATCCGATTTGATGAGTGAAAAAGGAGGAAATAAAAGTGGAAGAAGTCAGAAAGGCAGTTCACTGTATACAGACAGGAAAAAAGGTGACGGATCAGTTTTATGTGGATGAGGATGTCAATGTGCCGGATGTCAGAGAAGATGTGGCGAAAGTCATTCTGGCAGGAGGCCGCGTGCGGGTAGAGGACATTAAGATGACGGAAAATTATGCCAGGATCACAGGAAAGATTGCCTATCAGATCCTGTATGAAACAGAAAATGAGATCCAGAAGGTATCGGCGCTTCAGGGGAAACTGTCTTTTGAAGAGATGGTGTATATGGAAGATGAACCAGTGGGAAAACTATATGTCAGATCATCTTCCGCAGAGCTGAACGTAACCGTTATTCATTCCAGAAAATTGAATATCCGGGCGGCAGTTGACCTTGAAGTCAGCTCAGAGGGGGAGAGTGAGGAAATCCTGACAACAGATGTGGAGACTTCTGAACCGGTCTATAAACGCTTCCGGACAGAGGAAATACTGAAGCTGCATTCGATGAAAAAAGACATATACCGGATCAAGGAAGAGATGAAGATTCCGGCTTCAAAAGAAAATATAGGTACACTCCTCTATGGAGAGGCGAACTTAAGAAAGCTGGATACCCGACTTGGAACAGATGAGCTGCTGCTTAGAGGAGAGATTCAGCTGTTTTGTCTTTATGAGTCACAGGAGCAGAAGATGGAATGGGTGGAGCAAAATATTCCCTTTGAGGGAAAGTTAGAATGTTACGGGGCAGAAGATACTATGTACCATGACATTCAGGCTTCGCTTACAGATGAAAATATAGACATTCGAATGGATGAGGACGGGGAGATGAGGATTTTCGGACTGGAGGCCTCTCTGGAAGTAAGGTGCAGTGTCTATGAAGAGGAAAAAACAGAAATTCTGGATGATCTTTATTCCCTGACAAAAGAGCTTATTCCTGCCCGGGAGGAAAAGGCTCTGGAAAGACTGGTTATGCAGAACCACTCCAGGTGCAAGGCAGCGGAGCAGCTGAACCTTCCAGAGCTGAAGGACGGAATGCTTCAGATCTGCCACTGCAGCGGCAGGCTCCAGATGGAATATACGAAAATCGTTCCGGAAGGGATTCAGGTAGAAGGTGTGATTCATATAGGAATGCTCTACATAAAGGCAGACGATGAAGTACCTTTTGATGTATGGCAGGGGATGATCCCCTATTCTCATATCATTGAGTGCCCGAAAGCAGAGGAAACGATGCGCTATGATATTAGCGGCACGGTGGAACAGTTAAGTGTCAGCCTTCTTGGAGGCGGTGAAGCAGAAGTCAAAGCAGTGCTTGGATTCCAGATCCTTCTTAGAGAGGCTGTCATGGTAGAGAATATCGAACAGATAGAGGAAAGAGAGATGGATGAAAAAGAAGCGGAGAATGCTCCCGGAATTGTGGGATATATTGTAAAGGAAGGCGATGATCTGTGGAATCTTGCCAAACGGTATCACACCACAGAGGAAGGAATACAGGAAGTGAATGAGATGGACGGCAGGCAGATAAAAGCAGGAGATCGTATATTGATTTTTAAAGAAAATATGAGTATACTATAAGAACACTGTATACAAGATACAAGGAGAAAACAATGGATAAATTAGAATTGAAAGCACTGGGAAAGATAAATCTTGGACTGGATATTCTCGGACGGAGAGAAAACGGCTACCATGATGTGCGCATGGTGATGCAGACTGTTTATTTATATGACAGAGTAATTATGGAAAAGATGCGGGAACCGGGGATAGAGATTCGCACAAATCTTGGCTTTTTGCCGGTCAATGAGAACAACATTGCCTATAAGGCGGCAGATCTTATGATCCGGGAATTTGGTATCCGGGAGGGAATGCGCATTACCCTGGAGAAGCATATTCCGGTGGCGGCGGGTATGGCAGGAGGAAGCTCCAACGCCGCAGCGGTGCTTTTTGGAATGAACCGTATGTTTTCTCTGGGACTTTCTGAAGAGGAATTAAAGAAAAGGGGAGTGATTCTGGGGGCGGATGTTCCCTACTGTATTATGCGGGGAACTGTTCTGGCGGAAGGGATCGGAGAGATCCTGACGCCGCTTCCGGCTATGCCGAAATGTTATGTGCTGATTGCAAAGCCGCCGCTTTCTGCGTCTACGAAAACCGTATATGAAAAAATTGACCAGGAAGGGATCAGCCGGCATCCGGATATCGACGGTATACTTGCGGGACTGGATGCCGGGGATCTGAAAAAGATAGCCGGAAGCATGGGAAATGTGCTGGAACAGGTGATGCTGAAGGAACATCCGGTTCTTGGTCAGATCAAGGAAACAATGAAAGAAGCAGGTGCCCTGAATGCTATGATGAGCGGCAGCGGTCCCACAGTGTTCGGGCTTTATGAGAACAGGAGGACAGCAAAGGCAGCGGCAGAAAAGCTGAAACATACCGGCCTGGTGAAGCAGGCTTATGTGACCAATGTACACAATGTAAGGAGGAAATAAATGAAGGAACCGAATTTTGAAGTCAGCATGAATGAGTATCTTCCCCTTAGGGATGTTGTTTTTAATACTTTGCGTCAGGCAATTTTAAGAGGGGAACTGAAACCGGGAGAAAGGCTGATGGAAATACAGCTGGCAAATAAACTGGGCGTCAGCAGGACGCCTATCCGGGAGGCAATCCGCAAGCTGGAGCTGGAAGGACTCGTTCTGATGATTCCCAGAAAAGGTGCCGAGGTGGCAGAGATCACGGAAAAAAGCCTAAGAGATGTGCTGGAAGTAAGGCGGGCTTTAGAGGAGCTGGCTGTGCGCCTGGCATGCGATAAGATCAGCGAAGAAAAGATTCAGGAACTGAAAGAAGCAGCCGAGTATTTCCGATCCACCTTAAAAAGCGGAGATATCACGAAAATTGCGGAAGCTGACGTCAAATTCCATGATGTGATCTATCTTGCAACAGATAACCAGAAGCTGATCCAGCTTCTCAGTAACCTTGGAGAACAGATGTACCGTTACCGGGTGGAATATTTAAAACGGTCAGATTTCCATCAGCAGTTGATCGATGAACACGAGGAGATTATTCAGACTATTGAGACAGGACAAAAAGACAAGGCTGCCAAGGTAGTGTGTCAGCATGTGGATAATCAGGTAGAGGCAGTGATCGATACCATCCGGACAAAAAAATAATTGCAGTTTCGAGCCCGCTTTTGTATAAAGGGGCAAAAGGGCGGCAAAACTCCTGATAGATTCAAAGAAATAAAAAGAAGAGATCAGGAGGTACATACAATATGGAAACGGGAAATCGCAGGGAAAGAAAAAGGCAGGTCTTTTGCCTGGCAGCAGCGCTTATAGCAGCGGCAGTCATTACAGGTTTCCTTGTCTGGCAGAGAGGAATGCTGGTGGAGGCAAGAAGCCGGGAAGCACAGGAAGAGCTGGCGGAAACGGTGCTGCGTTTTCATGTACTGGCTGACAGCGATTCGGATCGGGATCAGAAGTTGAAAATGGCTGTAAAAGAAGTCCTTCTTTCCTATATGAAAAAGAATATGCCGGAAACGGATGATCTGGAAGAAACCATAGAGTGGATGGGCAGTCATCTTAGTGATATGGAAAAGACCGGCGAGATGGTTCTTCGGAATGAGGGATGTACGGATGAGGTCAGCGCAGAGGTCGTGAAGGATTATTTTCCGGAAAAAAACTATGGAGATGTGACATTTCCGGCGGGAGAATATACAGCTCTCAGGGTAAAGATCGGAAGCGGGCAGGGGCATAACTGGTGGTGCTGCCTGTATCCCAACCTTTGTTTTACAGATGCTGTCCGGTGTGTTGTGCCGGAAGAGGGAAAGGAAAAAATGGGACATGTGTTAAGTGAAGATGCGTACGATATGGTTACGGCATTTTCGGACTTTAAGATAAGATGGTTTTTCTTCGGGGATGGTGCATCCGGGAAATAACCAGGTAAGGCGGAGGCAGAAACGTTATGACAGAATTTTTAGTCAGGCATTTTATAAAAGATTATCACAAGACAGAGGAACTGAATGTGCGGACGCAGTACGGCACGCTGGCAGGGGTTGTGGGCATTATCTGTAATGCCCTCCTTTTTGCTGTAAAGGCGGCAGTGGGGATTGCCATGCACAGTATTTCTGTTACGGCAGATGCATTTAACAATCTGTCGGATGCAGCTTCTTCTGTGATCGGTCTTGTGGGGGTGAAGCTGGCGGGAAAGCCGGCAGACAAAGAACATCCCTTCGGACACGGAAGAATGGAATATATTACGGCGCTTGTGGTTTCCTTTCTTGTTATTGAAGTAGGACTTACTTTTTTTAAGGATGCATTTTCCAGAATATGGAATCCACAGAAACTGGAATTTCAGTTTATATCGGTTCTGATTCTGGTCTTATCCATTGGAGTAAAACTGTGGATGAGCCTTTTTAACCGGAAATTGGGAAAAAGGATTGATTCTAAGGTAATGCTGGCGACAGCGGCAGATGCCGTGGGTGACGTGATCACCACTTCTGCCACCGTGATCTCCCTGTTGTTTTTCTATTTTACAGGAATCAATATTGACGGAGTTATCGGTGTTTGTGTATCATTGGTAGTCATATGGGCGGGGATTGGAATCGCAAAGGATACATTGAAGCCGCTTCTGGGAGAGCCTACTTCTTCTGCAGATTATGAGAAGATTACCAGATTTGTGGAGAGTTATGACGGAATTATCGGAAGCCATGACCTGATCGTGCATAATTATGGACCGGGCCGAAATATGGCATCTATACATGCGGAAGTGCCCAATGATGTAGATATTGAGGAATCTCACGAGATTATTGACAGGATCGAGCGGGACGCTATTTCGCAGATTGGAGTTTTTCTTGTTATACATATGGATCCGGTGGAGACAAAAAATGAAAGAATACTGGAAATCAGGAAACAGGTGGAGGCGAGCATAAATGAGATCGATCCGGATGTAACGATCCACGATCTGCGCGTAGTGGAAGGTAAGGAAAGGATCAATCTTATATTTGATATGGTAGTTCCCTTTGCTTATTCCAGAGAAGAGCAAAAGGAGCTGGAGCGGAAAGTAAGGAGTTACTTATCAGAACGGGACTCCAGATATCAATGTGTGATCACAGTAGAACAAAGTTTTGTGGCACAGGGAGAGGAAGGATAAAGATGTACACATATGAAAGCAGGGTAAGATTCAGTGAAGTAGATCATTATGAGACAATGACGCTTCCGTCTATTATTAATTATTTTCAGGACGGGAGTATTTTCCAGTCAGAGGATATCGGTCTGGGTGTAGATTACCTGAAGGAAAAGAAAAGAGCGTGGGTACTGTCTTCCTGGCAGGTTGTTATCGAGCGGTATCCGCGCATCGGAGAGAAAATCCGGATCGGTACGTGGGCCACAGGCTTCCAGGGACTTTACGGCTACCGGAATTTCTGCATGTGGGATGAAAAAGGGGCAAAGGCGGCGTATGCCAATTCTATCTGGGTTTACATGGATCTGGAGAAACAGCGTCCTGCAAGACCGCCGAAGGAAGAAGTGGAAAAGTACGGGACAGAAGAGGCGCTGGAGATGGAATATGCACCCAGAAAAATCTCTTTGCCGCAAGATGCTTTGTCAGGAGAGATCTTCCCGGTGCGAAAATACCATATTGATACGAATGAGCATGTAAACAACTGCCAGTATGTCCAGATGGCATTGGAGGCTGCCGGGGAAGAACTGATGGTAAGACAGATGAGGGCGGAATATAAAAAGTCTGCTTTATTGCATGACAAAATACTGCCAAAAGTGGCGAAAGAAGGAGAAAGGACAGTGGTGGAACTGTGTGAGCCCGACGGAGGAGTTTACGCAGTGGTGGAGCTGACAGGAGAAAAAAGATGTTAGAAAAAGGTTTGGGGAAAAAGCAGGTACTTAAGGTTGTAAAAAAGACAGATTTCGGAATATATCTTGGAACGGAGGAGGAGAGAGTGCTTCTGCCGGGCAGACAGGTACCGGAGGGGACGAAGATCGGAGATGAGCTGGAAGTGTTTCTCTATCGCGATTCCAGAGACAGGCTGATCGCCACTACGCATGAACCCAAAATACAGCTTGGTGAACTTCAGGTTCTGACAGTGGCAGATACAGGGAAAATAGGAGCGTTTCTTGATTGGGGGCTGGAAAAGGATCTTCTGCTTCCTTTTAAGGAGCAGACCGCAAAAGTGAAAAAAGGAGATTCCTGTCTGGTAAGTCTGTATGTGGATAAGAGCGGCAGACTGTGTGCCACTATGAAAATTTATGAAAAGCTCAGGACGGATTCCCCTTACAAGAAAGATGATAAGGTTAAAGGAATCATCTATGAAAAGAGCACCAATTTCGGACTTTTCGTAGCGGTTGACAACTGCTACTGCGCGCTGATCCCCAAAAGGGAAGCGCCCGGAGGATATAAAGTGGGTGATGTGGTAACAGCCCGCGTCGCAGAAGTGAAGCCTGACGGAAAGCTGGATCTTAGTGTGCGGGAGAAGGCATTTATCCAGATGGATGCAGATGCGCTGATCATTCTGGAGCGTCTCAAGGAACATGGAGGAGAGCTTCCGTTTACCGATAAAGCCGATCCGGACCGGATCCGGGAAGAGTTCGGATTCAGTAAAAATGCTTTTAAGCGGGCAGTGGGCAGACTCTTAAAAGAAGGAAAAATAGAAATACGGGAAAAAAGCATTGCAATCCGGTAAAAATTGGTTATAATGAGGGTGTGTAGTGAAATAAGTATGGAAAGTGAGGAATGACAGGACAATGAAAGTACAGAATATAACAGACATTGACAGGTTTTTTAAAGTAGTAGACGAATGTAAAGGAAGAGTGGAACTGGTGACAGGAGAAGGGGACAGACTGAATCTGAAATCCAAGTTATCACAGTATGTATCCATGGCAAACATTTTCTCCAACGGAGAAATTCCGGAGCTGGAAATTATTGCTCACGAGAAAGAAGATATTGACAGACTCGTATCCTTTATGGTGAACGGCTAATTGAAATGAATCCGGAACAGGCGGGCATGTTGTCGATAAGGGGCAGCATTCCCGCCGTTTTAGCATATAGGAAACTTCGTTTTTTGTTTAGAGAGAGGGAAAGACATGAGTTTTGCACATCTGCACGTCCATACGGAATACAGCCTTCTGGACGGTTCAAACAAAATAAAAGAATGTGTGTCAAGGGTAAAAGAGCTGGGGATGAACAGCGTTGCCATCACCGACCATGGCGTTATGTACGGCGTCATTGATTTTTACCGCGCGGCAAAGGCGGAAGGGATCAAACCTATCATCGGCTGTGAAGTCTATGTGGCGCCGGGGTCCAGATTTGACAGAGAGGCCAGAGGAAGTGATGAGAGCAGGTATTATCATCTTGTGCTTCTGGCGGAGAATGACCAGGGCTATCATAATCTGATGAAGCTGGTTTCCAGGGGATTTACGGAAGGGTATTATTATAAACCCCGTGTGGATATGGAGCTTTTGGAACGCTATCATGAAGGGCTGATTGCCTTGAGTGCCTGCCTGGCAGGAGAAGTTTCAAGAAATATTCTCAGGGGCATGTATGAGGAGGGCAAGGAAGCTGCCCTTCGCTATGAGAAAATTTTCGGCAAAGGCAACTTCTTCCTGGAGCTTCAGGATCATGGGATTGCCCAGCAGACCATGGTAAATCAGGCTCTGCTGCGGATGAGTCAGGAGACAGGGATCGGCCTTGTGGCGACAAACGATATCCACTATACTTATGCGGACGACGTAAAGCCGCATGATATCCTTCTGTGCCTTCAGACCGGTAAGAAACTGGCAGATGAGGACCGGATGCGGTATGAGGGCGGACAGTACTACATCAAATCCGAAGAAGAGATGAAGGAATTGTTCCCTTATGCGCCGGAAGCCCTGGAAAATACACAGAAAATTGCTGACAGATGCAATGTGGAAATTGAGTTCGGGGTAACAAAACTTCCGAAATATGATGTCCCGGATGGCTATACTTCCTGGGAATATCTCAACAAACTCTGCTTCGAAGGGCTGGAAGAAAGATATGGTGTGAAAGGTGGAGAGCACGAAGGGGAGGTGGATCAGGAGCTTAAGGATCGTCTGACCTATGAGCTGTCCATCATTCATGATATGGGATATGTAGATTATTTCCTGATCGTATGGGATTTTATCAAATACGCAAGAGATCACAAGATCATGGTGGGCCCGGGGCGTGGATCGGCAGCAGGAAGTATCGTTTCCTATTGCCTTGGAATTACCAGTATCGATCCTATTAAGTATCAGCTTCTGTTTGAGCGTTTCCTTAACCCGGAGCGAGTGTCTATGCCGGATATTGATGTGGATTTCTGTTTCGAGAGACGTCAGGAAGTCATAGACTATGTGGTAAGAAAATACGGCTCCGACCGGGTGGTGCAGATTGTTACTTTTGGTACAATGGCTGCAAGAGGAGTCATTCGGGATGTGGGACGTGTAATGGATCTTCCCTATGCTTTTGTGGACAGTATTGCGAAAATGATTCCGAAAGAACTGAACATTACCCTGGATAAATCTCTGTCTATGAATCCGGAATTGAAGAAACTCTATGAGGAGGACAGCCAGGTCCGGGAGCTGATCGATATGTCAAAAAGGCTGGAAGGTCTTCCGAGACATACGTCCATGCATGCGGCAGGCGTAGTGATCAGTCAGAAAGAGGTGGATGAGTATGTGCCCCTTTCTCTTGGTTCAGATGGTTCGGTAACCACACAGTTTACGATGACGACTCTGGAAGAGCTGGGACTCCTTAAAATGGATTTCCTCGGTCTTCGGACGCTGACTGTAATCCAGAATGCAGTGGATCTGGCGGAAAAGAGTACCGGAACACAGATTGATATTAATGCAATTGATTTTAATGACCAGGAAGTGCTGGGGTCTATCGGAAGCGGTCGGACAGACGGTGTGTTCCAGCTTGAAAGTGCGGGGATGAAAAGCTTCATGAAGGAGCTGAAGCCAAAGAGCCTGGAAGATATTATCGCTGGAATTTCTCTTTATCGTCCGGGACCGATGGATTTTATTCCCCAGTATATCAAAGGGAAGAACAGCACAGGAGAGATTACCTATGACTGCCCGCAGCTTGAGCCGATCCTGGCGCCCACATACGGATGTATTGTTTATCAGGAACAGGTTATGCAGATTGTGCGTGATCTGGCCGGTTACACTCTTGGAAGAAGCGACCTTTTGAGAAGAGCTATGTCCAAGAAAAAAGGCGATGTGATGCAGAAAGAGCGCCAGAACTTTGTGTATGGGAATCCTGATGAAGGGGTGCCCGGATGCGTCAACAATGGAATCGACGAAAAAACAGCCAACAAAATTTATGATGAGATGATTGATTTTGCAAAATATGCCTTCAATAAGTCTCATGCGGCAGCATATGCTGTTGTTTCTTATCAGACTGCCTATCTGAAATATTATTATCCGGTAGAATTTATGGCGGCTCTTATGACATCCGTGATTGAAAATCCGCCGAAAGTGGCAGAATATATTTACAGCTGCCGGCAGATGGGGATTGAAATCCTTCCGCCGGATATCAACAGAGGAGAAGGGAATTTCTCTGTGGATGAAGGAAATATCCGGTATGGGCTGGCGGCGATCAAGAGCATCGGACGTCCGGTGATCCAGGAAATTATTGAGGAGAGAGAAATCGGCGGAGAATTTAAGAGCCTGAAAGATTTTATTGAACGAATGTCCGGAAAGGATGTCAATAAACGCAGTATAGAGAACTTTATCAAGGCAGGTGCATTTGACGGACTCGGAGGAACCCGGAAGCAGTTTATGAGTATCTACATCCAGATTCTGGATCAGGTAAACCAGGAGAGAAAAACCTCCATGGCAGGGCAGATGTCTCTCTTTGATCTTGTGGGGGAAGAGCAGAAAAGCGAATTTGATATTCCTCTTCCTGATGTGGGAGAATATGATAAAGAAACGAAGCTTGCTTTCGAAAAAGAAGTGATCGGGGTATATCTGACAGGACATCCGCTGGAGGATTATGAAGAAAAATGGCGGAAAAATATTTCCAAGACTACACTGGATTTCCAGATTGACGATTCCACCGGGCGGGCGAGAGTGTATGATGGTGCCAAGGAAACGGTGGGCGGTATGATTACTGCCAAAACCATAAAACATACAAAGAACAATAAGATGATGGCTTTTCTGACTCTGGAAGATCTGGTGGGAAATGTGGAGATTGTCGTTTTCCCAAGGGATTATGAAAAGAATCAGCGTCTTTTAAACGAGGAAAGCAAGGCATTCATCCGGGGAAGAGTATCGGAAGAAGACGATGCTCCCAGCAAGCTGATCTGTGAGACGGTTATTCCCTTTGAACAGACAAAGAGGGAGCTGTGGATCCAATATCCGGATAAGGCGGCCTATATGGAAGATGAATCCCATCTTTTTGAACTGCTGAAGGCCTCTGACGGCGACGATACAGTCGTGATATACTGCAGGGCAGAAAAAGCAGTGAAAAGACTTCCGGCGGGGCGGAACATCTATATTGAACCCGGGATTCTAAGCAGATTGACGAATTATTTCGGAGAATCTTGTGTAAAAGTTGTAGAAAAGCCCATTGAAAGCATAAGATAGATAGGGTAGAATAGGAAGCAAAGCGAAAATTAAGAAGCATGAAAATATAGTTACAGATGGAGGAAAGATATGGCAGCAGAAAAAGTGATTCGTACAATTGGAGTTTTGACCAGCGGAGGCGATGCGCCTGGAATGAATGCAGCGATTCGTGCCGTTGTTCGTACAGCATTGGGAAAAGGCGTAAAGGTAAGAGGAATCCGTAAAGGATATCAGGGCCTTCTGGATGAGGAGATTATCGATCTGACTGCAAGAGATGTATCTGATACAATTCAAAGAGGAGGAACAATCCTTCAGACAGCACGCTGTGAAGAAATGCGTACAGAAGAAGGACAGCAGAAAGCAGCAGCTATCTGCAAAAAGTATGGAATCGACGGACTGGTAGTCATCGGAGGGGACGGTTCCTTTGCAGGAGCACAGAAACTGGCAAATCTGGGAATCAATACCATCGGTCTTCCGGGAACCATTGACCTTGATATTGCATGTACCGAATATACCATTGGATTTGATACAGCTGTAAATACGGCAATGGAAGCGATCGATAAAGTCAGAGATACATCCACTTCTCATGAGAGATGTTCTATTATTGAAGTTATGGGCCGTGATGCAGGTTATCTTGCTCTGTGGTGCGGTATTGCAAACGGAGCAGAGCGTATCCTTCTTCCGGAGGAGCACGACTTTAACGAAGAAGCGATCATCGCAGATATTCAGGAATGCCGGAAGCGTGGAAAGAAGAATTACATTATCATTAATGCAGAAGGTATCGGCGGTTCCATTGAGATGGCAAAGAGAATTGAGGAAGCAACAGGAATGGAAACAAGAGCAACCATTCTGGGACACATGCAGCGCGGCGGAAGCCCTACATGTAAAGACCGTGTATATGCTTCCATTATGGGCGCAAAGGCAGTGGAGCTTCTTCTGGAAGGAAAGAGCAACCGTGTAGTAGGCTACAGACATGGTGAGTATGTAGACTTTGATATTGATGAAGCGCTGAATATGCAGAAGGGCATTCCGGCGTACCAGTATGAAATTGCAAGAGAGTTGGCGCTGTAAATGACAAAAGATGTATTGATCAGTATTTCCGGTCTCCATTTTGATATGGAAGGAGACAATGGGAACGGTGAGCCGGTAGAGATCATAACGCCGGCTTCCTACTATCTGAAAAACGGAAAGCATTATGTGCTGTACGATGAGGTAGTAGAGGGAGTTCCCGGAAAAATAAAAAATACAATTAAAATTACAGACAGCGATATGTTTGAAATCCGGAAATCCGGCATTGCAAATACCCACATGGTGTTTGAACGGGGAAAAATGAATATGACATCTTATGAAACTCCATTTGGAGAGATGATGGTAGGAATCCACACAAGAAATATTACAACAGAGGTGGAGCAGGAAAAAATAGATGTGCATATCACCTACGCTTTGGATGTCAATAACGAACCTCTGGCCGACTGTGAGATCGACGTGAAGATCTGTCCGATCCGCAGAGAGGATGGGGTAGTAGTAGGTTCCTGATCTTTATAGGGAGAAAGTGCAATGAAAGAATAAAAACAAACCCGCGGGCTTTGAAAAGCTGCGGGTTTTGCTTTTGTCATTCCTATGTCTGTTAAGCTCTGTTTCGAAGTCTTGCCAGAAAGCCTTTTTTCTTGGTCGGTGTTTCCAAAGGCCCTCTAAGTCCCTTTACTGCAGTGATGTAAATTCCGCTGACAGTAGCTTTCACTTCTTTCTTTACCGGAATTACATTATAAATATTGGAATCACACATCAATGTCATGATCTTCGGACCGATCTTTGCCTTTACGATCGGCACCTTGGAACGGCGGAGATATTTCGGTGTATTCTCAATGACAATAGAAGGAAGACCGGATTCTTTCAGTTTCATTTTCTTTTTGTCAATGATCAGCATAGATACAGTCTGTGCGGCCGCATCCAGTTTTTCCTGCTGTTCAGCCTGGCGTTTCTCGGCTCTTTTTCCAAGGAAATATAATACAATACAAGCAATGATCAATACGACCAGTATGACCAAGAGAACAATCGTCAATGTATTCACGGGGAACCTCCTCAATCTTAAGTATTTTCGCAAATTTTATTGTAGCATTGTTTCAGAAAGAGCGCAAGTGAAAAAGATGTCATAAAGTGAAAAGTCCATAAAGCGAAAAGAGCTTGTAAACAAAAAGAGTTCTGATTATAATAGAGGAATCACAGGAGGAAGTAAATTTTGCTTCCGGTATTTATTATAGTTATGTAAGGAGAGGAGAAAAATGCTGGAACTTATTGGGGACGGAGCGCAGATGGGTTTCTGGTGGATTATGGACCATCTGCTTTTTATCAATATATTTCTTTCTATCCTGATCATATTTTTTCAGAGAAAAAATCCGATGACAGTATGGGCGTGGCTTCTGATCCTGTATTTTATTCCGGTTCTGGGCTTCGGTCTGTATTTGCTTCTGGGACAGAACTTCCGAAAAGACAGAATGTTTAAGATGAAGGAGATCGAAGGGGAAGTAAAATATACGATCCGAAGGCAGGAAGAGTCAATCTATCGAAAGAAACTAAGACTTAGAGATCCGGAGCAGGAACGATTCAAACATCTGATCCTTTACAATCTGAACGAGGCGGAGGCAGTGCTTACCGACAATAATGATATACAGATCTATACAGATGGAAAGGAAAAATTTCAGGCACTTTTAAATGAGATGGAACATGCCAGAAATTATATCCATCTGCAGTACTATATCATTAAGAATGATGAACTTTGGCAGGAAATAGAAGAAGTGCTGATAAGGAAAGCGAGACAGGGTGTAGAAGTGCGCGTTCTCTTTGACAGCATGGGATGCCGAACTATGCGCAACAGCGACTGGGTAAGACTGGAAAACGCCGGCATACAGGTGGCGGAGTTTTTCCCGGCTATCCTGGGAAATCTGCAGCTTAGGATCAATTACCGGAACCACAGGAAGATTGTGGTGATCGATGGGCGGATCGGATTTGTAGGCGGTTTTAATATCGGAAGAGAGTACATTGGAAAAGATAAGAAATTCGGCTACTGGAGGGATACGCATATTTGTATAGAAGGATCGGCAGTCACCTCGCTGGCTGTGAGATTTGTTCTGGACTGGAATTACGCGGCCCGGGAAAATCTGTTTCTGGAAGACCGGATTTTTGAAATCCCCACTTATATACGCAGCGGGCGGGATCCGGTGCAGATCATATCCAGCGGTCCGGACTCCAAAAGCCAGGTTATCCGGAACAATTACCTTAGATTGATCCATCTGGCAAAGAAGAGCATTTATATTCAAACGCCCTATTTCATTCCGGATGACGCTATTCTGGAATCCCTGAAGATTGCGGCCAAATCCGGTATTGATGTAAGGATCATGATCCCCTGTAAACCGGACCATCCTTTTGTTTATTGGGCGACTTATTCCTATATGGGGGATATGGTGGAAGCGGGGGCCAGATGCTATACCTACGACAGAGGATTTCTGCATTCCAAATGTATGTGCGTAGATGGACTTGTTACCTGCATGGGGACTGCAAATATGGACATCCGCAGCTTCAGTCTGAACTTTGAAGTAAATGCCACGATATACAGCGCCAGGACAACAATAAAACTGCAGGAAGCTTTTGAAAATGATATTCCTTACTGTACGCTGATCACAAGAAAGAAATACAAGGCAAGAAGCCTTTATATACGATTCAAGGAACAGTTCTGCCGTCTTCTGTCACCGCTTTTATAGAAAAAGCGGATTTGGAAATGCAGAAAAAAGGGAGTCAAAAAAGAGAGTTGGGGAAAAGGGTTTTCTTTCATGGACAGATGTGCTATGATGAAAAAACAGGCGAAATTATGAGATAAAACAGAGGTGTGAATATGAAAAAGAAAGCAGTTGTATTATTTGCCGGACTTCTTGCATGTTCTGCAATGCTGGGAGGATGCGGCGGAAATCAGGCGTCCAATGATTATGTAAAAGTGGGCGGATATAAAGGAATTGAAGTGGACAAGGTAGAAGACAAGCAGGAAGTAAGCGACGAGGACGTAGACAACTATATTCAGGCTGTGCGTCAGCAGAATATGGCAGAAGCAGAAGGCGCCGCAGCAGAAGACGGAGATACCGTCAATATTGATTTTGTGGGAAAAATGGATGGCCAGGAGTTTGATGGAGGTTCTGCCCAGGGTCAGGAAGTTACCATCGGATCAGGAAGTTTTATTGATGGATTCGAAGACAGCATCATCGGCCATAAAGCAGGGGAAACTTACGACTGGAACGGTCAGTTCCCGGATCCCTATGAGAGCAAGCCGGAATATGCCGGAAAACCGGTTACATTTACGATCACGGTCAATTCCGTTATGCGTATGCCGGAATTGACAGATGAGTTTGTACAAACTATTTCGGAAGAGTCCAAGACAGTAGATGAATACAAAGAAGAAGTAAAGAAGCTCCTGGAGGACAGCGCGGAAGATAACTACCAGTATGACCTGGAGAGTGAAGCGTGGGATGCAGTGGTTGAAAAGGCGGAAGTGATCAGCTATCCGGAAGATGAGGTTAAAGAGACAGAAGAGCAGATCATCAATAACTACAAGAGCCTTGCAGAAGCATACGGCATGGAATACGAGGACTATATTACCAGCCAGGGTATGGAAGTAGAAGACTTTGAAAAACAGGTCAGTGACGCGGCAGAGAGCAGTGTAAAACAGAAATATCTTGCACAGGCTATTGCAGAGAAAGAAAAACTGACGCTGACAGACAAAGAATATGAAGAGGAATTTAAGAAGCTGGCAGAAGAATACGGATATCCGGATGTTGATACCATGAAGGAATCAGCCAGCGAGGATGAACTGAAGAACATTGTGCTTCAGAATAAAGTAAAAGAATGGCTGGCCGACAACTGTATACAGGTTGTCAATGAATCAGCCGAGTAAGAAGCAGAAGAAGGCGGACGTATTGTGAAAAGCGATGCGTCCGTTTTTTGCGGATACGTCCGGAGGGCGACCGCCGTGTTTGTCCGATCAGAAAGAAAAGATAAATCATAATTTAGTGTCTTTTTTTGTCAATTCTATTGTATACTGTCCGTAGCGTCGGTGCACAAGGGGACGCTATGCGAAGGGATAGTCGAAATGACAAAATAATACAATATTTGTCCGGATGGATAAAAGGAATCAATGAGACGGACGAAGGATAAAGGAGAGAGTAAAGTGATAAAGAAAATGACAAACAGTAATATGAAGAAAATAGCGATGGTGCTTGTGATATTAGTGGTGCTGATCCTTTCGATGACCGTTATTTCAAAAGCGGCAAGTGATCCGGCGAACCACACGAAAACGCTGGAATCATTAGATGAAAAGAAAGAAGACGTTCTGAAACTGACAGCAACATCGGCGGCAGCATCAACGGCTCTTGCGGCAATTCCGGGGGATGCGACCACGCCGGTGGCGAACAAACTGGCAGACTTAACATCATACTTTTTGATTATTCTTATGGTTATCTTTCTGGAAAAATACCTGGTTACCATTACAGGATATGCCGCATTTACTATACTGATTCCGGCGGCGTGTGTTCTGTTAATAGCAGGGCTATGTGCAAATAAGAATTTCTTAAAAGTATTGGCGGCTAAGATCGCGGTGTTTGGTCTTGTTATATACCTGATCATTCCCTTTAGTATGAATGTTTCTTCCGTCATAGAACAAACATATGACTCAACAGTGGAAGCAACGATGAAGGAGGCGGAAGATCTCACGGATGAGATAGATGAAAGCTCGGATTCTGAAGGGAATATACTGGACCAGGCTATATCAAAGATTAAGGGCGGAATATCAGGATTGCTGGAAAAGGGGGAAGAGCTTTTGAATCGTTTTATCGAAGCAATTGCTGTCATGATGGTAACATCCTGCCTGATACCAATTGTTGTACTGCTATTTGCGTTTTGGATCATTCGTATGTTGTTTGGAATGCAGATCAATGCGCCCAAGGACCTGCCGAAACGGATTTCCTCTAAAATGCCGGGAGGCAAAAAAAGATCCGTGGAATTACAGAAAAAAGGAGAAAATGTATGAAATCACGGGGAAAAAATATAAATTTATTTTTGATGGATGGAGAAGCAACCGGAAGGATTAAATGTACACTTGCGAACTGGACAGGAGTTGCCTATAAAATTCCAAGGACAGAACTTGAAAAATGTAAGGACAGGGAAGACCTGAAGCAAAGCGGTGTTTACTTTCTATTCGGAATATCTGACGATTCCGGGAAGGACATGGTGTATATAGGCCAGGCCGGTTCGAGAAAGAACGGCGAAGGTATTTTAAATCGTCTGCAGGAACATAAACGGAATCCCGAAAAAGATTACTGGACAGAAGCGATTGTTTTCACCACATCAAATAATTCATTTGGTTCGACGGAAATCAGCTATCTTGAGAATAGATTTTGTAATTTAGCGCTTGCCGCAAACCGATATGAGGTTAAAAACGGTAATGATCCTACTCATGGAAATATTACAGAAGAAAAAGAATGCGAAATGGAAGAATTTATCGATAATGCAAAAGTTGTGATGGGCACGCTTGGACATAAATTATTTGAACCCCTGAGAAAAACCGCATCAGAGCAGGAAGAAGAAATGTCCGGAAAAGCAGAAAGCGATGTCAGACTTCATTTAGAGCGCAATATAAAAAATGTGGGAAAAGTGGAAGCAAACGGCATGCAGACATCAGAGGGGTTTGTAGTTTTACAGGGAAGCCATATTTCACCGTCAGATGACGATACAATTCCGGCAGTTATAAAAGAACGCCGCCGGAAAGCACGTGTAGATGAATCATTCGTTTTGCAGGAAGATGTTCTTTTTAACAGTCCGTCTTACGCAGCGATGTTTGTGATCGGAAAAAGTGCAAATGGACTGACCAGCTGGAAAAATGAAGCTGGAATCACATTGAAAGCGATGGAGGGAAATGGAGATTTAGAATAGAGGAGAAGACAAAAATAATATTAAAAAATTATAGATATTTACATTCGTTTCTACGAATTGTAGATATCTATTTTTTTATGAGGAAACATCGTTCCCTATTAATGAAAAGATCCGCTTGCGGCGCTCTTGGTTCTATAAAAACAGTTCTCGCGAAAAAAACATTTCCTTTTATGGAGGGCCGGAAGATGCAGCCGGTTTTCTCTAATAAAAATCTTTGACTGTGCGTTGCGTGCAGTTATAGGCTAGAAAAGGAAGGTAGGAATGTTATGAAACTGCGGGAAATTTGTGAAACACTGGATATATCCAGAAGAGCCCTGCAAGGGTATGAAAAGGCCGGATTGGTCGCTGCAACAGGTCGGAATAAATATGGGCATTTACTCTATGATGAAACTGCAAAATTAAGAATTGAAAAAATAAAGTTTTATCAACAGCTGGGATTTTCGCTTAAAGAGATTTCATCCCTCATTGATGCGCCCAATATCGTAGTAAAAGAAGCTCTCGAAAAGCAGGTGGAAAAATTAAAAAACGAAAGGACAGAAAAAGATAAATTAATTGAAAAAGCAAATCAAATGATCGCTGCACTGGTAAATGAAAATAATCATAAATAAAGGAGAGGGAACGAATGAAAAACAGGAAAAAAGCAACTATAACGGTAATCTTAGCGGGTGTTGTATTAATCATTGCAGGAATAGTGATTTACACATGTTACCACAGGTGGAATAATGCAACGTGTACAGAACCGAGAACTTGCAGTATTTGTGGAAAAACAGAAGGAGAACCATTGGGACATAAATGGAACAGCGCTACATGTGTAAAGCCGCAGATTTGTAAAGTATGCAAGGAGACAAAAGGAAAAGCATTAGGGCATGATCCGGAAACATGGTTGACGGTAACGGAACCCACATGTACTGTGGAAGGAGAAAAGGAAGCAACTTGTAAGAGGTGCGGTGAAAATCTCACAGAAAAGATACCGATGATAGATCATACACCGGGGGAGTGGACGGTAGCAAAAGATTATAAAGTAAATCGCGATGGTACAGTAACACCTGGAACCCAGTCGGTGTGCTGTTCTGTATGCAAAAAAGAATTGGAGACAAAGGAATACACCATAGAATTAACCAACAGCCAAAAGAATGCAGTTATTCGGGCATATGAAGAAGAAAATTTCTGGCATGTATCGCGCGATTATTTGATTTACGATGTATTGGTAGGGTTTGATTATTTCAGTGTGGAAGATGCCACATTTGCCGTTGACCATATGGAAGTGGATTTCGATGAACAGGCAGTACTATTTGTAAAAGAAAATTCTTCGGGACAGTCCAGAGGTGGGATCGTGGAGATGATGCGCTATTATGGATACACAGAAGAACAGATCAATAATGCACTTGAACAGGCTGGATTTTAGGCATATGACTTGAGGTAGAGGCTGTAGATGAGGAGTTTATTTAAAAACGGAGGCAATGTTTGATGAATGAGAAACAAAAGAGTAACAGATTGATTTCCTATCTGAAAAAAGAACATCTTTTAGGAAAAGTCTTAGCAGGGTTATTGATTCTGACAGTGGTCGTGGCTGTAATTATTGGAATAAAGAAAGTTGTATTTTCAGAAAATCAGACTACGAAAATCGGTTTTGAAAATATTGGGGAACTGGCAACACAATCCTCTTACTGCACACAAGTGAATGTTACAGATTCTTCAAAGAAACTTTTTGGTGCAGTATTCCATTTACAAATAGTAAATACATATACAGTTATGGGATTACTATTAAAGCCGGATATGACTTTAACGAGATAGACTGGAACGAGAAAGGGAATATTATTGAAGTTAAGCTGCCGGAGGTAAAAATATTAAGTTCCGAAATTGATCAGGATTCCTTCAAAGTATATCATGAAGATGAGAGTGTATTTAATCAGGTTACTTTGGAAGAGAATAACGAGGCGCTTACTAAACTGAAGGAGCAGGCGCAGACGGATGCTATAGAAAGCGGTTTGTTTGAAAACGCCCGTGATAATGCGGAAACAATACTTACAAGTTTTTTTGGAAATGTATATGACTTGAATGAGTATGAAATTGTTTTTAAAGATAAATAGAATAGCTTTCCATAGGAGGGGGCCGGGGTGACTCTTGGCCTTCTATTTGATTCTGCATTGAATTACGGATAGGTGACTGATATACTTTAATTAATTAAAATGCCATGGTTTGACGGATGATAGTTTTTAAAGAAGGAGGAGGGGCGAAAGACATTTGTCCGAAGGAAAAATGGAGAAAAAAACAAAATTTGGAGAAGTAGTTTCAGGCGTTGGGAAAAACGCAAAAGATTTACTTGGAAAATCAAAAGATATAGCAATGCACATGGCCGATCAGAACGCTGATGGGAAGCTGGATTTGAAAGATGTTTCGGTTATAGCAGAGTCCGTGGGAAATACAGTGAAAAAGGGAACGCAGGCAGTGCGGGCAACTGCTGAAGAAAAAGTACGTATATTAGAATTAAAGGCTTTACAGCCTATTTTTAGGGAGTTTTTGAATAATGGGGATTTCTATATGTCAAGATTTATAAGGGTGACAGAGAGAGATAAGAAACATGCGGAAAGCGAGGTGTGCAAGGGATCAATAGGATTTATTTCTGAACAAAAGGGCCTTCGCATTGTAAATATATTTCGAGACTCGGTAGATGAATTTGGACTTGTGTTTTATCCAGATAAGGAAAGTGAATTTTATTATGTTGATCCGAGTGATTCCAAGGGTTATATTGCGTTGAATGAATATTTTAGTCACTTAAAACTTTTGCGTATTAATGAATTGCAAAAATTGGCGCAGGATTTAGGAGCTAAGCATTTCAGAATAACATATAAAGAGGAAAAATTGTCTTTGACTGAAAAAGAGGATAATGCAAAAACTCATGTAAAACAAGTGATATCAGGAGAAATAGAAAAAAACTCTACTGAGAGAAATTTTTCAACAGTAGAAGTTGAAGCTGAAATGACATTTCCAGGGCACAGTCCAGTAAAGCCTCAATTAAAATATTTAAATAATGATCCAAGTATTAAAACACTTATTGAGATGAGGATGTATGAGAAAGCACCTTTGTTACATCAGAAATATATGTTAAAGCTAAGTAATTCCTCTGGACTGAAGGAAAGTGAGGCGGCGAAAATCGATGCAGTCTTGAAAGGAATGAAATGTGCAGGAAATGCAACTGTTGTTAGTGAAGTACAAAATGAAGCCAGAAGATATTTACAATATGAGATTGATTTTTGATTATATGTAAGGTGATAAGGAATTATAAAAATTTATTGTAATGCAACTATCTGATGAAGAGATTGCAGTAGAAATACTTTCAGCATCTGACTGTAATGACGGGACAGCCGGATTCTATTCATGGCATGGAAATGATTTTACATCAACTGACGGAAGTTTTACAGTCTATAGTGGTGTTTATAAAAGCTGTAAGTAAGTGGGAATGACTTGCAAATCTCCTGCATACATTGTAAAAACGATGAATGCAGGGGATTTTTATGAAAGAATATATTGAAGAAAGGGCGGTAGAAATCGCATGTTATATCATTGAACATAAGGCGACGGTGCGTCAGGCAGCCGGGAAATTCGGAGTTAGTAAATCGACTATACATATAGAAGTGATAATATAGAACGTTTTGCGTGGTTGATAAGATAGGAATGGAAAGTCGGTTGTATGACCGACTTTTTATTGTGTAATTAAAGTGTGCCGTAAGAACTTTGTTTTTGCTGTTGTATCCAGTATAATCTGGAATTATAACACTAAAGCGGAGATTATTCGATTAAAATCAGCACTTATTCGTGTATGTATGTAGAATTTGAATTGTAGATTCGATGGAGTAATGTTATAATAAAAACTGTATTGGTATGCGAATAACCCGATGATATAAAAGTTCTGAGAGATGAACTGAGAGGATTGCACTATGGAAGTAAGTTACAAGAAGCTTTGGAAACTGCTCATTGACAAGGATATGAAGAAAAAAGACCTTCAGGCACAGGCAAAAATCAGCTGGACTTCTGTCACGAAACTATCTAAAGGAGAGAATGTGAGCATGGAAGTCTTAATGAAAGTGTGTAAAGCGCTGGAATGCAATATCGGCGATATTATGGATTTGATCCCGGAAGAAGGTGATACTAATGACGAACTCAAAGAAGAATGATTTGATTAGTGTTGCTTCGCCTCATAGTATTAAGAAGTTCGAATTGATATCTGAGTATGTGAAGGCTTGGATCAATATTCTTATGTTGAATAAGAAATGCAGAGGAATTGTGTATATTGACTGCATGTCGAATAGTGGAGTTTACAAGAATGACAAGGGTAAAGAGATAGAAGGTACACCGCTTAGAGTTTCTGAGATTATTGCAGAGGCTATGACTAGGTACACAGATAAGCAGGCATATATTTATTTTAATGACCTTGACTCAAAGAAGATAGACCTGCTTAGGACAAGACTGCCTAAACAGACAGGAAATTTAACAATTTACACTGAGTCAATGGATGCAAATGTTCTGCTTCGGAAGATTGGAAGCCAGTTTTCAGCTATGTTCAGTAATATGCATTTTCTGCTAGTATACGATCCTTATGATGCACATATTGAATGGGATGCCATGATGCCGTTCCTAAAAAACTGGGGGGAAATCATCATTAATCATATGGTGTCTGATACGATTAGGGCTGTAAAGATAGCGAAAAAACCGGAAGTGATTGAAAAATATGAAGAGACGTATCAGACAACTATTGATGAACTTATTTCATTTGGCAGCGATAGAAACGCTTTTGAACAGATAATTGAACAGATTATTATTGACGGTAGCGGCAGAAAAGAAGGAAGATATTATGTGGCTTCCTTCCCATTCTTCAATAGTAATAACGCTGTTGTGTATAATCTGATTCACTGTACTGGACATCCAAAAGGCTTTGATCTTTTCAAAGCAACGGCTTGGAAGGTCTTTGGTGATCAATCCTCTGGAAAGCACGTCAATAATAGCGGCGAATATGAGCAACTTACGTTTGATGCGCTTACAGGAGATATTGTAGCTGGACACATAGTAGATGATATGTGTTATACAGTTAGAGATATCGCGGCATATTTGCAAAAGAAATTTAAGGGTAGACAGGATGTGCCTAAAGATGAAGTGAAAACCTATCTATTTGAACATCCGGTTTTCCCGGTACGGGATTACAGTAAGAAAACGTATGCAGCTTTAAAGCAGTATTACGGAGCTGTGATTCATAGATCAACAATAACGTTTTCAGATAGGAGCTATTAAGTATGCCGAAAGTAGAAGGCTATATCGAAAGAAAATCCATGCTTTACAAAACTGGTGTAGAGTATGGGGATTATACATTAAATTTTGTGCAGGGATGTGCACATGGCTGCCGGTATCCTTGCTATGCCTTTTTACTGAAAAAACGATTCGGACAGATCAAGACTTATGAAGATTGGTTGAAACCATTTCTTGTGTCGAATACACTGGAAATCTTGGATAAAGAGATCCCAAGATTTAAAGATAAGATCAAGTCTGTGCAGCTATGTTTTACAACGGATCCTTTTATGGTTGGATATCCGGAAATAGAGAAGATGAGTTTGGACGTGATTAAAAAACTGAATGATGCTGGTATTAAGTGTTCAGTATTGACGAAAGGAATTCTTCCGGTCGATTTAGAAAAGTTCTCAAAGGATAATGAATATGGAATTACGCTTATATCTCTTGATGAGAAATATAGAGAGAGAATGGAGCCGGGATCCGCATCATATGCAGATCGATTAAAGGCGCTAAAGAAACTGCACCGAAAAGGATGTAAGACTTGGGTAAGTATTGAGCCTTATCCGACACCGAATTTGATTAAACAGGATTTGACAAAGATATTGAAAGGCGTTGGGTTTGTGGACAAGATTATTTTTGGAAGAACAAATTATTGCAAGGATGTTACCACAGGGTATCCGGAGCATAAGAGTTTCTATAACGAGCGGGCAAAGGAAGTTATTGACTTCTGCGAGAAGAATGGTATTGCTTACCATATAAAAGATAAAACAATTACAGAATAAAGTCCGCTTTTGAGGGAGGATACATTCGATAGAATAAATATGCTGGAGGATATCCGGCAGAAAAACAGGAGGAAAGATATGGCTGCGATTCACGATTTGCTTGCTCAAATACAGGATGAGGCGCTTAGAACTAGATTGGAGCAGGAAATAGACAGACTGTCCAAGACAAAGAAATTCGGATTGGTGTTTGAAGAACACTTGCCTGAATGTACGCCACTTTATGACATTCCAGTTAAAAAAGGCTCCATTGTTGCGAAGAAAACTGGAACTATAAGTGAAATGTATGAGGTAAGTACTATCAAAGATAGAATCGCTACATGCTATCATAAGGTGACCGAGGAAAAGGGAGATATTCCTGTAGATGAGCTGGTATGTGTTGCACAGTTTGGAGAGCCAATTTATCCTTATCTGAAGCCAATAGATAGTGTATGTAATGCTCCCGATAGTGATCTGTGGCATACTTTAATTGAAGCGGATAATTACCATGCTTTACAGCTTTTGGAATATTTATATGCGGGGAAGGTTGACTGTATCTATATTGATCCTCCGTATAATACTGGTGCGAAAGACTGGAAATACAATAATGATTATGTCGATGGAACAGACGCTTATAGGCATAGTAAATGGCTTTCAATGATGCAGAAGCGACTTAAGATCGCAAAAAAACTATTAAATCCAAAGGATTCCGTTTTGATTGTTACAATTGATGAAAAGGAATACCTTCACTTGGGGTGTTTGTTAGAGGAATTGTTTCCAGAGGCACGTATTCAGATGGTTAGTTGTATGATGTCACCTCAGGGGAATCAGAGAAAAAGCCAATTTAGTCGTATAGATGAATATATTTTTTTTGTTGAGTTTGGAAATGCAAGTGTTCAGAAATTATCCTTGTCGGATGATTGGAGAATAAATGCAAATGACAAAAGAACAACGCATCTCCATTGGCAGCAATTGATTAGAAACGGGAATAATGGGACAAGACAAAGATCGCCTAAATGCTTTTACCCAATATATGTTTCTTTAGATGGAAAGCATTTTGTTGGTGCAGGAGAACCTCTTCCCTTAGAGATGCCGCGGGAAAATGCGATTATTCCTGAAGACGTTATTCCTATTTGGCCAATTCATAAAAAGGATAGGTCAGAGGGATGCTGGGCCTTATCAAGAGACAATTTAATTGCAGCTCAGAAAAAAGGATATGTAAAACTTGGAAAACTCCAAGCCGACAAATCTATGTATATTACATATCTACAGAATGGTATGATAGCAAAGGTTGAAAATGGTGACTTTGAAATTGAAGGATATGCAGAGGATGGATCGATTATTTCAAATAGCGAGGTGAGGAGCTTTATCCCAGGAACACAATGGAGAATTCCTGAACATGATGCTTCAAGACACGGAAACCAGCTGTTAAAAAATATCTTAGGAGAAAAGCGATTTGATTTTCCTAAGTCATTATACTCAACTCATGATGCAATCAATTTCTTTGTGAATAATAAAAAAGACGCTCTAGTGGTTGATTTTTTTGCAGGATCTGGGACAACATTGCATGCAATTAATTTGTTGAATGCTGAAGACGGTGGAAAACGAAGATGTATTTTAGTAACAAACAATGAAGTGTCTGATTCAGAAACAAAAGCACTGATTAGTAAAGGATTAAACCCAGGAGACCAAGAATGGGAAGAACTGGGCATTGCACGATATGTAACATGGCCGCGTACAGTGTGTACTATTGAGGGACATGATATAAAAGGAAAGCCGCTTAAGGGAGTATATTTGAATAGCGATATTCAATTGTCGGATGGATTTAAGGCTAATGCCGTATATTATAAGCTGGGATTTTTGGATAAAACAGCGGTCGCTTTGGGAAAACAACTTGTCGAATTGATGCCTGTGATATGGCTTAAGGCGGGTGCTTATGGAGCATGTCCTAAGCTTGAAGATGAGGAGGCAAAGATGATGATCTTGCCAGAAAACAGATTTGCAATTCTTATCGATGAAAAATATTTCCAGGAATTCAACGAAGAAGTGCAGAAGCATCAGGAAATTCAGACATTATATATAGTTACCGACTCCGAAGCAGGATACAGGGAAATGATTTCTGGATACGGTGATAAGGATACATACCAGCTATACAGAGATTATTTGGATAATTTTCGGATCAATACAGGGAGGTAAGCCATGAAAGTAGAATTATTTCCATTTCAGAAAAGAGCTTTAAATGAGCTCAGGATGAAATCAGCAGAGGCTGTATATCGTTATGCACGAACTCATTCCAAGCAAGTGGTTTCATTCACGGCACCGACTGGGGCTGGAAAGACAATCATCATGGCTGCCTTGATTGAAAGCATTTTCTTTGGGAATGAAGTGTACCCTGAACAACCGGAAGCTATCATCGTATGGCTGTCTGATTCACCACAACTCAATGAACAGTCTAAAGATAAGATTGATTTGAAGGCCGATAAAATCCGTCTCGGACAATGTGTCACAGTACAGGATGATTCCTTTGACCAGGAGCTGCTCGATGACGGGCACATCTATTTCCTGAATACGCAGAAGCTTGGTAAGAACTCCAACCTGACAAAACATACTGATAACCGTCAATATACGATTTGGGAGACATTAGCAAATACTGCAAGAGTTAAAAGCGATCGTTTGTATTTCATCATCGACGAAGCTCATCGTGGTATGCAGGGACGCGAAGCCGGAAGAGCAACAAGCATCATGCAGAAGTTCTTAAAAGGAAGTCCTTCAGATGATATTGAGGCCATGCCTGTTGTTATCGGAATGTCTGCTACATCAGCAAGATTCAATGCTCTGGTGCAGGGCATCGCATCAGATACGCAGTATGTCGTAGTAACGACGGATGAAGTTAGAGCATCCGGACTGTTAAAAGATAGGATTGTTATTTCTTATCCAGAAGAGAACGCCGGTAACAGGGATATGGCTGTGCTTCAGGCTGCGGCTGATGAATGGAAAAACAAGTGGGATCACTGGTATCAGTACTGTTATGAACAACATTATGCCTATGTTAATCCTGTACTTGTAATCCAGGTGCAAAATGCGACATCCTCATCAATTTCAGCGACGGATCTGGATGATTGCGTTCAGAAGATAGAAGAAAGGACCGGAATTTCCTTTCAGGAAGGTGAAGTGGTGCACACCTTTGGTGATGCAAACACTGTTATCAAGATTAATGGCTTGAATGTGCCTTATGTAGCGCCATCAGCAATAGCGGAAGATAAGCGTATCCGCGTGGTGTTCTTCAAAGAAAGCCTGTCTACCGGTTGGGACTGTCCAAGGGCGGAAACGATGATGTCATTTCGCCATGCGACTGACGCAACGTATATTGCTCAGTTATTAGGGCGTATGATTCGTACACCAATGCAGATGCATATTCAGGTCGATGAGACGTTAAATGATGTGCATCTTTATCTGCCGTATTTTAATTCTGATACTGTGAAGAAAGTTGTGGAGGAACTCCAAAATACGGAAGGCGGCGACATCCCAGCAGATATCTATGGAGAATCGTTGGATAACAGGGTGATGGATACTTTGTCGGTCAGACCAAGAAGTACATCTGGCAGAGGAACAAAACATACACCGGCATATCCCGGCCAGATGTCATTATTTGAACAGCTAGACAATGTACAACCGATGAAACTGCATGACGGTGGTGCCGTGCAGTATGGTAACATTCAGATTGGAAGTGCTTCCAGTATCCATGACTTATCATCACAAAATGCAGGTTCAGAGAGTATCTTTGGAGAAAATAACCAGACAATTCCTACAGCGATGGTAGCAGAGAATCATGGACAAACAGATGACGGTGATTCGAAAGCAGGCACACTACAAACCATACATACAGGTACAGAATCACAGAGTGAACCTGAATATGCTCAGGAAACATTTATAGACACTTTAGACCGAGAAGGAATTGTGAAAGCTATCAACGATTCCGGTCTTCTATCCTATGATGTAAGAAATGTACGAATTAACAACTACTTGAATTCTTTATATAGCTTGGCGAGACTTTTGAGACAATCAGGCAAATATCTAGATGCAACAGACGATGTGTTGGAAGAAATTGTGACGATGATTAGAAAGTATATTGGTGGTCTGAAGAGTGAGGGCAAATACGATGAGGTGGCTCACAAGGTTGTGGAATTTCAGATGAAGTCTCAGGTGTTTGATGTTTTTGGAGAAACCGTAAATGACAATATTATTCCAACGCTCATGTCGACTACCGATAGCGATATTGACCGACAGTTCCGCAGGGCTGAAACAAAACTTGGAAATGAAGGTGTGGGTAATAAATACGGTCAGTACTACTATGATGAGGATAATCCGAATGCCTATAAGATTGATGTTATTCTATATGCCTCGAATGATGACTGTTATGCACGGCTTTTGGCATACGCAGAGAAGGTGTTCCATAAAATGAATGACAATTATCGTCGTAAAATTGTTGGCTTAGGCGATCGGTTTATTAAACAGTATGATGCTATAGTTTCTAATGGAGATGCTGTCAGTAAGCACAACTTTCGCCTGCCTGAGACTATCAGTTTGTTGCATGAAGTAAATGGGAAAGATTATGAAGATCATCTATTTGTAGATGATAACGGAAAGGCGCGTATTAATCTAAACAACTGGGAAGAAGGCGTGCTTGCGGAAGAGCAGAGGCAGGCAGATTTTGTATGTTGGCTTAGAAATCCGCCAAGAAAACCTTGGTCGCTTTGTATTCCTTATGAAACGGGCGGAGAGCAGAAACGGGCATATCCAGACTTTATAATTATTCGTAAAGGCAGCGATGATGAATATGTAGTAGATATATTAGAACCGCATGATCCTACAAGAATCGATAATCTTGGCAAAGCAAGAGGGTTTGCAGAGTATGCAAGACAGAATCCGGGTGTGGGGCGTATCCAGTTAATCAGAATGGGCAAGGATGCAGTAGGACATAACCGTTTTAAAAGACTGGATATGGCGATGAGCACTGTTCGTGATAAGGTATCTCGTGCCATGACAAATGATGAATTAGATCACATCTTTGATATAGATGGATTCTTTGTGGAATAAACTGTAGAGAAAGGAGCCTTACGATGGATAATGGCTAGATTGTAAGCAAGATGAATTCTTATTTATGTATATCTGCCAACGTTTATGTAAAGTGGATAACTACAATGTTTCCTAAAATATCGGTAGATCGAGGGAACAAGTACACCCTTGATAAGCTAAGATATAATCAGAGGGTGACAGCTATAGAGAACAGCTTCACAACACATTTGGGGAGTCTGATTTTGCTGCTTTGCTTGACATTATCAGGTGAATCATCTGCATTTGCATCTTTATATAATTATATTAGTACAAAGAGAGTCCCTTTTTTAATTCATATTATTTCATAATCTTGATCTCAGTAGATTATTCAGTCAATTAATTAAGATTTAATTAGATGCTAAAAAATCCCATTGTATATAAAAGAAGAAAATCTAATTGGACATTCTGTTAAACGAACAGGATGTCTATTTTTGTATTTTTGAGAGGAAAGTCATAAAGCCTTTTCGATACAAGCTGTATTTTCCTCATCTTTTCGTTTCTATATGTAAGCTGCTTTTTATTAAAAAGATTTTCGACGCGTCTGTCTGGAGGTTAATATTCTGCACTTTAGAGGAAAATAAAATTTTTTAGTTTCCTTGTAAAGCATTAAGATTTCTTTTGGAGTAGCAGAGGGAAGTGTTTTTTAATAGAGAAAGATCCACTATGAAATTCCCGTATCACCAGTTTCTGGTCTTGCCGGTCATTCATAGTCGTGATCTTGATGGGGATTACGATTCCCCATACCCTCGTTAGCGGCACAGATGCCTGCAGGTTCCACATCCACAAAATGTGGAAACATTACTGGAAGCATATCAAAAGGGACAGCTGATTATTTCCTGTGGACCGCAACTCTGTGTTTACTACAGTATTAAAGAAAGAAGGGATAATCATGGCACCAAAGAAAAAAGCAAAAGAATTAAAGCGCGGAACAATATCAAGGTAAAACTTACGGATATTGAACTAGAACTGTTGAATCAAAAAGCTGAAATGACCGGAACTTCCAAAGCCGGATATTTGAAAAATCTGTTCATTGGTACTTCGATGAAAGTCCGCTATGAGATTGTCGCAGATATGCAGGATCTCCGAAAGCTAGTAGGTGAATACGGGAAAATCGGATCGAATCTTAATCAGATCGCTAAGTATTTTAACACCGGCGGTGAACGGTATCTGGTGATGGAGGATGAGATCCGCCAATGCATTTCTGAATTGTTTGTTTTGCGAAAAGAAGTTTTAAGACTGGCGGGTGATTTTCGTGGCAGTGTTAAAACACATTAAAAGTAGGAATGCAAATTATTCGGATGCTCTGGAATATCTGTTATTTCAGCATGACGAAAAAAGCGGAAAAGTGCTTTATGATGATCTGTGCAGGAAGCTTCTCCGGGAGGAATATTATATTGATGGATTGAACTGTGAGCCTATGGCATTCGACGTAGAGTGTAAAAGGACAAATGCAAATTTTCACAAGAATCAAAAGCAGAAAGATACCAAAAGCCATCATTATATCATCAGCTTTGACCCGAAGGATGCGGTGGAATGCGGTCTTACCGGGCAGAGAGCACAGGAACTTTCTATGGAACTGACCCGGAAAATATTTCCTGGATATCAGGCTCTCGTTGTTACTCACACGGACGGAGGGAATCATTCCGGAAATATCCATACCCATATTGTGATCAACAGTGTTCGAAAATATGATGCACCCCGGGAGGACTACATGACTCAGCTCGGTGACAACAAGGCAGGAAGAAAGCATAGATCGACAAATAAGTTTCTGGAGTATTTCAAAAAAGAAGTCATGGAAATGTGTGAACGGGAAGGTCTCCATCAGATTAATCTGCTTTCTCCTGCTCCAGAAAAAGTGACTGAAGCGGAATTCCAGACACGGTCCCGCGGGCAGAAGAAAATGGAGCAAATGAATCAGGCAATTATAAAGGAAGGACTTACGCCGACAGCTACAGTATTTCAGACCCAGAAGGATTTTCTGCGGAAAGCGATTAAGGAGTGTTCCCGGGGCGCACGAAGTTTTGAAGAATTCCAGGATCTTCTTCTGGAAGATTACAACATTTCTGTAATTTCACAGAGAGGAAAATACCGGTATCTACATCCGGACCCAAATCAGAGGATTACAGAAAAAGCTCTGGGAACTGATTATGGACATGAGTATCTGGAAGAGCTGTTTGAGAAAAATGCAAAGATGCTCCGAGCTTCGACGGAAAAAAATAAAGAGCATTTGGCAGAGTTGGATTATCATAAAGACTCTAGGGGCGTTTTTTATTGTTATACGCAGTCTCGATTGGTAAAGGATCTGAAGATGAATGTGAAAGTCATGCAGGGTGAAGCTTATGCCCGTAATGTTAAGATCGGCCATCTGCAGCAGATGGCAAATACTTTGCTCTATACTCAGGAGCATGGGTATGACACAAGGCAGGAATTGGAAGCCGATATGGAAGATGCCAGAGATAATCTGCGGCAGGCACAGAAAAGTGTGGAAACGCTAAACGCTGAATTGAAAACACTGAATTTACAGATTCATTACACCGGTCAGTATTTTGCCTCGAAAGGTATATATGCGGAGTTCCTGAAAGCTAAATCAAAGAAAAAATTCCGTCATGAGCATGCTTCTGAAATCAGGGATTATGAAGAGGCTCGCGATTGCTGCAACATTTTTATCCGGAAGGGAAGATGCTGACGCTGAAAACTTTAAAAGTCCGGAAGATAGAAATGATGAAACGAATTAATAATCAGAAAGGTGTTGTCGGTAAATGTCGGGAACGCTGTACAGAATTGGAAATAATTCTTCATAATACGGATATGATCCTCAAAGGAAATTTTATCGAGAGACAGGAGTCTCGCAGAAAGACAGCGGATCATTCTCTGTAAAAGAAATTTGAAAATTTTATAGATAACTTTGTATTTCCGCCTATGGTCTTTCTGATAAGTAAGGGAAGAATTAGAAACCGAGAGGCGAGAACATGAAATATATGTACATGACAGAGAAAGAACAAGAACTGCCATATTATCAATTTCCCAAATTCCTGTTGGAGATGAACTTGAGCCAGAATGCCAGGGTGATCTATATGCTGCTATATGACCGGGGAAGATTATCCCGGAAGAATCGGTGGACCGATGAGGATGGATATGTATATTCTGTATTCCCGATAGCTGAGCTCTCTCGGAGATTTGGAAAATGCCAGTCCTCTGTGAAATCCGCACTGAAGGAACTGGATGATGCCGGACTGTTGATCCGCAGAGCATGGGGCGTCTCAAAACCAAAACGTTTGTATATCCGGATTCCGGAAGACGCATTCTTGCAGCAAAAAGGTGAGAATACGGCGGTTGAAAACATGGCTTTAGGGGAGACACAAATGCACCCACTGGACGGATAGAAATCCGTCTCCTCGATGGGTGGGAAGACGACGCCTAGTAAAGTAAAAGAAAAATATAAATGGAATAATAATGATCGAGTAAAGGCGCAAAGGAACCAGGAAATGCCAAATTATACCTGTGAGGAGGGAGAGAGCAGGCAGGAAACAATTGCCAGGAGGTATGTACAAAACTGGGAGAAAGTAAGAAAAGAGAATATCGGTCTTTTATTCTGGGGTGATGTGGGAACAGGGAAAACATATCTGGCGTCCTGTATTGCCAATGCACTGATGGAACAGGAAGTATCCGTGAAAATGGTAAGTTTCAGCTACATAATTGAATGTTGGATTTGAGTACCGTAATGAACTGATCCATTCGCTGTGCCATTTTGGACTGCTGATTATAGATGATTTTGGAACAGAGCGAGGAACAGATTATGGCCTGGAAACAGTGCATAACGTTCTAGATGCCAGATATAACAGCGGGAAACCAATGATCATTACGACCAATCTTTCTCTTCAACAGATAAAGAATCCAGAAGATGAGATGCATAAAAAGATTTATGACCGGACAAAAAACTGTGTGCCGGTCCAGTTTGGTGGAGAAAGCAGACGCCAAGCCGCAGGAAAAGATAAGATGGAGCAATTCAAAAAGATGCTGCTGGAAGCGGAGGAAACTATATAAAATGCCTTTAAAATCTATTCTAATCTGTGACTGATTTTCATAGGCTGTAAAAAATGGACAAGGAGGTGGAACTGCCGTGAAGAAGAAAAAGCTGAATTACCGCTTTCATGATCCGAATGATCCGGCAGTTGCTGCCGAGTACATATTGAAGGTGTTTATTGAGGCGAATCAGAAAAAGGTGGAAGAGGTGATCAGAGAAGCCAGTCGGGAGAAAGAAGAAAAATGTACATAAAATATTTTTAATAAAGGATGTTATTAAGCATGGGTAGTGATATACTATTGAAAAACAAAAGAACTGAGGTGGTGTCATGACATTGTGGCATGTGCAAAAATTATATATAGAAGATGGCGCTAAATTTGTTGTATTGCCATATGATTTCGGGCAAAATCTGAGAATAGAAAATAGCTATAAAGCTACAATAAAGTTTTTGTGGAGCAGCCGACTATCAGAAACTGCTGCTGATAAACTCTGCGAAAAAAAGAATAAGAAACTGCGGGCGGGATATGGGCGATAGTTATTCTCTCTTTATGATTTGATATACAAATTTTACGGCATAGGATATAATGGAAGTGATATATAGCGAAATATTTTAATAATAGCAAAGAAAGTGGTGAGGTAGTATGCCAGTTCATATTTTAGATATAATGGAAGATTTTGCAAAGAATGTAAGAAAGATATTGGGGAATTCACTTGACAGTGTTATCGTGTATGGTTCTTATGCAAGAGGGGATTATTCTGAACTTTCGGATATTGACGTAATGCTTCTTGTCTCCTTAGGAGATGAAGACATCAAGAAGATTTCTGATCAGATCAGTGATCTTGCTTTTGATTTTATGATGAAGTATGGCGTGGACATTTCCCCGGTAATAACTAATACAGATCATTTTAACTATTGGGTAGATAATCTGCCTTATTATCGCAATGTCAGAGATGAGGGGGTAAAGCTTAGTGCATGATATGAACAAAGATATGGAATTGTCAAAATACAGATTTTCTCTCGCGGAGGAAACTTACAAAAGTGCAAAAATGTGTTTTGATAATGGATTTTACAGAGACTGTATTAATCGATCTTATTATGCGGTGTTTTATGGCGTGCGTGCTGTCCTTGCATTGGACAGCATTGATTTCAAAAGGCATAAAGATGTTGTGGCCTATTTCAATAAAGAGTTTGTTGCATCCGGCAAGTTTCCGGGGGAAATGGGCAGACGTCTGGCAAGATTGAAAATGAAAAGAGAAGAGAGCGATTATAATGATTTCTTTATAGCATCAGCGGATGAAGCAAAAAAACAACTGGAGTCTGTAGAATATATGTTGCCATTAATAAGAGAATATTTGGAAACGCATAATGTAAAAATCAATAAGGATAACGATTTATAAATAAATACTTTTGAGAAGGAAAGAATTAAAAATATTTGTTAATTACCAAAAAAATTTAGGAAGGAGACTTTTATATATGGCATATAGAAATAAAGTATATGTATCGATGGATGCCGATAATGATTTGAGATACTATTATTTAATGAGAGCTTGGAGACAAAGTGACTATACTTCATTTAATTTTTATGACGCTCATGATATCAACAATATATATGATAAAAGTGAAGCATCAATCAAAGCAGGACTTCAGGAAAGATTTAGGAATACAAAAGTATTTGTACTTTTAGTTGGCGAACATACAAAGTATCTGTACAAATATGTAAGGTGGGAGATTGAGCAGGCTATAAAAAGAGAACTCCCATGTATAGTTGTGAATTTAAATGGAAAGAGAAGTGCAGACGCAGATTTATGTCCGGCATTAATGCGTGATAATCTTGCTGTACATATTAGCTTTAATGCGAAAATATTACAATATGCTTTGGAACATTGGCCAGCTTCAGATGAACGCTACCGAAGAGAAGGAAAGACAGGAGCATATTATTACAATGAAAGTGTATATAAAGAACTGGGAATTTAAAATCTATCACAAATTTATCCTGCCGATTCGGAAAAAACCGATGGATTATATTTCTGGAATTTTTGCATTAATTGGAAGTTACTTTACATTAAGTGAAATAGAACAGGCAGTATTAAAGACACAGATCCTGCTTGATGTACTTAGAGAGTACAAATTCATAGCCCTATTAGTGGCTGTTATCATGGTACTATTGCTACAGGGAAAGAAATTGGAACATCCTGAGTACTTGGGCGAAAAAGACACTATTATTTCCTTGAAAATTGCAGACATATTAGATATAAAAGACTCGGCTGTTGTAATTCCGACCAATACTACATTTGATACAATAATGGATAGAAGTTTCATTAGCGAAAAGAGCATACAGGGGAAATTTCAGAAAAAGTTTTATGGGACAGATTTTTCAGCTTTAGATGCTGAAATTAAGCAGTCTCTTGATGAATGTTTCCCAGATTGTTTTGAAGTTTTGACTGATAGAAAAAGGACGAATACAAAGAGGTACAAGATAGGAACAGTAGCTAAGGTTACTCATCACGGCCAGCATTATTACTTCTTGGCAGTTGCGGACGTTAGTAAATCTGGTAAAACTGAGAATGTAACCATGGAGAATATGACAAAAGCGCTCGTGGGATTGTGGGAGTATCTGTCTAAAGAAGGTCATACAGAACCCATTACTGTACCAGTAATAGGAACAGGACGTGCTGGATTGAGCGATGGAACTTTTGAGGATGTTGTCCATGAAACAATATTTTCATTTGTTACAAAATCGCAGGATGAATTCGTGTCGAGGAAGATGACAATCTGCATATATCCCCCGGCGCTTTCGGAAGCCAATGTTACTTGGGAAAGACTATGTGATTATCTTGATTTGCAATGTCATTTCTTTTCAGAAAATAGAAAAAGATTGCAGGCATCAAGAGCATTTGGGAAAGTTGTTGAGTAACATTTTATACATACGGGCAGATTAATATGTGGGCGCCCAATATATAAAGCAATTAGAGAAATAAAATATCAACTGATATACCAACTGAAATTTTCTTACTTAGATGGTGTATCAGTTGAAGTTTTTATGCGATTTTCTTCTGTACAAATCACCCTCATATGTTATAATCAAACTATAATAGTAACTGATTTGCAATAAATGTAACAGAAAGGCAAACGCTTATGAACATTGCAGCATACTGCCGTGTTTCCACGGATAAATCCGACCAGCTGAACAGTCTGGAAACCCAGAAGCAGTTCTTCACGGAATATGTTCAGCGTACCGGAGATCACCTTGTTAAAGTATATGCAGATGAGGGGATTTCTGGAACGAAAATTAAAAACAGAAAAGAATTTTTACAGATGATGGCCGATGCAGAGCACGGCCTTTTTGATATGGTTGTCGTAAAAGATATTTCCCGTTTTGCGAGGAATACCGTGGATCTTCTTCAGAACATCCGCCGTCTGAAAGCGCTTGGAATCGAGACGCAGTTTCTCACGGCCAACATGACCAGCATGGGGAACAGCGAGTTTGTCCTCACCATCTTTGGTGCTCTGGCGCAGGAAGAGAGTGCCAATACATCCAAACGTATCAAGTTCGGGAAAAAGGTGAATGCGGAGAAGGGCCGGGTTCCCAATATTGTTTTTGGATATGATAAGACGATTGGTGATTATTTCAATCTGGCAATCAACGAGAAAGAAGCAAAGGTGGTACGACAGATCTATCGGTGGTATACAGAAGAAGGGTACGGCTGCGCCGCTATTTCCAACAAACTGAATGAACAGGGAAGTCGGACAAAGCGGAACTGTAAGTGGAGTCAGAATGCGGTCAGCCGGATTCTCACAAATGAACTTTATACGGGAAAGATTATTAACGGGAAACAGGAAGTGGCAGATTTTCTTACCGGACAGCGGAAGGAAAAGGATGAAACGGAATGGCTGGTGACAGAGCGGCCGGAACTTCGGATCATTGATGATGAAGTGTTTGAACAGGCGCAGAAGATTCTTCATTCCCGGAATCAGGCGTTTAACCTGAATCATGAACGGCAGAGTAACAAATACCTGTTTTCTACGTTGATCAAATGTAAGGAGTGCGGATGGTCTTTCCGCCGGACAGTGCGAAAGTATAAGAATACTTATGTACGCTGGGTATGTTCGGGACATAACGGGAAAGGTGCTGATTCCTGTCCTAATGCAGTGACCCTGGATGAGGAAGAACTGATTGAAGTACTGCAGGAATACTTTTCGAATGTGCTGAAGAATAAGAAGAAAGTCATTCAGTACGTGGTGAAGGAATTTCAGCGTGTCTACAAGGCGAAAGATGAAAATGTGGAGTATGAAAAGGAGCTGAAGGATAAGCTGGCAAAGCTGAAAGCCATGCGGGAGAAATATATGGACATGTATACCGATGACCTGATCACAAGGCAGGAGCTGAATGACCGGATCGGCGGGGCAAGGCAGGAAATCGAGCGGCTGGAAAATGAATTAAAAATGGTGACCTATCAGATCACAAAGGGTGATCAGCTGGAAGAATTGCTGAATACAACGTTTCGGTCGATCGAGGACATTACAGATGTGCACCAGATGACCAATACCCAGCTGAAAAAAATTATTGAGAAGATTGAAGTGGACAAAGATGGAAATGTAGACATTTACCTGAAATTGCTGGGAGAGTTGGGACTGGACGAAGCCATACTGGTTGAAGACCGGTCAGAAGTGTCGAATACAGAAAACGCTCAAAATAATCACGACCGCACATAAAGACGTAACAGAGCGTCTGATCCAAATCAATCCATCTCTGGCAATGCAGGCCCGCAAGGTGCTGGACATGAATAAATCCGAACGCCACATACGGGGAGGACTTGCTACCCGGGAAAAATATAAGGGAAAACATTTGCATTGTTGACTTGAAAGGTGTAAATTTACCCGATATAATTTAAGAAGAAAGCAAGGTACTTGTTGGCTGGAATGCTCTTCAGGGAGGAAGATAGAATATGGATGCAAAAGAAAAAGAGATACTGATGGATGCCGGAATCGATGTAGACGGCGGAATAGAGCGCTGTATGGGAAATGAGGCGCTGTATAAGAAGCTTATAAAACGCATCTGGCAGGATACCAATTATCAGGAGGTTCTGTCAGGAATGGAAGCAGGCAGCATGGATCAGGTGCTGAAGGCAGCGCATACTTTAAAAGGAATCAGCGGAAATTTAGGATTTACCCGATTATATGAAATAACAGAAGAGATCGTAAAGCAGATCCGGGAAGAACATTATGAGGAAATAGGAGATAAAATAGCGGAGCTGGCAGAAAACTATGAGAAAGTAATGTCCGCTCTTGATAAGACAGGCAACCATTAAGATAAATAATAATACGGAAAAGGAAATCATGCGCTGCAGGCTTTGAAGAAAACCTGCAGCGCAAGTTATTGTTGTATTCCCGGAGACATTGGGATATGATAGACGTTGTGAGAATACAAAGGAGGAAAAATATGCGTTATCCGATCAATGACGAATGGTACTTTACAGAACATTATAGAGGAAGCCTTAATAGTATGCCGTCCGAAAGACTGGAGGAATTGGAAAAAATAAGAGTTCCCCATACTGTGAAACATCTGCCGGCCCGCTACTTAGATGAGAAAGAGTATCAGATGATCAGCGGCTATGTAAAGGAATTGAATATTCCGGCGGAATGGTCGGGAAAATCGGTTGTCCTGGTTATGGAAGGAGCCGCACATCAGGCAGAGCTGTACTGCAATGGGCAGAGTGTAGGTATTCATAGCTGCGGATATACTGCGTTCAAAGCAGACTTGTCTTCCTTTTTGAAATATGGCGCTGTCAACCGGATCGTGGTGAGACTGGACAGCAGGGAGAGCCTGGATATTCCGCCTTTTGGATATGTGATCGACTACCTTACATATGGAGGAATTTACCGGCCGGTCTATCTGGATGTCAGGGAAAAGATTCATTTTAAAGATGTCTTTGTACAGGCTGACGATAAGAAACATGCCAGAATACAGGTGGAAGCGGAAGTGACAGACAATTGCACGATCCGCGCGTGGGTCATGAATAGTCAGGGCGAGATTTTCGCAAGGATGGAAGAACAGAAATTCCAGGAAAATTTCCATATGCATGTGCCCCGGGCCGGGCTGTGGGATACAGAACATCCCCAGCTTTATATCCTTCATCTGGAAATTTTGAAATACGGGCAGGTGATGGACAGTGAAGAGGTGCGCTTTGGATTCCGCAGTATTGAAATGAAAACAGACGGGTGTTATCTCAACGGCAGCAGGATTGAAATAAGAGGATTAAACAGACACCAGAGCTGGCCTTATTTCGGATATGCTGCGCCCAGGAGAGCCCAGAGGCTGGATGCGGAAATTTTAAAATATGAGCTTGGGTGTAATGCGGTGCGTACAAGTCACTATCCTCAGAGCCATGATTTTATAGACCGCTGCGACGAACTTGGACTTTTGGTTTTTACAGAGATACCGGGCTGGCAGCATATCGGAGGGATCCAGTGGAAAGCCCAGGCAGTTAAAAATACAGAAGAAATGGTCCGTCAGTACAGAAATCATCCCAGTATTTTTATGTGGGGCGTCCGGATCAATGAAAGCCAGGACGATGATGCGTTTTACCAGGAGACAAACGAAACGGCCCACCGTCTGGATCCTACCAGGCCGACGGGCGGAGTCCGTGCGATAAAAAACAGTCATCTGCTGGAAGATGTCTACACCTATAATGATTTTGTGCATAATGGGAAAAATCAGGGCTGCGAACCAAGGAATGCAGTGACCGAAAATGCAGAGAAAGCCTATTTGATTTCCGAATTTAACGGGCATATGTTTCCAACAAAAAGCTGGGACAGTGAGGCCCATCGGAGGGAACATGCGATCCGTCATGCCAGAGTTCTGAATGCAGCGGCAGCAGGAGAAAATATCAGCGGCTGCTTTGGATGGTGTATGTTTGATTATAATACACATAAGGAGTTCGGAAGCGGAGACAGGATCTGTTATCACGGCGTACTGGATATGTTCCGGAATCCCAAACTGGCGGCTGCTGTGTACGCATCCCAGCAGGATGCCAAGCCTGTGCTGGAGATAAGCAGCACGATGAATATCGGAGAACAGCCGGGCGGCTATATAGGTGGAGTTGTTGTGCTGACAAATGGAGACAGCGTGCGCCTGTACAAAAATAATGAGCGGATCGGGCAGTATTTCCCGGCGCCGTCCTATGGGCATCTTATGCATCCGCCGATAGTGATCACAGATTTTGTGGGAGAGAGCTTGGAGAAGAAGGAAGGCTTCGATGAGAAAACCGCTGACCTTATAAAACAATGGCTGAAGTGGAAAGAAAGTAATCCTAAAGACCCATTTCCTTTTAAGATGAGGATGGCATATGCGCGCCTTAAATGGTTTAAAGGGATCGGAGAAAAGAAGATGCAGGAGCTGTTTGACAAATACATGGGAGGATGGGGAGACGAAACGACTGTCTGGCGTTTTGAGGCTATTCAGGGAGACAGAGTGATAAAAACAGTTACGGTTTCTCCGGCAGAAAAGCTTCATCTGGAAATAAAGGCAGATATGAAAATCTTTGACGGAGCAGACATTTGCCAGATGTATGAAGACGAGACGTGGGATATGGTTACTCTGCGGATCCGTGCCCTGGATCAGAATGAAAATCTGGCGCCTTACTGCAATGATGTGCTCCACTTCGAAGCAGAAGGGGCAGTCTGTATCAACGGTCCTTCCAGTATAGCGATGGAGGGCGGCATGGCCGGATGTTATGTATGTACAAAAGGCGAGGAAGGCGAAGGAAAGCTGCATATATATCGCGGAGAACAGAAAGTGGAAACGAGAATTTTCCAGGTAAAATTATGTAAGAGGGAGGAAGAACATCCATAAAGAAAGGATGGAAAGATAAATGAGGGGAAACCTAAGTACAGATAAGAAAAATTATTTATTTGACAATAAAGCGCTGGCAGCTTTGATCATTCCGCTGATCGTGGAGCAGCTGCTCGCTGTTTTGGTGGGAATGGCGGACAGTATTATGGTGGCAAGCGTCGGAGAAGCGGCTGTATCCGGCGTATCATTGGTGGACAACATTATGGTCCTTTTGATCAACGCTTTTTCTGCTCTTGCAACAGGCGGCGCGGTCGTGGCAGGTCAGTATCTTGGACAGGGTAGCAAAAAAGGAGCCTGCAAATCTGCTACACAGCTCGTCTGGTTTATTACGATATGCGCCCTTGTCATTACCATATTGATCTATGTATTTAAATATTGGATCCTGCACGGCGTTTTCGGACAGATTGAACCGGATGTGATGAAGCACGCCAATACTTATCTTATGATCGTGACGGCGTCCATTCCATTTATTGCACTTTATAACGGAGGCGCCGCTATTTTCCGGACAATGGGAAATTCCGAAATTTCCATGCGGGTATCTATTGTAATGAATATAATCAACGTTTCCGGAAATGCCATATTGATCTACGGATTCCACAGAGGAACAGAAGGCGTAGCGATCCCTACATTAGTTTCAAGAATTACAGCGGCGGTACTGATCATTGTACTTTTGTGTAATCAGAAACGATCTGTGTGCATTGAGCCGACATGGCGGTATCATGCCGACTGGTCTATGATCCGTAAAATTCTGAATATCGGTGTGCCGAACGGGCTGGAGAACAGTATGTTCCAGCTTGGAAAAATTATTGTTCTAAGTCTCGTATCCACATTCGGTACATATGCCATTGCGGCCAATGCGGTGGCTAATGCAGTGGCTCTCTTCCAGATTCTTCCGGGAATGGCGATTTCCCTTGCAATCACAACAGTCATTGCAAGATGTGTGGGAGCAGGGGACTATGCACAGGTCAAATATTACACAAAAAAACTGATTGCAGTGACCTATGTATGCGTGTGGATCATCAATGGGCTGATCTTCCTCTTGATGCCGCTTATTTTAAAGGCCTATCAGCTCTCTGATGTGACAGCTGGGGCAGCAAGACAGATCATGATTTTTCACGCTGTTTCCTGTATGCTTGTGTGGCCGGTCGCATTCAGCCTTCCGGCAACTTTCCGGGCAGCCGGAGATGCAAAGATGTGTATGATCATCTCTGTAATTTCCATGTGGATCTTCCGGATCATTTTCAGTTATATTTTGGGAAAATATGTGGGAATGGGCGTGCTCGGCGTATGGGTTGCCATGGTCATTGACTGGATCGTAAGAGCGATCTGTTTTGTAATACGCTACTTTAGCGGAAGGTGGAAACACCAGGCTCTGGCCGGATAGGAATACCGCTGAAGTGAAAAGTTTATTTCCACTTTGAAAGACGGGAAAAGAAAAGTGGCAAT
>OJSF01000048.1_pt1 | contig 123802 bp, 122 predicted proteins | sample 1599411 | NCBI WGS metagenome assembly OJSF01 (sample SAMN04168658, study PRJEB22393) | human gut metagenome | biome: human gut microbiome; feature: stool | host: Homo sapiens | collected 2014-03-24 | reverse complement strand
TGAAATACTTAGAAATGTACTCTTGTTGAACTTTTTTTGCAAGTAAAAATTTTAATTAGCACAATACGTTTTATTATAATATAATAAAACAAATAAGTAATAAAAGGTGATTTTTATGGAAACAAAATGGTGGCAAAAATCTGTTGTTTATCAAATTTATCCTCGTAGTTTTTGTGATAGCAATAATGATGGCATTGGTGATATCAATGGTATTCGTTCTAAATTGGATTATTTGGAAAAATTGGGTATAGAAGTGATTTGGTTAAGTCCTGTATATTGTTCACCTAATGATGATAATGGCTATGATATCTCCGATTATTATGATATTTCTCCAGAATTTGGGACATTAGACGAGATGAAAGCTTTATTGAAAGAAGCTAAAGCACATAATATAAAAATAATCATGGATTTAGTGGTAAATCATACTTCAGATGAACATAAATGGTTTATAGAAGCAAAGACAAATAAAAATAGCAAATATCGTGATTATTATATTTGGCGAAAAGGTGAAAAAAATAATCCACCAAATGATTTATTATCTTGTTTTGGTGGCTCAGCATGGGAATATGATGAAGCTTCTCAAGAATATTATTTGCATTTCTTTAGTAAGAAACAGCCAGATTTAAATTGGGAAAATAAAGATATGCGCAAAGATATTTGGCAGATGATGAATTTTTGGATTGATTTAGGTGTTGGTGGTTTTAGAATGGACGTCATCGATATGATTGGCAAAGTTCCAGATTTAAAAATCAAAGAGAATGGACCTAAATTACATGAATATATTCAAGAAATGCATAGAGAAACTTTGCAAGATAAAGATTTATTGACTGTAGGTGAATGTTGGGGTGCAAATCCGCAGATAGCACAGTTATTTTCCAGTCCAGATAGACATGAATTAAGTATGGTATTTCAATTTGAACATATTATGCTTGACCAAGAAGGCTCGGATAAATGGAATTTGAAAAAGCTTGATTTAATTGAGTTGAAAAAAGTATTTACTAAGTGGCAAAAAGAATTAAATGGCAAAGGTTGGAATAGTTTATTTTGGAATAATCATGATTTACCAAGAATTGTATCTCGTTGGGGTAATGATAAAGAATATCGCGTGCAGTCTGCGAAAATGTTGGCGATATTACTTCATGGTATGCAGGGAACACCATATATTTATCAAGGCGAAGAAATCGGCATGACTAATATTGAGTTTAATGATTTAGCTGATTTTGCCGATATTGAATCTGTGAATGCATATAAAGAAAGAATGGCTAATAATATACCTAAAAAAGAAATATTAAAATCTTTGCGTGCCAAAGCTAGAGATAATGCAAGAACTCCTATGCAGTGGAATAGTGATGTATATGCTGGTTTTAGCAAGGCTAAACCATGGTATAGAGTAAATCGTAATTATGTAGATATAAATGTAGAAAAAGCTTTAGCTGATAAGAATTCAATTTTTTATTGTTATCAAAAATTGATTAAGATGCGTAAAGAAAATCCCATTATGATTTATGGTGAATATGATTTATTATTAGCCGAAGATAAAAATATTTTTGCTTATACAAGAAAATATGAAGACGAAACTTGGCTTATAGTATGTAATTTTTATGATAAAGAAGTTGATTTTAACTTAGAAGGCACAGGAAAAATCTTAATTAGTAATTATGAAGATACAATAACAGATTTGACAAAAGGTCATTTAAGACCATATGAAGCTGTAATTTATCAGTGGCAGAAATAATAAAAAAGCATAGTTTAATCGTTTTGATTAGACTATGCTTTCTTTTTGTATATTTTTAAGTTGTTGGTAAGTCAGAGGTACAATGAGCACATTTAGTGGCTTCATGAGGAATTTCAGATTTACAAAATGGGCAGATTTTTGTTTTTGGCGGTTCTTTAGGAATAGGAATTAATTTGTTTAGCTGTCTAATTAAACAAAAGACTACGAAAGCCAAAATTAAAAATTGGAGAAAATCTGTTAAAAAGGCACCATAAGCAAAAACTGCACCAGCTTTTTTAGCTGTTTCAAGGTCAGCACCTTTTTCAGCAAGTATGAAAGTCGCCTTACTAAGTGGCAGATACATATTGTTGAAATCAATACCGCCAGTAAAAATACTGATTATAGGCATGATTAAATTTTTTACAATGGAATTTACAAGCCCTGTAAAAGCAGTACCAATAATCATACCAACTGCTAAATCAAGCATATTACCTTTAAAAGCAAATTTTTTAAACTCAATAAAGAAATTTTTCATAATGATAAAAACCTTTTATATAAAATTCGTTATAATATAGTTTGTATATAAACACAAAAATAATAAATCAATTTATAAGTTGATTTAATAATATTATTAAATCATTACAATCGAAAATTTCATCAATACCTAGATAATAATATATTCCAGGATTTTTTGCATAAGTGTTATTCATAGTTTTAGTTTTATTTGCTTGTTGAATATTTTTTCCTGAAACACCACCTATAATATAAAATGGAAGTTTTGATTCAAGAATTCCATTATATATATCATTATGTGAATTAAAACCTTTAGTATCAAATAAAACTCTCATATAAATATCTTTTACAGATTCAAAATTTTTCTTATAACCTATTTGACAGTAAGGACCAATTATATCAAAATAGGGTATACCATGTTTTCCTGCAAATAATGCAAATTCAATGCCATTTCTTACCATAGAAGATCTTACTTCTACAGTATAATTTTTATTAATGATGTTTAATATTATATCTATTTGATTTTTTGTTTCTTTAACTTCTGGCCTAATTGCGTTAATATTAAAGACTTCATTAAACATTTTTTTTGTAATAACTTCTGCTATTATACCAGTATATACATCTAGGTTTTTTATATGTAATTCCCTAATTGAGCCACTATTAGCTGATTTGAAAGAGCTATTAGTAATTAGATTGATGGCATCCATCTCGATTATTTTTTTTTCGGTAGAAGAAAAGTCAGAAAAAAAACATTTAAAAATAAAATAGTTATTTCTCTTTATGGTATATTTATTATTAGGATTAGTAATTTTAATAAGTTGCATAAGTGTTGTTCTCCTTTAAAATTCTTTATTAAAGAAATCATTAATTGTTTTTGTGTTAAATAGTTTTATAGTAAAGTCACTTATTGTATAAGGTAAAATATCTAAATTATATTGATTTTTAGTGAATTGGCACATATAGATAGTATCTTGATGAATTTTAGGAGCTATAAATAAACTAAATACTAAATTTTTTTTAGATATATTTTTAAATTCATCTAAATGTCGTGTTATACTAGGTATTTCGTTAATTGATTGAGATCTATTTTGTAATAGAGTAACTTCTATTAAAGAATCAGAATTTGTATCATATAATTCTATATCTGCTATTCCACCTCTAGCTGTAAATATTGGATTTCCTTCATCATCTATTGCATAATTAGGTTTTATTGTGGCTTGAGGATATTTTTGAATTAAAGAAAGACTTATTAAAAATTCCAATCTAGTTGGATTATCAATTCCTTTTAAATATTCATCTTTTGAATTTTTACTTTGTTCTAAATTAATAAGTTCTTTAGAAATAGTTTTTGAGGAATAGATTTTAGCAAATTTTTTTAAAGCGTTTATTCGTATTTTATCTAAATTAGTTATAGAGACACGATTTTTTATTTTTAAAATGTTGGAATCTATTTCTCCCATATAACTGAAATATTCTAATTCACTTGAAAAATCCTTATATTTACCATAGTTTTTTATTAAATACTCTATTGTGTCTTGTTTAAAACTATTAAGATCTAAAAATCGTCCCATTCCTCTTAGTGAAAAAATACCAGTCATTCGTAATTTTCTTACTAAATCATCAATACCTTCTTTTATTATTTGACTCATTTTGAATCTATTTTCATTGTTGCTTTCTAGTAAAGATAAACATTTAGCATAAATATTTTCATCACTTGCTTTATAACCATATTTTTTTCTAAAATCTTTAATAAATTTATATAAACTTTGAGGATCGTTATTATCCCAACATAAAAGGAATGCTAACTCTTTTCTTGAAATGCCCACACCATTTTCGTCGGTATCATTTTTTAGAAGAAATATTGTTTTTAAAAGAAGTATAATTGGCAAATTTTTATTAAGATTTTTTCTGAAAGGATTATTTGTTTGATATTTACATAAGGCATTTAAAAAAATATTTTGTATATTTTCACCGGTATTAGGATTATCTGTAGTATTATAAGCATTACAAAGCATATGCCCTGTTTGTGATATTTTTATAGGTTCGTTTATTTTATAATATATAAAACCAAATTCTTTGCTTAATTTAAACCAAGTATCAAATCTACTTGCCCAACCTTTGTCAAAACCTGCTTCTTTATGATTTTGGGGAGAATTGGTAATAATATCTAAAATTTGTTCATCTGTATAATCTTTATCAAGAGATTTGTAAATTTCTAGTAAATCTTTTTTCCCTTTTTGGTACATTGTATAGTAAAGTTTACTTTTAATAATTTTTTTTACTATTTCGTTTATTAACGAATTTGTTAAGATTTTTTCTTCGAATGGTTCTATACATTGTAAAAAAGCAGCTATTCTTTCAGGATTACGCATTGTTGTAGAAAAAGATAAAGGTTTTTTAGTTTTTTTTCTCATAATTAGTAATATATACCTCTCTTGAATCTTTTTTTATTGAATTATCAAATCTACTAATATAGTTGCTATTTATATCGTATACTTTATATTTTTTCATCCAGTTTTTTAAAATATTGTTTTCGCGACCTTTATGAGTTAATAAATTAGATATACCAAAATTAATATTTTTACTATTTAATTTATCTATAAAATCATAAAGTTCTAATTCCTTAGTTTCATTCCATAGTTTATTATATTCACTAGAAGATATTAAATATGGCGGATCTAGGTATACAAAATCATTATTATTTAAAGTTTTATTTTGCATAAAAATAATATAGTCTTTATTTTCAAAATTAATATTATTGTTTAAAGAAAATTGAATATAATTTTTTAAAGCTTCAAATACATTTTTATTAAAATCAACATTACCAACTGGTAAATTAAAGAAGCCACTTTTATTAAATCTTATCATATGATTAAAACCATATATTAATAAAATATATAATAATAATGAATCATTGCAATGATTTTTATTGTATATATCCTTTAAAAAAGTATAAGCTTCTTTATTGTATTTAGAGTAATATGTTTTTTTGAATTTTTGTTTTAATTCAATAGGAACAGTATCACCAATAAAAGAACAACTTAAATGAAATTCTTTTATTTTTTTTATTATTTTTTCAATTATCTTATAGTCTTTGCAACTGTTTGAATTCAAATAGTTATGAAGTTCAATTATTTTATCATTTATATCATTGAGATAATATTGATTAGCTTTTATGTTTAAAAAACTGCTACCGCCACCAACAAAAGGTTCATAATAGTTATTAATCTTTTCAGGCATAAATTTTTTTATTTGATTTATAATCTTATATTTATCACCAACATAAAAAAAGGGAGATCTAATTATTTTTTGCATTGTTTACCTCTGTTATAAATAGAAATTCTTTATGATTATTAAAATTAGTTTTTCCACTATTAAAATATTTGTAATCCGTTTCTAATATTTTTGTTTGTCCAACTTCATTTAAAATATTTTTAATTTCTTCAAAAGTTATTTTATTTTTAGAAGATGAACTTTTAGAATTATAAGTATTATTATAGGTTATACAAAGATATTTTACTTTTAAATTAGATACTAAATCTTTGAGTAAGTTAGGAGCTTCTATTTTGCAGTATCCGCTCATATTTTCTTCTTTTGGTTTTAAAGCAACTCCAAATAGTTCGGGTTTTTCCCATTTGGTTAAATTTTCCAATACATGATAAAACCTAGAATATTGTCTACTATTATAAGGCGGATCTATAAATGCTACATCAGCAATAACTTTACGAACTAATTGATTAGAATCTTCTCTATATATATGAATATCTTTATTTTTTAAGATTAGAGGATTAATCATTCCGTAAATAAATTTATTGTCTGTTATGCTTTTTTTTATATAAGCGTCATAATGTCCTACAGTATTTGCAATTTTATCAGTAGAATAAATAAGAGAAGCTAGAAGAATATTATATTCTTTTTCTGTTATATCATAATTTGTATACATTTCTTGTACTTGTTCTCTTATATATCCTATTTTTTTAGAATCATTCATTCCAAAAAATTTATTTGCAAACATTAAATTAAAGTAATTGTCTTTTAAATTTGAGGTTTGTATTTTATTAAAGCTTTCTATTATAGTAATTAATTTTTCTTCATTAAAGGGAACTTGTTCAAAAAAAGCTTTGTATATAATATTATTAGAATATAAAAAATCATTTATAATAATTTTATTATAATTTTTACTAAAAATTTGACTGATAACACCTGTTCCAGAAAAAACGTCAAAAAATATATTTCCTTTTGTATTAGATAAAATATTTTCTTGTAACCAATTTTTTAATTTAAACTTGTTGCCTACATATCTACGATTTTGAATATCAAATTTTAACATTATTTAACCTTTCTTCTAGTTCATTTAAATTTTTTATAATTATTATAATTTTTTCTTCAATTATATAAGTTGAATTTTTATGAGGATTATATTTTAATATATTTTTTTTTATAAGTTCTTTTATGCTTTTATTTACTTTAGTTTTACTAAAATTACCAATTTTGGCTATTTCATCTTGAGTTATAGAACTATAATATTTATTAAGTATTTTTACTGAATTGTTTAAAATAATATTTAAGATTTTATATTTATCATTGAAAAAAAACATAAGTGCTCCTTTATGGAATGTAGTATCATTATAATACTTTAATCTTTAAAAATCAATAAATGTATATTAAAATTTATAATAGTTTATAAAATATAATTAAGATAATAAAAAAGCTAAGCCCTTAATTAAGGACTTAGCTATATTTTTTATCTTATTCCCATTCAATTGTAGCTGGTGGTTTAGAAGTTATATCATAAACTATTCTGTTTACACCAGGTACTTCGTTTACAATTCTACGAGAAACTGTATCTAATACTTCATATGGAATTCTTGCCCATTCGGAAGTCATAGCATCGCTACTTGTAACAGCACGAAGTGCTACAGTGTGGCAATAAGTACGGCTATCACCCATAACACCTACAGAGCGGATGTTTGGAAGACAAGCGAAATACTGCCAAATTTTTTCAGAAAGACCAGCTTTAGCTACTTCTTCACGGAAGATAGCATCTGCTTCACGAACAACAGCGAGTTTATCTTCAGTTACTTCGCCGAGAACGCGGATAGCAAGACCAGGACCTGGGAATGGTTGACGCCATACGAGGTCATGAGGAATGCCGAGTTCTTCACCTACTGCACGAACTTCATCTTTGAAGAGTTCACGAAGTGGTTCGATAAGATCGAATTGAATATCTTCAGGAAGACCGCCAACGTTGTGATGGCTCTTAATTGTTGCAGAAGTTTTTGTACCACTTTCAACAATATCTGGATAGATTGTACCTTGAACAAGGAAATCAATTTTGCCAAGTTTATTAGCTTCAGCTTCAAATACACGAATGAATTCTTCACCAATGATTTTGCGTTTTCTTTCAGGATCAGAAACGCCAGCTAATTTACCTAAGAAACGGTCTTTAGCATCAACACGGATAAGGTTCATATCGAATTGTTTACGGAAGATAGTTTCTACTTGATCGCCTTCGTCTTTACGGAGTAAACCATGGTCAACGAATACGCAAGTTAATTGTTTGCCTACAGCTTTGTGAACTAAAACAGCAGCAACAGAAGAATCAACACCGCCACTTAAAGCGCATAATACTTTTTTGTCGCCAACGATTTGTTTGATTTCTGCAATTTTGCTTTGAGCAAAAGAACTCATAGTCCAATCGCCTTTTAAGCCACAGATTTTGAATAAGAAGTTTTTCATCATCTGCTGACCAAATGGAGTATGTTCAACTTCTGGGTGGAATTGTACACCATATAATTTACGACTGTCATCGCACATAGCAGCAACAGGAGTATGCTTAGTATGAGCAATAGCTTTGAAACCTTCTGGAACTTTTTCTACATAGTCGCGATGGCTCATCCAGCAAATTTCATCAGCATTGATACCATCGAATAAAACGCTAGTAGTATCAAGAGTGATGTCCATTTTACCATATTCGCCAGCTTCAGCATGAGCTACGCTACCACCGAGATTATGAGCTGTGAACTGATGACCATAGCAAATACCAAGTACAGGGATACCAAGTTCAAAGATTTTTGGATCAGCCTGTGGTGTATTGTCAGCGTAAACACTGCTAGGACCACCAGTGAAAATAATAGCTTGTGGATTTTTAGCTTTAATTTTTTCTACTGTATAATCATAAGGAACAATTTCACAGTAAACACCGCATTCTCTAACACGACGTGCAATTAATTGGTTATATTGACCGCCAAAGTCAATAACAAGAACCATTTCATGAATTGTGCTCAATTTTTTACCTCCTAATAATAAAAAACGCTCTCTTTACAAAAATAGTTTACTATACAGTAGTTTTTCTGTAAAGAGAGCTTTTATATTTGTTGCTATTTATTAAGCGAAATTTAATTTAAAATTAAGCTTTACCGTCGCAACCAAGAACTTCTTTAATTTTGTGAGAAACGATTGCTTTGATGTTAGTTCTACCGTCAGCAACATATTGACGTGGGTCAAAATGATCAGGATGATCGTTGAAGTGTTTACGAATACCTGCAGTCATTGCAAGACGAAGGTCGGAGTCGATGTTGATTTTGCAAACAGCCATGGAAGCAGCTTTGCGAAGTTGGTCTTCAGGAACACCAACAGCATCTGGCATATGACCGCCATTTTCGTTGATAATTTTAACGAAATCTTGAGGAACGGAAGAAGCACCATGTAAAACGATTGGGAAGTTAGGAAGACGTTTAGCAACTTCTTCAAGAATGTCGAAACGAAGTGGAGGTGGTACTAAAATGCCTTGTTCATTTCTTGTGCATTGGTCAGGAGTGAATTTGTAAGCACCATGGCTAGTTCCGATAGCGATAGCTAAGGAGTCAACACCTGTTTCTTTAACGAATTCTTCAACTTCGTTAGGATCAGTGTAATGAGCTTCATGAGCAGCTACTTTAACATCATCTTCGATACCAGCTAACTGACCAAGTTCTGCTTCTACTACTACGCCATGAGCGTGAGCATATTCAACAACTTCTTTTGTTTTTTCAATATTTTCTTTGAAGCTGTAGTGGGAACCGTCGAACATAACGGAAGTGAAACCGCCATCAATACAAGATTTGCAAGTTTCGAAATCTGCACCATGGTCGAGGTGTAAAGCGATTGGAAGACCAGTGTCTTCAATAGCAGCCTGTACAAGATGTACAAGGTATTGATGTTTAGCATATTTTCTAGCACCAGCGGAGCACTGAAGAATTAAAGGAGCGTTTAATTCTTTAGCAGCTTCAGTGATACCCTGAACGATTTCCATATTATTTACGTTGAATGCACCAATAGCATAATGGCCTTCATACGCTTTTTTAAACATTTCTTTTGTTGTTACTAATGGCATTAAAAAAACCTCCATAGACAAAATTTAAATTTCAAGACTATTATAGCATAAAATTTGTTTATTTGTATATCAAAATCTGAAAATTATTTAATTCAGACAATTCTTGTAATCTATAAATATTTTTTATAATAAATTATAGTTAAATCCGTTATGATATAATTTTAAAATAAATATAATTTTTATTTGAGTAGGTGAGCATATGAATATTGAAAAATTGTCTATAAAACAGATAAAAGATTTAATGGTTAAAGAGTGTAATGACGAATTATTGACAGCGATAAAAAATGATGCCCGTAAAGGTGTACAAAGTATATATAAAAGTTATCAACGAGAAATGAAAGAACGTCAGCGAGTGGCTAATTTATATACTTTTGAAAATGAATGTAGAGCTAATGGTTATAAATTAATCGCTGGCGTAGATGAAGTGGGTAGAGGACCGCTCGCTGGGCCTGTAGTAGTAGCTAGTGTTATTTTGCCAGAGAATTTTTTTATTGAAAAAATAAATGACTCTAAGAAATTATCAGAGGCAACACGTGAAAAAATTTATGATATCATCATGGAAAATGCGATAGCTGTAAATAGAGCGATTATTGATGAAAAAACTATAGATAGAGTAAATATTTATCAAGCTGCAATGAATGGTATGTATGAAGCTATTTATGGATTAAACCCTAAACCTGATGCAGTATTAATTGATGCTATGCCTTTAGAAAGTTTGGATATATATCATCAATCAATAATTAAAGGTGATGCAAAATCTGCTTCGATTGCAGCAGCTTCCATTGTCGCTAAAGTGGAAAGAGATAGAATGATGAATGAATTTGATAAGATTTATCCACAATATGGCTTTGCTAAAAATAAAGGGTATGGAACAAGTGAACATTTAGAAGCTTTAAGAAAGTATGGGCCATGTGAAATTCATCGAAAATCATTTGAGCCAATAAAATCAATGGTGATGCAGAAATAAGGTATTTGTATGAAAAATAGGGGCTTATGGGGAGAAAATAAGGCTGTAGAGTTTTTAAAGGCAAAAAATTATACAATATTGGCGAGAAATTATCATAGTAGATTTGGTGAAATAGATATTATAGCAAGAAAGCAAAATACGATTATTTTTGTTGAAGTAAAGACTAGAAAAAATACTGCATTTGGATTTCCTGCTGAATTTGTGGATTATCAAAAACAACAAAAAATTATGAAAACGGCTCAATTATATATAAATGATAATTTTAATGCAGAATTTGATTATAGATTTGATATAATAGAGGTATTTCACTATGATGATAATAAGGTGAATTTTAATCATTTGAAAGGAGCGTTTGAGCTTTGAAAACAAAGGATTTTGAGCGAAAAAGACGTATTATTGTTGGTGTATCAGGGGCAAGTGGTGCGATTTATGCTTATAGATTGATACAAGTCCTTGCTGATAGTGGAATTGAAGTACATTTTGTGGCTTCAAAAGCAGGGCTTGAAGTATTAGAGTATGAATGTGGTTTAACTATGGTTCAATTGACACAAATGGTTCATAAGATTTATGATGTAAATCGAATTGATAGTGCAATAGCAAGTGGTTCTTTTCCTTGTGAATCAATGGTTATTGTACCTTGTTCCATGAAGACTTTAGGGTCTTTAGCAAATGGGATTGCGGGAAACTTACTCACTAGAGCAGCTGATGTGACTTTAAAAGAAGGTCGTAAGCTCGTTTTAGTAACAAGAGAAACACCAGTACATGCTATTCATTTAGAAAATATGTTGAAATTATCACATGCAGGTGCAAGGATAGTGCCAGCATGTCCAGGTTTTTATCATCGACCACAAACTATTGAAGAATTAGTTGATATGTTGGTAGGTAAAATATGTGATACTTTAAATGTAGATAATGATTTATTTGAACGTTGGACAGGACCAAGTGAAGTTTAAATTTTATTTGGGATAATTTATTAATAACAAATTGCATATAAAGGATATTGATAAATCACCCCAAAATATTATGGGGTGATTTTATGTTTGCAAAAACTTATGGGGCAACAACACTAGGTATAGATGGTGTACTCATAGAAGTTGAAGCTGATGTAGCAAATGGATTGCCAAAATTTGAAATAGTAGGTTTAGCAGATGTTGCAGTAAAAGAAGCTAAAGAAAGAGTTCGACCTGCTATTAGAAATACAAATGTCAATTTAGTGCCTAAGAAAGTAACGATAAATTTAGCTCCTGCCGATTTGCGCAAAAATGGTTCATCTTTAGATTTACCGATAGCTATAGCACTTTTGGAAGCATATGGATTTTTACCTAAGGATTGTTGTAGTGATAGTTTATTAGCTTCTGAATTATCTTTAGATGGTCAAGTAAAAACAATAACAGGAATTTTGTCCATGGCTATTTTATGTAAAGAGCTTAAGTTTAAAAAATTTTTTGTAGCTAAAGGTAATGAACAAGAGGCTTTGTTGGTAGAAAGTATTGAAGTATATGCTATAGCTACATTGTCAGAGTTAATAGATTTTTTACAAGGAAAGATAAAATTAAAACCAGCAAAAAGACAAGAAAGATTATCTCAAGATATGCAATTCAAAGAGGATTTTGCTGATGTGCAAGGGCAATTTTTAGCGAAAAAAGCTTTGGAAATAGCGGCAGCAGGTGGTCATAATGTATTGATGGTGGGAGCACCAGGAACAGGAAAGACAATGCTTGCCAAGCGTTTAGCAACAATTTTACCGCAAATGACATATCAAGAGGCTTTAGAAGTAACTAAGATTTATAGTATCGCTGGATTGTTATCAAGAGATAGTGGATTGGTAACGAAAAGACCTTTTCGCAGTCCACATCATACAATTTCTAGTGCTGGTATCATCGGTGGCGGTACTATACCAAAACCGGGAGAAGTAACATTAAGTCATAATGGTGTTTTATTCTTAGATGAATTGCCGGAGTTCAGTAAAGCTAGTTTAGAAGCTCTAAGACAGCCTTTAGAAGACGGCGAAGTAGTGATCACTAGAGTAAATGCTTCTTTGAAATTTCCATCACGAATGATATTGGTAGCTTCAATGAATCCTTGTCCATGTGGTTATAAATATGATAATACACGCAATTGTACTTGTAGTGATTATGAAATAAAACGCTATACAAAGAAAATATCAGGGCCACTGCTTGATAGAATTGATATACAAATTCAAGTGCCACGAGTGGAATATAAAGACTTTGTAACAGATAAAAAAGCAGAATCTTCAGAGCAGATACGTCAACGTGTTGAACAAGCAAGGCAGATACAATTAAAAAGATTTGCCCAAGTTAAAATAGTTTGTAATGCTCAAATGTCGCATGCTATGATAAAATCATATTGTAAATTAACAGCTAAGGCACAAGATATGTTAAAAATTGTTTTTGAACAGATGAGATTGAGTGCTAGAGCTTACGATAGGATTATTAAAGTGGCACAGACTATAGCTGATTTAGATAATAGTGAATATATAGAAGATAAACATATAGCAGAAGCCGTTCAATATCGTAATAACTTTAATTTACAAGAAAAAATTTAAAATTAAAGTAAAGGAAGCGAAATTATGGTATTTACAGGAAAAACAAAAAATTTAGGAGTAATCGGTTATCCTATAAAACATTCATTATCGCCAGTTATTCAAAATACAGCTATACAAGAAGCAGGTATTGATTATGCATATATTGCTATGCCGATAGCTCCAGAGGATTTAGAAAAAGCAGTAATAGGGTTAAAAGCATTAAATTTTACTGGATTTAATGTAACTATTCCGCATAAAGTAAATATCATGCAGTATTTAGATGAAATAGATGAGATGGCAAAATTAATAGGAGCTGTAAATACTGTACATATAAAAGATGGTAAATTATATGGATATAATACAGATGCTATTGGTTTTATCAATCCATTACTAAAGGAGAATGTGGAAATAAAAGATAAAACAGCTGTGATTTTAGGAGCTGGTGGAGCTTGTAGAGCAGTTGTTTGTGGCTTGATTAAACAAGAAATAAAAAATATCATCTTAGCAGTTAGAAATCCAGCAAAAGCACAATTATTAGCAAATGATTTTAATGATTTAGTTGATATAAAAGTGTGCGATTGGCATAGTGAAGAATTTAAACAATATTTAGCTCAAGCTGATTTATTAGTAAATACTACTCCTTTAGGAATGGAAGGTAATATCGATAGTAAACCACCTGTTGATTGGGAAAGTGTAAAAAAATCTGCGTTTGTTTATGATATTGTATATATCCCTGCTGAAACAAAATTTTTACAAGAAGCCAAAGAATATGGGCATAAAATATTAAATGGTGAAAGAATGTTAGCTGAACAAGGAGCAGCAGCACTTCATTTATGGACTGATAAAGATATAAATGTGGATATCATGGTGAAAACGTTACATGATTATTTGAATAAAAATAAATAAAGGTTTGTTTAGATCGCTATGAACATAGATGTATGGGTGAGATTGAGATGAGGCCTGTACATCTATTTTTATTTTAGAAACGAAGATGAAGTAAATGGAAATAGAAAAGGATTTGGAGCAATTATCATTAAAAATAATGAGAAATTTGCAATTACAGGGCAAACATAATATATTGCAAGGTTATCGTAATAAATCACCTGTAGCTGATTTTATAGATTGTTTGCTAGAAAATGCTTATAAACTGCAAGCTAGTGATATTCATTTAGAGCCACAGGAAAAATATTTGCAAATTCGCTATAGAATAGATGGAAAATTGATATTGATTTATAAAGTTTCAAATAAAATCAGTAATTTTTTGATATCGTATTTGAAATTAATAAGCAATTTAGATATAGCAGAAAAGCGCTTGCCACAAGATGGAAAATTTATTTTTTCTGCTCAAAATATAGATATCAGAATATCTACTATACCTGTACTCTTTGGTGAAAAAGTGGTTTTGCGATTATTGGGAAATAAAGAAAATCTATTGAATTTAAATCAAATGGGATTTTCTAAAATGAATTTAAAATATTTTAAAGATATGATAAGTGCATCAAGTGGTCTTATTGTGATAACAGGTCCTGTAAATTCTGGAAAATCTACTTTACTTTATGCTAGTTTAAATTATTTGAATAGATTGGATACTAATATTATTACAATTGAAGATCCTGTAGAGTTAAATCTAGAAGGTATAAATCAGATGCAGATAAATCAAAAAGCAGGCATGGATTTTGCTGTAGCTTTAAGAGCATCACTTAGACAAGACCCAGATATTGTAATGATAGGAGAAATAAGAGATGAAGTAGTAGCTAAGCAAGCGATAACTACGGCATTGACGGGTCATTTAGTATTAACTACTTTGCATACTAAAAATGCTTTGGGTGTACCAGCTAGATTAATAGATTTAGGAGTCAGTCCTGTGATGCTTAGCATTGCTTTATTAGGTATGACCTCACAGCGATTAGTGAGAAAGATTTGCCCTAAATGTAAAATTAGTTATAAACCAAGTGAAAATTCTTTAGAGGCATTTTTTTTAGGAAAAGATTTTTATTTAGGTATGGATTTGTATAAGGGAGAGGGGTGTAAATATTGTAATTATACAGGTTTTTTAGGTCAAATAGCTCTGCAAGAGATTTTAAGACCTACAGAAAAAATGAGATATTTAATCAGTAGAGATGATGTTGATGTGAATTTAAAACGAGAGGCGAGGTTAACAGATTTTAAATCTTTATTAGATGATGGAAAGATGAAAGTTTTACAGGGCATAACTACAGCTCAGGAAGTATGGAAAACTTTAAATGGAGTATATCAAATAAATGAAGTTCCTAGAAATTTTACAAAAAGCGATAGCGTGTAAGTGGTCAGATATTCATTTAACTACTGACAAAAATATATATTATCGCCAAAATAATAAGTTGAATATTTGGGAAGATGAATTTTTTACAAGAGAAGATTTTAAGGAAGTGATAGAAAATACATTAAATGAAACACAGAAAATGCTATTTAGGCAAAATAAAGTGATAGATTATGCTTATGAATTTAATAATAGAAGGTTTAGGATAAATATCTATATGATTTATAAAGGCTATGGTATGGCTATTAGATTGATAAATGATAATGTAAAGCCTATAGAGAATTTTTATCAGCAAAAAGTCTTGCGAGATATTTTGCATAATGATAATGGTTTAATACTGATTTGTGGTGCTACAGGAACAGGAAAATCAACGACGTTAGCTTCTATGATAGAGTATATAAATCAAAATAAATTTAAGCATGTCATAACTTTAGAAGAGCCTATAGAATATGTATTTACTAATAAGAAATCATTAATTCATCAAAGAGAATACCATGTAGATTTTGAAAATTTCAGTGAAGCTATAAAGATGGCAATGCGACAAGACCCAGATGTGATAATGGTAGGAGAAATAAGAGATACAGAAACGATGAAAGCTTGTTTAAATGCTGCTGAAACAGGTCATCTAGTTTTAGGAACATTACATGCATCTTCGGTGATAGAAGCGATAATGCGAATGGAAAGTTTTTTTAATCAAGAACAGATAGAAGCTATTAGTATGCAGATTGCAAGTTCGTTAAACAGTATTATCATTCAAAAATTAATTCCAACAATAGATGAGAATTTAGTTTGTTGTATGGATATTTTATTGGCAACTACAGCAGTAAAAAATTTAATTAGTAAAAATCAATTATCACAGTTGATTTCGCAGATGCAATTAAATAGACAAAATGGTATGCAGTTTATACAAGATGATATAGAAAAATTAGTTAAAGCTAAATTAATAGATGAAAAAATAGCAAAGAAGTATATAGGTTAAGATGATGACTAAATTTTTTTATATAGCAAGAGATTATCAACAAGGCAATTTAATAAAGGGTTCTTTAGTGGCAAATAATAAATTAGAGGTGATTGATTATTTAAGGCGAGAACAATATTTGATAATAGCTATACACAATAATGATATCTATAGTATAAAAGAATATATAAAAAGCATAGGAAAAGATGAGAAGATTACTAATAAACAAGTGATTTTACTTTGTCAGCAATTGTCAATTATCTTAGAGTCAGGAATAGATATTATAGAGGCTTTAAAAATAGTTAAGAATAATTTACGTGATAAAAATATAAAAAATTTTATAGAAAAGACAATTATAGGTTTGAATGAAGGTGAAAATTTATCTGCTATTTGGCAAAAAAATTTTAATTTACCTGCGTATTTAATAAGTTCAATAAATATAGCAGAATATACAGGTTTATTAGCAGAATCTTTGAAAGACACAGGAGTTTTTTTAGCCAAAGAATATGAATTAAAACAAAAATTAAGGCAGATATGCATTTATCCAGTATTTTTGTTGTGCGTTCTAGCAATAGTAATTATGTTGATGATTTTTTTAGTCATTCCAGCATTTGCAGATATTTTTCAACGTATGCATATTGATTTACCTTATTTAACAGCAACTATTTTATCTATAGGTTTAAATATAAAATCTCATTTTATAAAATTATGCGTATCGTTATTGATAATTTTTATAGCTATTATTTTGGTAGGGCAAAAAGATAAATTAAGATTAATTTTTTTGCAGTATATATTAAAAGTGCCTGTATTTGGTGATTTCTTGCGAAAGTTTTATTTAGTAAATATAGTTAATCAGCTAATTTTTTTATTGGGAAGTGGTATTAGTATAGATGAAGCTTTAAATATTATGTTAAATAGCAATCACAATATATTAGTACAAGATAATTTAAAAACGGTGCAAAATTTAGTAAAGCAAGGTTTTTCATTAGCTGATGCTTTTGCTAAAGTTTCGTTGAGCGTAAATATTTTACAAGAATTCATAGATATTGGTGAAAAAACAGGTATGTTAAAAGATATATTGTCTTATTTAATTAGTTTTTGGGAAAAAGAATTAGATAATACAATAAAGATATGTTTGCAACTATTAGAGCCGATATTGATGATAAGTGTGGGCTTTATTGTGGGAGTATTTATTATAGCTATTATTATGCCTTTATTTGATTTGGTAAATAATATTGGTTTATAAATTTTTAGTTATTATGAGAAAGAATGATAAAAATGATGAATAAAATTGAACAACTAAAACTAAGTGAAGATGGTTTTACTTTGATTGAAATGATGATTGTTGTAGCAATTATTGCTATTTTGACAGCAATAGCCCTACCGAAATTTAATGAATCTTTAGCAATGGCAAATACATCTAGAGTACAAGCTGATTTGCAATCTTTAGATACAGCAATAGCAATGTATAAAGTCCAAAATAATAGAGCACCACAGGATATAAGTGATTTAGATGAATATATTGATGTAGAAAATATAAAGGCACCTACTGGAGATGTATATGTAAATGGCGTTTTGACTTCTAATGAAACAGGAGAAAATTATAGTCTAAATTCAGATAAAACAAATGCTACTTTCATGGGAAAAACTAGAATGGAATTTGGTAAAAATACTAGTGAATAATATTCATAATTAGAGATAAATATAAAAGAGATAAGTAATAAAATGGAAGCAAGTTTTATTTATGATTTGATTGTTTGTATGTATTTAGGCAAAATTGCTTGGGTAGATTTTAAGACTTTGAAGATAAAAAATAAGAGTTTATTATATCTAGGGTTAATATTAGTTGTTCGATTAATGATTTTTAACATAGATTTAGAAAAAATAATCTATGCATTATTAATCAATTTAATTATCTTTTGTGTGATATATTTTTACCCTAAGCAATTAATGGGTGCAGGAGATTTGAAATTAGCTTTAGTTTTAGCCTTATGGTGTAATTATCCTCAATGTATAGTGGCGATATATGTAAGTTTTATTTTTGGCGGAATAGTGGCTATTTATTTTTATTTAAGGAACATAAATAAAGTGAGTAAAAAAGAAAAGATATCTTTTGCACCGATGCTTATTTTAGGAAATATTATAGCTTTTTTTGAAGCTGATGATATTTTAAATTTGTGGCTTAGTTTTATAGGTTAATTGCAAATGTGGTATGTAGAATTAATTATAATGACAGGGATTATAGCATTGTTTACACAGAGTGTGATATTTGTTGATTTTGCCAGTGAAGAACAGAAGGTCAATAATGAAGCAATTAATTTAGTCAGTATATTGATGAATGTGCAGGAGCGTTCAAGAAATTATCATTATATGAAAGATAGTGATTTTAGACCACATTGTTATATTTATAGAGATAAATATATATTGAAATTAAATGAAAATACGGCACAAAGGATTTATTATTTGCCTGATGATATAAAAATAGATTTTGATGATAATGCTAATTTTTATGTTTTTCGCCAAAATAGTTTATACAACAGTTGGCCAAATAAAACGATAAAAATTTATAGTGGAAATACAGCAAAATATATTGTGATAAATCGTGTGGGTAGGATACGTATAATAAATTCTTATGAGGACTCATCATGAATATGTGGCAAAATTTAAATAAAGATGAAAATGGATTTTTGCATATAGAATTATTGATTTTGATGGCTATATTATCTAGTGTAGCAATGATATATATTTGTATGGGAATATTGAGAAATCAACAGTTAAACAATGGTTATAGAATGACAGCGATATATTTAGCACAAGGATATTTAAATCTCATGGAAGAACAAAAAGCAAATATTATTCCTAATCAAATAGAATGCAATGGTATGAAATATATGATAAAACAAAAAGAAAATTTTCAAGGTGATATAGATGAAATCAGTATTGAAATAAGCTGGCATTATCATGATCAAGAAGAGATGGAATATCAAGAAAGAGAAATTAAAAGAGAAGCTATTAAATGAACAACAAGGCTTTATTGTAGGTAATGCATTGATAATTTTACCGTTAATTTTTAGTTTAATAATTGCTATTTTAGTCATAGTGCAAGCCATTAGCAGTAGTATCTTTAACTATATTGACAACTGGATATTGCAAGAACAGACGAAGAATATTTTGGAGAATATGGCAACAGAAATTACTTATGCTGATGAAATCATAGACCAGATAGATTTTGCGCATAAAGAAACTTTAATTATTGCGACAAAAAGAAGGGCTACAGCTAATTCTGATAATATGGAAAAATACATCGGCTTTCGCAAAGAAGGAGCGATTATTTATCGTTGTGAAATATCCAAATTGAATAATGATATATATACTATTCGAGCTAAACAGCCATTAAATAGCGAAAATTATTTTGGTAATGACAATATAAGTTATAGTTGTCGTAAAATTAGCGATGACTTATATCAGTTAGATGTAATTGGTAAAACTTATAGAACTAATCAAGAATTTAAACTGACTACAGTGGTTTTACAGCGAAATGCAAAAACAATGGATAATGTAGAGTATTAGTCAAAGTAAAATGAAGGTTTAATCATGAATAAAGAAGATGGTATGATAAGTATTTCTATGCTGATTGTTTTGAGTTTAATGGCTGTTTTTTCTTTGTATATTTATAGATTAAGTCTTACAGAAAATGATAGTTTAGAAATATTAAAAATGAATATGCAGACTAAAAATTATACAATAAGCGAGAGTTTAAAATTAATTGATATATATAAATACGATAAAGAGAAATGGCAAGATGATTGCATGAAGGCACAAGGCAAAGATGAATTTGATGAAGCTATTATAGTAGATGAAAAGACAGTAACAGATAAACAGATGAAAAAATCTGTGCAGATAAAAGCATATTTAATGCAGACATATAATCAAGACATATACAAATTAATTGTAGAAAGTAGTTTAGAAGATATCACAAATCAAAATTGTATTTATTTACAAAAGAAAGATGATGATTGCATTGTACAGCGTTGGGAACGTTAAAAGAGAGTTAAAGAAAATAGGAAGAAAATTATATATAAGAGATTTTGCTAAGTTTATATTTGCTTATATAGAAGAAGATAAACTTTCTTTGCTGACAGTGCAGAAAATAACTGATGATAGATGGCAAATCATTCATTTTTATGCGGAAAAAATTCAGAAAAATAATGAAGATATTAATTTTTATCAAGAGATTTTATATAGATTTTATAAGGAACAAGAACGAGAAAATATAAAATATTTAGTGATAAACTTTGCTGAGCAAAAACAGCAGATTTTACATTATAGTTTTCCTCATATGCCTTTGTCGGAAATAAAAAAAGCCCTGTATTGGGAGTTACAGGAAGATATAAAGTTAGAAGAGTATTATTATACATATACACTAGAAGATGAAAAAGAAAATTATAATTTAAAAGTGAATTTAATCAATAAGAATTTAGTGTATTTATGGCAACAATTGGCAAAAGAACAAAATATTAATTTATATAGTGTGTTTTGTCAAAATGATATAAAAATAGATGTGATAGCAGAAGATGAATATATAAAAAGGTATAGAGTAGAAAAACAAAGTGATATTTTTAATTGTGAGATACAAATAGATAGAGAATTATTGGCTGAAATAGAAGATTTTGACGTGATAAGTAAAATTTTAGTATGCTTTTTACAGCGACAATATCAAGAATTTTTGCCTAAAAGACAACAGTTGAGTTATTTAAATTGGCAAAATATATATTTATTGTTGATAACTATTTTATTATCTTGTAGTTGTTGTTTAGGTGGTTATGCAATTACAAAATATTATCAAGCTGAAAGACAGGAACAAAATATAAAAGAAGAAATAACTTTAGTACAAAATGATATAGATGATATAGAGCAGTTAAAACAACAAGAAGCTTTAATTAAAGATAAACAAAAGTTAGTACAGAATTTAGAAGAAAAATCAGTGAATATATATGCTATTTTAATTAATTTAGGTGCAAATACAGTAGATGATGTGGCTTTAACTGATTTGAAGATAAAAGATGGAGAAATTTTTCTAAAGGGACGAGCGAGAAATTATCAAAGTATAGCTGTATATAAAGAGAAATTATCAGAAATAAGATTTTTCCAAACGAGTGAAATTGGAGAGATAAAGATTAATACGGAAGATAATTTATTGGATTTTACGATGAAGATAGTGATGAGGTAAAATGAAATATAAAGATTATAAACATTTAATTATTTGCATAAGTATCATTAGTCTATGGATAATGATACTATTTTTTTTAGGAAATATAGTGAGTTCTAAAATAGATATATTAAATACTGAAAAAAATCAACAACAAGAAGAATTGGTAAGTTATTATGATTTTATGGCAAAAAATAAAAATATAGATAGTTATAGAGAAAAGATAAATTTTAATTTAAATTTATTGGCAGAAAAAATACCGCAAGAGATAGATGAAGAAAAGTTTTTATTGCAGTTGAATGATATGGCAAAATATTCATCAGTGAATATCATAGAAATGATGCCTAAAAATAAGAGTACGCAAGATAATTTAAAGCAGGAAGAAATAGAACTTGTATTGCAAGGTGATTATTTTGCTATAGTTGATTTTTTACATCAATTGAATTTAAATAGTAGATTGGTAAGTATACAAGATAGCAATATTTTTATACAAAATAATACGATAAATGCGAAATTAACTTTACAAATTTATGCGAATAATTAATAATAGATAAAGATAAATAAAATCTGTTATAATTAAATAGAATATTTTTATATTTAAATTTTATACTTAATATAGATGGGAGTAGTAATCTATATGTTGATACAGCTAGAAGGTCTTATAAAAACTATAGGCATATTAGATGTCTTTGATATTTTAATTGTGGCATTTATTTTATATCGAGTGTATAAAATGTTAGAAAATACACGAGCGATAACCTTGACAAGAGGTTTATTGATATTATTACTTTTAGCGATTATTACTAGTTGGCTTGAATTGCATGTTATAAACTGGTTATTACAAAAGATTGTTACTTTATTATTTGTAGCATTGCCAATTGTATTTCAACCAGAATTGCGACGTGCTTTAGAGCATATAGGTGAAGGTGGATTTTTCAAACGTTCAATGTTGTTGAACTATGAAGAAGCTTGTTCGTTAGTATCAGAATTGGATAAGGCTGTTACAAAATTATCATCTACAAAAACAGGAGCATTGATTGTACTTGAGCGCAATATGGGTTTAAATGATATTTGTGCAAGTGGAATAAAAATCGATGGGATTGTTAGTGCTGAATTTTTATTAAATGTATTTATCCCAAACACTCCATTACACGATGGAGCAGCCATTATACGCGGTAATCGTTTGATTGCGGCAGGTTGTTTATTGCCGCTTACTGATGATAGGTCATTGAGTACAGAGCTTGGAACTCGCCATCGTGCAGCTATAGGTTTATCAGAACAATGTGATGCTGTAGTTGTTATTGTCAGTGAGGAGACAGGAACAATTTCTGTGGCTGAAGCAGGTAGAATATATCGTCATTTAGATTCTGAACAGTTAAAACAATATTTGATGCCAATATTTTCACCAAGAAAGACAACCTTAAAAGAAGCTGTCTTGAAATGGAGGCAAAAAAAATGATAAGTTTTTTTAGAAAAAATCTTCCAGAAAAATGTTTAGCACTTATAGTTGCCATAGGTTGCTGGATTTTTGTAATGAATGACCAAAATCCGCAGATTGAAAATACTTATACAGTGCCAATTGGAATAGTTAATGCACCAGAAGGATATCAAATATCCAAAGATGTTGAAGAAGTAAAATTGAAAGTGCGTGCACCACGTTCGCTATTTTCAAATGTAGAAACATCTAGCTTTAGAGCTTATGTAGATTTAAATGGTGTGGAAAATGGAATTCATGATTTACAGATACAGACAGTTTTACCTAGTGGTTTTGAATTGATTTCAGCAGGTCCAACAAAAGTATCTATAAATGTTGATAAAATTGAGCAAAAAGAAGTACCTGTTCGCTTGAATTTATCTGGTATTCCAGGTGATGACAAAGTGGTAGCAAGTGTAGAACAGTCTTTACAGAATATAACAATTGAAGGTCCTGTTAGCATTTTAAATAAAGTAACAGCGGCAGTAGGTTATATTGGTGTAAATGGAAATAATGAAAACTTTAGTGTAACAGTGCCACTTATTGCAGTTAATGACAAAGATAAAGAAGTGGAAGGCGTTAAGCTATTACCTAAAACAGTAGATGTTTCCATTATTTTGGCTAAAGGTTTAAACAAAAAAATTATCGATATAAAACCGACATTGATGTCTGATTTGCCAATGGGTTATATCTTAAAATCAGTGAAGGTAGAGCCTGAAAAAATAGAAGTTAGTGGTAATCCTGATATTATTGGCAATATGACTTATTTATCCACAGAAAATATATCTTTGGCAAATGTTACAAAATCGACTAAACAAACAGTTAATTTAATTGTGCCAGAAGATATAAATGTTCCTAATCAGGAAGTAACTGTATGGATAGAAATAGAAACAAAAGAAAATAAAACTGATAATAAAACAAATAAATAAAGTTAAAATAAGATAAAGTAGGTTTGTTAAATGATAAGAATTAAAAATTTTAATGTACCATTTAATGACCAATCTCCAATAAATGATTTAGTTGCAAAACGATTAAAGTTACCACCTCAACATATTGATGAGGTGGTAATTGTTCGTAAGGGGATTGATGCTAGAAGGTATAAGGGAGCTCCTATTTATTTTGTGTATATATTAGATGTGAAAGTTAATATTGCAGAAAATAAAGTTTTAGCTAGATTAAAAAAAGACAAGAATATAGAAATTGTAACTACAAAAAAAGCAGATAAAATTAATTGTCAAAAAAGTAAAATATCTAGACCGATAATAATTGGTTTTGGTCCTGCGGGAATGTTTTCGGCGTTAGTTTTGGCTAAAAATGGATATCGACCACTTATTTTTGAACGTGGAAGTGATGTGGATACTAGACATCAAGATATTGAAAAATTTTGGCAAGGTGGACAATTAAAAGAAAATTCGAATGTACAATTTGGCGAAGGTGGAGCAGGAACTTTTTCTGATGGCAAATTAACAACTCGTATCAATGATAATAAGATTACAGATGTGTTAGAAGCTTTTGTAGAAGCTGGAGCACCACCAGAAATAAAATATTTGCATAAACCACATATCGGTACAGATATTTTGCGCATTATTGTAAAAAATATTCGTGAAAAAATAAAAGCTTTAGGCGGAGAAATTTTCTTTAATTCACAAGTTACAGATTTTATAATAAAAGATGATAAAATCTGTGGAGTTGAAATCAACCATAAAGAAAAATTCACAGCAAGTGATGTATTTTTAGGTATTGGTCATAGTGCAAGAGATACGTATGAATTGTTATATTCTAAGGGAATATCCATGGAAGCGAAACCTTTTGCAATTGGTGTCCGTATAGAACATCCGCAAGATTTAATTGATAAAGTTCAATATGGTGAAGATTATAAAAGTGAATTATTGCCAGTAGCAGATTATTCATTGACTTATAATAATCGCCAAAAAGGTAGAAGTGTATATTCTTTTTGTATGTGCCCAGGTGGTCAAGTAGTAGCTGCCGCTTCAGAGTTAGGCAGAGTCGTTGTAAATGGTATGAGTAATTATAAACGTAATTCTGGTATTGCAAATAGTGCTCTGCTCGTCAATGTAACGCCAGATGATTTTGGTCATAATGTCTTAGATGGCATTGCTTTTCAACGTCATTATGAAGAAATGGCATATATTTGTGGCGGTAGAAATTATCATGCACCAGTGCAAACGGTTGGCGATTTCTTAAAAGATAAAGTAAGTGATGATAATTTTTTAGTAGAACCAACGTATAAACCGGGAGTAAAGATTTGCAATTTACGCGAATGTTTACCAGATTTTACAACGCAGATGTTGGCTGAAGCATTACCTAATTTTGATAAGAAAATTCCAGGTTTTGCAGGTGAACATGTGGTGATGACTGGGGTAGAAATGCGTTCTTCTGCACCATGTAGAATTATCCGTAACAGACAAACATATATGTCTGAAAATGTAAAAGGGTTATATCCTATAGGCGAAGGTGCTGGATACGCTGGCGGTATAATGAGTGCTGCCGTTGACGGCGTAAATGCAGCTTATGCTTATATAGAAAATATTATAGAATAATTGAGAGGGGTTTATTTTATGGCTAGAATGTTTGGAACTGACGGTGTTAGAGGTAAGGCAAATGTTGAATTAACACCAGAATTAGCTTATAACTTAGGACGTGCTGCTGCCATTTATTTTACAAAGAAAGATGGCGAAGCTTGCACAATCTATATTGGTAGAGATACTCGCTTATCTGGTCCAATGTATGAAGCCGCTTTATCTGCAGGGATTTGTTCTGCTGGTGGTAATGTAGTATTAACAGGTGTAATGCCAACTCCAGCTGTAGCTTATTTAGCTCGCAAACATAAAGCTGATGCAGGTATTGTGATTTCTGCTTCTCACAATCCATTCCATGATAATGGTATTAAATTCTTTGGTGGCGATGGTTATAAATTACCAGATGCCGTAGAAGATGAAATCGAAGCATTAGTACATGAAATTGAAAATAATGATAATTTATATCGTCCAACAGATGATAAAATTGGTAATGTAGTTTATCGTCATGATTTATTAGATGAATATGTATCTTTTGTAACTAAAACTACTGATATCGAATTAGAAGGTATGAAAATTGTTTTAGACTGCGCAAATGGTGCAGCTTATGAAGCTATGCCAAAAATTTTACGTCGTTTAGGTGCAGATGTAATCGTAATTCACGATAAACCAAACGGTATCAATATCAACGATAATTGCGGTTCAACACATTTAGAATCTTTGATGGAAGCTGTAAAAGAACATAAAGCAGATATTGGTATTGCTCATGATGGTGATGCTGATAGATGTTTATGCATTGATGAAAATGGTGAATTCATCGATGGCGACCATATGATTGCAGCTTGTGCTATTTATATGATGGGCAAAGGCAAATTAAAAGATAATACTGTAGTTACTACAGTTATGGCAAATATCGGTTTCCATAAAGCTATTAAAGAAAATGGTGGCCGTACAGAAATCACAGCTGTAGGTGATAGATATGTATTAGAAAATATGCTTGCTAATGGCTATAACTTAGGTGGAGAACAATCTGGTCATATTATCTTCACAGATTTTTCTACCACTGGTGATGGCCCTGTTACAGCACTTCAAGTATTATCTTATTTAAAACGTACAAGACATAAAGCTTCTGCAATTACAAAAATCATGACAAGTTATCCACAGCTTTTAGTAAATGTAAAAGTAGCTACTAAAGATGGTTGGGAAGATAATGAAGCTATAAAAGCTTCTATCGAAGAAGGCAAACAACAATTAGGTGAAAATGGTCGTATTTTAGTACGTCCATCTGGTACAGAACCTTTAATTCGTGTAATGGCTGAAGGCCCTGACCAAAAAGAATTGGAAGAAATCTGCTATAAAATTGCTGATGTAGTAAAAGTTCAGCAAGGATAAATAGAAAAATATATTTATTTTATTTTTATTGACAAAATCATAAGTTATAATTAAAATATGAGCATGCACAAAGATGAAATAATTTTGTGCATGCTTTTTTGATATAGTTCTGTATATAAAGATAATAAAAGGGTTTATATAAACTTTAGCGCTGGCTCTGTTTTATATTTATGCAATAGAGTACGAGGAAGAAGTCGTCGAAAATATCAGCGGATGCTTCTCGGCTTAATCTAGTCGATAGTAGCTGGCAAACCTTTTAAGTGATTAAAAGGACAATACAGCAAAAGATTTATACAGAAAATATATCTTCAAAAATTTAATAATTTAATTTTAGGAGGCATATTTTTATGTGCGGTATTGTAGGTTATGTTGGTGAAAAACAGGCAGCTAATTTTTTAATTGATGGATTAACAAAATTAGAATATAGAGGATATGACTCTGCTGGTATTGCTGTTTTTGATGGTGAAAAAATTAATGTGGCAAAATCTGTTGGTCGCTTAGCGGCATTAAAAGAAAAAATCAAAAATAATACTCCTGAAGGTGTAATGGGTATTGGTCATACTAGATGGGCAACTCATGGACGTCCATCTGATGTGAATTCTCATCCACATACAGATTGTTCTGGCAAATTCGCTATTGTACACAATGGTATTATCGAAAATTTTATGTCTTTAAAAGAAGAATTAATAGCTAAAGGACATAAATTTGTTTCTGAAACAGATACTGAAGTTGTAGCTCATTTAATCGAAGATGTTTATGAAGGCGATTTTGTAGAGGCTGTAAATAAAGTATTGAATAGAATTGAAGGTTCTTATTCTCTTGCTTTCATGTGCCAAGATTATCCAGATACACTTATTTGTACTAAAAAAGATAATCCACTAGTAATCGGTTTAGGTGAAGGTGAAAACTTTATAGCTTCTGATATCCCTGCTATTATTGCTTATACTCGTCGTACTTATATCATGAATGATGGCGAAATTGCAGTAGTTAAAAAAGATAGCATTTGGGTAACAGATAGAAAAGGTAATCCTATTACTAAAAAAGTATTTGAAGTAAATTGGAATGCTGAAGCTGCCGAAAAAGGCGGATATGAACATTTCATGTTAAAAGAAATTCATGAACAGCCAAAAGCAGTAAGAGATACAATTTCTCCACGTATCAATAAAGAAAATACACAAGTTGTTTTAGATGAATTAAAATGGACTAAAGAATATGTAGAAAACTTTAATAAAATCTATATTGTAGCTTGTGGTACAGCTTATCATGCTGGTCTTGTAGGTAAATATTACATTGAAAAATTAGCTCGTATACCAGTAGAAATTGATATTGCTTCTGAATTTAGATATCGTGATCCAATTATTGATGAACACACACTTACAATTGTTATCAGTCAGTCTGGTGAAACAAGTGATACACTTGCAGCACTTAAAGAATCCAAACGTCTTGGTGCAAAAACTTTAGCTATTACAAACGTAGTAGGTTCTTCTATTGCTCGTGAAGCTGATCAGGTAATGTACACATGGGCTGGCCCAGAAATCGCTGTAGCTTCTACAAAAGCATATACAACTCAGCTTGTAACAATGTTCTTATTTGCTATGTATGTTTCTGGCTTAAAAGGTACTATTACAACTGAAAGAACTCATGAACTTTTAACACAGCTTCGTTTACTTCCAGATGAAATAAATCGTACTTTAGAAGATGTAGAACCAATCAAAACTTTTGCTAAAAATTATGCATTTAACAATGATGTATTCTATATTGGTCGTTCTTTAGACTATAATGTAGCACTTGAAGGTTCTTTAAAATTAAAAGAAATTTCCTATATTCACGCTGAAGCATATGCAGCTGGTGAATTAAAACATGGAACACTTGCATTGATTGAATCTGGTGTGCCTGTTATTGCTCTTGCAACTCAAAAAAGTGTATATGAAAAAACTTTAAGCAATATTAAAGAAGTAAAAGCTCGTGATGCAGTTATGATTGGTATTGCGGCTGAAGATGATAATGAACTTGAAAAATATGTAGACCATGTAATTAAAGTTCCAGCTACAGATGAATTATTAATTCCACTTTTAACTGTAGTACCTTTACAATTACTTGCTTATTATGCAGCAATTACTCGTGGTTGTGATGTAGATAAACCTCGTAATCTTGCTAAATCTGTAACAGTAGAATAAAAAAGTCTAAAACGGCTGTAGAATTTGCAGCCGTTTTTATTAATTTTGTTTAATAGTAGTTGACAAATAAGAAAAATAATACTATTATCTAGAAAATACTTTTATTACATTTTATTTTGCGTTATACTAGTACTATAAAAAATAAGGAAAGAGGTATTGTCGTGGCATATTATTTTAAAGAAGCATCTCATACTTTTGGGGAATATTTATTAGTTCCAGGTTATTCTTCTGAAAAATGCATTCCTGCAAATGTTTCTCTTGAAACTCCACTTGTAAAATTCAGAAAAGGTGAAGAACCAAAAATAAAGCTTAATGTTCCAATGACTTCCGCTATCATGCAGGCTGTATCTAATGATACAATGGCTATTGCACTTGCAAAAGAAGGCGGTATTTCCTTTATTTACGGTTCTCAAAGCATTGAAGACCAAGCCGCAATGGTTAGTCGTGTAAAAAATTATAAATCTGGTTTTGTAAGTAGTGATTCTAATATTATGCCTTCTACTACTTTAGGCGAAGTATTAGCATTAAAAGCTAAAACTGGACATTCTACAATGGCTGTTACTGAAGATGGTACACCAACAGGAAAATTAGTAGGTATTGTTACTAGCCGTGATTATCGTGTTAGTCGTATGAGTATGGATACAAAAGTTGAAACTTTCATGACTCCATTTAACAAATTAATCTATGCTGATGCAGATACTACTACATTGTCTATGGCAAATGACCTCATTTGGCAACATAAATTAAATATGTTACCTCTTGTTGATAAAAATCAACGTTTACGCTACATGGTATTTAGAAAAGACTATACAGATAACAAAGAACATGCATTAGAACTTACAGATAACAATAAACGTTATTTAGTAGGTGCTGGTATCAACACTCGTGATTATGCAGAACGCGTTCCTGCACTTTTAAAAGCTGGTGCTGATGTACTTTGTATCGACTCTTCTGAAGGTTTTTCTGAATGGCAAAGAATAACATTAAAATATATTCATGAAAACTTCGGCGAAGATGTAAAAGTTGGTGCTGGTAACGTAGTAGATAGAGAGGGTTTCCGTTTCTTAGCTGAAGCAGGTGCTGACTTCGTAAAAGTTGGTATCGGTGGTGGTTCTATCTGTATCACTCGTGAAACAAAAGGTATTGGTCGTGGACAGGCTACAGCTTTAATTGATGTAGTTGAAGCTCGTGATGAATATTATAAAGAAACAGGTATTTATATTCCTGTATGTTCTGATGGTGGTATTGTACATGACTATCATATGACTCTTGCATTAGCTATGGGTGCAGATTTCCTCATGCTCGGACGTTATTTCTCCCGCTTTGATGAAAGCCCAACAAATAAAGTTCGTATCAATGGTACTTACTTAAAAGAATATTGGGGCGAAGGTTCTAATCGTGCTCGTAACTGGCAACGTTATGACCTTGGTGGAGATAAAAAATTATCCTTCGAAGAAGGCGTTGATTCCTACGTTCCATATGCAGGACCATTACATGATAACGTTATGTTAACTCTTAGCAAAATGCGTTCTACAATGTGCAACTGTGGTGCATTAAACATCAAAGAATTCCAAGACAAAGCAAAACTTACTTTAGTTTCCGCAACAAGTATTGTTGAAGGCGGTTCTCATGATGTTATTCTTAAAGATAAATTCAGAGGTAATGATTGATTTTAATTAAATTTAAATGATATTATTGCAGTAAATAAAAAAGATTGCATTAGAAAATTTTCTAGTGCAATCTTTTTGTTTTATATAGTTGTTTTAACTACATATATTGATTAATTCTTTTGTATATTCTTCTTGGGGATTTTTTAGAATTTCTGAGGTTAAGCCTCGTTCAATGATTTTTCCTTGATACATAATCAATATTTTATTACATAATTTTTGGACTAAAGCTAAATCATGAGAGATAAAAATAATGCTTAAATCTAGTTCTTGGCGAAGTTTTAATAGTAAATTCAAGATTTCCATTTGCGTTATCGTATCTAATGCAGATGTTATTTCATCACAGATTAGAACTTGAGGTTTAATAGAAATAGCCCTAGCTATAGCACAACGCTGACATTGACCACCACTTATTTGATGAGGATATTTATTTTTTATCTCCAAGGGTAAAGCTACTTTAGTTAATAAATCATCTAAAATTTGTTTTGCTTGAGCTTTGTTTGTACCAATATTGAGGAGTGGCTCAATAATACTATCGCCTAGACGTTGACGCGGATTAAATGATTCTTGAGGTAATTGAAATACCATTTGTACTTGGCGATAAAATTGTTTCAATTCTTGTCTAGAATATTGATGGATATTTTTATCTTTAAATAATACTTCTCCTGTAGTTGGCATTTCAAGTCTTATTAAAATATTGGCTAATGTAGATTTGCCACAGCCACTTTCGCCGACAATGGCAAGGCTATCACCTTTTTTCAAGGTGAAGTTTATATCATCTAAAGCTTTAAAGTCATGGTCATTTTTTAGATAGTTTTTAGTCAAATTAATGACTTTTAAAATTTCTTGCATGAAAGCATCTCTTTAGGTGTTTATTTTTTTAGTGTGATAACGGCTTGTAATAATTTTTTAGTGTAATCTTCTTGAGGATTGGCTAAAAGAATTTTTGTGGGATTTTGTTCAATTATTTTGCCTTGGTGCATGATGATGATTTTATCTGCTATTTTAGCTAAAACTTTTAAATTGTGAGATACGAATAAAATGCTCGTATTTAATTTTTGTTTCATCAATAATAATTCTTGCAAAACTTTAGCTTGGGACATGACATCTAAAGCAGAAGTAGGCTCATCAGCAATTAATAATTGAGGTTTTAACATCATTGTTAAGGCGATATTAATGCGTTGGTTCATGCCACCAGATAACATAAAGGGATAGGCATTTAAAATATTTTTGCCGTCATTTAAACCTATTTTGGTAAAAATATCTAATGTTTGAGAGATGATTTCATCAGCTGTGATTTTTTGATGTGCAGATATGGTTTCAATGAATTGACTTTTAATAGTGCGGACAGGGCAAAAAAACGTTTGCGGATTTTGTGAAATAAAGGCGATTTCTTTACCATAGATATGAGTTAATTGTTTTGCCTTTAAGTCGTATAAATTTTTATCTTGCCAATGGATTTCACCTTGAATATTAAAATCTTTTGGCAATAGATGTAAAATGCTATTTAATAAAGTACTTTTTCCAGAGCCAGAACCGCCAGCAATTCCAATTATTTCAGCAGTATTTAATTTTAGATTGATGTTATTTAAGATATTTTGCTTATTATGGGAAATAGTTAAATCTCGAATAGTTAATAAGGACATGATTGACCTACCTATTTATTATTTAAAATCTAAATCGGCAGTGATTTCATAATAATCACTAGGATGAGCTACAAAATTTATGACCTTGGACTTAGAGACAAAAGACATTTTTAAATGAGAAGCGAAGATAAAGCCATAATCATTTAATAAAATCTGTTGCATCTGCACTGCTAAGTCAGCTCGTTTTTGACTATCGAATTCATTATGCAATTTTTGAGCTAAGATTTCTAATTTATCGTTATAATATTTACCACGATTTTTGGCTGAATTTTGGAGACAATGTGTAGTGAAGAAATATTCTGGATCGCCAGTCGGTGCAGTTACAAAGGCACTGGCATAAATATCCCAGTTTCCATTAGCTAAAAATTCTTGTTGATTGATAGTATTATTGATTTTTAAGTCAATGCCGATAGTTTTTAGATTGGCTTGAGCGATTTCTGCAAGCAAGGGCAATTCTTGGCGACCAGGATAAGTCAGCCAACGAAGTATGAGTTTTTGTCCATTTTTATCAACATAGCCCTCACCGTCATTATCTACCCAGCCAGCTTGAGCTAATAGTTCTTTAGCTTCTGTTGGATTGTAATTTACAGTTTGTAATTTATCGCCACCAAAGGTGAAATTATCTGGGAAAGCACCAATGGCTATAGAGCCATTATCTTGGAGTAGATTATGCGTAAAACCTTGTTTATCTAAACTCATAGCTATAGCTTTGCGAACATTATAATCTTGAAGTATAGGATTGTTATAGTTTATTTGGGCAAAAAAACAGCGAGAAGTAGCTATTGAACTCACATGATAATCAGGATTATTTTGGAATAAATCTAAATTAGCATAAGGAAGACCTTGAACAGCATCAAATTCTCCAGTTTGCAATGCCATAGTGAGCGTATCGCCATCTACTACTTCAGTTATAATTACTTTATCCATGGCTACATTGCCGTTCCAGTAATTAGGATTTTTTACGAGTTCAATTTGTTTATCTGATACTTTAGTCGCGATAAAAGGACCAGTACCAGCTACATTATTATCAGCAGTAATGCCATATTGCATATCGATAATGGCACCATAAGGATCGCTGAGATAATTTAAAAGAGCAGGTACTTTTTCTTGTGATTTAATGATGATATCTTGACCATCAGCTGTGATTGAGGCAATTTTTAAATCAAAAGGAGCTCTGTCATGATTTTTGATTAAATCTTCTAGACATTCTTTGACAGCTTGACCATCTAAGGCTCTACCACTAGAAAATTTAATATTATCTTTTAAAGTGATTTTTACAGTATAATCATCTAATTGTTCATAACTTTTAGCCAGCCATGGTTCAAGTTGCATTTTATCATTAAATTTAAATAAAGTTTCGCCAACACCATAGCGAACTGCTGACCAGCCGGAATAATCATGGTGGGGGTTTAGACCAGTATTGCCCATTTCAATACCATAGGCAGTAGTGCCGAAATGAAATACTTTTTCTGTGGAAGAAGTAGTGTTATCGGAAGTACAACCTGTTAAATAAAAACTTATTAAAAATAAACATAATGCTAGGACTTTAGAAAAAGACATGAAAACCTCCTATTTTATTTTAGGATAATTGTTTAGGATCTAGTTTCTCATTGAGTACATCAGCAAATAGATTAAATAGTAATACTGTGAGAAAAATAGCAGCAGCAGGAGCTAAAATCATCCATGGAGCAATTTGTAAAAAAATACGACCACTGCTCATCATGGCACCCCATTCTGCTGATGGAGGCATAGCACCTAAGCCTAAAAAAGATAGACCAGCAATTTCCATAATCATAGTGCCAATATTTAAAGTAGCTGTAGTGAGTAAAATGGGGAATATATTGGGTAAAATATGTTTGTAGATAATTTTGAAATCACTAGAACCATTGATAATGCTTGCTTTGATAAATAGAGAATTTTTTAAAACTAAAGTTTGACTGCGAGCAAGTAGTGCAAATTTGGGCCAGGAAATTAATGAAAGTGCTAGTATGGCATTGAAAATACTACCGCCTAAAATGCCAACTAAAGCGATAGCAAAGATAATTCCCGGAAAAGCAAGAAAAATATCTGTGATTCGCATTAAAAGATTGTCTAAGTTTTTGCCAAAATAACCACAGATAACACCGATTAAAGAACCGAAAACACTTGATATAATGACGAGAAATAATGAAGAAAAAATAGTTGTTTGAGCACCGATTAAGATGCGAGAAAAGATATCGCGACCATATTTATCCGTACCGAGTAAGTGTATGGTATTAGGTGCTTGTAGTGTATTGGCTAAATTTTGTTCATAAGGATCAAACGGTACAATATATGGTGCTAGGATAGTGATGAATAGTAAAATGCAAATAGCAAAAGTTAATAAATAAAATTTTAAATTAGTATTCATATTAAGCTTTCCATTGTTGTTTTATTCTAGGATCTAAATAATGATATAAGATATCTGCAATCAGATTGATAAACATATAGATAAGAGAGAGATAAAATACATATGCTAAAACGATAGGATAATCGCGAAGATTGATAGCATCAATAGCCAATTTGCTGACACCGTCCCAGCGGAAAATAGTTTCAATGATGGCACTGCCACCCAAAAGTGAACCAATAGATAGACAGATAAGCGTTAAAAGTGGAAGTGTAATCATTTTTAAAATACTGTGAATTAAAATTGTAGATAATTTTAAACCACGAGCTTTAGCACAGCGTACATAATCTTGATGAAGTTGCTCAATGACTATAATGCGGATTTGGCGGATATATTTTGCACTCATAGGCAGGGCAAGTGCTATGGAAGGCAAAATAAGACCGATAAAATTATTATCAATTAAAACAGGAATTAATTTTAATTGTACGGAGAAAATATAAATTAAAATTAGAGCCACTACAAATCCAGGTAAGGAATTGCCGATAAAGCTAAATAGGCGAATAATATAATCAATTATTTTATTTTGTTTAATCGCTGATAAAATACCAAGTGGCAAAGATATCAATAAAGTCAATAAAATAGAGCTAAATGTCAGATATAAAGTCTGTGGCAATTTATCAAAAAATAGAGAAGAAACATCTTTTCCGGAAAGATAAGAAGTTCCCATATTGCCAGATAATATGGATAATAGCCAATTTATATATTGAATAAATATCGGCTGGTCTAAACCTAAATCTTGACGAATTTGTGTTTTAGTGGCTTCTGAATAAACGACTCCACGATTTAGTTCCATGATATCGACAATATCATTAGTTGAATGTAATAAAATAAAAGTGAATAAAGTAATACCTAATAAAATAGGTATTAAATAGAGTAAACGATGTAATATATATTTTTTCATGATTATTCCTATATAAAATATAAATAGAGTAATAATAAATAATTAATTTATTTTTGTGCGTAGATTAAAAATACAGGAGCAGGATTGTAGAATTTATCTTGATGTTTGTAAATGCGTTGACCGATATTCGTATCAGCAAATACATCTTTGAATTGAAGTTGTTTTAAAATGCGTAAATCCCAATCAGGACGTATTTTTGAAGATATTTCTAAGCTATTTTTGATTAAATCACATTCTTGCATAAGTGTAGGTTTCACTTGGCGGTGAGCATGATTTAGAGGTAGATTTTCTATTTTAGTTTGATAAAATTGCTCATTGCCATAATCGGCATCAAAATTCAATAAAACTCCCTGTGGTTTTAATACGCGATACCATTCACTATATGCTTTTTGTGGATTGGGCAAAGTCCATGTGAGATTTCTAGAGATGACGACATCAAAAGTATTATCTGTAAAATAAAGATTTTCAGCGTCCATCACTTGAAAATTGATTTTATAATCATGCTGTTGAAGTTTTGTTAAAGATTGTTTAGCTTGCTCAATCATGGAAGCTGTTAAATCAATGCCTTCTACTTCGTGATGATATTGGGCAAGTAGATTGGCAAAAAAACCAGTACCTGTGCCGACATCAAGAATTTTGCAAGGTTTTTGCGGTAAATATTTAGTGATTTCAGTGAGCCATAATTCAGACATATAACTATACAATTCTTCTTGTCGTAATTGAGCAAAATTTTCACTGCGTTTTGTCCAATAATTAATAATTCTATCTTTGATTTTTGTTTCCATAAAAATTCCCCATTTAATATTGATTTAGATTACTTGATTGCTTTAATTAAAAACATTGGCGTAGAAGCATAATTTAATTTTTCTTCATTGCTCCATACTTGTTGCCAGATATCTGGAATAATATTTATCGCAGTAAAACCAATTTTAGTTAAAATTTCTTTATCCCAATCAGGTCGACCTATACTGCTCAAAGGAACTTGTCTGGCGATATTTTCCATAGCATCAATATCGGTGCAAGTATAGTGGTCATCCATATGAGCTTTAGCAACCATTTTTCTATCTTCTTCGTAAGCTTGTCTTTTTTGCTCATCAAATAAATGGTTGTACCAATTAGCATCAAAATTTAAGAAAACGCCATCTTTTTTTAAGACGCGATGCCATTCACTATAAGCTTGTTGCGGATTTTCTAAATTCCATGTCAGATTGCGTGTAACGATGACATCAAATTTTTCATCAGGAAAATTTAAATTTTGAGCGTCCATCTGTTGAAAGTCGATTTGTTCGCTGAATTTACCTGCATTTTGTTTAGCTTTTAAAAGCATTTGTTCAGTATAATCAATGGCTGTGATATCAAAACCTAATTGAGCTAAAATAATAGCAAAAAAGCCTGGGCCAGTGCCTATATCTAAGATTTTTATATTTTTATTAGCTTTAAAAGGAATGTATTGCAATAAAGTTTGTTGCCATTTATGTTTTTGTTCACTATGTAATTCGCTTTGATTGACTTGAGAATATCCTTCGGCACGATTTGTCCAATAAGTTTGTATTTCTTGTAATAATTTTGTCATAATTATCCTCACCATTGTATGATTATGTAAATTAGTATAAAACGATAAATATTTAGCCACAAGCTCTACTAGGGGATATAAATAAGCGAAAAATGAAAAAAGCTATAAAGAAGATTATTCCTTGAAAATACAGCGATAGGAAAGATTTTCTTTATAGCTTAGATTTATTTTTTTAGATGTAATATGGGGAAGGGGCGGTTATCACTATCTAAAGGTGAACGTTTAAAAATAGTAAAACCTTGTCGCAAATAAAATTTTAGAGCTTTAGGATTTTGTTCATTTACATCAACGTATTTAATTTGATAATCTTGTATGGCAGTGGAAATCATTTTATAGCCGATACCTTGTTGAAAATAATCAGGACTTAAAAATAACATCTCTAATTTATCATCAGCAATTCCAGCAAAACAGATAGGCTCATCATCATCTGTAAATGATACGAGTAAAATCGGAATTTGTTTTAATCCTATGACTACTTGAGGTAAAATATCTTTTATATCTTGAGGAGAAAGAAATAAATGTGTAGCTTCAACTGATTTTTGCCAAATAATTGTCAACTTATTTATGAGTGTTTCATTTCGCGAAGAGTAATCTATTTCTTTTAGATACATAATGAAACTCCTTTCGCTAAAGTGATAAATATATTTTAATTTATTATAGATTATATTTGAAGGCTTTCATAAGAATTGATATAATAGAGCATAATATTTTATTTGTAGTTTTAAAGAAAAGGACGAAGAAAATGAGAGAATTTACAAAAATAAAAATTACACCAAAAGGAGAACGTTCTGTAAAACATGGTCATCCATGGGTTTTTGGCGATGAAGTAATCGACATTGATGGCACTTATGAAAATGGCGATTTAGTTGATGTACTTACAAACAAAGGCAAATACCTTGGTACAGGTTTTATCAATGATAATTCTAAAATTCGCATAAGAATTATTTCCACAAATGCTAATGATAAATTTGATGAAGCATTTTGGGAACGTCGCGTGCGTTATGCTATAGATTATCGCCGTCAAGTAATGGGTGAAGACTTCAACTGCTGTCGTTTGATTTTTGGTGAAGCAGATAGTTTTCCTGGGCTTACAATTGACCGTTTTGAAGATGTATTAGTAGCACAAGTTTTATCTTTAGGTATCGAAGTTCGCAAAGATGTTATTTTTAGCAAAGTAATTGAAATCATGCGTGAATATGGCGAAGAAATAAATTGCTTTTATGAACGCAATGATGTTAAAATACGCAAACTTGAAGGCATGGAAGAATACAAAGGATTTTATAAACATCCATTATTAGATGAAAGTAAGGAACATACAACTTTAGTCATCACTGAAAATAATATTAAATATAATGTTGATGTAGAAAACGGACAAAAAACAGGTTTTTTCTTAGACCAAAAATACAATCGTAGAGCCGTAGCTCATTTGGCAAAAGGCAGAAAAGTATTAGATTGCTTCACTCATACAGGAGCGTTTGCTTTAAATGCTGCTAGTGGCGGTGCATTATCTGTAACAGCTGTAGATATTTCTCAAGAAGCAGTAGATATGACTACTAAAAATATTGAAATGAATGGGTTTGATAATGCAAAAGCGATTAAAGCTGATGTATTTAATTTATTAACAAAACTTATTGAAGAAAAAAATAAAGATTATGATTTTATCATCTTAGATCCACCAGCATTTACAAAATCTCATGCGACTGTAACAAATGCTTATCGTGGATATAAAGATATCAATTTGCGTGCAATGAAATTGTTGCCACGTGGCGGATATTTAGCAACTTGTTCTTGCTCTCATTTCATGAAAGAAGATTTATTCTTGAAAATGTTAAATGAAGCAGCAAGTGATGCTAAAGTAACACTTCGTCAGATTGAAGCACGTCAGCAATCTCCTGACCATCCAATTGTATTTGGTATTCCAGAAACTTATTATCTTAAATTCTATTTATTCCAGATCGTATAGTTAGAAGAGAGGCAAATATTTTTGATATTTGCCTCTTTACTATATAATAACTATTTAGAGGTGTAAATAATTGTATTTACGACATTTTAATGAAAATGATTATCTTGAATTGACAAAATATTATATGCCTAATTTAAAAGAAGAACAATTTAAACAGATAATAAGAGAATGGAATTTATTGAAATATAAAAATAAATTTTTTGAGATATTTGCTATTGTAGAAAATAGACAGATAGTGGGTATGATATCATTATATCAACATACTGGTACTGTAGTTAGCGAAGGAGTAGAAATTTTTAAACCATTTAGGAATAAAGGATTAGCAACTAAAAGTATACTGTTAATACAAAATATAGCTAAATTTTATGGATATAAGGTAATTACTGCTCAAGTAGCTAGAAAGAATATAGCTAGTATAAAACTTCACAAAAGGTTAGAATTTGAAATATATCATGAATTTATTTCTCTAAAAGAAAATCGGCAATTATTATTTATAAAAACCTTATAAATCAATAATGCGAATTTCATTACCATGAGGTAGTAATAGAGTATATAAATCTTCAAATTTTAAAAATACAGTGGCTGTATTTTCCATAGGGTGCATACCTATTGTTTGATTTTGTAATTCACTGTCAAATATCATTAAGATATTTTTATCCTTGTTATTTAATATGGCAAGTGGTGTAACGCTACCAGGTTTTACTTCTAGCATTTGTTCCATAGCTTCTTGTTTTGCAAAACTAAGACGTTTGCTAGGAATTTTTTCACTTAATTCTTTGAGGTTGATATTTTTATGCACAAATAAAGAAACAAGATAGAAGTTTTTCTTTTTGGCATCACATAAAAATAGATTGCGAATGACCTTTTCACGATTAGGAAGATTGGATTTATCGCCTTCTTCTACAGAAAATATAGGTTCATGTTCATATTTAGTGAAAGGTATTTGTTTATCAGTAAGATATTGTAAGATTTCAATCTTATTCAAAATAAAATCTCCTTTAATTTTTTATAAGTAAAGATATTATATCATAATGAAAAATAAGAGATTATCATTTTATTGGAGAAATTTCTTGATTAAGATAGCGTTAAAAAAATTTAAACGAGTGAAAGCATCATCTAAAGAAGTATTAGTAATTTCTTCAATACGTTGTAATCTATATTTTATGGTATTGCGATGAATGAATAATGTTTCAGCTGTTTGATTTAAATTACAATTTTTATTTAGATATACTTCTAAAGTTTGTATTAAATTAGTATTATATTTTTTGTCATAAGCTATTAAATTATATAGTATATTATGCACAAAATTCTCTAATAGAGTTTTATTGTTTATATCATAAAATAATTGATATAAACCTAATTGTTCATAATAATAAATCATATTTTTTTGTTTTTGCTTGATGGCTAGATTAATACATTTTGAAGCTTGTTCGTAACTGAGTTTATATTTTTCTAAGGATTTTTGTCGTGTACCAATACCGATATTTACAATATAATTAGGATGATTTTCTTTAATATAGTTTAATATTTGCGGGAAAAGTGTATTTAATGTATCGAGAGAAGTATTATTAACATTAATTAAAGCGATGATATTTTTAGTATAACTAGAGGATAAAATGGGAATATGTTCATTTTCAAATAATGTATGAATAAATTGACATATAGTATCTTTATCCACATCATTTAAAATAATGGCATTTTCACTTTGAGGTAAAAGAAAATTGATTTCAAAGAATTGTAAATATCCATCAAAAGAGAAGTTTACTTCTTGACTTTGATATTTTAGATAATCAAGAGATAGATTAGTGTTAAAAATGATACTGAATAATAAATCTTTGTGTTTGTCATTAATCAAATTAATACTAGCAATAGCATGACCTAGTTCTTCAAAAATATCAACAAGAGGAGTATCCCATGGTATAAGAAATAAAGGAAAATGTTTTTGATTACTTAAATCTATGACAGATTGAGGAATTTGTTCAATATAATTTGGCCCAATGAGTAATAGTGCACCAGAGATATTTAGAGAAATAGCCTCTTTTAAAAAGTTATACAAATTAAAATCTTTTTCATGAATAACCATTTTGCTGACAATCAAAAGTTCTCCGCCATGTACCCATTTTGCAAGATGAATAGATTCTGCCTTATAACTCCAGCGAATGATTTTATGTAGACCTTTATTTCCTGCAATTATTTTCATTTTAGATAAAGATGGTAATTTAAATAAATCTTTACATTGAAACATATGTAATACCTCCTTTTATTGATTTATTATAAAATAAAATTTTTAATAGAGATATAGAAAAAGAGACTGCAATAAATTGATGGTTTTCAATAAATTACAGTCTAATTTAGTATTATTTTAATTTAAAAAATTAATTTGTTGTTTAATTTTAGTAGGTTCTTTTTCGAATAAAAAATCACCATTTCTAATAGAAGCAATAACAGAAGCTCTATTACATATAGCATCAAATTCATTTTTAGCATCTAAAACAATAAAATTTGCATTGTTTCCACATTTGATACCATAAGAATCATCAATGTTCAAAGCTTTAGCGCCATTTATTGTAATAAGATCAAGGGCATTATTGATATCATTAGTAGTCATTAATTGTGAAATATGAATGCCATGGTCTAAAATATTCATTAAGTTGCCATTACCTAATGGATACCAAGGATCAAGAATTGAATCTTGAGCAAAACATACATTAATGCCAGCACGATATAATTCTTTTACTCTAGTTAAACCTCTTCTTTTTGGATAAGTATCTTGTCTACCTTGTAAATAAATGTTTTCGGTAGGACAAGATACAAAATTTATATTAGATTTTTTTAGTTGTTGCATTAATCTAAAAGCATAACTATTGTCAGCAGAACCAAAAGAACATGTATGACTAGCAGTAGTATATTTTCCAATGCCTTCTAAATAAACAAGAGCGTTTAATAATTCTAAGAATCTACTTTGAGAATCATCTGTTTCATCACAATGAACATCAATTAGTTTATTATATTTTGTAGCTAATTCTACTATTTTATGAATAGATTTTTCTCCTAGTTCACGAGCTAATTCATAATGAGGTATACCTCCTACGCAATCAGCTCCCATTTTTAAGGCTTCTTCGAGTAATTTGTCTCCGTTTTTATAACTGTAAATACCTTCTTGAGGAAATGCTACTATTTGAATAGTTACAATATTTTTTAGTTCTTCTTTTATTTCTAAAAGAGCTTTTAAAGCTGTAAAATTTGGATCTGTAATATCAATATGTGTACGAACATATTGAACACCATATAAAATTTGTTGTTTTAAAGCTTTTAATGCACGTGATTTTATTTCAGAAATAGTTAAAGAACTTTTTGCTTCACTCCAACATTGTATACCTTCAAAAAGTGTAGCCGTTTTATTTTGAAAATTGTCTTTTTGAGCAGTAAATACATAATCTAAATGAATATGTGGCTCTACATAAGGTGGAGATACCAAAAAGCCTTTTAGATCTATTTCAGGTATAGTAGATGGTGTTTCAATGAAAGGTGAAATTTCTACTATAATATTATTATCTGTTAAGATTTGTACTAAGGTGGATTTTCCTTTTAGTTTTACATTTATAAATTTTTTTTTCATAAAATAAGAGACCTTTCTATAATTTTAGTATTTTATTTATTTAGTTTTAAAGAAGATAGTTTTTTGGAAAGTGATACATATTCAAGGGCTTTAGAAAATAAAATATATGATAACATACTTCCTAAAACAGCATTTAAACATGCTATACCAGGAAAATAACTAAAAATAGTTCCTATAATAAAAGCTAAAAAAGCAATAGGATTTATGGCTTTAAAAGATTTTTTCATGAAATCTTCTTTATAGGCACTTTTTTGAACAAAGAAATAATCAGCAATAATAATAGCACCTAAAGATGGTATAAATGCACTTAAAAAACTTAAAAAAGATGTGAAATTATTATATAGAATAATAGAAAATATAGTTGCAATAACACCGTTTACAATAACAAGTTTTCTTTTTTCAATTTTAGTTATGTTAGAAAAGGCTAAGCTAGCAGCATAAATTGTATTATCATTTGTTGTCCAAATATTTAATCCTAAGATAATAATACCTGGTAGAACTAGGCCTTGGGCAATCATAACATCAGATATATCAGGAAGACCAGTAGATAGACCTCCAATAGCACCAAATAAAAACATAAGAATATTGCCTAAAAAGAAAGCCATTATAGTTGAGCTAACAGCTATTCTTGGTGTTTTAGAAAATCTAGTAAAATCAGGAGTTAGAGTACCACCAGATATAAATGAACCAATTACCATACCTAATGCAGCAGTTATACTCAAAGCATCAGTTTCTACAATATTATTTAAATTATAAAAACCGCCGACATTAGATAAAGAAATTCCAGTAGAATAACAGCCAAGAATTGCAATAGCAGGAACAGCAATGAAACTTAAAATGGCGAGAGATTTAACACCAAAATAAGCTGAAAATGTCATTAAAGCGCCTAATACAATAATTACAGGCCAAATTGGTAAATCATAAGTCTTACTGATTGGTAATGCTAACATTACAACACTAACACCAAACCAACCAACTTGAGTAATACCTAGAATAGCTGAAACAAAATAAGATCCGGATTGTCCAAAGGAATATCTAGCCAAGAGATGTGTTGATAATGAAGTTTTAGCAGAAATATATGAAAGTAAAGCAGTATATGTGCCAAGAATTAGATCTCCAATTAGTAGTACTAATAATAATGATTGAAATGTTAAATTTGTGCCAAGATGCCCTCCAGTTAACATTGTGCCAGTATAAAAAGTAAATCCTACCATTATAACAAACATATAAGAAAAACTTTTTTTATCTTTAATATTAACGGGAGTTATTGAATAATCATGATCATAATGAGTAGTTTTTTCCATAAGATATCAAACCTTTCGTTAAAAAATACAAAAAGAGACTAATAATACATGTGTAAGTACACTAATGTATTATTAGCCTCTTTGCTATTAAAAGATATTTTCTTGTTGAAAAAATAATATCATTGATATATGTAGAAAAGCAATAAAAAATATAATAAAAAATAAATAATTGTTTTATGTTAATAAATATTAGACAATATATTTGTTTATAAAGAACAAATATATGAGAATAAAAAACTGTAATAATTGAGTAGTTTCTCAAATTATTACAGTTTTTTTGTCATATCGTGCCAAACTTAAAAGTTTTAGTAGGATATATAGTTTAGAACATAGAAAACATCAAATGTTACAGTTAATCTAGAATACCAAATAAAATAGATATTCAAATACATTATAAAATGTTTTGGTTAATATAGTTTATATTATTAAATATTAAAATTTAAATTATTTATTATTATAAATGAATTAATGTATCTTGACAATTCTAAATTAAAGTTATTTTATATAATATATAAAATATTAATAACCAAATAAAATAGATTGAGTATGAAAAATGACATGTTAATTTATATGTATTCTAAGATTGTAGAATTAGTTATTAATATTAATTTTTAATTTTTGCAATTTAGTATGGGAAATAATATTTAAAATATTTCCCATACTGGAATTAATATGTTATTAAAAAATATATTTTATGAAAGGAGTATTTTGATGAGAGTATATCAAATACGAATGCAGATCTTTTTGTTAGAAGATATTGCTATTAATAAAATTCAAGAAAAGATAACCGCTTTTATTGATTCGGGTTTTAAAACCGATGAGAAGTGGTTAAATTTTCATGAACAGAATAGTTACAAAAATTATTGCTATGATCAGTTATATCCAATAGAAAAAGATCGGGTTTATAAAAAAGGAAAGATATATACTTTGACTATACGTACTGCAGATTTAGAATTAGCAAAGTATTTTAAATTAGTATGTGTGGATAATCATACTAAAGAAATTAAAGGATTAGTAGCTGAGATTAGAGTGTTGCCAAAGAAATTATTAGAAACAGTGTATACGCTTACGCCTATGATTATAAAAACAGAAAAAGGTTATTGGAAAGAAGCTATAAGTTTTGCAGAATTTGAGCAAAGATTAAAAGTTAATTTAATCAAAAAATGGAATGCTTATCATCAAGAAAAAATTGATGAAGATTTTGACTTATACACTGTGATAGAACTTAAAAATAAAAAGCCAATTGCTATGGAATATAAAAATATAAAATTATTGGGCGATAAAGTTCAAATACAAGTGGCAGATAATAAGCGTGCTCAAGATTTATGGTATTTCGCTTTAGGTGTTGGTCTGGGTGAGATGAATGCGCGTGGCTGTGGATTTTTGAATTATCGTTGGTTATAACTTTATTTAAAAGAAAGGAGGAATTTTATGTTTGAAGAATGTTTAGAAGTATTTAAAAGAGAATTAGACTATGATAATAATCTTATCTTGGACGAATATATACCAGCAGATGGTTCTTATATAATTGTAGATGCTGAAGGTAAGATAAAAAATTATCAAGATATAAAACTTGATAAAAAAAAGAGAGGAACAAGTGAGGCTGTAGAAAAAGGTAGTTATTTTAAAGAGATATGTTTTTATGATTATCATAGTAAATTGATTTCTATGAATAAGCCAGTAGATAGTAAAAAAGTAATTCATTCTAATAATTATTTAGCATTTGCAGTGAAAAAAGAAAGTATTACGTCTAAATTAACAGAAACTATTATTGATAATTATTATGATACTTTAAAAAATCCTTTAGAAGCAAAATATAAGAAATCTAAAGAAGCAAGTAAGATTTATCAAAAATTTGAAGAAGAATATGCTCCTGTAAATATAGAAATATTGGAAAAATGTAGAAGTTGGATAAAACAGCATATTTTTTCTATTGATAAATTGATAAATATCGATTTAAAAAAGAAAGATTATCTTAAAATTTTCTTTGAAGTTTTTGAAGCAGATGAAGAAGATAATAAGAAGAATAAAGAATTATTTATTCAAGAAGATAATCGATATATTTTCCCTAGCATTTACAATAGTAATGATTATAATGTAGAAGTTAATGGGAAAATACAAGGTATTCCAGATAATAATATGGGAATGAATGCTAAAAAACCATTTTTAGCTATAAAGACAAGAAAAACTCCTGCTGCTTATTTAGTAGATATAAATAAAGCTATTTTGCAAAAACAATTTTTTGAGTATTTAATGAATTTTGCTGCTAATGGTAAAAATAATATTTATATAGATACGAAAAATTATAGAATTAAAGCATATAGTGATCAAGACGAACGCGATGATTTTGATGAAATGGCTTCAGGATATTATTTACGTATTCAAAAGGGCAAAGAATTAGAAATTCAGATTCAAGATAATATAGTGGATTATCAAAATAGATTAAAAACAAATTTTGAATATATGAAGTTTATAAGTATTGATATTAAAGGAGATAAATTACCTGAATTTGCTAAGAAGTATGGCGTTTATGATAAACGAACAAGTATTGGTACATTAATTAATGAAATATTTTTTTCAAAATTTTTGAGAACAAATTATTTTATAGATGCAAATGATATGAGTATAAAAGATAGTGTGTTAAGACAAAATATTATTATGTATCGTAATATAATTTTTGATTGGGTTTATAAAGGAATTGATAATAATTTTAGTAAAGCAGAAGAAAAATTTGCTTTAGATTTAATAAAAAATTCAATACGAAATGAAGATAAATATAACTTAAGACCTAAATCACAATTGAATTTGCATTGGTCATTAAAGAATTATTTTCTTAAAATGAAAAAAGAACAAGGAGGAGATACAATGGCTGATATAGCAACAAAAATTAGAACAAGCGTAAAAGAAAAAATTATGTTTAAAGAGGATTTGATAATGCCTAGTGATGATAAAGAATATTATTATGCAGTAGGGCAATTATTATCATATTTTATTTTTAAAAGCAGAGCTGGTAAGAGAATGCAATCTATGATAAATCCAGTACTTAATGCTAAGCGTGATAACATTATAAAAATGAGATTATTTCAGTTATATAAAAAATATAATTATGATATATCTATCCATAATTATAATATGAAAAAGCTATATGCAATGATTTTAGGCTATAAGCCTCAAAACAAAGTAAATCAAGAAATGATTTTATTTGGCTATTTAGATGAAAATATATTATTAAAAAGTAATGCAAAAACTGTTTAAAATGAGAACTAATATAATTTTAGGAGGATATAAAAATGGAAAATAAAACTATGAATAAACGAGTATATGGTATATTGGGTATTTCTTCAATTATGGGAAATTGGAATGCAGATTTTTCAGGTTATCCAAAATCAACAAGTGATGGTAATGTATTTGGCAGTGATAAGGCATTAAAATATCCAATGAAAAAGATGTGGGATAATGAAGAACAAAATGTTTTATATATTAAATCATTAGCATTTGGAGAAAAAGGAAAGGATGGTTCTATAAGTTTAACACCTAGAACTTTAAAAGAACGTTATGAATTATTATTTGGTGAAGATGATTTAAAAGATGTAAAAAAGGTTTTGACTAATTTAATGACAGCAGTAGATGTAAAAAATTTTGGTGCAACTTTTGCGGAAGCTGGCTGTAATATTGCTATTACTGGTGCAGTACAAATTGGTCAAGGATTTAACAAATATATTGATACTAATGCAGAAGAACAAGATATTTTATCTCCATTTAAAGATGCAAAAGCAAAAGAGAAAAATGAAGTAAAAGCAAAAGCTAAAGCTAAGGCGAATAATTTATCAGAAGATGATATTGAAGTAAAAGATGCTCAAAATTCTACATTGGGTACAAAAATAACAAGTAATGAAGCACATTATTTTTATCCATTTGTAATTAATCCACTTGCTTATAAAGAATTAGTAGATTTAGGTGTTACAGAAGGTTATACAGAAGAAGATTATCAAAATTTTAAGCGTACAGCATTAGTATCTGCCACAGCATTTGAAACAAATTCCAAAGTAGGTTGTGAAAATGAATTTGCTGTTTTTGTAGAAACGCAAAGTGATACTTATTTACCTAATTTATCTGAATATGTAACTTTCTCAAAGGATGAAGATGAAGAAAATAAAAACATTGAAGATAAAGACCTTAAAGATATTAAAGATAAAAATATTAATGTTATAGATTTAAAAAATTTGGCGGATATATTAAATGATATGAGTCAGCAGATTAAATCTGTAGAAATATATTACAATCCATATACTACAAAATTAGCAAATAAAGATATGAAATTTGCTAAATACTTTAATATCATAACCTCTAAAGAGGTGCAATAAATGGAAATTTTAAAATTAAAACTCAGTGGAAAGAGTGCTTTTTTTAAAAAGCCTGAAGTGAATACGTATTGTTATTTTACGTATGGCAATATTCATAGAGTGGCTTTATTAGGCATTTTAGGAGCTATCTTAGGATATAAAGGTTACAGTCAAATGCAAGATATTTTGTCTAATAAAAAGAAAAAAGGGAAATTAGAGTCATCGTATCCTGAATTCTATGAGAAACTAAAAAATTTGAAGATTGCTATTTTGCCTTTAAATAATAAAGGTATTATCTCTAAAAAAATACAGATATTTAATAATTCTGTTGGTTATGCTTCTAAAGAACAGGGCGGAAACTTGATAGTAAAAGAACAGTGGCTTGAAAATCCTAAGTGGGAAATTTGCATTTTGTTAGATTGTGAGGAAGCTAAAAAAATCAAAGAGGCTATACAAAATCATAAATGTGAATTTTATCCATATTTAGGAACAAATGATCATTTTGCAGATATTGAGTATTTAGGTGTAGAAGAAGCAAAAACTATAGAAGATGAAATGTATAGAATAGATAGTTTTGTCTTTAATAGTGATGTAGATATATTAAATTTAGAAGAAGAGGAATTAAATGACTGGAAATCTCAAGGAAAGCCTACATCTAAGGGGAATTTTAAATATGAAGAAGCTTTGCCGTATACTATCAATGAGATAACAAATAATTATAAATTTCAAAGATTTGTATATACTGGAAATTTGATAGAATTAAATAATGATAGAAAAGTATATCATATACAAGATAAGAATAAGGAAGAACAAATAGAAGATAAGTATATTATATTTTATTAAATAGGTAGATATGGCTGATTAATAGAAACAAGTGTTGTAAATTTTGTTAGTTAGAAGGTGATTTAGGTGGACTATAAAATTCTAAATGAGTTAATAGATAATGTAGATAAGTATAAAGCACATAAAAAACCTAAAAATGAAAAAGATGAAAAGGGAGAACAAATATATGAAACTTTGTTAGAACATACAAAAAGAACAGAAAAATATTTTAATAAATTTTGGCAATCGAAAAAATGTGATGATATTTTAGATAGATTTTGTAGTGTTTTATGGCAAGACAAAATGATAAAGAAAAAAGATATAGAAGAAGCTAAGATTATATTAAAAGAAATGATAGAGGCTATTCCTATTTTTCATGATTTGGGAAAAATAAATCCTAATTTTCAAATTGAAAAAATGGGTAATAAAGAAATTGTTAGAGATGAAAATTTTATAGAAACAAAACATTCTTTTATTTCAGCGATAATATATTTATCTTATTTTAGAAATAAAATAGTAAATAAAGTAAAAGGAAGAAAAATAAAAGATTTACTTAAGGAATTTATATTGTATCATGCTTATATTATAGAAAGACATCATAGTGATATAGATAAAATTGGCAAATTTGTTGGAAAGATTAATTTTAAGGCAAATCCTGATACTGAACAAGCAATTAAAGAGTTACCTATTAGTAAATTAATAGAGGCTATAACTAAAAGTAAAATATATATGAAAGATTTATCTTTAAAGAAAGGTAGTACAGATAATCTGATTGCATCATTTGAAGATAAAAAGTTTATTAATAAAAATGATAAGAGGTGTAGTGAAAAACAAGGGATATATATTTGTATCTATATAAGATGGTTATATTCTTTATTAGTAGCAAGTGATTATTATGCGACTTCGGAATTTATGAATGGTGGCTCTTTTAATGAAGTTGATGATTTAAATAATATTCAAGATTGGATAAATGTTTATGAAAATACAGATTTAATGAAAAATATTCGTAAATATCAAAATGAAAATTATCCTATGTCTATGGAGAATTTAAATAAAGTTACAAATATAAATATATTACGTAGTGAAATTTTTTGTGAAGCTGAAGAACAGATAAAAAATAATTATCAAGAAAATATATTTTATTTAGAGGCTCCAACAGGTAGTGGTAAAAGTAATACAGCAATGAATTTAAGTTTTAAATTGATGTCTTTAAATAAAGATTTATGTAAGATTTTTTGGATTTATCCTTTTAATACCTTAGTAGAACAAAATTTAGATACGTTAGAAAATATTTTTGGAAAGAAAGAGAATATTATTTCAAAAATTGCTGTAATAAATTCATTAACACCAATAAAATTAAAACATGTAGATTGTAAAGGAAATATAATATCTGAAAATGATGAACCTGATGAGAATAACGAAAAAAATGTTTATAGGCAATCTTTGTTAGACAGGCAATTTTTGAATTATCCTATGATTTTATCAACACATGTTAGTTTATTCAATACTATATTTGGAGAAAGTCAACAAAATTTATTCGGTTTTTATCAGTTAATAAATAGTGTAATAGTATTAGATGAAATTCAAAGTTATAAAAATAGTATATGGACAGAAATAATATACTTTTTAAAACAATTGTCTAATTTATTTAATATGAAAATTATTATTATGTCAGCTACATTGCCTAATTTAGATAGATTATCTCAAGGTCAATCAGAGGCAATATTTTTACTAAAGAATTCTAATAAATTTTTTAAAACAGATTGTTTCAAAAATCGTGTTCAGTTGAATTATGATTTATTAGATACTAAAGTTGATGATAAATTTAATCAATTAAAAGAGCATTTAAAACAACATTTAGATACAGATAAAAAGATTTTAATTGAATTTATAAAAAAACGAACAGCTAATGATTTTTGGTTGTATCTAGTGGAAGATGAATACTTTAGAGAAAAAAATATAAAAATTGAGTATTTATCTGGAGATGATAGTTTAGCTGAACGTAAAAGAATTTTGGATAAAATAAAGCAAACAGAAAATACTATAGTTTTAGTAGCAACACAAGTTATTGAAGCTGGCGTAGATATAGATATGGATATTGGTTATAAAAATATATCTAAATTAGATAGTGAAGAACAATTTATAGGTAGAATAAATCGTTCATGCAAAAGGAAGGGAATAACATATTTTTTCCAAATTGATGATGCTAAAGGTATCTATAAAAATGATATTAGAGTAGATAGTGAATTTACGTTAGAAAAAGAAAAGATGAGAGAAATTCTTATTAATAAAAATTTTGGTGATTATTATAATAAGATTTTAGATGTAACTAAAAATAATAATAAAGCCTATATTAAAGATTTTTTAGGATCTATAGCTGATTTAAACTATGAATATATAGATAAACATATGAAATTGATTGATGAAGATAAAAATATAGTACAGGTTTATTTAGCTAGAAAAATTGTAGATATTAATGGTGATTTGATAGATGGTAAAGAAATTTGGAAGCAATATGTAAATTTATGGAAAATGAAATGTTCTATGGATTATGCAGAGTGGAAAGTAAAAATGTCTATAATAACAAGTAAAATGAATTATTTTATATATCAAGTTAATAAATCAAACTTAGAGCTAAAAGAATATAATGATAAAATGGGCAACATAATTTATATAGAAGATGGTGATAAATATTTTACAAAAGATAAATTTAATAGAGAGATGTTACAAGGTGTTGGAGGTATAGATTTTATTTGAAATAAAGAAGGTATCAAAGATGAATGTGAACGGAACTTTGATAAATTATTATATTCATTGTCCTAGACAATGTTATTTATTTGGAAATCGGATAAATTTAGAAGATAATAGTGAAACGGTAAATATAGGTAGAATTCTTCATGAAGAACGAGCGGATAATGAAAATACAGAAATAGCCTTAGATAATATTAAATTAGATAAATTAACTAAAGAATATTTGACAGAAGTTAAAAAATCTGATGCAGATATTGAAGCTTGTAAATGGCAATTAATATTGTATTTGAAGATATTAAAAGATAAAGGAATTGTGCGGAAAGGAAAATTAGAATTTATTGAAAAGAAAAAAACTATTAAGAAGACGATGATTTTAGAATTAACTCCAGAGATAGAAATTATGTTAAAAAAACATGTAAAAGCCATTGATGAATTACTAAAATGTGATAAAGTACCACCAGTTTTAGGTAAAAGCAGTTGTAAAAAATGTGCTTATTATGAGTATTGTTATATTTAAAATTTTTGTTCGGAGAAAGACGTGATATTATGGGTAGTACAAAGTGTATTGCATCTATAGGTGAATTGAGTCGAAAAGATAATTCTTTATGTTTTAAAAATGAGAAAAAACATGTATATATTCCTGTAGAGAATGTTAAAGAAATATACTGTTTTAATGAAGTGAGTATCAATAGTAAATTATTGGATTTTTTAGCACAGAAAAATATAATAGTTCATTTCTTTAATTATTATGGCAATTATAGTGGGACTTTTTATCCAAGAAAAAAATATATGAGCGGAAAATTGTTAGTGAAGCAAGTTAATAAATTTAAAACAGATCGTTTGACTGTAGCAAGAGCAATTGTAAAAGGAATTGGTATTAATATTTATGAAGTGTTGTATCACTATTATAAGCATGATAAAAAAGAGGTAAAAGAAGTATTAGATTGGATAAAAACACAATTTTATTCAGCTGTAAATGAAGTAAAATCTATACCAGAGTTAATGGCTTTTGAAGGCGATTTATGGCTTAGATTTTATAGCACATTTAAATATTTTTTACCTGAAGATTTTGTTATGAACAAACGAGTAAAAAGACCACCAGATAATCCTATAAATGCATTGATATCTTTTGGCAATACTTTATTATATACAAAGACAATATCAGCTATTTACAGAACACATTTAGATCAACGAATAAGTTTTTTGCATGAGCCTTCAGAAGGAAGATTTTCTTTAAGTTTAGATATAAGTGAAGTTTTTAAACCTGTTATTGTATTTAAAACTATTTTTGATTTAGTGAATAATAGAAAAATAAAAGTAGAAAATCATTTTGAGAGAAAAGTAAATTATTGCATATTAAATGAAGAAGGTAGAAACATATTTTTAAAAGCTTTTCAAAATCGTATGGAAATGGTAGTGCAACATCCCAAATTAAAGAAAAAGACATCATATCATTCAATGATAAAGATAGATTGTTATAAGTTAATAAAATTTATTATAGAAGATAAAGAATTTATACCATATTCATTGAAAGCAGGGTATTGATGAATGAGTAAAAAAATAAATTATAATTATGCTTTTTTATTTTACGATGTAAATGAAAAGCGAGTGCAAAAGGTATTTAAGATATGTAAAAAATATTTATCACATTTTCAAAACTCGGTATTTAGAGGAGAGATAACACCATCAAAATTAATGAAATTAAAATTGGAACTACAAAAAGTTATAGTAGATGAAGAAGATTTTGTTTGTATTATAAAATTAATGAATGATAATGTATTTGGTGAAGATATTTTAGGTAAAAAAGATATAGAAAATGGAGAAAGTTTGATTTTATAAACTAAATTTTACCAGGCATAAAAATAAGTATATGTATATAAACCCTTATAAATACAAGAGTTATAGCAAATTTCTTTCATTAAAGAAATAAATGCATTATGCCTGGTAATTTTTACTTAGAATGTTGAAATATCAAGGTTTTTGAGCTATATTATAAAATATAAAGCCTTTAAAAACGAGGGATTAACAGTAACAAAAGTTGTTTTTGAATTAAACTAGGTACTTTTTTTGCGTCCTAGAGTATTATAGATTAACAGTAACAAAAGTTGTTTTTGAATTTCGGTTGTCTACGAGTCCCGCTTCATCGACTACCCGATTAACAGTAACAAAAGTTGTTTTTGAATAGTTTATTTTTTTTAGTTTTAAATTTAAAAAATAAGATTAACAGTAACAAAAGTTGTTTTTGAATTTGCCAATTTTAACGGATAATATACCTGCTTTAGACGATTAACAGTAACAAAAGTTGTTTTTGAATTCGCAAATAAAATAAACGTAGTGCTGTGGTAGTTCTGATTAACAGTAACAAAAGTTGTTTTTGAATTCTATTATTTTTTATTTTTATTAAATTCTTTTTGGGATTAACAGTAACAAAAGTTGTTTTTGAATTTTTTTCAGATAAAGTATTTATTGGATTAACATTTATGATTAACAGTAACAAAAGTTGTTTTTGAATCGTCTACATATTTTTTTATCTTAGGATTTTTGAGCAGATTAACAGTAACAAAAGTTGTTTTTGAATAGCCATTTAATCATAAAAAAAACCGCCCAAATTCGAGATTAACAGTAACAAAAGTTGTTTTTGAATGATGGATCTGCATCTAGTGGTAAATACATTGCTCCAAGATTAACAGTAACAAAAGTTGTTTTTGAATACTTTTACTTTTTCTTCGTTTTTACTAGACAAGATTGATTAACAGTAACAAAAGTTGTTTTTGAATAACGTTAGCATTGGTATCGTTCTAATAGCATGAACAGATTAACAGTAACAAAAGTTGTTTTTGAATCACCAAAGCCAATAGCTCCTGGTAGTGCTTCTCCTGGATTAACAGTAACAAAAGTTGTTTTTGAATTTTAGGGCTGATTGCACTGCACTTGCTACTATTTGGATTAACAGTAACAAAAGTTGTTTTTGAATCTGCATTTCTTAGTTGCATAGCAAGGATTATTTCCCGATTAACAGTAACAAAAGTTGTTTTTGAATTCACTTTTATAAACAACAAAAATTGCAGTTTCATTAGATTAACAGTAACAAAAGTTGTTTTTGAATGGGCTTCATGGTCGATTTTTTATTCCGTTTATTTGATTAACAGTAACAAAAGTTGTTTTTGAATATAGATTTTCTTTATTTATTAAGCAGTTTGCTATAAGATTAACAGTAACAAAAGTTGTTTTTGAATAATCCTTATTGTAACGAACGCTTGGCGGTGGGTTATTGGATTAACAGTAACAAAAGTTGTTTTTGAATTCTTTGTTTCTTCTTCTAATAACTCATTTATTTCTTGATTAACAGTAACAAAAGTTGTTTTTGAATTAAGCTTTATATAATAAATCTGGTATATCAAGTTTTGATTAACAGTAACAAAAGTTGTTTTTGAATTTTGACTTTGATTTTTTTTTGTGCAAAATAGCCATAGATTAACAGTAACAAAAGTTGTTTTTGAATCCAAATTCTTCTTGGTTTAAATTTTTTTCTTTACGAAGATTAACAGTAACAAAAGTTGTTTTTGAATAAAAATTAACTGCTACGCTATCGCTTTATTCAGATTGATTAACAGTAACAAAAGTTGTTTTTGAATTAAAGAAGGTCGTTTCCATTTCTTTTTTCAATCTTAGATTAACAGTAACAAAAGTTGTTTTTGAATTAAACACGTAGTTTTATGTGAAGGTGGAATTGAAGGGATTAACAGTAACAAAAGTTGTTTTTGAATTTGATGATATTGAAGGAAATAATGTTGACCTTATCCAGATTAACAGTAACAAAGGTTGTTTTTGAATGTTGCTGGATTATTGAGTATAATACCAAATTTAAGATTAACAGTAACAAAGGTTGTTTTAAATGAACTTAGCAATAGAAATATATAGATATTTTAAAATAAAAAATGATAATAAATTATTATGAATAAATATATAAGCTATTAATAATTTTTATAGACTGAAAGGATTATTTTTGTTATAATATACAAACTATGACTTTGAAGGTATATATTTGACAAAAATAAAAATATTATTGGTTACTATTTGTATTATGGTGATGTCTACTATGACTGTCAGTGCAAATGCGTTTGATGATTTGAAAGATGACTTAAAAGATGATCAAGCATTGAAATTAGCAGCGGGATATCTAGTTGCTAATGAGGTGCAACGATTAACGAAAATAAGTGTATTAGAATTATTCTTAGCTTCAACAGCAGTTAATTATATGGACGATAAAGATCTAACAAATGCAGTAGTAAAATCTTTAGTATATCAGATAAAATTTTAAATGATGGCATAAACATAAGGATGTTGTTTTTTATAGAATGATATTCTTATGTTTTTTTATTAGATGAAACCTTAGTAATATGTCTTTATAGTATAATTGAAAAAAACTATAGGATATGATGATATGAAGGATAATTTTAAATTGGAGATGACAACAGAATGGTCTTTTCCTAAAAGAGGCAATTGGGCTACACATTCAGGAATGTATCGTGGAAATTGGTCACCATATGTTCCTCGTAATTTAATATTAAAATTTACTATATTGGATAATATATATAATATAAATGATATGGAAAATGGAATTTTAACAAAGCTTTTTAAATAAAAAATGCATTAGAATTTTTTCTAGTGCATTTTTTTATATAATTATATTGTGAGGTGAATTTTATGGAATTTAGAGTATTAAAATATTTTTTAACTGTTGTAAGGGAAGAAAATATAACAAAAGCAGCGAATGTATTACATATTACCCAGCCAACATTGAGTCGACAATTAGCTCAATTAGAAGAAGATATTGGAGTAAAATTATTTAATCGTGGAACTAGAAAGATAAGTTTAACAAATGAAGGAATGTTATTAAGACGTAGGGCAGAAGAAATAATTTCTTTAGTGGACAAAACAGAACAAGAATTAAATGAACAAGATGAAATGTTAGATGGTGTGATTTCTTTGGGATGTGGAGAATTAAGTTCTGTATCAACACTAGCAGATATATTAGCTGGTTTTAAAAAGAAGCACCCACTTATTGTTTATGATTTATATACAGCAAATGCAGATGAGATCAAAGAAAAAATTGATAAAGGATTAATAGATATTGGTTTATTATTAGAGCCTGTGAATATAGAAAAGTATGAATATATTCGATTGCAGACAAAAGAAGTGTGGGGTGCTGTAATGAGAGCTGATGATGATTTAGCTAAGCAAGAATTTGTTACTGCAGAACAGTTGAGTAAAAGACAAATAATATTAGCACGTAGACCAAAAGCCAAAAATGAATTAGCACATTGGTTTGGTAAGTATTATGATAAACTGAATATTTCATTTACAAGTAATATGAGTACAAATGCAAGTATTATGGTAGAAAAAGGATTGGGAAATGCTTTAATTATTAAAGGCTCATTGCCATTTTTAGATAAAAATAGAATAAAATGCATACCACTATATCCAGCTTTGATAGCTAATAGTGTTTTAGTTTGGAAAAGACATCAGCCATTTAATTTGGCTACAACGAAATTTATAGAGTATATACAATGCTTTTTAAGCATGAAATGATATTAAAAATAGGTATTAGACATATATTTGATTTTTATTCTATAATGTGAATGTAAGTTGATATAAAAAATATTTGATTTACATTCACATTATTTTTTTAGGTGATATATATAGTGATAGTAAGATATGAATTTATTATTTATTAAAAAAAGATAAGTGCAAATGAAAGAGATAAGGAGGAAGTAAAAATGACAATTGGAGAAATATCACAAGAAATAGGTCTATCAGCAGATACTTTAAGATATTATGAAAAAATAGGATTATTACCTAATGTACCAAGAGATAATAGTGGCAAACGTAATTATGATGAGAATTTTATTAATTGGATAAAATTTATTCAAACATTAAAAAATAGTGGAATGTCTTTAAACGATATTATAGAGTATATAAATTTGGCAAAATATGGTAATAATACATATCAAGAACGCAAAAATTTATTAATAAAATCTAAGCAAATATTATTAGAAAAAATGTCGAATTTACAATCTATGATAGAGAAAGCAAATTATCAAATTAATAATTATGATAATATTTTAGCACCTAAGACAGATGCTTTAATATTTTAAATAAAAATATTTGAATATTCTTGATTTTTGTAGGAATAGAAGAAAGGAAAATAATTATGAAAAAAACAATGATATTAACGTCAATGGCATTGATGTCTTTAGTAGCTGTAGGTTGTGCAAATGAAGAAGTTAAAGATACACAAGATAATCAGCCTGTTATTTCAACAAATATGGAAGAAGTACAAACAGAAGGCAATGCAAATACGAAAAAACCATTAATAGTTTATTTTTCTTATGGTGAAAATAGTGAATTGCCACAAGATGTAGATGCTTCAGCTAGTGCTAGTATACAAAAATGGAATGATGAAAATACTGGCAATACAGGTATAGTAGCACATATTATTCAAGAGAAAACAAAAGCATGAAAATAATATTCGTCCTGAACTTGCAAATCATATAGCAAATTTAGATGATTATGATACTATTTTCGTGGGTTATCCAAATTGGTGGTATGATATGCCAATGGCAATGTATAGTTTTTTTGATGAATATGATTTGAGTAATAAAACAATTATTCTGTTTAATACTTCTGGCGGCAGCGCTTTTTCTGACACTATAAATACAATTAAAAAATTAGAGCCAAATGCAAATGTAATTGAAGGTATAACAATTAGAGCTGAAGATGTAGAGTCTAGTCAAAATGAAATTAATGAATGGTTAAATGATTTAGGTTATAATATCTGATTTAAATATAAATTTATAAGAAAGGACAGATAATAATGAAGAGAAAATTATTATCTGTCCTTTCTTATTTTTGCTACGTATAAAATATTTGTAGAAAATAAAACAATAGTGGAAAAAGACACTATTTTAGCAATGGATACACAAATTTCATGGGTGATATATGAAAAACCTTCTCTATATCCATTAGATTTAAATGAGAAAATAAAAACGAGAATAAATGAATTAGTAAAATTATTATCAGTTACTGATGAAAATAGTGAAATTTATAAAGTAAATCATCATCAAGAACGAGATATAAAATTAAGTAAAGATACTAAAAATGTAGTTTTATTTGCGCTACAGATGGCAGAAAAAACAAACGGAGCTTTAGAGTCGACTATATATCTAGTGCTTAGAGAATGGGGTTTTACTACAGGAAAATATCAAATACCTGATGAAACAAAAATAAGAGATTTATTAAATTATGTGGATTATAGGAAAGTTAGTTTAAAAGAAAATCAAATATATTTGCCAGATGGTATGCAGATTGATTTAGGAGCAGTAGCCAAGGGATATATAGGTGATGAAATCATAAAAATTTTGAAGGCAAATAATATATCGTCTGCTTTAATAAATTTAGGTGGTAATGTTCAATTATTGGGAACAAAACCAAATGGTGATTTATGGAATATTGGACTTAAATCACCTAATAGTCAAGATTATATAGGTATATTAAGATTAGCGGATTGTGCGATTGTAACTTCAGGAAATTATGAGCGATATTTTATCGGCGAAGATAACAAACGATATTGGCATATTTTAGATGGAAAAACAGGTAAACCAGCAGATAAACATATTAATTCCGTAACGATTGTAACAAAACAAGGAAAATTAGGTGATGCTTTATCCACAGCATTATTTGTAATGGGAGTAGATGAAGCTATTAATTATTGGAAGCAAAATAAAGATGAAAATGATGCATTTGAGATGATATTGATTACAGATGATAAAAAAATATATATAACTGAGAATTTAGTTGATAGTTTTACTTTGCAAGATAAATATAAAGATTATCATATGGTGGTGGTAACTTTATGAACAATATTAATAAATCAGTAATATGTATTGTTTTGGTGATTATATTTATTGCCGTTTTTATTGGTTTAAGAAATAGTTTTGCCGAAAAAACAAATACAGTGGAGATAATTCAAGATGGAAAGATAATTTATACTTTAGATTTAGATAAGAATAAAGATGAATTAATAGAGGTAGAATTCCAAGGTTGTAAAAATACAATTCAAATAAAAGATAAACAGATAAGTATAATTGAAGCTGATTGTCCTGATAAAACATGTGTAAATATGGGAATTTTAAAATCAGCATTTACTCCTATAGTGTGTTTGCCCAACCATTTAGTAATTCAGTATGTAAATGATGATAAAGAAATTGATGCTACGGTAAATTAGGTGATAGTGATGAAGACAAAAAAATTAGTGCAATTATCTTTATTGACTGCGATAGCACTGAGTATATTTATTGTAGAATTACAAATACCAAATCCTCTACCACTTCCAGGAATTAAATTAGGTTTAGCAAATATAGTGACTTTATATGTAATTTATAGATATAGAGCAAAAGAGGCACTATTGGTGCTGATGGCTAGAATTATTTTAGGTAGTGTATTTAGTGGTAATCTTATGGCTATAATGTATAGTTTAGCTGGCGGAATTTGTTGTTTTGTTGTGATGAGTGTACTGCATGATAAAATAGAAGAAAAATATATTTTTATAGTTAGTATATTAGGAGCTTGTGCACATAATATAGGGCAAATAATTATAGCAATATTTATAACAAAGACTTTAGCAATTATGATGTATTTACCATGGTTATTATTATCAGCAATGATTACAGGTTTATTTATTGGTTTATGTACGCAATACTTACTCAAAAGTAGAGCTATATTAATACAAAAATAAAAAATCCTATTGCTTAAAATTTTAGGCAATAGGATTTTTTGTTTATAATTCTTCTTCGACACGCATGAGGAGGAAGCAAAGGTCAGATAAACGATTTAAATAAATTTTTACATTTTCATTAATAGCTTCTTTTTCAGCTAAAGTTAAAACTTCACGTTCAGCTCTACGCGTAGTAGTACGTGCTAAATCTAAAAATGCTCCAGATTGAGTATTACCAGGCATGATAAAAGCAGTTAATGCTGGTAATTTAGCTTCAAACTCAACGATTTTTTGATCTATATTAGAAATGATTTCATTATTTATATAATATTTATCTGTGATACTAGCTAAATCAGCCATTAATTTTAGATTAGTTTGCTCAAGTTCTAATAAAAGTTGTTTAACTTCTTCTTTTTGAGCAAAAGCTCTAGCAAGACCGAGAGCAGAACTGACTTCATCAACAGTACCATAAGCTTGTACACGTAAAGAATTTTTAGCAACGCGTTCTCCAGTAAATAAAGATGTAGTGCCTTTATCCCCTGTTTTTGTACAAATAGACATATTTTCTCCTTTTATCAATCACCATTATATACGCTAAAGTCGATATCATGGTTAGGTATATAGATTTCTGTTTCACTGAAAAATACATGAACTTCACGTTCTGCATTAGCAGGGCTATCAGAAGCATGAACAGTATTTACAGTTTTGGAAAGAGCAAAATCACTGCGGATTGTGCCAGGTTGTGCTAAATTAGGGTCTGTTTTACCATGGAGTTCACGAACTCTTTCAATAGCGTTTTCACCTTCAACTACTAAAGCGACAATTCTATCAGAAGCCATAAAATCCACTAAACGTTGGTAATAAGGTTTACCCACATGTTCAGCATAATGTTTAGAGGCTATACAGTCGTCCATTTCTAGCATTCGCATAGCTACAATATCAAATTTTTCTTTTTCATAACGACTAATAATATCGCCAATATGATAATTTACTACAGCATCAGGTTTGATTAATACCAACGTTCTTTCTCTCATAAAAGACAACTCCTATTTTTATTCTTTGTATCCATCAGCTAAAAGTTTATAATGTAAAGCTGATTCATGAAGTGCTTCGATTTCATCTTCTCTTAAAGCACGGACTACTTTTACTGGTGAGCCAAATAACATAGAATTATTTGGTAATTTTTTATGTTCAGTAACAAGAGAACCTGCACCAATTACACTATTATGACCAATTTCAGCATATCCAAGTAATATAGCGCCCATACCGATTAGAGTATTATCGCCGACTTTACTACAATGGATAACAGCATTATGACCGATAGTAACATAACTGCCAATATGAGTAGGTGCATTGCTCATTACATGAACAGTTACATTATCTTGAATATTTGTATAATCACCAACAACTATAGGTTGCAAATCACCACGAAGTACAGCACCTGGCCAAATATTAGTGTATTCGCCAATAGTAACATCACCGATGATTACTGCACTAGGATGAACATATGCAGTCTTAGCTATTTTAGGTGTATGTGATTTATAAGCTTGAATCATTAAAAAAATCCCCTAACTAAAAATAATTTATAATTATTTTACGACCATTACAGGAACAGGAGAATCTTCGATAACTTTTTGGCTTACGCTACCAATGAGAGCTCCTTTGAAGATACCAAGACCACGGCTACCCATGATGATGATATCAGAATTAGTTTCTTGAGCTACACGAATAATAGCTTTTGGACGAGAACCTGTTTCTACATGTTTTGTTGCAGTAATATCTTTTGGAAGTTTTTCCCAGATACGATCAAAGATGATATCACTAGGAATATGTTCATTGATATGACTAGAAACGTAAACGAATTCAAGAGATGCACCAGCTTTTTCTGCTAAGGAAATTGCCTGGTCAACTGCTTTACAAGCATTATCAGAACCATCTACAGGAACTAGGATTTTATTAATTTTACTCATAAAAAAAACCTCCTTATGATAGGACATAAAGTTTTATTTCATATTTCTTATATTATTAATTTTCGTGATAATTTTTAAAAATCCTTTTTTTGTTTAGAAATAAATTAAATTGAAAAAAGAAAATCTCTTAATATATTAACAAAATATACTAAGAGATTTTTATAATTAGTCTATATCTATTAAGGCTTTTCCTTGATGATACAATCCTGTGCGACAAACTAGGGCATTTTCTACGGAAATATTTAATTTATATTCATTTTTTAATACATCTAAAATTTCATTTGGTTTAGTGGTACCAGTAGATGTGATTTTTATATTTAAAGAAATATTTAAAGTATTATCTTCTAAATTATATTGCATAGCTTTAGGAAGATATTGTTTGATTTCTATTTCTTTGCGTTTTTTTGGTGTTTCACGAACAACGACAATTTCTTTAGTTTGATTAAATTTATTGATAGCTTCTGTTACAGTGTTTAAGTCATCTTGACAAGGTAAAACAATAGAATAGGAAGCTTCATCAACAATGGACATCAAAGCTTTAGCACGCATATCAATTTGTCTAGCTTTTAAAAGTCTCACTCCTGGTGGTAGTGCTTTAGATAATTTATCAAATAATTCAGGTTGACAAATATCTTTTTTTAATTCTAAATCCATATATTCAGCATCGCTTGTTACACCTACAGATAAAGCAGAAGCAAAAGAAATTTTCATATGAGGATTGAAACCTTCGGAGTAAGCTGCTGGAAGATGAGCGCGACAAATTGCACGTTGCATTAAAGATGCAAAATCAAGATGGGAAATATATCTTATAGGTTCGCCTTTTGTGATTTCTAAGCGATATTTTATCATTTAATAAAAACCTCCATAAACATAATAGATAATTATTTAATAGTATCCATATCAGTATCAAGTGTAGGGCAAATTCCGCAAGCGTTGCAATTACCATGACGGCAATCTCTTGTTAACTCGCCTTTTGTAGCTTTTTCGTATTCACGCAATAAGAATTTTTTGCTAACACCTGGAGTAGTATGTTCCCAAGGGAGTTTTTCATCAAATTTATATTCACGCATATTATAAAAATATGGGTCAATATTGCATTTGGCAAAAGCATTCATCCAAACATCATATTTAAATTCTTCGCTCCAACCATCAAATTTTGCTCCATCTAACCATGCTTGATAGATTACTTTGCTAAGGCGTCTATCGCCACGAGAAATAGTACCTTCTAGGATACTAGTTGTAGCAGTATGATAGTTAAACTGGATAGAGCGGTCAGTGATATGAGATTTTAATAATTGTTGTTTACGTTGGAATTCTTCTAAAGTATTTTGTGGGAACCATTGGAATGGTGTAAATGGTTTTGGTACAAAACAAGATACGCTAACAGTAACGCGAATATCACGGCGTTTAGTGATATAACGATATAATTTAGCAACTTTTGCACCGAGTTCAGCAATGCCGATGATATCCTCATCAGTTTCAGTTGGTAGACCCATCATGAAGTAAAGTTTTACTGTTTTCCAGCCATGACGGAAAGCAGCACCTGTTGCTTCCATGAGATTTTCTTCAGTTACACCTTTATTGATTACATCGCGTAATCTTTGTGTACCAGCTTCAGGGGCAAAAGTCAAACCACTTTTACGGACTTGTTGCATTTTATGAGCAAGATCAATGGAGAAACTATCAATGCGTAGAGATGGTAAAGAGAAAGATACACGTTCGTTTTTATAATCTTCCATGAGGTCATCTACGATTTCACCAAGGCAAGTATAATCAGCAGAGCTTAAAGATGTAAGACTCATTTCATTATAACCAGTGTTATCGAGCATTTCTTTAGCGATAGTGCGTAAGCGGTCAGCAGTGCGTTCGCGTACAGGACGATAAGATATACCAGCTTGACAGAAACGACAACCACGAGTACAACCGCGGAATAATTCGAGCATTACACGGTCATGAACGATATCAATATAAGGTAATACAGGTTTTTTGATAGCGAAAGAGTCGCGGAAATTTTTGATTACACGTTTATTAATTACAGGTTTAGCTTCTGGGCAAAGCGGTAAAATTTCTTTAAAAGTATTATCTTCATTGTAATGAACTTCATATAATGAAGGAACATAGATGCCATCTAATTTAGCAAGTTCTTTTAAAAATCCTTGTCTGCCACCTACTTTACCTTGTTTTTTCCAAGTGATGAAAGTATCTACGATTTCATTTAAAACTTCTTCGCCTTCACCGATAACAAAGAAATCAAAGAAATCAGCTACAGGTTCAACATTATATACGCAAGGGCCACCACCAACGATAAATGGGTCATTTTCTGTGCGGTCTTTTTGCCAAAGAGGAATGTTGGCTAAGTCTAACATATTTAAAACATTAGTGTAAATCATTTCATATTGAAGTGAAAAGCCAACAAAATCAAATTCTTTGATTGGTGTGAAAGATTCTAAAGCATAAAGTGGTATATTATGTTCACGCATTTTGTCTTCCATATCAAGCCAAGGAGCATAAACACGTTCAGCTACAGTATCTTGTCTTTCATTTAATACTTCATAGAGAATTTTTAAACCAAGATTGGACATACCTACTTCATAAACGTCAGGCATGGATAAAGCAAAGCGACAATCAACATCTTCATGATTTTTGTGTACAGCGTTTAATTCGCCACCAGTATAGCGAGCAGGTTTGGTAACAGTTTGTAAAATAGAAGGGTCTAGTTTAATCAATTTAATATCCTTTCTTCATGAAAAAAGCTGCTGTATAGGAAATTTTTATTTTTCATACAGTAGCTTTTAAATATAATATATACCAAATAATAATTAATCTTTTTGTTCAGTAGACTTTTGTTTTTCTTCAGTTTCATCTTTTTCAGGAAGACCAACATGTTGAAGACCATTTTTAGCTACTTGAACTGTATTTAAAATGTTTTGGATGTAAACACTCATATGGTCGAATACTTGTTCAGCATATTGAACAGAATCATTGCGCATAGCTTCAGAATGTTTATATGTTTTTTCTAAAATTTCGTTTGCCTTAGCTTCAGCAGCTAAAGTGATTTCATTTTCAGAAGCTTTCTTTTGAGCATATACTTTTGCTTGTTCTATGATATTTTTGGCTTCTATGCGAGCATCTTCGATTATTTTATCTCTATTTGCATTGATTTCTTCAGCTTCTTTTAAAGCAGAAGGCCATTCTTTGCGAATATTACTTATGAGGCGAATGAGTTCTTCTTCGTTTACCAAACATTTGTTAGTTAAAAGGAAACGAGAAGAACTAGCCACAAGATTTTCTAATTCGTGAAGGGAGTCTAATAAATCCATAGTGATATTACCTCTATAATTTATAATTATTTTGATGTAGGTACTCGTTTAATTTTTTCATGTATAGCAAGTTCTACACAATGAGGAACTAAATGAGTGATATCTCCACCGAACTGAGCTAATTCTCGAATTGCAGATGAAGATACATGATAATATTTATTATCAGTAGTTAAAAAGATATTTTCAATATCTGGAGCCATGTTTTTGATGAGCATAGCGCGTGGAAATTCATAGAGAAAATCGTTGGCATCACGTAAACCGCGAACGATTACATGAGCATTTTTTTGATGAGCATAGTCAGCAAGTAGACCAGCAAAACAATCAACTTTTACATTAGGAATATGAGCAGTAGCTTGTTTTAATAAAGCTACGCGCTCTTCAACAGTAAATAAAGGTTTTTTATTTATATTATTGAAAACACCAACAATTACTTCATCAAACATTTTAGAAGCTCGTTCAAAAATATCAGTATGCCCATTAGTTACAGGGTCAAAACTTCCAGGACAGATAGCAATAGTCATATATTAATCCTCACTTTTATTTGATTTTAATTCATAAATACTTATTTGTGTAGTAGAACCATATTTTTGATTACGCAATAAAGTATATTGATGAAAATCTGAAGGTAGTTTATCTTCAATAGCATGTTCCATAATAATTATACCATCTTCAGTTAATAATGGATATTCATGGAGCATTTGCAAAACTTTTAAGCATAAATCTTGATGATATGGCGGGTCACAAAATATTATATCAAATTTTGTTTGTTTTAGATGTAATTTTTTTATGGTAGCAAAGACATCAGCTTTTAAGATAGTAGATTTATCAATAAGTTTTGTATGCGTAGCATTAAATTTAATAGTTGAAATACTATCTAAAGAGCAATCTACCATGATGGCATGATTGGCTCCTCGACTGAGTGCTTCTAAGGATAAATTACCAGTTCCTGAAAATAAATCTAAGACATTTTTATCATAGATAAAAGAACCTAATATATTAAATAAAGATTCTTTTATTCTGTCAGCAGTAGGTCGAGTATTTTGCCCTTTAGGGGCTTTTAATTTTGCCCCGCGAGCTGAACCTGTGATTATTCTCATAAATTATCACCTAATAATTTAGCTTTTAATTGTTTATAAGCTTTTGTATAGTATGGACCATTTTGAGATTCACGATGGTCAAAACCATAAGCACGTCTACTTATAGCCAAGATAGGTGGTGCTTGAATGCGTTTAGCTACTGCCATACCTGTGAATAAATTCCACCAACGTTCTAAGTCGCAGATAAAGTCTTTAGCTGTAGCAAAGTATTTATCTACAAGACCAGCCTTGCAACCAATATGTTCTTCTAAAGTTTTTTCACTATACCAAAGAAGAATATCTTCTGGAGTAACTTTTTGCCAGCTTTCGACAAAAGCGCGGAATAAATAATCGTGATATGGATATTTAATAGGGTCGCCCTTACCAGCATCAACATCTTGTTCACTAGAAAGTTCGGCACTAGGTACAATATCAATAATACCTTGAGGAATTACTTCACATTTATATACATGTTCATTTAGATAATGAGCTAATTCATATACTTGATATTTCCATAAATCAGCAAGACCAGCTAAAAATCCAGATTGGTCACCGTATAATGTGGAATAACCGACTGTAGTTTCTGCTTTATTGGCATTACAAGTAAAGCCCCCACCAATGCTAGCTGCCATACCAGCTAAAATGCGAGCTGAACGGTCGCGAGCTTGGATATTTTCTTTGACAAAAGAAGATACTTGTACTTTATGAATATCATTAGTAGCTAAATGAGTAATATCAGTATTTTCAAATTGATTTACAGTGAAATCAACAACTTCCTGAATTGGCACAATAGCATAATTACAGCCTAAGTTATGAGCCAATTGGCTAGAAAGACCTTTTGTTGTAGCAGAATTGAATTTACTAGGCATATTAATTAAGGTAATATTTTCAGCACCTAAAATATCTGCATAAAGAGCAGAAGCAACAGCAGAGTCAATACCACCAGAAATACCGATGATTACTTTTTGCATACGAATATTTTTGAGGAATTTTTTGATACCATAATGAAGTGCTTGGTAAATATTAGAAATATCATCATTTTGAGGAATTGGAAGTGGAGTATATTCATCATTGCCAAGCAAGTTTATATAATTATTTTGAGCTTTATAAGCAGGACAAGTTGCAATGATATTTCCATTTTTATCATAAACTGTGCTAGAACCATCAAAAGTATAGATAGTCTTACCATTATTTTGAATACCAATATTATTTACATATATTAAAGGAATGTTATTATCTGTTGCTTGTTTTGCAAATACGCGATGGCGTTTATTATTTTTGCCGAAAGTATAAGGAGAAGCAGATATATTGATTAACATATCTAATTTATAATTTTGACAAAGAATATCAATCGGAGCAAAGGCATAATCATCACTCCAACCATCTTCACATAAAATACAACCTAAATTTAATTCTTGACCTTTGATATTGACTTTTACAGGAGAAAGAATATCATTTAAATTGAGTTTTAGTTCAGTTGCTAAACTTTGTAAACTGAAGAAATAACGACTATCATCAAATTCACGATAATTTGGAAATAGAGTTTTGATGACAAATGGATATGGAGATTTTTCAGGTTTGATTAATTTGCCATTATAAGCTGTATATAAAGCATTGTATTTACGAACGCGACCATCAGTATTTTTCTTATCCCAGTCAACAGCAATATTACCAAAAATGATACAAATATCTTGAGAAGCTGCGATAATATCTTCGCCATAGCTTAAACAATCTTTTAAAAATGCTGTTTGTTCCCAAGTATCACCTAAGAGATAACCTGGAATACACATTTCAGGGAAAATTATAATATCTGTATTATTTTGTTTAGCTTCATCAATAGCTTGAAGCATACGCTCTACATTTAGGTCAGGATGACTTGGTTCAACATCAATTTGGCTGAAACAGATTTTTACCATAAAACAACCGCCTTTATTATTAATTAATTATGTTACTACAATAGCACGAATTGTATTGATTTACAAGTAAATGAGCAGATAAATAGAGATATATATAAATAAAAAGCTTGCAATTTAAATTCTTTCTGTGATATAATGTTAGCACTGTGTTTTTTAAAAGTACGACATGATTTTTATTAGATATAATAAATATGTAGTCGTCAAGACAATAGGGCAAGAACAACCCGAATTTAAGCTTGTGGAGATAGTAGGTAACGAATTTGATGAAGCAAGAAGTCAACTATTATAATATGTAAATTATTTCTATTATTATAGAAGGCAGTTCATGACTTAGTAATTATTTTCTATCTTCCATTCCTTAAGGAGGTGTGCTAAATGGCAAATGTTTGCGAAATCTGCGCTAAAGGTGAAAGAGCAGGAATGAATGTAAGCCATTCTCATTTAAAAACTAAACGCACTTGGAAACCAAACATTCAGCGTGTACGTGCTGTAGTTGACGGTGAAGTTAAACGTGTTAATGTTTGCACTAGCTGCATGCGTTCTGGTAAAATCCAGCGTGCTTAATGGTCTTAACGGACATTATAAAAAATAAGCTGCTTAGTATTAAGCAGCTTATTTTTTATTGCTAGAATAAATCAAATATCATGATTAAATTTTAAGGAAAAATAATAGGAGAAAAAAATGGCATTTTCTGAAAAAATTATTGAAACTAGACAAAAAGCTTTGGCTTTATGCAAAGAATATTTTGCTCGTCCTGATGAAATAGCAGAATTTAATACTTTAAAAATTCTTGATGCTATGAGAAAAGTAAAAGTGTCTGAAGCGCATTTTAATACAACATCTGGATATGCTTATGATGATATTGGTAGAAATAAAATTGAAGAATTATATGCAGAAGTCTTCAAAGCAGAAGCGGCTTTAGTGCGTACACAATTTGTATCTGGTACACATGCTTTAGCTACTGTTTTATTTGGTATATTGCGCCCTGGTGATCAGTTGATATATATTACAGGAACACCATATGATACTATGCAAACAGTAATTGGTTATGCAACAGATAGCCCAGGTTCATTAAAAGAATTTGGTATTTTATATGATGAAGTGCCATTAAAAGATGGTCGTGTTGATTTTGATGTAGCTAAAGAAAAAATTACTACGAAAACCAAAATGGTAGTTATTCAGCGTTCTTGTGGCTATATGATGCGTCCAAGTTTAAGCGTAGATGAAATTGGCGAAATTTGTAAATTTGTCAAAGAAATCAATCCTAATTGTATTTGTTATGTAGATAATTGCTATGGTGAATTTACAGATACAAAAGAACCTATTGAAGTAGGCGCTGATATTATTGCTGGTTCTTTAATTAAAAATCCAGGTGGCGGTATTGCTCCAACAGGTGGATATATTGTAGGTAGAAAAGATTTAGTAGAACTTGCTTCTTATCGCATGACTTCTCCTGGTATGGGAGCAGAACTTGGTGCTTCTCTTGCAAATAATCGCTTGTTATTCCAAGGATTATTCTTAGCACCACATGTTGTCGCTCAAGCTGTAAAATCTGCGATTTTTGCTGCTGCATTTTTTGATTTATTAGGATTTAAAACGTTACCTGCACCAGATACAAAAAGAAATGATATTATTCAAGCTATTGAAATGGGTAGCAAAGAAAAATTAGTTGCTTTTTGTCAAGGTATTCAAAAATATTCTCCAGTTGATTCTTATGCAGCTCCAGAACCATGGGATATGCCAGGCTATGAAGATCAAGTTATCATGGCAGCTGGTACTTTTGTACAAGGAGCTTCTATTGAACTTAGTGCAGATGGTCCTATTCGTGAACCATATAATGTATATCTTCAAGGTGCATTGACTTTTGAGCATTCTTTAGTTGCTATTATGGGTGCAGGTCAAGCAGTAGAAGATTTAAATAAATAATTTTAGTAATAAAGTAAAATAAATACAAAAAAAGACACGTTATTTCGTGTCTTTTTTTGTGTGTATATATTATATTGGAGAGCTAAGGAAAAGCTTGTATTTAATATAACATAAATGATAATGATTTTCAACACCTAAAATAAATTAAATCATAAAATTTTTTGTTGGTTAAATATTTGTGGATAACAAAAAAAGACACGTTGTTTCGTGCCTTTTTTGCTTGTATATATATCATAATTGGAGAGTCAAGGAAAAGCTTATATATAATATAACATAAATGATAATCAATTTCAATATATAAATAAAAATAAATTTTTTTTAGAATAGCTTTATATAATTAGATAAGTTAAAATAAATAATAGAGAGATTGATAAACGGAATAATAAAAAAGTAAATTTTAATAAAAGAAACATTTTTTAGTAGAAAAATAATCTTATTTATAGTATTATTTTTGAATTGTTAAGAATATGTGAAAATGGTACAAATAATAATTTAAATATGTTAAAATACATTTTGCTGAGATTTACATAACTTTGAAATTTTATAGGAGGAGAAAGATGAGACATATGTCAGAATTAGCAAACACACATATTTGGCGTTACTTGAAAATCTTAATTGGATCGTTAATTGCAGGTTTAGGTTATAGTACGTTTATTATTCCTGCTAAGTTGCTTGCTAGTGGACTCAGTGGTATTGCTGTTATTGTTTACTATATGATTGATTTACCGATTGGTTTACAATTAATAGTATATAATATCCCGATTGTATATTTAGCATATAGAGTTTTTGGTAAATTATATGCGATTGATACGATTATTGGAACAGTAATGTTATCCATAGCTATTGATGCTACAAGTTTTATCGGAAACTATCATCTGGTAGAAGACCCTATACTTAATTCTGTTTTTGGTGGTGTACTTGTAGGTATAGGTTGTGGTATTGTATTTAGAGCCAACTCTAATGGTGGTGGCTTTGATGTATTGGGTGCTGTTATCAAAAAATATTATTCCCTTGATTTAGGAACAGTAGTATTTGGTTTTAACTTGATTATTATTTTAGTAGGTATAGTATTGTTCAATGTTTCTATTGGTTTATATACTTTAATTAATATGTATATTGTTGGTGAAATCACTAATAAAGTAGTAGCTGGTTTCAATCGCAAAAAATTAGTAATAATCATATCACCATTTTCAGAAATTATTGGTTGGACTATTATTCAACATATTGGACGTGGCGTTACATTTTTAAATGGGGAAGGCGCATATAGTCATAAAAATCAAAAGGTAATTTTTGCAGTGGTGAATTTGACACAGGTAAGCAAGGTAAAACTCATAGTGAATGCTATAGACCCGACAGCTTTTATGATTATTACAGATACGTCAGAAGTTGCTGGACGAGGTTTTACTATAAAGATGCCGGAAAAACATTCGAGCAAGGATTTAACTGAATAAAAAGGTTTATAGGTTTGCCTTTATTAACCTAAATATATATTAGAAGAGGGATAGATATTAGGTGTCCGAAAAATTAAAACTATATGGATTTAATAATTTGACAAAGTCTTTAAGCTTTAATATTTACGATGTTTGCTATGCCAAAACACCAAGGGAACAGCGTGATTATATAAAATATATAGATGAACAATATAATTCAGAGCGTTTGACAAAGATTTTAACAAATGTAGCAGAAATGATAGGAGCTAGAGTGCTTAATGTTTCTAGTCAAGATTATGATCCGCAAGGAGCCAGTGTAACTATTCTCTTGGCAGATGAAAATATGCGTTTGGCAAAAAATGATGAAGTGGAAGATTGTGTGAGTAGTAAGACTGTTTTAGGTCATTTGGATAAAAGTCATATCACTGTGCATACGTATCCAGAATATCATCCAGAAACGAGTATTGCTACATTTAGAGTAGATATAGATGTTTCTACTTGTGGAGAGATTACTCCGCTTAGTACACTTGATTATTTAATTGGAAATTTTGATTCTGATATCATAACGATGGATTATCGTGTACGAGGTTTTACTCGTGATGTCAGTGGTAGAAAGTTATTTATGGACCATAAAATAACATCTATTCAAGATTATATTATGCCAGATACTTTATTGAATTATGATGCAATGGATATAAATGTGTATCAGGCTAATTTATTTCATACAAGAATGTTGATTAAAGAACCAGAATTAAGTAATTACTTATTTAATACTGATATTTATGAAATACCACCAAAAACTAGATTGGAAATAAGCAATCGTTTGCGTCGTGAGATGTTAGAGATTTTTAGTGGTACAAATGTTTTTTGATAAATCTTAAATGATTGATTAAAGAAGGTTGGTGAAATTATTGGATAGACAAGCACAAAAGAAAATGCCTGTTTTGGAAGCTTTAGAAAGATTTAAAAAAATGCGTGTAGTACCTTTTGATGTTCCAGGACATAAAAGAGGTAGAGGAAATAAAGCTTTATTAAATTTTTTAGGCGAAAAATGTTTATCTGTAGATGTAAATTCAATGAAACCATTAGACAATTTATGTCACCCAGTTTCTGTAATCAAAGAAGCTGAGGAATTAGCAGCAGATGCTTTTGGAGCAGAGCATGCCTTTTTTATGGTAGGTGGAACTACGTCAGCTGTACAAACGATGATTTTAACAGCTTGTAAGCGTGGTGATAAGATTATTTTACCGCGAAATGTCCACCGCAGTGCTATAAATGCGATGATTTTGTGTGGAGCTATTCCAATATATATTAATCCGCAGATGGATAAACAACTTGGTATATCACTCGGTATGTCAGTTGAGGAAGTAAAAAAAGCTATAAGAGAAAATCCAGATGCTAAAGCAGTTTTAGTAAATAATCCAACATATTATGGTATTTGTTCTAATTTAAAAGAAATTATAAAAGTAGCCCATGAACATAATATGTTAGTTTTGGCTGACGAAGCACATGGAACACATTTTTATTTTAATAAACGATTACCTATAGCAGCTATTCATGCGGGAGCTGATATGGCAGCTGTAAGTATGCATAAATCAGGTGGCTCACTTACACAAAGTTCATTTTTGCTCACTGGTAAAAATGTAAAAGCAGGTTATGTTCATCAGATTATAAATTTGACACAAACTACAAGTGGTTCATATTTATTGATGTCTAGCCTTGATATTTCTCGTTCTAATTTAGCCGTACATGGCAGCGAAATCTTTGATTTTGTTATAGATTTAGTAGATTATGCACGACAAGAAATCAATAATATCGGCGATTATTATGCCTATGCAGATGAAAAGATAAATGGCGATAGTGTTTTTGATTTTGATACCACTAAATTAGCCATTTATACATTACCTGTAGGTCTTGCTGGTATTGAAGTATATGATTTATTGCGTGATGAATACGATATTCAAGCAGAATTTGGAGATATCGGCAATTTACTTGCTTATGTATCTGTTGGCGATAGAGCAAAAGATATTGAACGCTTAGTAAGTGCGTTAGCAGAAATTCGCAGAAATTATAAAAAAGACCATAAAGGCATGTTAGAAGCTGAATATATCAGCCCTAAAGTAATGTGTGGACCACAAGATGCCTTTTATAGTGAAAAAGTATCTTTACCATTAGATGAAAGCTGTGGTAAAGTATGCAGTGAATTTGTAATGTGTTATCCTCCTGGAATACCGATTTTGGCACCAGGGGAATTAATTACACCAGAGATTTTGGAATATATTCACTATGCTAAAGATAAAGGCTGTTCCATGACAGGCCCTGAAGATATGGAAATAAAACGTTTAAATGTAATTAAGGAGTGATAGATAAATGGATTTATGGTTCAGTGAATTACATACACCGTATGTAAAGTTTTCTATTCAGATTGATAAACAACTTCATTCTGAACAGACTGAGTTTCAGCGTATAGATATTTTTGAGTCTAAAGAATTTGGTCGCATGATGGTATTAGATGGCTATGTAATGCTAACTGAAAAAGATGAATTCATTTATCATGAAATGATAGTGCATGTACCTATGGCAGTACATCCTAATCCAAAGAGAGTACTCATCATTGGCGGTGGCGATGGTGGTACAGCTCGTGAATTATTGCGTTATAAAAATGTAGAGTCAGTGGATTTAGTAGAAATTGATGAGCGTGTTGTGGATATTTCCCGTAAATATTTACCACAGACAGCTTGCAGTTTTGATGATGAACGTTTGCATTGTTATTTTGAAGATGGTTTGAAATTCATTCGCCATTGTAATAATGAATATGATTTAATCATCGTTGATTCTACAGACCCATTTGGCCCTGGGGAAGGTTTATTCACTAAGGAATTTTATGGAAATTGCTATAAAGCATTAAAAGAAGATGGCATTATGGTAAATCAGCATGAAAGTCCATTTTATGATGAAGATGCTTTTGCTATGCAACGCGCACATCAACGTATTGTAAAATCTTTCCCTATAAGTAGAGTATATCAAGCACATATCCCTACTTATCCATCAGGTCATTGGTTATTTGGCTTTGCGTCCAAAAAGTATCATCCAGTTTTAGATTTTGATGCTAAAAGATGGAATGCTTTAGGGTTGAAAACTCGCTATTATAATGCGAACTTACACAATGCATCATTTGCATTACCAAATTATGTGGAGGAATTAATGGAAGATGTTGAAGAAAAACATTGAGACATTTTTAGGTTGTGATAGAGAATATGATGAAGCGAAAATAGTTTTATTTGGCGCACCGTTTGACTCTACAACTTCATATAGACCAGGGACTCGTTTTGCTAGTCGTACTATGAGAGCAGAATCATATGGTCTTGAAACTTTTAGCCCATATCTTGATTTAGATTTAGAAGATGCCTATGTTTTTGATGGCGGAGATTTAGAACTTCCTTTTGGCAGTGTGGAAAATGCACTAAAAGATATTGAAGATTTTACACGTCAGATTGTAAATGATGGTAAAATTCCACTTATGATTGGTGGTGAACATCTAGTTACTTTAGGCAGTGTACGTGCTGTAGCCGAAAAATATGATGATTTGCATGTTATTCATTTTGATGCACATGCTGACCTTCGTGATGATTATTTAGGAGCTAAATTATCTCATGCTACAGTGCTTCATCGTGTATGGGATATCGTTGGCGATAATAAAATTTATCAATTCGGTATCAGAAGTGGTGAACGTGCTGAATTTGCTTGGGGCAAAGAGCATGTACAGACTAGACGTTTTGATTTTGTAGGTTTGGAAGATGTTGTAGAAAGATTAAAAGGAAAACCTGTTTACTTTACAGTGGATTTAGATGTATTAGATGCAGCTGTATTCCCTGGAACTGGTACACCAGAAGCAGGTGGAGTATCTTTTGATGAACTTCGTCGTGCAATGAATTTAGTAGCTAATAAATGCAATGTAGTAGGATGTGATATGGTAGAATTATCTCCACCATATGACCAAAGTGGTATCTCTACAGCTACTGCTTTAAAATTACTACGTGAATATTTATTAGCTTTAGATTATAATATAAATAATAAATAAATTTTTATAAAAGGGGGAATTTGCCAAATGGGTAAAGCTCTAATTATTGGTTGTGGTGGTGTAGCAAGTGTTACTATCCATAAATGTTGTCAAAATAGTGATGTATTCGAAGAAATCTGTATTGCTAGCCGTACAAAAAGCAAATGTGATGCTTTAAAAGAAAAATTAAGCGGTGGCAAAACAAAAATTACTACAGCTCAAGTAGATGCTGATGATGTAAATCAACTTATTAACTTAATCAATGAATTCAAACCAGATGTAGTAATCAATTTAGCTCTTCCATATCAAGATTTAACAATCATGGACGCTTGTCTTGCTACTAAAGTTCATTATGTGGATACTGCAAATTATGAACCATTAGATACTGCTAAATTTGAATATAAATGGCAGTGGGCTTATCGTGAACGCTTTGAAAAAGCTGGAATTACTGCACTTTTAGGCAGTGGTTTTGACCCAGGTGTAACAGGCGTATTCTCTGCTTATGCAATGAAACATCATTTTGATGAAATTAACTATATTGATATCTTGGATTGTAATGCAGGTGATCATGGTTATCCATTTGCTACAAACTTCAATCCTGAAATCAATATCCGTGAAGTTTCTGCTAATGGTAGCTACTGGGAAGATGGTAAATGGGTAGAAACTAAACCTATGGAAATAAAACGCGTGTACAACTTCCCAGAAATTGGCGAAAAAGACATGTATTTACTTCACCATGAAGAACTTGAATCTTTGGGCTTAAATATCAAAGGTATCAAACGTATTCGTTTCTTCATGACTTTTGGCCAGTCTTATTTAACTCATTTAAAATGTTTAGAAAATGTAGGCATGACTTCTATCGAACCTATCGAATTTGAAGGTCATAAAATCGTGCCACTTCAATTCTTAAAAGCTGTACTTCCAGATCCAGCTAGCCTTGGCCCTCGTACAGTAGGTAAAACAAATATCGGCTGTATCTTCCAAGGTAAAAAAGATGGTAAAGATAAAACATATTATTTATATAATGTTTGCGACCATCAAGAATGCTACAAAGAAGTTGGCTCTCAAGCAATCTCTTATACAACTGGTGTTCCAGCAATGATTGGTGCAATGCTCATCATGAACGGCACATGGAAAAAACCAGGTGTATATAATATTGAAGAATTTGATCCAGATCCATTTATGGACGCTCTTAATAAATGGGGTCTTCCATGGAAAGAAAGCTTCAATCCTGATTTAGTAGAATAAAATATATTTTTAATAAAAATAAGACAGTATGCCGTTGGTGTACTGTCTTATTTAAATAAATTGAGATTTTAATTTAGAATATTATAGTATTTAATTAAAAATAATTTTAAGGAAGTGATTTAGTGAAATTAGAAGAAAAATTAAAAAATGTAGCAACTCCTAGTTATGTTATGGACGAGAAAAAACTTCGTGAAAATCTTGAAGTTTTAAAAATGGTACAAGATAGAACAGGTTGTCATATTTTACTTGCACAAAAAGCTTTTTCTATGTTTTATTTTTATCCCATGATTGGCAAATATCTAAAAGGTGCTACAGCAAGTGGTATTTTTGAAGCTAAATTAGCTCATGAATTCATGAAGGATAAGGAAAATCATATATTTTCTCCAGCATATAAAGAAAAAGATTTTGCTGAAATCGTGGAGATTTGCGACCATATAATTTTTAATTCTTTTAATCAATGGGAAAAATATAAAGATATAGCTTTAGCTAAAGGCAAGGAATGTGGTATTCGCATTAATCCAGAATGTTCTACACAAGAAGGACATGATATTTATGACCCATGTGCTAAAGGTTCTCGCTTAGGTGTTACACTTGATAATTTTGAACCAGAAAAATTAGAAGGATTGAAAGGACTTCATTTCCATACACTTTGCGAACAAAATTCTGATGATTTAAAAACTACATTAGATGCTATTGAAGCCAAATTTGGCAAATATTTATATGATTTAAAATGGCTCAATTTTGGTGGCGGTCATCATATCACTCGTGAAGATTATGATATTGAACTTTTAATAAATTGCATTAATCATATGAAAGAAAAATATGATTTAGAAATTTATTTAGAGCCTGGTGAAGCTGTGGCATTAAATGCAGGTTATTTAGTCAGTGAAGTCTTAGAGCTTATTCACAATGACATAGATATTGCAATTTTAGATACTTCTGCTGCTTGTCATATGCCTGATGTATTGGAAATGCCATATAGACCAAATGTAATTAATTCAGGAAAACCAAATGAAAAAGCATATACTTACCGTTTTGGTGGCCCTACTTGTCTTGCAGGTGATATCATAGGGGAATATTCTTTTGATAAACCTTTAAAAGTTGGCGATAAAATTATCTTCTGCGATATGGCTATTTATTCCATGGTAAAAAATAATACATTCAATGGTATGCCACTTCCAGATATTGCCGTTTTACATGAAGATGATACTATTGAAGTAGTAAAATCTTTTGGCTATGAAGATTTTAAAATGAGATTGTCCTAAATTATTAATCATAAATTTAGTTATATCTTATGATATTTAATGAAATAAAGATTATTTAAGTTGATTTATTTGGCTTAAATAATCTTTATTTTTGTTTGATTTATAGTCTAATATGGCAGTTAATTTGGCAACAATATTTTATAAACATGGCTTTTGCGGTATAATATCTTTATATTATTTGAATAAGGGAGGGTTATTATGTCGAAAAAAACACAGGCTACATTGGTTTTAGTCATCATGTTTTTGGGATTTATTGCTACATATAAATTAGATTCTTTTTGGGGCTTGTTGCTAAATCATGGATTTTTGGCTGCCTTAATCGGTGGTCTAGCGGATTGGTTTGCAGTTACAGCTCTATTTAGAAAACCACTGGGCTTTATCTCTTATCGTACGGAGATATTACCTCGTAATCGTGAACGCATCATGGATGAGATAGTAAAATTTATCGGTAGAGATTTATTAAATCCAGAATACATCATTAATAATATTAAAAATTATAATATGGCAATGATGGTAGTAGAGTACGCTCAAAAAGGTGGCAAAGAAAAAGCCAAAGTAGCATTAAAAGAATTAGTTATGCAGGTGATTAATTCACTTGATACGAAAAAAGTAGGTTATTCATTGGCAAGTGCCTTGAAGAGTCGTCGCAAGAATTTTAATATAGCAAGGATTATTATTCAATTTTTACTAGATTTTATCAAGACACCAGCAGGGGATAAATGCATAGACTATATTATAAAAATGGTCAGAGCTACAGTGCCTGAATTGTTGGCAAAAGATTTCATGCATAAACTAATTGACGATAATGTAAGCATTATCAAAGAAAAATATATAAAAGATAGTCAAAAACGTAGTTTTATGTTTGAAATGATGGATTTATCTAGTGAAAATTTGACGCAAAAGTTAAATAAAAAATTAGATGAATATACGAATTTATTACTGGATTATGATAGTAAAGAACGTGAACATTTAAAAACTTTACTTGCAGAAAAAATAGAAATTCTAGGCAGTAGAAATGGCTATAAACAAAAAGTTGCTCAGTTAGAACATTACTTTTTCGTGAAGAAATTTGATTTTAGCGATAATTTAGTGTCTTTAATTGATAATTTCTGCCAAAATAGCGAAAATAGAGAACAATTATGGAAGCAGATTGAAGATTATATAGATAATCTTATTGCTAAATTGGCTGTAGATGATGAAATGCAGGCTAAATTAAATAAGTTTTTCATTAATACAATAACGAAGATAATTCAAAATAATTCACAATGGGGCTTAGATTATATCAAAGATGAATTGATGAAGTATTCACAGCAAGAATTTGTCGATTTAGTAGAAAAACGTGTTGGTGATGACCTTCAAATGATACGTATAAACGGCTCTGTAGTTGGTGCTATTGCCGGTATGGGATTATATGTAATATCCTTTGTTGTGGAAAGGATGTGCGGATAATGGATAGATTTAATAGAGCAGATAAAACATTATGTGTATTATTTGTTTGTTTTTTAATAGTTTTAGCTTTAAGAACTTTATATCCACAATATATTATTTTTGAATTATTATTATTTTGCAGTGAAGCAAGTTTAGTTGGTGGTATTGCGGACTGGTTTGCAGTTACAGCTTTATTTAAAAAGCCACTAGGGTTTCCTTTTCATACAGCTATATTGCCAAGCCGTAGAGATGCCTTTATAAATTCTTGCGTGAGAATGTTGCAGACAGAATTTTTATCTAAGCGCAAGATTTATAGACGTATATGCAATGCTGATTTATTATCATGGGGTTTAAATTGGGCTAAAAATCCTGATAATAAAAAATATATATTAAATGAAGTTATGCAGTTTTTAGTGAAAAAAATCGCTGAAATAGATACTGCTAAAGTAGCACAAAAAAACAGTGAAAAAATAGCGCAGCTTATTTTAAAAGAGTCTATGGGTGATTTATCGCATAATTTAATGGGCGTATTGCTCAAAAGTGAAAATAGTCAGCTCGCTGTAGATAAAGGTATAAATTTCTTGAAAGGATATTTTTCAGGAAGAGAAGGAAAGGCAAGAATAGATGCTTTTCTTGAAAATTATCAAAAACAGTATGAAAGCGGTCTAGGCGGTCTGATGTTATCTTTGGCTTTAGCGACAAATACTTTAGACCCAGATGAATTATCTTTGATAATTCATGAACGTATTTTAGATTTATTAGACGATGTCAGCGATAAAGATGGCGAATTATATGCAAATCTTATAAATTTATATGAAGAAGCTTTGATGAATATTCGCGATGATGAAAATTGGGTTGATAGCTTGAATACTTTGCGTGATAGTTTTGTGGAAATGGGTATTGTAGAAAAAATTCTACAAAATTCTCTGCGCAATTTTTGTGAATATCTATTGGCTAATAATAATAGAGAAAATAAGCTTTATCAGACGATAGAACAGATTTTAAGTGAAGAAATAGATAGATGTATCGAAAAATTAAATACAAATAATGAATTTAAATCAAAAATAAATCGTTTTGTATTAGATGTTGTTCATCGTAGTGCTTTAAAAGGTGAAGATGTAATCTTAGAATTAGCACGTAAATTTTTAGAAGGATTAACAGATAAGCAATTAAATGAGTTAGTGTACGATAAAGTCGAAACAGATATGATATGGATACGTTTAAACGGCTCTATCGTTGGCGGTATCATAGGCTTTTTTGCTTTTTGGTTATTGCAATTAGTGAACAATTAGGAGGAATTAATTTTGCAACAGGCAGAAATTCCCAAGAGTATTAATAATTGGCTATTGATGTTAAGTCCTTATCAAGTTTTAGTTTTTTCTTTTTTGGGCTTAATATTAGTAGGTGCATTTTTATTGATGTTACCTATAGCATCTAATGATGGTAGCAGTCTATCATTTATAGATGCTTTATTTACTGCAACATCAGCTGTATGTGTTACTGGTTTAATTGTGGTGGATACTGGTCAATATTTTTCTATATTTGGGCAATTAGTAATTATTATGTTGATTCAAATTGGCGGTTTTGGTGTAATGACAATGACGACAGTATTTGCCTTGATTTTGGGAAAGCGTATTCAGCTTAGAAGTAGGTTAATAGCTCAAGAATCATTGAACAGGTTGACTGTTGGGGGCGTTGTAAAATTAATTAAATTATTGGTAAAGACCACTTTATGTATTGAATTTATAGGTGGCGTACTACTATCTTTTCGTCTATATCCTGATTATGGATTACATGGGATATATATGGCGTTTTGGCATTCTATATCAGCATTTTGTAATGCTGGTTTTGATATTTTTGGCGGTACTAATATTTTTAAATATAATACTGACCCTTTATTTTGTTTAGTCATCGCTTTTTTGATTATATTAGGCGGTATTGGTTATGGTGTAACGGTAGAACTTTACCAAAAACATAATTGGAAGATGTTTTCTTTGCATGCTAAAGTTGCTTTATTGACGACTTTGATTTTATTGGTAATTGGTACAATAGTATTATTCTTTTTAGAATATAATAATGAAAATACGATTGGTAATTGGGATTGGTGGCATAAGTTAATAGGGACTTTCTTTTTATCTACAACTTCACGTACAGCAGGATATACTTTGATGGATACAGGAGCATTACATGAAGCTTCATTATTTTTTATCATCATCTTGATGTTCTTAGGAGCATCTCCTGGTTCTACTGGTGGCGGGATAAAAACTACAACTTTTGCGATAATTTTTGCGACAGTTACCTCTATAATTCGTGGCAATGAAGAAGTTACATTGTTTAAAAGACGTATTGAACATGATTTGATTGTAAAATCTTTGGCTATTTTTTATATAGCAGCAGCTTTAGTAGTTTTAGGAACAATGTTTTTATGTTTAACAGAAGATTTTCCATTTATAAAAATATTATTTGAAGTTACATCGGCATTGGCCACTGTAGGTTTATCCACAGGGATTACTTCTAGTTTGACTGTTTATGGTAAGTCCATATTGGTTTTAATAATGTTTATTGGTCGTCTAGGCGTACTTACATTTTTGATGGCTATTGCTATGCGCAATCGAAAAACAGCTAAAATCGGATATCCTTCAGAGCGTATTGGGGTAGGTTGATTAATAAGTTTTAGGTTTAGATAAAATGATGAAATATATTAGAAAATTAAATCCATACCAGATTGTTTTATGTAGTTATGGGATAATAATATTGACTGGTACTATGTTGTTGATGTTGCCGATTACAGTGGTAGATATCGAGCCTTTGAGTTTTGTTGATGCATTATTTATGTCAGCGTCAGCAGTATGTGTATCGGGTGTTTCTATATTTAGTTTAGGTGATAATTTTTCTGTATTTGGGCAAATAATAATTATTATTTTGGTGCAAATTGGAGCTTTAGGAATTATGACTATCACTACTATTTTGGCAGTGGTGATGGGTAAACGCATTCAACTTCGAGATAGATTATTAATTCAAGAGTCATTGCAAAGATGGTCAGTGGCTGGAGTAGTGCGACTTGTAATCAGTATTGTGAAAATGACTGTTGCTTTTGAATTTATTGGTGGAGTTATTTTAACAATTATTTTCTGTCAAGATTATAGTGTAGGCACAGCTATTTATTTTGGTTTTTGGCATTCTGTATCGGCTTTTTGTAATGCAGGTTTTGATATTTTAGGTGGAAGTAATTTTGCAGATTATATTTTTCACCCATTTTTTAATCTAATATTATTGATAGAAGTTGTTTGTGGCGGATTGGGTTTTGCTGTTTTACTAGATATCTATCAAAAACGCAAATGGCAAAAATTGAGTATTAATAGTAAGCTTGTACTTGTTACTACTGGTTTTTTAATTCTTATCGGCAGTGTACTTATTTTTATTTTAGAATATGGAAATAAAAATACTTTAGGCGATTTAGGTTTATTTGATAAAGTGATGGTAAGTACATTCATGGCTTCGATGGCTAGAACATCAGGATTTTCAATGCTCGATATAGGCTCATTGACAGAACCTAGTTTATTGTTGATTATGTTTTTGATGTTTATTGGCGGTTCGCCAGCTTCAACAGGTGGCGGTATTAAAACTACTACTATAGCTGTTATCTTTGCAGCTATTTGGTCGCTCATTCGTGGTCGTGAAGATGTTGTTATCTTTGAGCGTACTGTACCACCGATTGTCATTTTCCGTGCGATGAGTATTTTCTTTGTCAGTGCGATTGTCGTATTTTTGATGTCAATGTTTTTATGTTTGACAGAAGATATTGCTTTGTCTAAAATCTTATTTGAGTCTGTATCTATGTTCGCTACTGTAGGTCTGCCTACAGGTACGATAAATGAAATGGACGCTTCTAGTAGAATTGTAATTATTTTTGTAATGTTGATGGGACGAATTGGTATTATTTCTTTTGCGATGGCACTTGTTATTCGCAAGAAGAAAAATAAAATTCGCTATCCTGAAGATAAATTTATTATTGGTTAAGGAGAATTTTTGCATGGGTCTTAGTGTTAAAATACCAGGTTCTTGTGGCGAGTTAGTACAAGGCATGATTGATGATATACCTTTTTTAGTTACTTGTCCTATTTCAATGTATACCAAGGCGAGTATAACAAAATATTTTTCTTATTTACCATATAAAGCTCGTTTGGCACGCAATAAAACGCTTGATTATCTGGGCACTAAATCTTATGCAAAATTTTGTTTGACTACAGAATTGTTGACAGGAAAGGGCATGGCTTCAAGTAGTGCAGATATTGCAAGTATTTGTCAGCTGACAGCTCTTTCTTGTAAACGGATATTATCGCAAGATGAAATATCAAAGATTGCAACAAGCATTGAGCCAACTGATGGTATTTTTTGTAAAGGCATTGTCAGATATAATCATTTGAATGGTCAAGTTTTAGAACATTTAGGTTTAGCGCCAAAGATTAAGATATTGATGTTTGATTGCGGTGGCAAGGTCGATACTTTATCTTTTAATCGTCGCAAGGATTTGAAACGCTTGTATCAAGAAAATGAAAATACAATTAAAGAAGCTTTAGATTATTTGCGTTTAGGCTTTAAAGAGAAAAATAATAAATACATTGGCAAAGCTTGCGTTATGAGTGCATATGCAAATCAAAAAATATTATATAAGAAGCAATTAGAAGATATCATGATAATATCCGAAGATTATCAGGCAATAGGTGTAAATGTTGCTCACAGTGGCACTGTCATTGGTGTATTATTTGATGATAATTGTGAGGAAAGTTTAATTGAAGAATGTAAACAAAAAATATTAAGTGAATGTTTTGATTTACATTATTTGAATTTAGTAAAAATGATTTCTGGTGGAATTATCATAGAAAGAGAGTAAATTATGCAAAAGTTTGAGCATGGCGGAGATTTAAAAAAAATAATGGCACAAGAAAATTTAGATAAAATCATAGATTTCAGTGCTAATATAAATCCATATGGATTATCTAAAAATATAAAAAAAGCGATTGTTGACCATATTGATGATATAATTCATTATCCAGAGCCAGATGCAAGAGAGCTTTGTGGTAAAATCGCCGAAAATTATGGTATCAGTACAGATAAAATTATCGTAGGTAATGGCGCAGTAGAATTATTATATATACTTTGCCATATATTAAAGCCAAAAAATGCGTTGATTGTGTCTCCAGGTTTTAGCGAATATGAAAGAGCAGCCAAAGCTTCTGGAGCGAATATAAATTATGTGATGTTATCTGAAAAACAGGAATTTAATTCTCCTATGCGAGATTTAATCGTGAATATAAAAGGCAACGATATTTTATTTATCGGCAATCCTAATAATCCAACAGGTACATTATTTACTGTAGAAGATATGGAGCTTTTGATTGAACATGCTGAAAATAATGGCTGTTTTATAGTTGTTGATGAGTCTTTTATGGATTTTATCAAAACAAGTGAAGCTTTTTCCGTGCTTCCTTTAGTGGAAAAATATCATAATTTATTTGTATTGCATTCTTTGACTAAATTTTATGCATTACCAGGACTTCGCTTAGGTTTTGCAGCTACAGACCATGAAGTTTTAGACCCACTTTATCAGGCAAAAGACCCATGGAATGTGAATGCTTTAGCACAGATTGCAGGTATGGTAGCTTTAGAGGATAAAGTATATCAGCGTCGCAGTAGAACATATACAAGAACAGAGATAAATTATCTTTATGAAGAACTAGAAACTTTTGATAAATTGAAAGTATATGAGCCAACTGTTAATTTTATTTTAGTGAATATAGAAAAAACAAAGATGATAGCTAATGAGTTAAAAGCAAAATTATTAGAATATGGTATAGCTATTCGCAATTGTGAAAACTATCCAGGATTAAATGAGTATTTCGTGCGTTTTGCGGTGCGAACTCGTGAAGAAAATGATGAATTAATTGATGCTTTAACAGAGATTTTAGCTTAAAAAAAGTGTCTACTAAATTATATTTTGCTGTGAAGATAAAATATAATAAGTAGACACTTTCTTTATTTTGTAGCATAAAGCGAATTTGCCTGGCGTGTTTTGATATTTAAATGTTGATAGAGATATTGATAAGCACTATGGACTTCTTGTGGTATATCTACATGGGCGATAAAATCTTTACCTTGAGGGCCATAACCATTGATATTATCTGTAAGACGAGGAATTTCTCCCATGAGTAGCTCAATATATTTATCAATATTCCACATTTGCCAGATATTATTTTGTTCTAAACATAATTTATCATTTTGAACAGTGAAATGAACTTTATATGTGGCATAATTGATTAAAGTAGTATCACAAGGACAATATTTTCGAAAACCTGCGTCCATGCGATTTTGCATAGTAGCATCTTGCATAAAAATGATGGATTTTGGCTTTAAATCTAGATTTTTTAAAAGTTCTAGAGCATTAGTGATATTATTACCGCAGTTAGTGGATTTAGTTTCTAGTAAACAATCTGTGATATTGTATTTATTTTTCAGATAAAGGGCAAAAATTTCTGCTTCAGATTTACTAGAGATATCTATATCGGCTAGAGATAATTGCATTTTTTGACGGAGTGCTTCTGTAGTATGACCAGCACCGCCGACTAAAAGATAATTTTTAGCTATATTTTGTTGATGAGCTTTAGCAAATACACCAGCACCTTCAGGAATAGAACCACCGAATAAAATCAACAAATCGGCTTGATTTATTTTGTATTTTGCTTGCAATTCATCGGGTGATAGTGCCGTTAAATCTCTTTTAGCTAAAAAATCAATGAGAATATTTAAATTTTGGGCGATAAGTGTATTCATAAAATAACATTCCTTTAATAAGTAATATCTTCGTCAGGTTGTTGACCGTCGTGAGCTTGCCAAACACATTCTGTCATTTTGAAATCAGTAAATGTAGCTTTAAATGAAGAATTTTCTGGGCTACAAGCATAAATGCCAAATTGGATATCACCAGAAGCTTCCCAAAGATGACATATGCGCATTTGATTATAATTTATGCCATCAAGAGAATATTCTATGCGAAAATCATCTTTTCGGCGACTTAATCTATACCAAATGGATTTTATAGAACTATCAATAACAGTTGTCGCCCAATCAGAATATCCTTTATTAGTAACAACACTACCCAAATGTTGAATATCTTCATTTTCATATTCAACGGAAGCTTTGAGCCAGTTTTCACTATCTAAATATAAGACGATACCGCATTGGTCAAATCGAACTTTGCTATCAAAATCTGTCTTAACAGTAAATGAAAAGAATTCTTCACTTGTATTCATCTGTAGCACAGGAGCATTATCATTTCTGAAGTGATAATATGTTCTTTGCCATAAATCAGTATGAGGTGAAGTTATGATTTCGATTTTATCTTTAGTTATACTAAATGATAAAGGTTTACGAGTCCAATGTAGCTTATCTACATCAAAAAACATAGTAACATCTCCTTTATTTTGGTGTATATATATATTATTTTAATTTTATATATGTATCTTGTGAAGGCAAAAAAAACCGATAGGGAGAGAAACCTATCGGAGAGCAAAAACTTATATAACTTTATTGAGTTATGTATATAGTATAATCTGATTAGATTAAAATATGATTAAAGTACAGATTAAAAATAGATTAAATTTAAATTAAAATAAATATTATAATAAATAGATGATATCTTATAAGTATATTATTTTGATAGGAATTTTAGAAATGAGAAAAAAGAATAACTCTTGACATTGAGATATTGCTTTATTATAATGAAGACATCATAAAGATATATGTAAAAGTAATGCGAAAGACATGATTGAAGAATTATATGTTTACAGAGAGAGAAGTCGAGGCTGGAAACTTCTTAAGCATACTCTTTGATTACCACTTTCAAACTGCAAAGCTGAACTATAGATTTAGATTTATTTATTAAGTTTTGCCGGAGAAATTCCGTTATCATTTTTGAGTTGGTCATATTTTATGGCAAACAGGGTGGAACCGCGAACTACAAGCCTCGTCCCTAGTTTTGGGATGGAGGCTTTTTATTTTTTTAGGAGGTTAATAAAATGGCAAATATCACATTAAAAGATGGTGCTGTTCGTGAAGTAGCTGAAGGCACTACTGTTCTTGATTTTGTAAAATCTTTTAGTAATTCTTTAGCAAAAAAAGCTTTAGCTTGTAAAATTGATGGAGAAACTAAAGATTTAATGACTGTTATAGATGGAGATCATCAAGTAGAAATTTTAACTTTTGAAGATGAAGATGGTCGTTGGGCACTTCGTCATAGTGCTTCTCATATTTTAGCTCAAGCTGTAAAACGTCTTTATGGCGACAAAAATGTAAAACTTGCAATTGGTCCTGCAATTGACAATGGTTTTTACTATGATTTTGATATGGATCATCAGCTTAGCACTGAAGATTTAGCAAAAATCGAAAAAGAAATGAAAAAAATTGTTAAAGAAAATTTAGCAATTGTACGTAAAGAAGTTACTCGTCAGGAAGCACTTGATTTCTTCAATGCTGAAGGCGAAAGCTATAAAGTAGAATTAATCAATGATTTACCAGAAGATGCAATGATCACTATGTACAGCCAAGGTGAATTCACTGATCTTTGTGCAGGTCCACACGTAGTATCTACAGGTAAAGTAAAAGCTATTAAATTACAATCTGTTGCTGGTGCTTATTGGCGTGGTAGCGAAAAAAATAAAATGCTTCAACGTGTATATGGTACAGCATTTGAAAAACAAGCTGATTTAGATGCTTACTTAAAAATGCTTGAAGAAGCTGCTAAACGTGATCACCGCAAACTCGGTAAAGAACTCGATTTATTCAGCTTACATGAAGAAGGTCCAGGCTTCCCATTCTTCCATCCAAATGGTATGGTAATCAGAAATGAACTCATCAATTATTGGCGTGAAGTTCATCGTCAATTTGGTTATCAGGAAATCAAAACTCCAATGATTATGAACCGTAAACTTTGGGAAACTTCTGGTCACTGGGATCATTATAAAGAAAATATGTACTTCACAAAAATTGATGGTGAAGATTATGCAATTAAACCAATGAACTGCCCAGGTGGTATGCTTGTTTATTTAACACAGCAACACAGCTATCGTGATTTACCACTTCGCCTTGGTGAACTTGGTCTTGTACATCGTCATGAATTATCTGGTGCATTACATGGTTTAATGCGTGTACGTAACTTCACTCAAGATGATGCTCATATCTTTATGTTACCTAGCCAGATTGAAGATGAAATCCAAAGAGTTATTGACTTATTTGATAAAGTTTATAGCATATTTGGTTTAACTTATCATGCAGAACTCAGCACACGTCCTGAAGACTCCATGGGTTCTGATGAAGTTTGGGAAACTGCAACTAATGCACTTAGAAATGCACTTGAACATCGTGGTCTTAAATACGTTATCAACGAAGGCGATGGCGCTTTCTATGGTCCAAAAATCGACTTCCATTTAACTGACTCTATCGGTCGTACTTGGCAGTGTGGTACAATTCAGCTTGATATGTTAATGCCTGAAAAATTCGACCTCACTTATATCGGTGAAGATGGTCAGAAACATCGTCCAGTAATGATTCACCGTGTAGTATACGGAAGTATCGAACGCTTTATCGGTATTTTAATTGAAAACTATGCTGGTGCATTCCCAGTATGGCTCGCTCCTGTACAGGTTAAAATCTTACCTATCAGCGATAAATATGTTGATTATGCTTATGAAATCAAACGCAAAATGTTTGACCTCGGCATTCGTGTAGAAGTTGATGACCGCAATGAAAAAATCGGTTACAAAATCCGTGAAGCTCAAGTTAAAAAAGTTCCATACAGCATTATCGTAGGTGAATCCGAATTAGAAAATAAAAATATTTCTGTTCGTAAACGTCGTGAAAAAGATACTGTTACTATGGATACTGATACATTCATCAATAATCTTCTTGAAGAAATCAAAACAAAAGCTCAGTAATCAATAAAAATAAAAGCTCTTAATAGTTTTTAACTATTAAGAGCTTTTTGTTTTAAAATTTAATTATTTTATCCATTTTCCGCAAGCTTTATCTTGGCAGATTTTATTATTATCTACAACTAATTGACCGCGTAAAAATGTTTTGATAGGCCAGCCTTTGATTTTTCTACCAGCAAAAGCAGTGAGAGGTTGTTTGCTGTGAAGTTTTTCATTTTCAATAGTATCGACTTTATTCATATCAACAACGACAATGTCGGCATCTTTACCGATTTCTAAATTACCTTTATTTGGTAAATTATAGATATCAGCTACATTTTTAGCCATGACTTTCACTAAGAAAGGCAAAGTGATATGACCATTATTTACTTCATTGAGCATTAATGGAAGCATAGTTTCTACCCCGCACATGCCAGCAGGAATAGAGAATAAATCACCTTGTTTTTCACTGATGATATGTGGTGCATGGTCAGAGGCGATAAAATCTATAGTGCCATTTTTCAATCCTTGCCAAAGTGCAAGTCTATCTTCTTCATGTTTGATGACAGGATATACTTTCATCATTGGTCCTACACTATCATAATCTTTAGCAGATAAAAATAGATATTGTGGGCAAGTTTCAGCAGTTATATTTACACCATTAGCCTTTGCTTGAGCGACTGCTTCCATTCCCATTTTAGAAGTCAAATGAAGAATATGAAGTCTAGCACCAGTGGCTTTAGCAAGTAGACTAGCTGTTTGGATAGTCAAAGCTTCTGCTAGAGCTGGTCGAGATTGGATTAAAGCTTCGTAATCTTTTTTACCAGATTGTTGCAAGCGTTTAGTTAAAGTTTGAATTAATTCAATATTTTCAGCATGAATGGCGATTATTTTTCCTGTTTTTGCCATTTGTTCAAAAATTTCATAGACTTCACCATCGCCAAGAGGTGGGATAATATCTTCATCTTTAGGATTGTAATTATAAATTAAAGCTTTTGTTTTGGCATTTATAGCATATCCCCAGAAGAATTTTACAGCACTAGCACCAGCTTCACAAAGTCTAGGTAAATCGCCAAAGTTGATTTCACCTAAAGAAAGACCCCAAATACCATAATCAGCAAAAGCTTTAGGAGCAAAATAATTTGCTTTTTGCAATAAATCTTGCTCATTTAAAACAGAAGGATTTGTATTGGGCATATCAAATACAGTAGTTACACCACCGGCAATAGCAGCTTGTGTGCCAGTTGTAAAATCTTCTTTAGCAGTAGCTCCAGGGTCACGAAAATGACAATGCGTATCAATACAGCCAGGTAAAAGATACTTACCAGAAACATCATAAACCTCAGTGGCAGGCTTATCCGCTAAAGAAATTTCAACAATCTTTTCATCTTGTATATAAATATTTCCTAGATAGATTTCATTTTCATTAACAATAAAACCATTTTTTAAAGCTAAATCATACATAAAAAAATTATCCCTCCTAAGAATTATAAAATCTATTTTTCCTTTGTATAAAAAACAAATTAAATAACAACAAATTAAAGTGTTAAAAATCCTAAGAACTATATTAAAAGTATTACAGATAAGATTTTAGAATGTGGAAAATAAATATTACATATTATTTTATATTTATTAAAGTAAAATCAATATCGTGGGATTTTTATTTTTGCTTCGTTTTTCTTTTGTATAAAAGAAAAGTAATAATAATTTATTATAGCATAGTGGCAAGTATTAGAATATATTTTATGTTTAATCTCGTTATAGGGATATGTTATAATGATGACTTAGGTTTTAGTTAAATGGAGATGTTATTTTGAAAAATAAAGCTTATGTGTTGTTGTCTTTGGCTGGAATTTTATGGGGTTTTCAGCCTGTAGTGGTGAAATTCATTGTAGCGGAGATGAACCCACCTACTTTAGTATCTTTTCGATATTTATTACTCAGTGCTACTTTATTTTTATTGATGAAAATTACACATAAAAAAGATTTTATACCGCCCAAAAGTTGTTGGTTGCCACTTATAATTATGGGAATAACAGGCGTTAGTTTGAATAATGGTTCACAATTTACAGGGCTACAATATTCTACAGTAGCTAATGCCACTTTGATTGCTGCTATGACGCCAGCTGTTACATCTTTATTAGCTTTTGTATTTTTGCGTGAAAGATTGGCTTTATTGCAATGGATTGGAATTATAATTTCGATATCAGGGACATTGTATTTAATCAGCAATGGAAATCTAGATATTATTTTACATATTTCATTTAATTTGGGAGATATATTATTTTTTGTAGCTCAATTAAGTTGGGCAATTTATTGTTTAATCAGTATTCGTGTGATGAAGAAAATGTCTGTATTATCTGTTACAGCATGGGCAGGAGTATTTGGTGCGATTTTTATTGCAATCTATGGTCATTTTACTTGTGGTTTATTTATACCAGATTTATCTATGAAAGCTATGGCTTCATTTGCATATATTGTATGGCTCGGTGGTGTAGGCGCAATGATATTTTGGAATATTGGTGTAAAAAATGTAGGCGCAAGTACAGCTTCCATATTTTTAAATATCATGCCTATTGTGGGGATTGTTACAGCTTCAATAACATTAAATGAAATAATTACTATGGAAGAATGTTTAGGCGCAGTAGTTATTTTATTAGGTGTATATATAACAACACATACAAAGCAAATTTTAGAAAAATTAAATTGGAAAAAGTAAAATAAATTTAAAATAGATTAATGAAAATAAAATTATTTTTAGCTGAGAAATTTTGCGAAAAAATTAGTTATATAGTATTATGATTATAAAATATAATGTGTAAAAAGTAGGAGGGTTTCTTTTGAAAAAGCTTGTAGTAACAGGAACAATTTTGCTCAATAAAGTAGTAAATGAAAATGTAAAACACATGGTTATCAAAGCTCCAGAAATTGCAAATCTTGCTGAACCTGGTCAGTTTGTTCATGTGAAGACTTTGCATAGTGAAAACTTTTTGCGTCGTCCATTCAGTATTGCAGATGTAGATAAAAACGAAGGTACAATCACTTTAATTTATCGTATTGTCGGTAAAGGCACAGCTGAATATTCTAGATTAAAAGAAGGCGAGGAATTTAGTATTTTAGGCCCTATCGGTAATGGCTTCAAATTAAAAGAAGGTCGTCCATTGCTTGTAGGCGGTGGTGTAGGTATTGCTCCACTTATCTATTTATCTCGCTTGCTCAAAGACCAAAAACCTATTTTACTTATCGGTGGTAAAAATAAAGATGAAGTATTCTGGGAAGAATATTTAAAAGAATATGCTGATAAAATTTATATCACAACAGATGATGGCTCTGTAGGATTTAAAGGTTTCACTATTCAATTAATGCCTGAAATCTTAAAAGAAAATAATATTGACGCTATTTATACTTGTGGTCCAAATATCATGATGGAAGGCGTGGCAAAACTCGCTTATGAACATGACATTGATTGCCAAGTATCATTAGAAAAACGCATGGCTTGCGGTATTGGCGTATGTCTTGGTTGTACTTTTGAAGGTAAACTCACTAAGAAACGTCGTAAAGTTTGCACAGAAGGCCCAGTTTTTGAAGCTAAGGAGGTATTTTAATGAATTTATCTGTAAAGATTGGTAATCTTGAATTAAAAAATCCTGTAATGGGAGCTTCAGGAACATTCGGATTTGGTAGAGAATATGAAGATTTTCTTGATGTAAATGAAATCGGTGCAATCGTTACTAAAGGCGTTACACCAAAACCTCGTGCTGGTAATCCAGGTGTTAGAATAGCAGAAACTCCTTCTGGTATGCTCAACTGTATTGGTCTTGAAAATCCAGGGGTAGATGCTTTTATTTATGATATCTTACCAAAAATTAAAAAATATAATACTGCTGTTATCGTAAATATTTCCGCAGGTTCTGTAGAAGAATATGCTGAAATGGCATGGCGTTTGGATATTGACGGCGTAGATGCTGTAGAAGTAAATATTTCTTGTCCAAATGTAAAAGAAGGCGGTATCGTTTTTGGTACAGACCCAAAAGCAGCTGCTGCTGTAACTCATGCAGTAAAAACTCATACTAAAAAAACTGTAATTGTAAAACTTTCTCCAAATGTAACAGATATTGTGCAGATGGCAAAAGCAGTAGAAGAAGCTGGTGCAGATGCTATTTCTATGATTAATACATTGACTGGTATGGCAATAGATATCAATACAAGAAAACCATTACTTGGCAATATTACAGGTGGTCTTTCTGGCCCTGCTGTAAAACCTGTAGCACTTCGTATGGTATGGCAAGTAGCAAAAGCTGTAAACATCCCAATCATTGGTATGGGCGGTATTGCAAGTGCTGAAGATGCTATTGAATTCTTGCTTGCAGGTGCAACAGCAGTCGCAGTAGGAGCACATAACTTCATTGACCCATCAGCATTAAAAGTAATTGCAGATGGTATCTCTGAATATATGCAAAAACATAATATTGAAGATGTAAATGAACTTGTAGGAGCATTACAAGCTTAAATAAAAAATTACCAAGTGAATTTTTACTAAATAGTCTATAAAGCTAAGCAATATAAGCTTTATAGGCTATTTTTTTATATAACTAATAAAAATCAAAATCGCCTGGTAAAATTTTTTTTATATCCTTGAATAACAAGATTTTAGAAGCTATAATAAAAAAAGAAATGCTAATAAATATAGGGATTAATAGAAACAAGAGTTGTATTTGAATTGTATTAACAAGGTCTTTATCTGTTTCCACGTCCGATTAATAGAAACAAGAGTTGTATTTGAATTCATTTAGCGATAAAATTGGTGCTGTCTTTACTGGGGATTAATAGAAACAAGAGTTGTATTTGAATTGAGCTATTTTCAAATAAATACAAATTTCATATCTAAGATTAATAGAAACAAGAGTTGTATTTGAATTTTTGTGCATTTGTATTATTTACTGTCTTACCTGGATTAATAGAAACAAGAGTTGTATTTGAATCAGAAGGCTCAGAATTTGTTTTAGAAAACTGTTCTAGGATTAATAGAAACAAGAGTTGTATTTGAATCATAAGCTTTTTGACTGGATATTTTCCACTGGTGATAGATTAATAGAAACAAGAGTTGTATTTGAATAAAATGAGAGTAATTCTTTTCCCTTGATTGTGTAGAGATTAATAGAAACAAGAGTTGTATTTGAATAGGTGTAAAGTGAAACGTGCCTTTACTTTAAAATAGATTAATAGAAACAAGAGTTGTATTTGAATGAGCTAGATAAACTTTCAATTCCCTTAATTATTATGGATTAATAGAAACAAGAGTTGTATTTGAATATGCTTCATTTATGCCTTGTATAATAGGAGTGGCTTGATTAATAGAAACAAGAGTTGTATTTGAATTTGTGCTGGCATCTACTGTAGATACTATGCCATCTCGATTAATAGAAACAAGAGTTGTATTTGAATTTAAAAGAATCTACTATATTTCCATTAACTTTAACAAGATTAATAGAAACAAGAGTTGTATTTGAATTTTTTTTATACCCTTTTATATTTTTGTTTAAAAAAGGATTAATAGAAACAAGAGTTGTATTTGAATTATTCTATTTTTTGCCATTTATCTGGATAAAATATGAGATTAATAGAAACAAGAGTTGTATTTGAATTACGTCCTGTAATTTTAGAACAATCAATTACAATTTGATTAATAGAAACAAGAGTTGTATTTGAATATACCTTGCGTATCTAAAATACTTTGCATTATTTTACGATTAATAGAAACAAGAGTTGTATTTGAATTGTTATTACTAAAAATTATTTTGAAACAATGATGAAGATTAATAGAAACAAGAGTTGTATTTGAATTTTATTCCATTTTCTTTTAAAATCTTATTTGTAATTGATTAATAGAAACAAGAGTTGTATTTGAATACTTGTTTGTTGTCTACAACGCCCAAAATAGTTAAAGATTAATAGAAACAAGAGTTGTATTTGAATTTATTAATTTTATTTTTTTTAACTAGAACTGTTGTGATTAATAGAAACAAGAGTTGTATTTGAATCTGCAATCATTCGTTGCGTCATAATTAAACGATTTTGATTAATAGAAACAAGAGTTGTATTTGAATTATCAAAATTTTTAGCATCTATCGGTGAGCTTGTTTGATTAATAGAAACAAGAGTTGTATTTGAATAGATGTTATTAAAGCTTATAAAAAAGAAATTGAGTTGATTAATAGAAACAAGAGTTGTATTTGAATAGATATGGTTTTACTTTATCTGCTGTAGCTGTTTCAGATTAATAGAAACAAGAGTTGTATTTGAATTCGTATTCGGCAAAATGATAAAAATTATCTCATACGTGATTAATAGAAACAAGAGTTGTATTTGAATGCTATTTTTCCTTTTTGTCTAAGTTCACCATTAAGATTAATAGAAACAAGAGTTGTATTTGAATGCCTGCACGTACAAGAATAAACAGCAATTCGTAAGATTAATAGAAACAAGAGTTGTATTTGAATAGATTAGAAGTCTTAGCATATTGATAGCATTTTTATGATTAATAGAAACAAGAATTGTATTTTAATGAATTAGGAGAGATAAATAGTTGTGGAAAATGTAAAAGATATAAAGAAAGTTATTATTGATATATGTTATCAGGAGGGAATTACAAGAAGGGATTTAATAGCGGTATACAATAAAAAATATAATAAAAATTTATTGGAACAAACTTTTACAAAAACATTATCAAATAATAATATAAAATTTAACATGTTGGTAGACTTGTTAGATTCTATAGGTTATACAATAGATATTAGAAAAAAATTATAAAGAGATTTGTATTTATAAAAAAACTTATTGACAGTATATAAAGTTTGTGATATATTAACATATGTTGTATCTGAGATGCAACGTATTGCACAAGAAGAAGTCACCGCTTCTCACCTTATGGCGTGCTAGTCACTAGGGTTACTAATTAAAACAAAAACGTTTAACGTATATTTTAATTTGTAATATCAGAGGGTGGCGTGCGTCATCCTCTTTTTTGTGTATATAATAAAAATAATATATAAATAATGAGGTGTTTTCTATTAGTAAAGAAACTTTAAGAATTAATGGCGAAATCCGCGCTAGAGAAGTTCGTGTGACAGATGCTCAGGGAGAACAGCTTGGTATTATGTCTACAAGAGATGCTCTTCGTAAAGCAGAAGAAGCTCATTTAGACTTAGTAGAAGTTGCTCCAAAAGCAAAACCACCTGTTTGCCGAATCATGGATTTCGGAAAATATCGCTATGAACAACAAAAACGTGAAAAAGAAGCGAAGAAAAAACAGAAGGTTATCAGTGTAAAAGAAGTAAAACTTCGTCCTGGTATTGAAACACACGATTTTAACTTCAAAGTTAAAAATGCTATGCGTTTTATTGCTGAAGGCAATAAAGTAAAAGCTACAATCATGTTCCGTGGCCGTGAGCTTTCTCATCCAGAAATGGGTAAAGAGCTTTTATTAAAGGTCGCTGAAGCAATGCAAGAAGCTGTTACTGTTGAACGCGAACCTAAACTTGAAGGTAAAAATATGATTATGATTTTAGCACCTAAAGTGCAAACTAAAGGAGGAAACACTAATGCCAAAAATTAAAACTCGCAGAGCTGCAGCTAAACGTTTTACAGCTACTGGTTCTGGTGAATTCAAACGTAATAAAGCTTTCAAAAGCCACATTTTAGAAAAGAAATCACCAAAACGTAAACGTAATTTACGTAAAGCAGCTATCATCACTGCTGCTGATCATAAACGTGTAAGCAAAATGCTTCCATACGCTTAATTAATCATTTATTGTTGAAATTTAGGAGGGTAAATAATGCCAAGAGTAAAAAGTGGCGTAACCGCTCATGCACGTCATAAAAAAATCTTAAAATTAGCTAAAGGTTATAGAGGAGCTAGAAGCAAACAGTTCAAAAAAGCTAACGAACTCGTTATGAAAGCTCTTTACTATGCACGTAGAGACCGTCGTGCGAAAAAAGGTGAATTCCGTAAACTTTGGATCGCTCGTATCAATGCTGCTACTCGTGCAAACGGTATGTCCTACAGCCGTTTCATCTGCGGTTTAACAAAAGCAGGTGTTCAGGTTAACCGTAAAATGTTAGCTGACGTTGCTATCAACGATGCATCTGCATTTGCTAAACTTGTTGAAGTTGCAAAAAGCAATCTCTAATATAAAAAATAAAAGCTGTTTCTAATTTCAGATTAGAGACAGCTTTTTTGTTTGTTTAAATTTGTATGAAACTGACTAAACAAGTATACATTGTTTAAATATGTCAAATACTGTATAATAAATAAGAATGAATTTTATTTAGAGATAAATAAAAGTATTTAGGAGGATTATAAATGGCATTAGTTAATGAAAATTATCTAAAATTACAAGGTAGTTACCTTTTTGCTGAAATTGCACATCGTGTGCAGAAATTCAAAGCTGAAAATCCAAAAGCTGAAGTTATTAGCTTAGGTATCGGTGACGTTACATTACCATTACCACAAGTTAGTATCGAAGCTATGCATAAAGCTGTTGATGAAATGGCTAATAAAGAAACTTTCCGCGGTTATGGCCCTGAACAAGGTTATGCATTTTTACGTGAAAAAATTCGTGATGTAATTTATAAATCTCGTGGTGTAGATATCGAAACTGATGAAATTTTTGTCAGCGATGGTGCAAAATCTGACTGCGGTAATATCCAAGAAATTTTTGGCGTAGATAATACTATTGCTATTACTGACCCTGTATATCCTGTATATCTCGATACAAATATCATGGCTGGTCGTACAGGTCTTGTAAAAGAAGATGGAACTTTTGAAGGTGTAGTATATATGCCATGTACTGCTGAAAATAACTTCACTCCAGAACTTCCAAAACAGCATGTAGACATGATTTATTTATGTAGCCCTAATAACCCAACTGGTACTACTTTATCCCGTGATGAATTAGCTAAATGGGTTAAATATGCTAAAGAAAATAAATCTATCATTTTATATGATGCAGCATATTCTTACTATATTACAGAAGAAGATGTACCTCATACAATTTATGAAATTGAAGGAGCAAAAGAAGTAGCTATTGAATTCCGTTCCTTCTCCAAAACAGCAGGTTTCACTGGTACTCGTTGTGGTTATATCGTATTACCAAAAGCTGTTAAAGGTTATACAAAAGATGGTAAAGAACAAGCTTTAAATCCTCTTTGGAATCGCCGTCATACAACTAAATTCAATGGTACACCTTATATTATTCAGCGTGGTGCAGAAGCTGTACTTACTGAAGAAGGACAAAAACAAGTAAAAGAAATGGTTGGCTATTACATGGAAAATGCAAAAATTATTCGTGAAGGTTTAGCAAGCCTTGGTCTTACTGTTTTCGGTGGTGTAAACTCCCCATATGTATGGCTCAAAGTTCCAGCAGGCATGACTTCTTGGGATTTCTTCGATAAACTTCTTCATGAAGCAAATATCGTAGGTACTCCAGGTTCTGGTTTTGGTCCATCTGGCGAAAATTATTTCCGTCTCACTGCATTTGGTAGCCGTGAAAACACATTAAAAGCTGTAGAACGTATTAAAACACAGTTAAAATTATAATGTAAATTTAAATATAAAAATGACCTTTAATAGTTATTTATGTCAACTGTTAAAGGTCATTTTGTCTTAATATAATAAAGTAAAAATTTATAGTATCGGAGTTCTTATGGAAATAAAAGAAGTTAAAGATAACAAAAAACAATTTCTTTCATTATTATTGTTGGCAGATGAACAAGAAAATATGATTGAGAAATATATTGATAGAGGCATAATGTATGTATTAGATGATGAAGGAATAATAAAAGCAGAATGTATTATAACAGATGAACAAAATGGTGTATTGGAAATAAAAAATCTAGCTGTAAAACCTGAATATCAAAGAAAAGGTTATGGTAAAGTAATGATAGATTTTATTATCAAAAATTATAAAGAAAAATATTCTATATTACAAGTTGGAACAGGAGATAGTACATTAACTATTCCTTTTTATGAGCAATGTGGATTTATTCGTTCACATTACATAAAAAATTTTTTTATAGATAATTATGAACAACCAATATATGAAGATGGCATTCAATTAATAGATATGATATATTTACAAAGAAAATTAAAATAAATTTACAGTAAAGTAATAAATTATGAAAAATAATAGTAAAATATCTTTTATGTTAGTAATTTTGTCAGTAGCTATAAGCTATTAGTAAGAATAAAACCATGACTATAAATTTAGCACCACTATTTGTAATGTGTTAAAAGCTTTAAAATCATGGTTTTGTTCTTTTTAAGAAAGAATTGGTAATGAAAGGTAAAGTTTTTTTGTTACTTTTCTTGTTTATGAAAGAAAAGTAATTAATTTTTATTTATTGTTATTTTTAAAACTAACTTAAACTTTTATTTTAAACTTGCTATTTGGTTTTATATAAGGTAATAAAATTAATTCGCTGTCTAATAATTTAGCAATGGTATTGATTTTATTATCTTTTTTTTGTGCCTGGGTGATGATTTGCATTTCTCCTGCATAGCGTGCATAAAGGGCGTTATCTAAGGTGATAGAACCTATTTCTCTAGGGGCGATATATTCAGGGCAGATATATATTTGTTTGAATAATGCTCTGCTTTCTTGGGTGCGAATGGCTCCGTCTGCTTCATCTAGGCGAGCGGTGAAAGTGCTTTGTTGTAAGACTTTTAGTATATCTTTATTTTGTGTTAATTTTTTTGCTTTTAATAAGATATATTCATCTGTTAAATTGGCTAATTCTTGGATTTCGTCTTCTGTAGGTAGGCTATCGCCGATAAAAATGGAGTTGATACCGAGTAATTTTAGATGTCGCATGGCAAGGCTGGCTGTTTGATAGCGGTGTATTTCTAATGTTGGCAAGCCTTTTTTGATTGGTGAGCGAGCTTTGTTATAGCTAGGTATGAAAGCACCTACGGAAATATTATATTTATGAAGTAATTCGTTTTGTTGCTGTAATTTTTTTACGTTTAGGCCTGTGCCTTCACGAGGATAAAAGTTATGGAGTGCATCAATATGTTGGAAATCTGTTTGGTAATGATTTAATTCATCAAGAAATTCTTGGGTGATAGTTGAGGCATTGAATTGTAATTTTATATTTTGATGACTTAATTTGGCTATTTGCTCGGCACTGTAGCCAAAGTCTAAGCGAAGTGTGGTTATGCCAAGAGTGGCTAATTCTTGGATATTTAATGTATCTAAATTTAATAGAGCTAAAGTGTTTGGCGATACATCACAGATTACTTCCATATTATATTTCTGTGTGAGTTTTAAAATTGTCTGTAAATCTTGTTGAAAATGGGAAATATCTGTTTCGGGTATATGAAATGAGGTAAAAATGCGATTGAGATTATATTTATGGGCTAGATGAATTAGATTTAAATTTTCTGCTAATGTATTATCTAAGCTAAGATAAATGGAAATGCCGTTTTGCAAAATATCACTCCTCAATAGGATCGTTAAAGCCGATTATTAATGTGGCGATAAAGCCGAAAATATAGGCTGTGAAAAGTCCGATTAAATAGCAAAGCATTTTATCTGTACTAGCTGTGAGTGGTAGACCAGATAAACCAATGGAGGTAGCACCTACATGGAAAAATGCTTGCACTGCACCACCAAAAGCACCGCCGATACAAGCGGAGATGAATGGTTTGCCAAGTGGTAAGGTTACGCCGTAAATCAAAGGTTCGCCAATGCCCATGAAGCCGACAGGAAGGGCAGAAGCTATAGTTTGTTTTAATTTTTGATTTTTAGTTTTGAGATATACAGCGATAGAAGCACCGACTTGCCCTGCTCCTGCCATAGCTAAGATAGGCAGAAGGATAGTAACGCCGTATTGATTGAGTAGTTCAGCGTGAATGGGTGTGAGTCCTTGGTGAAGACCAGTCATAACGAGTGGCAAGAAGATACCGCCGATGATAAAGCCAGTAATAGCACCACCGGAATTAATTGCAGATGTTACAAGTACGCCGATAGTCTCAGCGATTATACCGCCGATAGGTTGTAAGATGAATAGAGCAGGGAAAGTGGCGATTAAAATTACAAGTAGTGGTGTTAAGAATAAATCTAAAATTTTTGGCACGATTTTGTGCAATTTATTTTCTAACCATGAGGAGAAAGCTACTACTAATAAGACGGCAACGATACCACCACGACCTGCGAGTAAATCTATATTAAATAGGCTGATATTGTTGAGCATTGGGTGTGTAATGATGGCTGCCATAGTACCACCGAGCATAGGAGAAGCGTGGAATTCTTTGGCGGTGTTGATGCCGACAAAGATATTTAAGCCGAAAAATACAGCATTTCCTGCTATTTGTAAAACTTGGATTGCAGGGTAGTTTGTAAGTGTAGGATCGATTTTGAAGGCAATATTTAATAATCCTGTGATTAGACCGCAAGCAATAAATGCAGGTATAAGTGGCATGAAGATATTAGAAATGCGTTTTAATAATAATTTAAAAGGTGTAGCATTTTTTTTGCGGATTTGTTGATGAAGTTCTTCGGCATTGCCAAATTGTTTTTGATTATTATTTGTATCTTGATTTGTATTTTGAGTATTAGTTTCAAGATTTTTATTTGCATATAATTTTTTGAATTCAGAAGTTACTTCATTTACTTTTCCAGGGCCTAAGATGATTTGTAGTTCATTATCATTTAAGTTTACGCCTAAGACATTGGGAATATTTTTTAATTCTTTTAACGGTAAATTAGCGATATCTTCTGTGTTTAATTGTAAGCGAAGTCTAGTCATACAATTAGTTATTTTTAAGATAGAAAATGACTTCATAAGTTCATAGATAGCAAAAGCTGTTTGTTGTAAATTCATAGAAACCTCGCAATTATTTTTTCATACTATTTAATGATTTGGAGATAAAACCTTCATTATTATTTAAGCTAGAGAGTGCTTCTTCATAGGAAATATTGGCAAGTAGCATTAAAATTGCAGGTTTTACTTTGCCTTGGGTGATGGCTAAAGTATCAATAGCAGTTTGTCGGTCGCAATTAGTAGCTTCCATTAATATACGTCTAGCTCTTTCTTCGAGTTTTTTATTAGATGATTTTACATCAACCATTAAATTGCTATAGACTTTGCCCAATTTTATCATGGTGCAAGTAGAGAGCATATTTAAAATCATTTTTTGGGCAGTACCTGCTTTCATGCGTGTGCTACCTGTGATTGCTTCTGGGCCAGTCAAAGCTTCAATGGCGATTTTTGCATGGGAGCTGATTTCACTATTACTAGTACAACTGATGGCGATAGTTAAGGCATTTATGCTATTGGCAAAATCTAGTCCACCGATTACATAAGGAGTTCTACCGCTGGCTGCAATACCGACAACACAGTCTTTGGCGGATAAATTTTTTGCTTGTAAATCTTCTTGAGCAAGAGTCAAAGAATCTTCTGCACCTTCTTGGGCTTTGAAGATTGCATTATAACCACCTGCGATAATTCCCTGTACCATTTCAGGGTCAGTGCTGTAAGTTGGTGGACATTCCACAGCGTCTAAGATGCCAAGTCTGCCTGATGTGCCAGCACCGATATAAAATAAGCGTCCGCCGTCTTTGAGGCGAGATGTGATTTCATCAACAGCTATAGCAATCTGTGGCAATACATTACGGATAGCGATAGCTACGCGTTTGTCTTCTTCATTTAGAAGCATACACATTTCTAAAGTGGATACATTATCAATATTTAATGTATAAGGATTGCGTTTTTCAGTTAAGAGATTGTTTAAATTTATCATAAATAAAAAATACTCCTTTAAAAATATTTAATACATTTTTTCATTATAGATAATGGCTTTTTTATTGGCAAGGATAAGCTAGAATTTTTTAATTAATTTTAAATAATATTTTAAGTATAATTTAATTTTCTCATGATATATTTAATATATAAGATGTACATAAATAAAAAAAGATGTATAAAAGGTTGTGTAAATATGTTAAAATTAATTAAAGGACGTTTGAAAAATTTTATAGGAATAATAGCCCTAGCATGTTTTTGTGTAGCCCTGTGAGTTATGCTGTACAACTATCTACAGTAAGTGCAGCTCCTCGTCATGAAGAAAGACATGATTCACCACCTCCTCCACCAAAACATGATAGACACGATAAAGATGATGATAATGATTATGATAAAGGAGATATCACAACTGCCGTGTTAATCGGTGGCGTAATTGGTGCAGTAATTGCTAAAAATACTTGATGTTTAATTTAATATGTATATAACTTTTAGATAGGGAGGATAGCAAAATGAAAGAATTATTTTCTAAGCGAGCGAAAAAAATTATAACAACTGTATCATTATCTTGTTTCTTATGCAGTCCAGTGAGTTATGTTTGTAGTATGAATCAAGCTTTAGCAGGAGCTTTGAATACAAATGTTGCTTATGAACAGCAATTCAATACAGTCGGCTTTGATAAAGATGATCATTGGAATAGGGGTCGCTCTGATGAGGATAAGGATTGGAAAAAACCACCTCGTCATGATGATGATGATGACGATGATTGGGATAGAGATAGACCTCCACGTCATGATGATGATGACGATGATTGGGATAGAGATAGACCTCCACGTCATGACCGTGACGATAGAGATGACCGCGATGATGATAGCGACAAAGATTATGATAAAGGCGATATCACAGCTGCAGTATTAATTGGCGGTGTAATCGGTGCTATCATTGCTAAAAACACTTAATAATATTATTAAACGATTTAAAAATTAAATATCGCAAAATAAACGAGCAAAAAAATAAAAGGTAGATTAAATATATGAATTAATCTACCTTTTTGTTTTTTATTATTTATATTTTAGATTTAATTAGAAAGTATATTCCATACCCATGAGTACAGTTCTACCAGGAGCAGGACAATCTCCATCTAAGAAAGAGCCGATAGTTTCATAAGATACATTGGTAATATTGGCTAATTTCAGGTATGTTGACCATTGGTCATTGATTTTATAATTGAGATTAGCGTCAAGTATATAATAATTGCTATCGCTATAATAATTTGTATCTCTACCAGATATAGCATTTAGTAGAATATTATTATGCCATGTATCGTCATGATAACTAAAGCGAAGTTTATAGCTACTTGGAGCTATTGCATTGACATCAGTTTGATTGCCGTTACCATCAGCAAAATCAGTATGTGTGATTGTACGAGTATAAGCAAGAGACATATCGTATTTTGGACTGAAAATTTTATTATATTCTAATTGGAAACCGCGTTTTTTCTGATTTTCAAAATTTACAGCATGAAATTTATTATTTTCATATCTCCAGCCCAATGGATCATCTATATTTTCTAGGAAAGCATTGAAATTGATATTGCTTGTAGGATTTAATTTATAACGTACACCTAGACTGCCTTTATAACCTGTCTCTGGTCGCAAATTAGGATTTCCTTGAATATGAGCATTATTGAAATATAAATCATCTAAAAATGGTGTAGCATAAATTTGACTTAAAGAAGCGTAGATAACAGTATTTTCATCAGCTTTATAATCTAAAGCACCATTAGAAACGTATTTTCCACCGAATTCACTGTTATTATTATAAGCAGATGTTCCAGTCAGTGTTAATTTATCAAAACGGCGAGTGCTTTGTAGGTAAACAGAAAAATTATCCATAGATTTATTATAATTGCCACTGAAAATATTATTGTAATCGTTGTTGATATTATCAACTTCATCTTTACGATAAGTAAGTCCCGCAGAAATGGTGTGGTCTTTACTGATTTTCCAAGCATCATGCCAATCGATACCTTGAGTAGTATTTTCCCAGCGACTATAAGTCTTTTCATTTTCTTGGTCACTTAGACCAGTAGGGATATAGCTATCTCCTTGAGTATAATAGTGATAAATTGCTAAAAATGCTGGAGTCTCAGTATTTTCTTTATAATTATAAGTGAGTGCGAAATGATTGATTAATTTTTCATAATTATAATCCTGTGGATAATTTTTGGATATCCAAGTGCCTGTATCGTTGCTTAGATGACCATAGTCAAAAGTTAAAGAAGTGTTATCCGTCAATTTCTTATCAATGCGATAAGCCATTTCACGGCGATTGTTGTCGGAATTTGGCATCTCATGAGTGTGGTCATCTGTGCCTTTATATTTCATATAATCGACATTATCAAAGCCACCAGTAGCTACCCATGACCAATCATCTAAGCTACCACTTGTTATGGCTTTAACTTTCCAAGAGCCGTGTTCACCAGCAGCTAAATCAACAGTTGTTTCACGTTTATCGCCTTTTTTAGTAACGATATTGATAGCCCCAGCAGGAGTATCATAATTTAAATATGTAGAACCAACTGCACCATGAAGAATTTCAATGCGTTCTACATTCATTATAGATGGCAATAAATCTAAATCATAAGATGCACGACCGCTCATGATACCTTTATTCATATTCATGCGACGACCATCAACGAAGATAGCTACTCTATCATCTCCATCAATGCGTACTACCATATGAGAAGTATTCAGTGAGCCTGAATTTACAGTTACACCATTAGCATAAGAAAGAGCTTCTGCTAGATTTTTATAGTGATTATCATGTATTTGTTCTTTAGTGATAATTGTAGTGTAATTAGGTGAAGCAATGAGATTATTATTTTCAACTAAGCTATGAGCATTAGATGTTTCATTGGCAAATGTAGTGGGCATAAAACAGCCAAATGCACTAAGTGCTAGTAAAAGAGAAAGAGATTTTTTAGAATACATAAATTATGCTCCTTAATTAGAATTTTTGTCGTTGGATTTTGTAATAAAGATAAAGGGCAATAAAATATAAACATATTTTTTGCAAAAGACAACTAAAAAGAAAAATTAAACGTAGACGAATTTTTTTGATAAATAAAGATATTTTATTGTAAAGCAAAGCGATAAGAAATAAAAATATATTCATTTTAGTTGTTCGTTGTTGGATTATATCATATAGACGAATGAGAATATTAGTAACTGATTTACCGATTAAAGTACCTAGCTGTGAAGTCAATAAACTCAATGTAGCAATGATAATCAAGCTGATGTCTATACCGATAAAATAAATAGTACTGATACCAAGTAATGGGATAATGATTAAGAATAATATTTTTATCAATAATACGTTAAAAAATACCATTAATAGATTGCGAAATAGACGTTTAGCTAATCTAGCATGAGTAATGATGAATTTCTGAAATCGCGAGAAAGCTTGTCGCAAGGGGAATAAAGACCTGATAAATAAGCGTATATCTTTTAAGCGTTGACGTAAGTAATCAAATATCTGTAAAAATAATTGGCGTAAGTCATGTGGCAAACTGCGTAAGATATTATAAAAATTGCTAGGTGAAAAATTCAACAAAAATGATTTGATAAAACGCATAATATCATTGGTTGAAGGTATTATGGTATAAAAATTGGTAGCGAGTTGTTTTACAGATGAGAGGATATCTTTTAGTGAATTAAGCGATAGATTTAAATTCATCAAATGTTGAATGAAGTTGCTGAGTGGTAAAGGTAAGACTGTGAAAAACAAACAAATAATGACACCGAAAAAACGAAAAATAATGATGAGTAAAAAATGACGTAAAAATAAAAATGGTTTTCGTTTAAAGGCACGAAAGCGTAATTTAAATTTTTTTTGTTGTTTGCGTAAAATCATATAGATACCCTAAAAATGTGTTTTTTTATAGTATATAATTTTTAGAACTAGATTATCAAGGAATTATAGGGAAAGATATATAAAAAAAAGACTATATTTAAACTAAGAGAATTTTTTAGTCTAAATATAGTCTTTAATTTTAAGAATTTAAAACTTCATTTATGGAAGTACAGCAAATAGAAATAGCTTTGTCTAATGTTTGTTTATCGATATTTAATGGCGGATTGAAATATAATACATCACCTAGAGGGCGAAGTAACAAACCTTTTTGGAGGGCATTTTTATATATTTGATAGCCAAGTCGTTTTTTGCTGTCGAAAGCTTCTTTTGTATCTTTATCTTTTACAAGTTCAATGGCATTTATCAAGCCTAAATGGCGGATTTCACCGACATTTTGATGATTTAAGAAAGTTGCTTGTAATTTTTCATGGAGATATTTTGCCGTATCTTGAGCTTTGGCTAAAATATTTTCTTCACGCAAGATTTTTTGTACGGCTAAAGCAGCACTACAGCCTAATGGATTGCCACTATAAGTATGGCTATGCATAAACGCTTTGCCTTCATTATAATCTGCATAAAAAGCATCATAGATTTTTTGTGTAGTTATAGTTATCGCCATTGGCATATAGCCACCTGTCAAACCTTTGGAAATAGTCATGATATCAGGTGAAACATTTGTATAATCAAAAGCAAACATCTTACCTGTGCGACCAAAGCCAGTTGCGATTTCATCAGCGATTAATAATACATTATATTCATCACAGAGTTTGCGAAGTTTTTCTAAATAAAGTGGCGGATAAATTCGCATACCAGCACTGCCTTGAATGAGTGGTTCAACGATGACAGCTGCTAATTCATTGCCATATTTAGCGAAATCTTCTTCGGCATGCACGAAACATTCACATTTGCAAGTTTCACGATTTTGATGATAAGGGCAACGATAACAATCTGGTGCTGATGTATGTACAGCATTCATGAGCATTGGTTTGTAGATTTTTGCATATAAATCCATGCTACCTACGGATAAAGCACCGATTGTTTCACCGTGATAACCTTCGGATAAACACATAAAACGCTGTTTTTGCGGATTGCCTGTTTGATAGTGGTATTGGAAAGCCATTTTTAAAGCACATTCTACAGAAGCAGAGCCATTATCACTGAAATTGAATTTACATAAACCTTTAGGTACGACTTTAATCAATTCCTGACAAAGTTTGATAGCTGGTTTATGTGAAAGATTGGCAAAAATAACATGTTCTAGATTATCTAATTGATTTTTGATTGCTTCATTGATTTTAGGATTGGCATGTCCTAAGAGATTGCACCACCATGAGCTGATGATGTCGATATATTCTTTACCATTGATATCATAAAGATAAGAACCTTTTCCATGGTCGATAACGATAGGTTTTAATTCTTCATAATCTTTCATCTGTGAGCAAGGGTGCCAGATATATTTTAAATCTTCATCTATCCAATTAATATTACACATAAAATCAATCCATTTCTTTTGAATTTAATATTCAATTGTAGTTAGTTTTTAATTATAAATATAAACTTGCTAAAAATTTAGCGTCAATATCGATATCTTTATCATTTGGTTTTACTAAAGCTATGACAGGAATATCAGTTAAATCTTCAATCATTTTGATATTATCTTCTTGCATAATGCCACCAGTGTAATTATTTAAAATAATTCCCTGTACTTTAATATTTTGATGTTTTAAATATTCCACCGTTAATACTACAGAATTTATCGTACCAAGACCAGCATCAGCGATAATCAATGTTGGAAGATGTAGCCATTTTATGATATCTGTGAGAAAATATTTAGCTTTATCATCATAGCGAATAGGGCAGATTATACCACCACTGCCTTCAACTGTTACATAATCATAATTTTTTTGTACAGTAGCATAATCAGAAATTACAGTATCTTTTTCTACAGGATTGCCTTCGATTTTAGCAGCTAGATGAGGAGATACAGCATTTTTATATAGATAAGATAATAGAGTTTGCTCATCTTGATGGATATTGGCAATGCGATTGACAAAGCCAGCATCACTTTCAGCGATATTATCAGCACCACTTAAAGCTGCTTTATAATATCCAGCATTGAAATTAGCTTCGCGAAGTTTTTTTACTAATAAGGCAGTAACATAAGTTTTGCCGATATCAGTACCAGTTGCAGTAATAAAAATCCCTTTACTCATAAGACATCTCTTTTCTAAATAATTTATTTATAATGTTTTAAATTAGGTATTAATTTTTTACCTAATATGGCAGCGAGAATGCAAAGAACTATATCGCCAGGAACAGCTAATAAGAAACAATATAAAACTACAGGCCAAATACCGATAGGAGTGTTTAAATAAAAATTGTTGATGATATATACATAGACCATACCAAAGGCATAGACGATTAAAAGATTGAGGAAGTTAACGCATAGTAGATAAATGAAAGATAATTTAGTGCGATTTTGAGTGAGATAGCCAGCGACATAAGCACCAAAGGCAAAACCAATTAGATAACCAAACGTTGGCTGAAAAATATATCCAGGGCCACCGCCTTCAGTGAAAATAGGAATACCGATTAAGCCAATGATTATATAAACACAGACACTGACAAAACCAAGATTAGCTCCTAAAAGAAGTCCAGCTAAAGTAGTAAATAATAATTGCAAAGTAAAAGGACAAACTGGAACAGGAACTTTAATAAAAGCACCAATTGCGATTAAAGCTACGAATAAAGCCGATAAAATCATACTTTTCGTGGATAAGATTTCTTTTTTCTTTGTTAATATCATAAAAATCCCTCTCATTTAATTATTTGTTAAGCAGTTCATTTTTTTATATCAATTTTTATACCAATAAAGAAGATGAACATATAAACAATAATTTATTGTTATTAAATCATATATGCATATAATTGTCAACCTTTAAAAATATTTAGTTAACTATAAGAGCAAAAAAAACAGCCAATTAATATTGACTGTTTTTAAGATGGGGATAAATTAGTTTTGCTTGACAGGATAAAATCTTTATCATATGCTTTACTTAGCCTAGGTCTGTGCAATGATTAGGCTTTAAGTCACTATGAAACGGCAATTTCATGGTGGCTTTTTTATTTATATTAAGCATAAGTATCTGTCCTATCTATATAGTTTTAATAATATAATTATTAACCTCTAGTTTTACCACCAGCAACGTTGAATGTTACACCATGTACATAAGAAGCACGATGACTACTTAAGAACATAACCATATCAGCAACTTCTGTTAATTTTCCATCACGTCCAAGTGGAGTTGTTTTTGTATTTGTATATCCAGCACGTAACTGTTCTACAGTAATACCACGAGTATAAGCTAAAGATTCTTCATAAGCTAATGTTCTAAGACCTGTAGCTTCTAAGATACCAGGAGCTACGCCAACAACGCGAACATGATGTTTACCTAATTCTTTAGCCCAAGAGCGAGTGAAAGAGTTAACAGCATTTTTAGTTGCAGCATAGATGCTCTGACCTTCAGAACCTTCAAGACCACTTTCGGAAGACATATTGATGATAACGCCTTCGCCATTTTTTACGAATTCATGTCCTAAAGCTTGTGCGCAAAGGTAAACACCTTTGATATTTACAGCAGAAACTTTATCAAAAACATTTTCATCTAATTCATATTTACCATATGGATCATCTTTATCTACTAAAAGACGAGGAATATTGATACCAGCGTTATTTACGAGGATATCTAATTTACCGAATTTTGCTTTACCAGCTTCTACCATAGCTTTTACGCTATCAGCTTTAGTAACATCAGTAGGAACATAGAGGAATTCTCCACTGCCTTCATGTAAATCATATTCAGGAGTTTGTGGGTTCATATCACAAACAACAACATTTGCACCATTATCTAAGAATGCTTGAACTACAGCTTTACCAATGCCAGAAGCACCACCAGTAACAACAGCTGTTTTACCTTCAAGGGCTAACCATGACATATAAAATCACTCCAATTTATATAATTTTGTTATTATTATTTATTATGCTTTGAAGATAGCTATTTCAGAGCCAACTGAAGGGAGGCTAACTGCTTTATCTTCAAGATAGAGACTACCTTCTAAGGACTCGCCTTCTTCATTATTATTGAAACGAAGAGCGATATGACCTAAATCTTTAAGATTTTTTTGAACTTCACAGCCTACTTCTACAATTTTGTATTCAGTATCGTTGATTTTTAAAATATCGCCAACTTCTACAGTATCAGTTAATTCATTACCAGTATGAAGTACGCAGAATTCAGCAAGTTCAGCAGGAGCATTTTCGTTGAAGAGAATAATCATTTTTTCACCGATAAAATCTTCTGCCATAGGACCTAAATCTTTAACAATAGTAGAATATATTTTTTTCATAATAAGATAATCTCCTTGTATTGATTATTGATAAATTAGCTTTCGTATAAACCGAAGCTAGCGAGCCATGCTAAAACAACATTGATTGGACCTGTGATAAAACGAGAATATAATACAGAAGGAACACCAACTTCAACAGTTTGAGGTTCAGCTTCAGCAAGACCTAAACCAACAGGGATAAAGTCGCAAGCAGCCTGAGCATTGATAGCGAATAATGCAGGGAGTGCAAGACTAGGAGGAATATTGCCTTTACCGATTTCAACACCGATTAATACACCGATAACTTGAGCGATAACAGCGCCAGGGCCGAGGAATGGAGAAAGGAATGGGAAGGAACAAATTAATGCTAAGATAACAAGACCGATTACAGAGCCTGCAAGAGGTGTAAGTACATGAGCGATGATATCACCGATACCACTTGCTAAGATTACTCCAATGAGCATGGAAACGAATGCCATGAAAGGTAAGATAGTTTTTAAGATTGTTTCAATAGTATCACGACCAGCTTGATATAAAGTAGCTGTGATATAACCCATGAATTTACCAACTTTAGCCATAAAGCCTACATTAGTTTGTTCAGTGATTTTTTTGCTTGTATCGTAAGTAGATTTTTTTGGTTCTTCTGCAGGAGCTTGTGCAACTTTTGGAGCATTAGCAGCATCTTCAGCGGAAGCATAAGAGATACAATTTTCTTTTACTGCGGATACATAAATATCTTCTGTGATGTATTTAGCCATAGGACCGCTTGCACCAGTTGGATTTAAGTTGATTGTATAGATGCGTTTTTTAGGATAGATACCGCAACGAAGTGTACCGCCACAGTCAATGATTACGCAGAGAATTTCATCATCAGGAACACTAGTTTTGAAACCATCAACAAGTTCGCAACCTGTTAATTCTGCGATTTTTTGAGATACAGGAGAAATAACTCCACCTGTAATATTAACAACTTTATTCTTTTTATCATCTGGTTTTAATACAAGAGGTCCGCCAAATCCGCCAGCACCAGCATTAACAATAACATCTTTATATTGAGCCATGATAAATATCTCCTTTATTTTATATACGAATTAAATTTGCTTGATAAAAATTAATGAGTAGTTTTTACTTTATCACTTAAAACTACGCCCTGTTGTTTAGATACATAAGCAGTAGTGAAGTCAGTGATAACGCCTCCGATGAAGTTGATTAAAATACCGATTAAGAAATAGCGAAGAGCTAAGTCTACTGTAGATAAACCAAGTTGAGTAATACCATTAGCAACACCTAAGAATACGAACAATTCACCAGGATTTACGTGTGGGAACAAACCATTTAATGTATGGCAAGAACGAGAAGCTGCTGCATAATAAGATGGTTTGTATCTTTCTGGCATGAATTTACCAAGAGATAAAGTCATTGGATTACAGAAGAAGAATGTACCAATAACAGGTAAAATCATGTAACGAGAAATAACATTACCAGCACAGAGATGAGCGAATTTTTCAACTTTATCAGTGCCGACAAAGAGGATAATTGCATTCATTGCTACCAATAAGCAGATGAGGGTAGGAACGATACCAGAAACAAGACCGATGAACGTTTCGCCACCTTTGTTAAACATACCAATAAAACCTTGAGCTAGTAGTACTAAAGTGTCCATAAATATTCTCTCCTTTAATTTAGAATTTTTTGATTATTGTGATGCATTTTCAATGCATGTGGACGCTTCTTTTTGTTGTTTTGTATATTGTTTATATTCTTCAACGGCAGATAAGATGGCAGAGCTTGTTTGTTTGTCAAAGTTTTGGCAGTCTTTTTCAGTGATTTCTGGAAGGTAATATCCATTTAATTCATTGAAATCTTTAAATCTAGCAAAACTTGTTACACCTTGTAGTTTTTTTCCGGTGATGATTTTACAGTCATCATCTATACACAAGAGTAACAGACAACCTGCTTTAAATCTGCCTCTGGCCTTGCCGATTGCGACTCGGCCAGATTGACGAAGATTTTTTAATTCCTTATTAAATTTTTTTAATTGGTAAATATTCAATAAACCTTGGAGAAGCCACATTACTATACCTAATACAATAAATGTCCAGAACATGAGAGCTTTCCTCCTTTTTATTTATCAACTGTTAAAATTAAGTAATTTTTTTGCAGTGCTTTCATCAGTGATTAAAATATTGATTAATTTTCCTTTTAATGCACTATAGATAGCTGGAACTTTTTCGTCAGAAGCTGCAACTCCGATTACATATTTGACTTTATGTAATTGAGAAAAAGGTATGGAGATTGTCCTATCTACAACTTCAGTTGGTACTTCGTTACCATTTTTATCATAAAAACGAGTGCAAGTTTCACCGATGATACGATTACCAAAGGAAGAAGTGATGTATTCTGATTTTAGTCCATCAGTCCAAATTACGTTGGAAGCAGATGTAGGAGAACCAATACCTAAAAAGGCTACATCTAATTTATCCCATAAGTCTTGAATTCTTAAATAATTAGTATCGTTTATAATTGCTTTTTTTGTTTCTGTATTTTTCGTTATAGCTGGAGCATAAAGATAATGGCTTCTAGCTTGAAATGCATTTGCAACCTTGTAACAAATTGTATTTACATGAAGGTCAACATCTAAGCTTTCAGAACCACCAACCAAAGGTACGAAATCAGCATCAACAGCTGGGAAATTTTCGATAGCTGCTTGATAGCCAATAGCCCCCATGGAACGACCCCAATTAAAGCCGATTACCATTTTGTCTTTGATTAGACGTTTTAATAGATTTAGTCCGGCTTTACCTAAATTGGAATAAACTTCATCTTTATTTTCACTAGATGGGACGATATAGACTTCTTTTAAATTAAACTTTTCTTCTAACTGAGATTCAATTGTTTCAAAATTGTCTTGAGCTATGAAGATTTTTACAATACCTGTTTCTTTTGCTCTTTTTAGATATTTACTAACAGTAGAGCGGTCAATTCCTAATTTTTTAGCGATATCACTTTGTTTCATGTCAGCTCCATAATACATATGAGCGACTTTGACTAAAATTCTTCTAGATACGGGTTGCATGTTAAGACCTCTTTTCAAAATATAAATATTAAAATTTAAATATCTATAGTTATTATAAACTAAGCTGTCTAAACATGCATTATCACATATGTGATGATATATCTCATTTGTTCCGACACCCATATAATAGCATTTGTACCCCATATTGTCAACACAAAAATAAAAAAAAAAATTTAAATATGAATTTTCTGATATTTCTTCTTAATTGTTTAAATTTATAGTAATTTAGCTCATACTTGACAGTTAGATATAGATGGATTATTATATATATAAAATTTTCGTAAGTTAAAGTGATAAAGTAAAAAAGTAAAAGGAGTATAAAAATGGTAAATCCTAAATTAAGAGATAATTTAACGGATCAGTTATGTAAGGCTATGTTAACACTCAAGGATACAGAAGAATGTTATCAGTTTTTTGAAGATATTTGTACAGTAAGTGAATTGAAAGCTTTGGCTCAAAGATTAGAAGTAGCTAGAATGCTTCGTGCTGGTCATACTTATGAAGAAGTTGTAGAACGCACAGGAGCGAGTACAGCGACAATCAGTCGAGTAAAGCGATGCTTAAATTATGGAGCAGATGGTTATGATACGGTATTGAACCGTTTAAAATAACAAAGGCAATGAATGGAGGAATATTTTTTATGAACAAAGGTCTATTATTAGAAATACCGTATGGAACAAGAGATTTTTTGCCAAAAGATGCAAAAGTAAAACGTGAGATTGAATCTAAATTGGCAAAAAATTTTAGTCTTTGGGGTTATGATGAAATTGTTACACCAACAATTGAATATGTAGATACTTTAACGATTAATAATCGTAGTGGCATAGAAACTCATCTATTTAAATTTTTTGATAAAAACAATAAAACAGTAGCTCTTCGTCATGAAATGACAACACCAATTGCGCGTGTAGCAGCTAGTAGAATGAGTGATGATATTCTTCCATATAAACTTTCTTATATTAGTAATGTATATCGTTATGAACAGACACAAGAAGGTCGTCAATGTGAATTTTATCAAGCTGGCGTAGAATTGATGGGGGTAGCTGAAGCCTTAGGCGATGCTGAGGTAATTGCTTTAGCTGTGGATAGTTTACAAAAAGTTGGCTTGAAAAATTTTGAGGTATGTATAGGTCAAGTTGATTTTATCAATGGCATTATGCAACAGATGGGATTATCTCAAGAAAAACAATTACAAATTAGACAAGCTTTAGAACAGAGAAATTTAGTGGATTTAACTAATGCTGTAGAAGATACAAAATTGCCTAAACAAGCAAAAGAAGCATTAAAATCTATTCCAATGTTACAGGGAAAAGAAGAAGTTTTAGAGATTGCAAATAATTTGGCATTGAATGAGCAAAGTAGAAAAGCTTTAGACAATCTACATGATATTTACACTTTATTGAAAGCATATAATTTAGCAGATTTTGTAAAATTCGATTTAGGTGTTATTCGTGATTTTGATTATTATACAGGTATGATTTTTGAAGTATATGCACCAATGATAGGTTATCCAATTTGCGGTGGTGGTAGATATGACAAAATGTTATCTGATTTTGGCACAGATTGCCCTGCTACAGGTTTTGCCATGGGTATAGAAAGATTGATGTTAGCTTTAGATAAACAAAATAATATTGATGAAATTGCAAGTGATGAAAATCAAAAGGATATATATGTTGCCTATACAAGTGATAAATTAAATGATGCTATTGCTTTAGTAAATGAATTGCGTGCTGAAGGAAAAGTTGTGGAATTAGCTTTAACAAATCAAACTAAGGCGCAAGCACAGCTTTATATCAAAAATAAATTATTTAAGGAATTAATTTATTTAGAATAATGATTAAGCGTATAAGACAATTTTGGCGAGCTATTAAAGCTAAATTGACAGTAGAAGACAAAGTATTTATTGATAAATATTTAAATGATGAAGAACAAAAATTATTTTTTGCCATGCAAGTCTATGACCAACGTCATGTATTGAATGTGGCACATACAGCAAAAAAAATTATAGAGCAAAATCAATATGAAAATATAGATTATAATTTATTGATAAGAGCTTGTTTACTTCATGATGTAGGTAGAACAGCTAAAGATATTTGTTTAATGGATAAAGTAACAAGTGTACTTTTAGGAAAATTTTTACCACAAAAAAGTAAACAATGGGCTAATAGGGCTGAAAAGCTAAAATTAAATAAATCAAAGAGTTTTTGGCAAAAAAGAAGATATGCTTTGTATATTTATTACAATCATGCCCGACTTGGCGCTGAAAAATTAAATGAATTAGGTCTTAATGATATTGCTGAAATAATAAGATATCATCATGAAAAAGTTGACTGTAAAGCTTGTGGTGAGCTACAGATACTTTGTTTAGCGGATAGTTTAAATTGATAAAAAGAGGTTAGATTTTATGATAAAAGATGATATGCAATATTTAACGATAGCATTACCAAAAGGCAAATTATTTTATTTAGCTAAAGATTTATTTGCTAAAGTTGGTTTTGTAGCTGATAATTTAGAAGAAAAATCAAGAAAATTAGTCATAACTAATGAAGAATTAAAATTGAAATTTATCATAGCTAAAACGGCTGATGTGCCTACATATGTAGAACATGGAGCAGCAGATATAGGTGTTATTGGTAAAGATGTGTTGATGGAAGCTCAAAAAGATGTTTATGAATTATTGGATTTAGGTTTTGGCAGATGTCATTTGATGATGGCTGTGCCAAAAGATAAAAAAAGAGCAAAATTAACAGATTATACACATACACGTGTAGCAACTAAATTCCCTAATGTGGCAAAACAATTTTTCACAAGTAAGGGCATGCAGATGGAATATATAAAAATGAATGGTTCTATCGAATTAGGGCCAATCGTAGGTCTGTCTGAAAGTATCGTTGATATAGTGGAAACAGGAACTACACTTCGTGAAAATAATTTAGATGAAATAGCATTTATCGCTAAAGCTAGTGCTAGATTGATTGCCAATCGCGCAAGTTTTAAATTAAAATTTGACCGCATCAGTAAATTAGTAAAAGCTTTGGAAATGGAATTGGAAGGGGCTAATGAATAAATGGAAGTTTTAAAAGTAAAAGAATTAGGCTTAGAAGCAATACAAAAAAAATTAGATAAAGCCGCTTTCGATGAAATGGAATTAAATCCTCGCATTCGTGAAAAAAATAAAGAATTATACGGTGAAGATTTAACAGCTAATCAGATTGTAGAACGCATTGTAAATGAAGTTCGTCATAATGGTGATGAAGCTGTAATCAAATATACAAAATTATTAGATGGAGCAGATTTCACACCTGAACGATTTTTAGTAACACAAGAAGAATATGCTCAAGCATATGAAGTAGCTGATGAAGATATCGTAAATTCTTTGCGTAAGGCTATTGAAAATGTACGTAGATATCACCAAGAACAGAAACCAAATTCATGGATTACATATAGAAATCATGGCTCTATATTAGGGCAATCTGTAATACCATTAGATAGAGTAGGCGTTTATGTTCCAGGTGGAACAGCAGCTTATCCTTCTTCTGTAGTGATGAATGTAATGCCAGCAAAAGTGGCAGGTGTTAAAGAAATCATTATGATGGCACCACCATCTCGTGATGGAAAATTAAATCCATATGTATTGATAGCTGCTAAAGAAGCAGGTGTTGATGCTATTTATAAAGTAGGTGGAGCTCAAGCTATAGCTGCTATGGCTTTTGGTACAGAAACTATTCCGAAAGTTGATAAAATCACAGGTCCTGGCAATATTTTCGTAACTCTTGCCAAAAAAGCAGTATATGGACATTGTGATATTGATATGTTAGCAGGTCCAAGTGAAATTTTGATTGTAGCAGATAAAACAGCAGATCCAGTATATACAGCAGCGGATATGTTAAGTCAGGCAGAACATGATATGCTCGCTTCTAGTATTGTACTTACTGATGATGAAGCCTTAGCAGATAAAGTTTTGGCAGAAGTAGAAAAACAATTAGCTAAATTGCCTAGAAAAGAAATTGCAAAAGCATCTTTAGAAAGAAATGGTCGCATTATTTTGACTGAAAATCTCATGCAGGCAATGGAACTTGCGAACTACTCCGCACCAGAACATATGGAAATTTTGACTGAAAATCCATTTAGTTTACTTCCTTATGTGCGTCATGCAGGCGCAGTATTTTTAGGTGCTTATTCTCCTGAACCACTTGGAGATTATTTTGCAGGGCCAAACCATGTACTTCCTACAGGTGGCACAGCACGTTATTATTCTGTATTGAATACAGAAACATTTATGAAACGTACAAGCATAATTTCATATACACAAAAAGCTTTGCAAGAGGTAAGTTCTGATATCGTTCGTTTAGCTGAAGCAGAAGGATTACAAGCTCATGCAAATGCAATAAAATTAAGAGGTGAAAAAATTGATTAAATTAAAATATAGAACTGGTTTAAAAGATATGCCTAGCTATGATGTAGTGGAGCGTGATTGGGATATAAAGGTAAATGCAAATGAGTCTAATATGAATTTGCCACCAATAATTGAAGATAGATTAATGGCACGATTAGCTTCTGTAGCTTTTAACCGTTATCCTAATGAACAAGTTGAATTATTAGCAGAACAAATTGCTGATAATTTTAGATTAGATAAAGAAAATATTTTAATCGCTAATGGTTCAAGTGAAATTTTGGAAAAATTATTCTTCGCTTTTGGCGGTAGAGGTAGAAAAATAGTATATCCACAACCATCTTTTTCCATGTATAAAATCTATGCCAAATTTAGCGCTTCCATTGGTGTACCTGTGGATTTAAATGATGATTATACTTTCAATGCAAGTGATTTTGTCAATGCTGTAAAAGAAAATAAAGCTTCTCTTGCTGTTATTTGTTCTCCAAATAATCCTACTGGTACAAAAATTCCTATGGCAGATATTGAATATGTAGCCAAAAATATTGATTGTGCTTTAGTCATTGATGAAGCATATGTAGAATTTGATGGCGAGTCTGCAATGAGATTTTTAAAAGATTATCCACATTTGATGATTGCAAGAACTTTCTCTAAAGCTTATGGTTTAGCTAGTGCTAGAGTTGGTTATTTGATTGCTGATAAAAAAATCATTGAAATGGTAGGCAAAGCTTGTATGCCATATCATGTAAATGTATTATCTGCTATCACTGCTGATATAGTGTATCAAATGAGAGACGAATATATTCCACGCATTCAAATGACAGTGGCAGAAAGAAAACGCATGAGCGAACAGTTGAGCAAAATTGATGGAATAACAGTTTATCCATCTGCAACAAATTTCATTTTGATAAAATATGATAAAGCTGTAGCTTTAAATGAATATCTTGAAAATATCGGTATTGGTGTGCGTTCTTTTGGCAATGCTCCAAGACTTGAAAATTGCTTGCGCATTTCTATGGGAACTAGACCAGAAAATGATGCTGTGTATAAAGCTATAAAAGATTTTGTAGAAAGTCAAAATTAAAAGGATTGAATGGTATGGATTTAAATAAAAAACGCTGTGGTGCTATAAAACGCACTACAGCAGAAACAGCTATTGATATAAAATTAAATCTTGATGGCACAGGAAAATCAAATATTAAGACTAAAATCGGCTTTTTTGACCATATGTTGACTTTATTATCAGCACATAGCTTGATAGATATGGAGATTTTCTGTGATGGTGATATAGAAGTTGATGGTCATCATAGTGTAGAAGATTGTGGTATTGCCTTAGGTCAAGCTTTTAAAGAAGCAATTGGTGATAAACGTGGTATAAATCGTTATGGAACTTTTTATGTTCCTATGGATGAAGCATTAGCTTTGGTGTCTTTAGATATAAGTGGTAGACCTTATTTAGTATGTGATATGGGTGAATTAGCTCCGATGATTGGCGATTTTGATACAGAACTTGTCGAAGAATTCATGCGAGCTTTTGCCTTTAATGCTGGAATTACATTGCATATAAAAGTGATGTATGGAAAAAATTCTCATCATAAAGTAGAAGGTGTATTTAAAGCTTTAGGTCATGCTTTAAGACAAGCTGTAGAATTTGATCAAAGAGCATTAGATAAAATTCCTTCAACAAAAGGAGTATTAGAATAAGATAAAAATTTTTAGTTAAAGGAGTTATTCTAATGATTGCAATTGTGGATTATGGTGTAGGCAATTTATTTAGTGTGGAGAAGGCATTTTTGAAGTTTTCTCCAGACGTAGTGCTTACAAGTGATGCCAAAGTAATAGAAAAAGCTGATAAGATTGTGCTTCCTGGTGTGGGGGCTTTTGGTGATTGCATGAAAAATTTTGAGCAATCAGGCTTAAAAAATTCTGTTTTAGAAGCTATTAAACAAGGAAAACCTGTAATGGGAATTTGTGTAGGTGAACAAATCATGTTTGAAGGCAGTGAGGAGTCACCAGAAGTAAAAGGCTTAGGAATTTTTAAAGGCATGGTAAAAAAAATAAATGCTCCTGGGCTAAAAATTCCGCATATGGGTTGGAATTCTATTGTTATAGATGAAGAAAATAATCAGAATGTGAATATTAATTTATTTGCAGGATTGAAAGAAGAACCATATGCTTATTTTGTACATAGCTATCAGGCTTGTCCAGAAGATAAATCCATAATTTTAGCTAAATCTAGTTATGGCGAAGAATTGGTAGCTGCTGTGGGAAAAGATAATGTAGTAGCGACACAATTTCACCCTGAAAAATCAGGTGATATTGGTTTGAAAATTATTAAAAATTTTGTAGAAGGGTGAATGAAGATTGATTATTTTTCCAGCGATAGATATTAGAAATGGTAAATGTGTACGCCTTGTAAAAGGAGATTTTAATCAGGAAACTGTATTTTCTGAACGTCCAGAAATCATGGCAAAAAAATGGGAAGATGAAGGCGGTCAGTACCTTCATTTAGTTGATTTAGATGGAGCTTTAAAGGGAAAATCACAGAATTTAGATGTTGTAGAAATGATATTAAAAACAGTGAATATCCCTGTAGAACTCGGTGGCGGTATTCGCACTATGGAAAATATAAAGCAAGTTTTAGATATGGGTGTTAGTCGTGTTATTTTGGGTTCTGTAGCTGTAAAAGATCCGCAATTAGTAAAAGATGCTTGCAAAAAATATGGCAGTGAACGCATTGTTGTAGGTATTGATGCTAAAGATGGCATTGTAGCTGTTGATGGCTGGGGCGTATCTGGAAATGTAGAAGCGAAAGAATTAGCTAAAAAAATGGCTGAAGCTGGTGTAAAACATATTATTTATACAGATATTTCTCGTGATGGCACTTTATCTGGTGTGAATGCAAAAGCAACAGCAGAACTTGCAAGTTATAGCGGGGTAAAAGTAGTAGCTTCTGGCGGAGTATCTTCTATTGAAGATATTAAAATTTTAAAAGGCTATGAACAAGATGGCATTGAAGGCGTAATCGTAGGTAAAGCTATTTATACAGATAATTTATCTTTACAAGAGGCTATAAAAATAGCTAAGGAGGGCTTAAAGCTGTTATAAATAATATATAATTTTATATAAAAATCTATAAATTGTTTAAAGATTATGATATAATACTATTGAGGTGATAATATGAAATATTACTCAATAGGAGAATTTGCAGACAAAATAGGGAAAACAATTCAAACTCTTAGAAATTGGGATAAAAATAATACTTTTAAACCTGCTTATGTAACTACTGGTGGTACAAGATATTATTCTCAAGAACAACTTAATAATTTTTTAGGTTTGAAGATAAAAACTAAAATAAATAAAAAAATTGTTGGTTATTGCAGAGTTAGTTCAACTAAGCAAAAAGATGACCTTGAAAGGCAAATTGAAAATGTAAGGACATATATGATTGCAAAAGGTTATCAATTTGAGATAATAACGGATATTGGAAGCGGAATTAACTATAATAAAAAAGGACTGAATCAATTAATTGATATGATTACTAATTCAGAGATTGAGAAAGTAGTAATTCTTTATAAAGATAGATTAATTAGATTTGGATATGAATTGATAGAAAATCTTTGTGAAAAATATGGAACAACAATTGAAATTATTGATAATACAGAGAGAACTGAAGAACAA